>Ga0335078_10000017_pt1 | contig 317472 bp, 351 predicted proteins | sample Lox_Sample_32_FD_206711 | JGI IMG/M metagenome (GOLD analysis project Ga0335078, IMG submission 206711) | Soil microbial communities from Loxahatchee National Wildlife Refuge, Florida, United States - Lox_Sample_3.2 | ecosystem: Environmental > Terrestrial > Soil > Wetlands | place: USA...
ACGACCGCGCCGTCGCTGTCGAGCTGCCCGTTCAGCCGCGCCTCCGCGTCGCTCAACCCCGCCTGGGCAAGCGCATACGCCTCCTGCTGCGCCGAACTGCCCTTCGTCGTGCTCTGCGTCGAGTCCGACATCACCACCGCGGTCGCCGTCGTCGCGGCGAAGAAGACCATGATCGCCAAAACGAGGACGAGCGCGATCCCATCCTCATGGCGAGGATCCAGCGCCAGCCGGTGGAGAACAGACTTGCCTGCCATGCCCTCGTAGAAGGGTGTCGGCGCCCCCACCCCTCCGGCCTGATCGCTCGAACGAGTGGTGGCGGCGGACCCTCGGATTCCTCAACTCCGGCCTCGTACGTGCCGAAGACTCGACTGATGGTCGACACGGCCGCCCTGCTCCGGCGTCTCCTCCGGCCTGCGCGGAGCGAGCACGGCTTCACGCTCGTCGAGCTGCTCACGGTGATGGCGATCCTCTCCCTGGTGCTCTTGGGCATCACGGCGCTCTATCTGTCCGGCGTCCGCACTCAGGCAAAGCTGACCTCGGACTTCGAGGCTCAGACGTCGCTCCACACCGGGCTGGACAAGATGCGGACGGACGTTCACCTGGCGTGCAGCGAGACGGCGCAGAGCGCGACGTCGGTGACGCTCTCGCTCCCGCCCTGCGACGGTACGGACCTGGTGACGTGGTGCACTCGCGGGAGCGGCAGCGTGTACGCCCTCTACCGGGTCTCGGGCTCGACCTGCAGCGGGGGCGTCGAGTACGCGGACTACCTCACCGGCGGCTCTATCTTCACCTACACGGCGCAGAACTCACCGTCAGGGAGCTACTCGCTGCCGCGCGAGCACGTCGACATGACCGTCAACGCGACACCGACGAATACGGGGACGAGCTATCACGTCGTCGACGACCTCGTCTTCGACAACGGCGCGCGGGAATAGCCGCTAGCAGTCGGTCGAGTCCGGCGTGATGCCGGTCGAGCAGTCGAAGACCGAGGCCTCGCGCGCGAACACGTGGCTGGGGTCCGTACCGTCGCGGACGACCACCGTCACCTCCTTTTGGGCCGTCTCGATCGTGCCCGACGTCACGGCCGCGAGCTGGACGATGTAGGTGTCGATGCGATAGCTGCGGCCGTCGGGGCTCGCCGGGGTGCTCGACGAGTCCACGATGCGGCTCGGGTCGCACGGATACGTGTTCGAGTACCAGGTGTTGATCGTCGTGCAGCTGTCCGGGAAATCGGTGCCGGTCGGACCGGTTTCGGTCCCGGCGACTCCGTTGACGGCACACGTCGTGCCGGTGGAGGGGTTCGCGCAGGCGGCGTCGTCCGTGTAGTTCGAGTCGAGCGCGGCGATCGTCGACGCGCTGAGATCGAGCCCGATGTCCCTCGAGGTCATCGCGCGATACGTCTCCATCTGCGCGTCCGCGAGAAACTCGGCCGTGGTCGCCTGCCCTGCGCTGCGCATCGCGAACTGGCCCGAGGTGAAGACGACGACCAGCGCGGTCAGTGCGATCGCCATCACGGTCATCGCCATCAGGAGCTCGACCATCAGGAAGCCCTGTTCGTCGTGGGTGCGAGCCACGATCCTCGTATCGGCAGCCGGGAGGCGGTGCTGAAGTAGCCTTTCGCTCGTTGCGTAGGTTCGACGCGCTCGTGATCGGGGGCGGGCCGGCCGGCTCGACCACCGCGTACCGGCTCGCGGCGGCCGGGGCCTCCGTCCTGCTCGTCGACAAGGCCCGCTTTCCGCGCGACAAGCCGTGCGGCGGCGGACTGACGCTGCGGGCCGTCCGGCAGTGCCCCGTCGATCCGGGCCCGGTGGTCGAGGAGGAGGTCGACCTGGTCGAGCTGCGCTTCCGTTTCGGCGACTCCGTCGTCCGCCGGGCGGCGGCGCCGGTGATCCTGATGACCCAGCGGCGGCGCCTCGACGCCTTCCTGCTCGACGCGGCGCGCGAGCGCGGCGTCGAGGTTCGCGAGGGGACGACCGTCGACGTCGGCAGGGTCGCCGCCGACGTGATCGTCGGCGCAGACGGCGCGAACGGGACGACCGCGCGCGCGGTCGGGCTCGGCGCGGGAATCTTCCACGGGGTCGCCTTCGAAGGGAACGTCCCCTTCGACCGGCTCGACCGCAGGCGCTACGAGCGGCGCGCGGTGATCGAGCTCGCGGACATTCCGGGCGGATACGGCTGGCTGTTCCCGAAGGCGGACCACGCGAACGTCGGCGTGGGCGGGTGGTACGGCGAGGGGCCGAGGCTCAGAGAGCACCTGCGCCGGGTCTGCGAGGCGCACGGCCTCGAGCCGGACGCCCTCGAGGAGCTCCGGGGCCACCGCCTGCCGTTGCGTCCGCCGGGGACGCCGATCGCGGGCGGGCGGGCGCTGCTCGTCGGCGACGCCGCGGGCCTGATCGACCCGGTGTCGGGCGACGGCATGTACGAGTGCTTCGTCTCGTCACGGCTCGCCGCCGCGGCGATCGTCGACTTCCTCGCCGGGCGCACCTCGTCGCTCACGCCCTACCAGACGGCGGTCGAGGCCGAGCTCGCGCCGCTCCACCGCGCTTCCTGGCGGCTGAAGCAGGCGCTCGACCGCTGGCCGCGCGCGTCCTGGTCGCTGGCGCGCACCGCGCTCGTCTGGCGGACGATCGAGCGGCTGCTCCAGGGCGAGCTCGAGAGCCCGGACGAGCAGCGCGGCCTCGCGCGGCTTCCGCTCCGGGGGCTCGCCCTCCTCGGTCGCTGATCGCTAAAGCGGCGCGCGGGCGCTGCCGACAACGGGACGGGATGAATCTCGACGCTCTCCTCGCCGAGGCCGTCGCCGCCGGCGCCTCCGACGTGCACCTGAAGCTCGGCCGGCCGCCGCTCATCCGCCGCGACGGGGCGGTCCAGCCGCTCGAGGGCGCGGGCGAGCTCACCGAGGAGGACCTCGACGCCTGTCTGCGCAAGCTCACGACGACCGCGCCCGAGCGCTACGAGGCGTTCGAGCGGACGGGCGACCTCGACATCGCCTACACCGGCCCCGACCTGCCCCGGTTTCGCGTCAACGCCTTCCGCCAGCGCGGAGCGACCTCGTTCGCCCTGCGCGTCATCCCGCGCAAGGTGCCGCGCTTCACCGATCTCGGTCTGCCGCGCGGCGTCGAGCGGCTCGCCGAGGAGCACCGCGGGCTGGTCCTGGTCACGGGGGCGACCGGCTCGGGGAAGTCGACCACCCTCGCCGCGATCGTCGACCACGTCAACAGGACGCGCGCCTCGCACATCGTCACGATCGAGGATCCGCTCGAGTTCCTCCACGACGACCACCAGTCGATCGTCAACCAGCGCGAGGTCGGGCTCGACACGGAGAGCTTCGGCCAGGCGCTGCGGCGGGCGCTTCGCCAGGACCCAGACACGATCCTGATCGGCGAGCTGCGCGACGCCGAGACCGCGCAGACGGCGCTTCAGGCGGCCGAGTCCGGCCATCTCGTCTTCTCGACGCTGCACACGATCGACGCCGCCGAGACCGTCAGCCGTCTCGTCGAGTTCTTCCCCGAGGGCAAGCAGCAGCAGATCCGCTCGATCCTGTCCGGCGTCCTGCGCGGCGTGATCTCCCAGCGGTTGCTCCCGCGCGTCGATGGCGGCCGTGTCGCGGTCGTCGAGGTGATGGTGAACAACGCGCGCATCGCCGACCTGATACGCGAGGGCAAGGCCGACGAGGTCGGCGATGCGATCGCCGACGGCGAGTACTTCGACATGCAGACGTTCCAGCAGGCGCTGATCGCCAAGGTGATCGAGGGTGCGATCGACGCCGACACGGCCGCCGACGCGTCGAGCAACAAGCACGACTTCCTCGTCGCGCTCGAGCGCCAGCTCAAGGTGCAGGCGCTCGGCGAGCAGGCGGCGGCCGCGCCGCCGGAGCCAGAGGAAGAGCCCGGGCCGGTGTCCGGCCTGCGCGTCGCCTAGCCTTCGCCGGTGCACCTCGGCCCGGCAGTCGTGGCCTTCCTGCCCGCCCTCGCCGTCGGCAGCTTCCTGAACGTCGTCGCCGCCCGCGTGCCGGAAGGGAGGTCGGTCGTGCAGCCGGGCTCGGCGTGCCCGCACTGCGGGACGGAGATTCGCGCCCGCGACAACGTGCCGCTCCTCTCGTACCTCGTCCTGCGCGGACGCTGCCGCGACTGCGGCGCCGCGATCGGCTGGCGCTATCCCGCCGTCGAGCTCGCGACGGCGCTGCTCGTCGCCGGCTGCTTCGCCGACTTCGGCGTGTCCTGGCACGCGGCGGCCGGAGCCGTCTTCAGCATCGCGCTCGTCGTGATCTCGGCGATCGACCTCGAGCACCGGATCGTCCCGAACAAGATCGTGCTCCCGGCCGCGGCCGTCGTGCTCGCGTTGATGCTCGCCTCGAAGCTCTCGATCGAGTGGCCGATCGCTGGTTTCGGCGCGGCGCTGTTCCTGTTTCTCGCCGCCCTGGCCTACCCGCGGGGGATGGGGATGGGCGACGTGAAGATGGCGCTCCTGCTCGGCTTCGCGACCGGCAAGGCGGTGCCCGTGGCGCTCTTCGCCGGCATGGTCACGGCGCTCGTTCCCTCGGCTGTGCTCGTCGCCCGCCACGGAGCGGCGGCGCGGAAGATGGCGATTCCGTTCGCCCCGTTCCTCGCCCTCGGCGGCGTCGTCGCCCTCTTCGCCGGCCCCGCCGTCGTGCACTGGTACCTGCACCTCCTCTAGCTCCTCTGGCGCTTTAGTCCGCTCTCAGCGCTGCCGATACCTCGTTCGAGGTATATGGCCGACGATCCACGGACCGATCTTCACGAGACCGCGCAGGAGGCGGCGGGCGGGGGCACCTCGCTGCCGTCGCCGCCCGGGACGGTAAACGAGCTCGCGGAGCTCGTCGCCGACATGCTCGAGTCGACCGGTCTCGTCCCCCGCGACCGGCTGGCGGCGCTCCGCGGCAGGATCGGCCGGGGCTCGCTCGCCGAGGCCCTCCGCACCGAAGGACTCGCTTCCGAGGTCGGCGTCGCCCGTGCGCTGGCCGATCGCTACCACCTTCCGTTCGTCGACATCGACTCGGCGAAGCCCGACCAGGCGGCGATCGAGAAGATCCCCGTCGCGGTGCTCCAGCGGGTCGAGGCGCTGCCGTACCTGCTCGAGGGCGAGACGCTGCGCGTCGCGATCGCCGACCCGGCCGACGTCGCCGCCATCGACGAGCTCCGGCTCGCGACGGCCTATGCCGTCGAGCTCGCCGTCGCCCCGCGCACCGACCTCCTGGCCGGCCTCCAGCGCCTGATGCGGGCGAACTCGTCGCTCGACGTCCGCGTCGCCGCCGACCTGCGGGCGATCGAGGAGCAGGTCGAGCTCGAGGAGGAGGAGGGCGACGACCTCGAGGTCGACGACGGCTTCTCCGACGCGCCGCTCGTGCGGCTCGTCAACGCGCTGATCACCCAGGCGGCCGAGGACGGCGCCAGCGACGTCCACGTCGAGCCGCAGGAGGAATGCCTGCTCGTGCGCTTCCGGATCGACGGCGTCCTCCAGGAGGTGCAGCGGATCCCGAAGCGGCTCTCGACCGGCGTCACGACGCGCCTGAAGGTGCTCGCCAAGCTCGACATCGCCGAACGGCGCAAGCCGCAGGACGGCCGTATCTCCCTGAACGCACGGGACGCCGGGCGCACGCTCGACGTCCGCGTCGCCACCCTGCCGACGGTCGAAGGCGAGCAGGTCGTCATGCGCCTCCTCGACAAGTCCCGCCGGGCGCCGACGCTCGAGGAGCTGGGTCTGTCGGAGGAGATGGAGAAGCAGCTTCTCGCGGTCATCGGCAAGCCGACCGGTGCGCTCCTCGTCACCGGCCCGACCGGCTCCGGTAAGACGACGACGCTCTACGCCGCTCTCACCGAGCTGAACAGGCCGGAGATCAACATCATCACGGTCGAGGACCCGGTCGAGTACCGCCTCACGGGCGTCAACCAGGTTCAGATCAACCAGCGCGCCGGACTGACGTTCGCGACGGCGCTCCGCTCGATTCTCCGTTCCGACCCCGACGTGGTGATGGTGGGCGAGATCCGGGACGGCGAGACCGCCAAGATCGCGATCGAGGCGGCCCTCACCGGCCACTTCGTGCTCTCGACCCTGCACACGAACGACGCGCCGGGCACCCTGACCCGCCTGAACGAGATGGGCGTCGAGCCGTTCCTCACCGGTTCGGCGGTCTCGGGCGTGCTCGCACAACGCCTGGCGCGCAAGCTCTGCTCGCACTGTTGCGAGCTCTACTCGCCCACCGTCTCCGAGCTGATCTCGGCGCACGTCTCGCCCGAGGTCGCCGCCAGCCAGGACGGCATCCCCTTCTATCGCAAGCGCGGCTGCCCGCGCTGCAATCAGACGGGCTACAAGGGACGGATCGGCATCTACCAGATGCTGCTGATGACCGAGGAGATCGAGTCGCTCGCTGCGCGGAAGGGCACGCGCGACGAGATCGAGCGCGCGGCGCTCAACGCCGGCATGCGCACGCTCTGGGACGACGGACTTGCGAAGGTCTCGGCCGGGCTGACCTCGATCGACGAGCTCGCCCGCATCGTCGCGGCTTAGCGCTTACGCGGAGACGACCGAGCAGCCGAGGTACTGGAGCGCGAGCAGCGCCTCCTGCATGAAGCGGAAGGCCTCGTGCGCGGTCGCGAAGCGATACGGCCCGCAGTTGACGGCGGTTTCCGAGCCGTCGGGCACGACCTCCACCTCGACCGTGGTGACGCCGTCGCCGTCGTAGCAGCGCAGGAGGGCGACCCGGCGCCCGTCCATCGTCGCCTCGCGCACGAGCTGGGCGCCGGTCACGACTTCGTGTCGGCGACGGCCTGCGCGACGACGTCGGCGTCGACGTAGCCCTCGAGCTTCAACGCCACGGTTCCGGGGCGCCGGACGACGAGCACGGCCGGATCGGAGAGGCCGTCGACCTCCTGCGCCACCGCCCGCGCGATCGTCTCGTCGAGGACGTCGAGCATCGCGAAGCCGGCGTGAGCGGCCCGCGCGCCCTGGCGCGCCTCGCTGACCGCCGCCGCGTCGCCGGGGGCGTCGGGGGCGTAGAGGACGGCGACGACGACGCGGCTGTGCATGAGCGCCAGCCGAAGCGGGGCGGGGAGCGCCGGATCGAGGTGGACCTTCGGCGCCTTCGGCTTGGCGTGGACGCCGCTCGTGGCCTTGTGCGCCGCCACTGTCGGGTGGACGGCGGTCACCGGGTGGTGGACGACCGGCACCGGCGGGGACGCCTTGCTCCCGTGCGAGAGCACGAGGAGCTTGAAGGCCGCGAGGAGGACGATGAGGCCGAGTCCCGCACCGGCGACGATGCGCATCCTCGGCGAGATCTGGCTCATGGAGGTCGTATCGGCAGGCATCGCTTCATCCTTGATGCAAGAGGGGCGCGGTTGCCCGCGCCCCTCCCTGAGGTCAGTCGATGACGCGTCTTACGGCGTTGTGAGCCCTGTCAAGGTCGCGCAGGTATTGCCCGTGCTGACGGTCGATTGCACTCCGTCGCCGACGCTGGTCGGGTCGCCGCCGATGTAGTAGGCGGTCTTGCCGCCGTTCGTGTCGTCGAGGCAGTAGCCGGCCCCGTTGTCGAGCGACTCGACGTTGACGGTCGGCGAGATGCCGGGGGCCTGCGTCGCGAGCGCTGTTGCGTCGATGCCGCTGTACGAGCCGTTGCCGGCGGTCGGATCCTGGTAGTAGCCCTCGGCCGCCGGGATCGCCGAGCGGACGTTCGACTCCGCTGCCGCCTGCGAGGCGTTGCCGCGGAAGCCGAGGTACGACGGCACCGCGATCGCGACCAGGATGCCGAGGATGACGATGACGACGAGGAGCTCGATCAGGGTGAAGCCCTGCTCGCTCGCCAGACGGGTCTTGATCTTGTCGATCACGTGAGTTCTCTCCTTGGAAGGGGGGTGAGACGACGGTCTTTCCTGCCGGCGGTATCGGCCGGTTCGGGTGGCCGCCTGTAGCCTCGAACGAGTGATCTCCACCCCAGCGCGGGGGAGGGGGTCACCCACCGTGGGTGATCACGACGAAAGAGGGCGCGGTTTCCCGCGCCCCCGGCAACCACGCATTGAGTCCCGCGGCTACGCGACCGTGTAGTCGCTCGTGCACGCGCTTGCGGTGAGGATCGCCGTGCCGCCGACGCCGCCGGTGTACGAATAGGTGATCGAGCCGAACGTGTCCTCGATGCAGTAGCCGTCGTTCGTCGAGTTCGGGCCGGCCTTGAAGCCCGAGCTCGCGTCGAGACCGGGCGTCTCGGTACGGAGGGCCGCAGCGCTCAGGCCGCTGTACGACCCGTTGCCGCCGCTCGGCAGGAGGTAGTAGGACTCGGCGGCCGGCACCGCACTCTTGACGTTCGCCGACGCGGCCGCGGCATCGGCCCGGGCGCGGAAGCCGACGTACGAAGGCACGGCGATCGCGCACAGGATGCCGATGATGTTGAGCACGACGAGCAGCTCGATCAGGCTGAAGCCCTGCTCGCTCGCCAGCCGCGTCTGAATCTTGGCGACCACCAAGGTGCGGTATCGGCTCCAACGCTGCACTACCCAATCCCCGAAAGGGTGACGACCCATCCACCGCAGGTGGGGCCGGTCACCCACGTCGGGCGATGCTCAAGCAGACCCGTGAGCCTGCCGATACGAGCGAGCGTGGAAGCCGTCGTCCAGTCGATCGACGGGTTGCTCGAGCAGACCGTCGCGCGCGGGGCCTCCGACCTGCACCTGACGGTCGGCGCGGCACCCTCCGTTCGCGTGCGCGGGCACCTGCAGCAGCTCGACCTGCCGCCCTTCGATCCCGACTCGATCCGGACGCTCCTCTACCGGATCCTGACGACGGATCAGCAGAAGCGCCTCGAGCTCGACCACCAGCTCGACCTCTCGTACGGGGTCCCCGGCCTCGCCCGCTTCCGCATCAACGTGTTCATGCAGCGCCAGGCGCTCGCGGCGGTGTTCCGCGTCATCCCCGACAAGCTGAAGACGCTCGAGGATCTCGGCCTGCCCGACAGCCTCCGCGAGCTGACGAAGCTGCCGCGCGGCCTCGTGCTCGTCACCGGGCCCACCGGCTCCGGCAAGTCGACGACGCTCGCGGCGATGATCGACGAGATCAACCGCGAGCGGCCCGATCACATCATCACGATCGAGGACCCGATCGAGTTTCTCCACCAGCACAAGCGCTGCGTCGTCAACCAGCGTGAGATCGGGACGGACGCGACGAGCTTCGGCCAGGCGCTGCGCGCGGCGCTTCGCCAGGACCCCGACGTGATCCTCCTCGGCGAGATGCGCGACCTCGAGACGATCTCGACCGCGCTGACGGCCGCCGAGACCGGGCACCTCGTCTTCGGCACCCTCCACACGCAGAGTGCACCCTCGACGATCGACCGCATGATCGACGTCTTCCCAGCCGAGCAGCAGGAGCAGATCCGGACGCAGATCGCGAGCTCGCTGCAGGGAGTCATCACCCAGACGCTCGTGCCGACCCTCGACGGCGAGGGGCGCGTGCCCGCGCTCGAGATCCTGATCCCCGACGACGCGATCCGCAACCTGATCCGCCAGGCGAAGGTCGAGCAGATCTACTCGTACATGCAGACCGGCTCCCGCGGGGGGATGGTGACGATGGAGCAGTCGCTTGCCGATCTCGTCGTCAAGCGGGTCATCCACACGAACGAGGCTCTCGCGCGCTCGAGCCGGCGGCACGAGCTGACCGAGCTGCTCGGCCGCCTCGGTGCTCCGGTTCCCGAGCCCCGGGTCGAGTTCGGCGGCTTCGAGGCCGGCGGCTTGAGGCTCGCGGGGACCTGACATGGCCGACGACTCCTCGATCTGGAAGAAGGAGCTCTCTCTCGGCCGGCGCAAGCAGGCCGGGTCCGGGGAGTCGGTCTGGAAGCGGGAGATCTCACTCGGCAAGCGCAACGACCCGTCTGCTCCGGACCACGAGGAGCCGCAGCCGGCCGAACCCGCCGTGCTCGCGGCGGAGCCCCGGCCGGTCGCGGCGAGCGAGGCGGTCGCGAAGATCGCCGCCGCGCCGGCGGTTGTCGCACCCACGCCTGCGGTCAGGGCGGAGCTTCCGCCGCGCAGCTTCGCGGACCTCGATCCGAAGTTCCGGGAGATCACGCTGCTTTCGAGGCTCATCGAGGAGCGCGCCGCCGAGTATCCGGCGCGGGTCGGCGAGTGGCGCCAGTTCTTGCCGCGGCTCGCCGAGCGGGCCGAGGACGGCGTGCTCCCCGCGCAGCTCGACGCCGTCGTTCGCACGCTCTTCTACGAGCTCCTGTACGTCGGCCCGAACGCGCCGAGCGGCGTCGAGCAGACGCACGGGAGGCCGAAGCGCCGGCGGCTCGAGCGGACGAAGCGGCAGCCCGAGCAGGTCGCGAAGAAGAGCTCCGAGAAGGCCGCGAAGCCGGAGAAGGCCGCGAAGACGGCGAAGCCGGCGCAGTCCGGCCTCCGCCGCGAGGTGCACCTGCCGCGGCCGAGCTTGCGGAGGCGTCCGCCGTCTCCGCCCGCCGAGCAGCAGGTCGCAGTTCAGCCGGCGGCGAAGCCGGCGCAGTCGGGCCTTCGCCGCGAGGTGCACCTGCCGCGGCCGAGCTTGCGGAGGCGCTCGCCGTCTCCCTCCGCCGAGCAGCAGGTCGCAGGTCAGCCGGCGGCGAAGCCGGCGCAGTCGGGCCTCCGCCGCGAGGTGCACCTGCCGCGGCCGAAGCTGCCGAAGCTGTCGCGAGGCCCACGTCCCGAGCGCGCCCCGAAGCCGGCGAAGGCTGCGAAGCCGGCGAAGGCTGCGAAGCGCGGGAAGCCGCAGCAGTCGGGTCTTCGCCGTGACGTCCACCTCCCGCGCCCGAGGCTGCCGCGCTTGAGCTTCTCGCTGCCCCTTCGCCGCGGTCGTTCCACGCAGAGCGCCGAGAAGCTCGTCGGGCTTCGCATCGGCTCGTCCCAGCTCGCTGCCGCGCTCGTGCACAACAACGGAAGCGCCGAGCTCCTTCAGCTTGCGCGCTCGCCGCTCGATCGCGGCGTCGTCGTCGGCGGCGAGGTCCGGGACGCGGATGCGCTCGCCCGGTCGTTGAGGGCGTTCTTCCGCGAGCACAAGCTGCCGCACGACGGCGTGCGGGTCGGGATCTCGAACAACCGCATCGGCGTCCGCATGCTCGAGGTGCCGGTGATCGACGACCCGGTGCAATTCGAGAACGCGGTCCGCTTCCGCACCCAGGAGGTGCTGCCGATCCCGATCTCGGAGGCGGTCATCGATCGCGTCCCGCTCGACGACGGGCCGGATGCCGACGGTCAGCGTCGGGTGCTCGTCGTCTTCGCGCACAAGGATCTCGTCGACGGCTACGTCGACGCCTGCCGTCGCGCCGGTCTGAAGCTGGCCGGGATCGACCTCGACGCGTTCGCATTGCTGCGCGCACTCTCCGATCCGCCGGCGGCCGACACCGAAACGCGCACGGCGCTCGTCGCCGTTGCGATCGGTCACGAACGCACGATCTTCGCCGTCTCGGACGGACGGATCTGCGACTTCACGCGCGTGCTCGAGTGGGGCGGCGTCTGGCTCGACACGGCGCTCGAGCGGTCGCTCGACCTCTCGCCCGAGGACGCCGAGAAGGTCAAGCATTCCCTGTCGCTGACGTCCGATGCCGCTCCGGCCGGGCTCTCGCCCGTGCAGACCGAGGCGGCCCGGGTGGCCCTCCGGCACGAGGTGCAGGTGCTCGGCCGCGAGCTCCTCTCCTCGCTCCAGTTCTACCAGTCGCGTCCCGGCTCGCTTGCCATCCGCGAGATCGTCCTCTCCGGCGGCGGCGCCCAGTTCGGCGGGATCGACGCGGAGCTGTCGCGGACGCTCGGCGTGCCCGTCCGGGTCGGCGATCCGCTCGGTCGCGTCACGCTCGGCAAGAACGTCGTCCGTCCGCCCGAGGCCGGCTCGCTCGCGATCGCCGTCGGTCTCGCGATCGAGGAGAGCCGGTAGTGCACGCGGTCAATCTCCTGCCGAGGCAGCTTGCGGCGCCGCGGCGCCCGCTGCCGCCTCTCGCGCTCATCGGTGCCGCAGCAGTGCCGCTGGTCGCGATCGTCCTCGTCGTCATCGGCTACTCGTCCGCCCATTCCACGGTCGCGGCCGAGAAGGCGAAGTTCGACGCGCTCCAGGCCCAGGTCGCCGCGCTCGGAGGTGCGACGTCGGTGACGACGAAGACGGCCGCCGAGTCCGCGGCGGCGGCGGCGACTGCGGCAAAGTGGAACGCGCTGATCAGCGAGCGCACGTCACGGCGTGCCGAGCTCGACGACGTCCTCGAGCAGGAGCTGCCCTGGGACGTGATGCTGCGTGACGTTGCGCGGCTCCTGCCGAGCGGCGTCTGGCTCACCCAGCTCGGCTTCCAGTCTCCGGTCACGTTGGGGGCGTCGTCGACCTCGACCACGTCGAGCTCCTCGTCCTCGACGACCTCGAACAACTTCACGATCACCGGCTACAGCGAGACGGAAACGTCGGTCGCGCTCCTGCTCGTGCGCCTTCAGCTCCTGCCGACCCTGAGCGACGTGAGCCTCGGCACGACGAGCAACACGACCGTCGGCTCGAAGAACGTCGTGCAGTTCACGGTGACCGCCGCCATCCAGGCTCCGGCCTCGGCCGGCCTGCCGACGAGTCCGACGACGACGCCGGCGGCCACCACTACGACCACGACCACGACTCCGACCACCACCACGGGATGAAGACGAAGCTCACACGGCAGCAGATGCTGGCGGTCGGGCTCGCGAGCCTCGGACTCCTGCTCGGCCTCGGCTCGTACATGATCCTCGTGGCGCCGCAGAAGTCGAAGGCAGTCGCTCTCGCCGGCGCCGTCGACGCCGCGCAGAGCTCGCTGTTCGTCGCGCAGCACCATCCCCAGGTGACGACGCGAGCGAAGCCGCCTGCCGTCGAGGCGGCCGACCTCTTCCGGCTGACGAAGGCGATGCCCGACTCCGAGGACGTCCCGGGGATCCTGCTCTCGCTGATGGGGCTTGCCCAGGCGAACTCGCTCAAGCTCGTCTCGGTCCAGCCCACGACGGGCACCGCCACGCCGGCGGGTTACACGACGGTCCCGATCTCCGTCACCCTGGACGGCAAGTTCGACGACGTCGCAGCCTTCCTTCAGCAGCTCCGCGACAGCGTCGTCGTCACCCATCGCGACCAGCTCAAGGTCACGAACCGGCTGTTCGTCCCGACCGACATCTCGCTGACCACGGATCCCGACGGCTCGACCGTCGACGCGACGATCTCGCTCGACGCATTCGTCTACGGCACGGCGCCGCCCCCGGTGTCCACGTCCACGACCGACACGTCGACGACCTCGACCACGACCACCACGACGACGACGAGCAGCAGCTAGATGCCCAGGCGCCCGACCGCAGCCCAGCTCCGTGAGAAGCGCTCGCGCACTCTGGCGATCGCGTTCTCCGTCGTGTTCCTCGCCGTGATGGTCATTCAGGGCCCGAAGCTGATGAAGGCGTTGCACGGCGGTTCCCCGCCGCCGGGCGGCACCGTTGCGGGCGCCCTGCCCGCCGGCGTGAACCCGAGCGTGCCGACGGCAGCGGCGAGCGGCACCGCCGCCGCCGTCCTCGCGGACGGGCACCTCGCCGATCTCTCGCAGTTCGCGCTGAAGGATCCCTTCCACGCGCTCGTCGGCGCCACCTCGTCAGCCAAGGCTGCCTCCGGCTCCAAGACCACTCCGGCCGCGAAGAAGCCGGCTCAGCCGGCGGCGACGAAGAGCTCGACCGCGGGAGCCGCGCCTGCGGTCACCTTCAGTGCGACGAAGACGCCCCCGCCCCCGCCGAACGCCGCGGTCGTGAAGACCAACGGCAGCCGGCAGACCATCTTCGTCGGCGACGCATTCCCGGCCGCCGACCCGCTCTTCAAGCTCGTTGCCCTCGGGAAGAAGGACATTCGGATCGGGGTCGTCGGCGGCTCGTTCACGAGCGGCACGCCGACGATCAAGCTGATGACGGGCAAGCGGTTGACGCTCGACAACAAGTCGGACGGCGTGCACTACGTGCTCGTGCTGGTAGGGCTCACGAACGCGACGCCGCCCGCGCCCACGACGTCCGGGTCGGGCTCGACCCCGGCCACGACGACGACGACGCCGGCGACCACGGCGCCGACGACGACGACGCCGTTCCCGACGGCGCCGACGACCACGACGTCGACCACGACGACGACCACGACCACGGGCTGACCTCGTGGCCACCTACACGTACAACGCAATCAACTCGGAGGGTCTCGTCTTCGACGGAACCCTCACCGCCGCCGACGTGATGACGGCGCTCGGCCTGCTGCGCCAGCAGGGCCTGATGGCCGAGCGCCTCGAGGAGATCGAGGGGGGCGCCACGAACACCAAGGCGGCCTCGAGCGGCGCGTTCAAGGCCGTCAAGCCGAAGTCGCTCCAGATCTTCTCGCGCCAGTTCGCGACGATGATCGAGGCGGGGTTGAACGTGATCGGGTCGCTCGTGATCCTCGAGCAGCAGACGAACGACCCCGTCCTCGCCGGCACGATCGGCCAGCTTCGCGAGGACGTCGAGAGCGGCCTGCTGCTCTCGGAGGCGATGGCGCGTCACCCGAAGGTCTTCAGCCGGCTCTACGTCGCGATGGTGGAGGCCGGCGAGGCCGCCGGCGTTCTCGACGTCGTCCTCGACCGGGTCGCGCTGCAGCTCGAGAAGGAGGAGCAGATCAAGCGGCGCGTGAAGAGCGCGATGACGTATCCGACCATCGTGATGATCTTCGCCACGCTCGTTCTCTGCGGGATGCTGCTGTTCCTGGTCCCGATCTTCGTCAAGATCTTCGCGTCGCTGAACGGGCAGCTGCCGACGCTGACCCAGTACGTGCTGAAGGCGTCGAACCTGCTGCGCCATCAGTGGTACATCGTCTTTCCGGTCTGGGGAGGCTCGATCGTCGGCTTCTTCAAGTGGAAGAAGAGCCCAGCGGGCCGTCCGGTCTGGGACCGGATGAAGCTGCGTGCGCCGATGCGGATCGGCGACACCATCCTCAAGATCACGATGGCGCGCTTCTCGCGGACGCTCTCGACGCTCGTCGCTGCCGGCGTCGACATCATCAAGGCGCTCGAGATCACGGGTCAGACCTCCGGAAACTTCGTCGTCGAGGATGCCCTCGCGGGCGTCCGCAACCGCGTCCGCGACGGCGCTTCGATCGCGCAGCCGCTGATCGAGAACCCGGTCTTCCCGCCGATGGTGAGCCAGATGGTGCGGATCGGGGAGGAGACCGGTGAGCTCGAGCAGATGCTCGGCAAGATCGCCGACTTCTACGAGGACGAGGTCGACGCGTCGGTCCAGTCGCTCACCTCGATCATCGAACCGTTGATGATGATCGGGGTCGGCGCAATGGTCGGCGTGATCCTGATCGCCATGTACCTGCCGATGTTCAAGATGCTCAAGCTCGTCAGCCAGCAGTAGTCCGCGGCCATGGGACGGCGTTGCCAACCGTTTTACGTTCCTTTTACACAGGACAGACAGGGGTCCGACAGGCGGCGGCGATTATTGCGATGTGTGGAAGGTAATCCTGAGCAGCTCGGCTGCGGCACTCGTTCTCGTGGCGACGGTCTCCGGCGCCACGAGCCTCAACCTCGCGGGCGGCAGCGCGCTTCCGGCTGGGTGGACCCATGCCCAGATCAACTACTTCGTCGACAATGCGGCACACACGCTCGTTCTCGACCGGGGTCTCGTGACCTCTGCCTCGGCGGCCGGGCTGACGTTGCGCGAGCAGGACGGTAGCTCGGTGCAGGTCGCGCTTTCGTCAAGCACGCAGGTGATCGCCAACGGGACGCCGGGATCGATCGGGGAGATTCGCCGCGGCGAGTCTGCGATCACGCAGAGCATCGACGGCGGTCCCGCCACCATCGTCCGGATCCAGATTCCCCCACGCCTCGCGGCCCGCATCGCGGCGGGCCGGTGACTCCCATGATCAAACCACTCTTCTCGTTCGTCCTCGGCCTGCTCGGCGGCTACTTCGCCTCCCGGGCATGGCAAGAGACGGCCTAGGTACGGTCTAGACTCGGTACGGCGATGGCCGGGACGATTCTCCTGGTCGAGGACGAGCCGTCGGTCGGCGAGCTCGTCAGAGGCTACCTCGGCCGCGACGGCTACCGCGTGCTCTGGGTGCGCTCGGGCGAGGAGGGCCTCGTGGAGCTCGACCGGCATCAGATCCGGATCGTGATCCTCGACATCGGCCTGCCGGGCATGGACGGCTTCGAGGTGTGCCGCGCGATCCGCGGGCGCTCGCGGGTGCCGATCCTGATGCTCACCGCGCGCGACGAGGAGCCCGACCGCGTCGTCGGGCTCGAGGTCGGCGCCGACGACTACCTGACGAAGCCGTTCTCGCCCCGCGAGCTCGCCGCGCGCATCAAGGCGATCCTGCGACGCACCGAGCCGCAGGTCGCGCAGGACGTGCTCTCGCTCGGCGACGTCATCCTCAACAGAGAGACCCACGACGTGACGTGCAACGGGACGTCCGTCGAGCTGACGGCCAAGGAGTTCGACCTGCTCGCGTTCTTCCTCGCCAATCCCGGCGCCGTGCTCTCGCGCGACGTGCTGCTCGACCGCGTCTGGGGCGTCGAGTACCCCGGCGGCACGCGCACGGTCGACGTCCACGTGGCACAGCTGCGGCGCAAGCTCGGCCGGCCGAACCTGATTCGCACGCTGCGCGGCTCGGGCTACAAGGCGGTCTCGACCTGAACTCCTTGCGCGCGAGGCTCTTCGCCGCTTCCCTCGGCGGGCTCGCGGTGACGCTCGTGCTGACGATCGGGATCGGGGCCGTGCTCACGCGCCGCCAGGTCGACAAGTCGCAGGCGGCCGCCCTCAGGTACCAGGCCGACGAGATCAGCTTGCAGCGGCACCAGTCGGTGAACTACATCACGGCCAACCAGATGATCTCCGGCAAGACGCGCGAGATCGTCCAGCCACGTTCGTTCTTCAGGACGTACGTCCCGACGGTCGACGCCTCGAGCGACGGGACCACGACCTACGCCGGCACCCGGTACCTCTACTCCTACCGCACCCTGCCTTCGCGCGGCCTGTTGCTCCTCCAGCGCGCCGGCGTGTCGGCCGCGTGGCATCCCTATCTCGTCGACCTGCTGATCGCCGGGGCGGCGGGCGCCGCGCTGGCGGCGATCTTCTCCTTGCTCCTCGCGCGCTCGCTGGCGAGGCCGATCCGGCGTGTCGCGGTCGCGACCCAGGCGCTCGCCGCCGACGGGCGCGCCGAGCCGCTGCCCGCCGAAGGCCCGGCCGAGATCTCGGCGCTCGCGACCGCGTTCAACGAGATGGCGGCGCAGCTCGCCGCGTCGCGCGAGAGCGAGCGCAACTTCCTCCTGTCGGTGAGCCACGAGCTGAAGACGCCGCTGACGGCGATCCGCGGCTACGCGGAAGGGCTCGCCGAGGGCGCCTTTTCCTCGGACGACGCGTCGCGGACGATCCTCGTCGAGGCGCGGCGGCTCGAACGCCTCGTCTACGACCTGCTCGACCTGGCACGGATGAACCGGCGCGAGTTCGCCGTCGGGCGGGAGCCGGTCGACCTGGCCGAGGTCGCGCGGGAGGCGGTCGCCCGGCACGAGGCGTCGGCGCGCAGCTTCGGCGTGCAGCTCGCCGCCGCCGGCGAGGAGACGTGGGTGGAGGCCGATCCCGACCGCGTCCTCCAGATCGCCTCGAACCTGATCGAGAACGCCTTGCGCGAGACCCCCCGCGGCGGCTCGGTCACGGTTCGCACGGGCGTGCGGCGGCTACGCGTCACCGACACCGGGCCCGGTCTCGAGCCCGACGACCTCGAGCGCGCGTTCGACCGCTTCTACCTCTACGACAAGTACGGCCGCGAGCGTCCGCTCGGCAGCGGCCTCGGGCTCGCGATCGTCAGGCAGCTCGCGGTGGCGATGGGCGGCGGCGTGACGATCGAGAGCGCTCCGGGCAAGGGCACGACGTTCACGCTCGAGCTACCCGGGAGTCTGAGCCCTTCGACCTACAGCGAGTCGAGCACTGCGCTCCTGCGCGATGCGTACTCGAGCACCCGGAAGAGCGCGTAGCCGGCCGCGGCGTAGGCGAGGGCGATCCCGAGCTCGGTCGACAGGAGCCCGCTGACGTCGCCGAGGCGGGCACCCGCCGCGATCCTGCGGGCGGCGATGATGCCGTGGGTGAGCGGCAGGCAGCGCCCGACGAGGCTCATCCAGCCCGGGAGAACCGAGAGCGGGATGTTGACGCCGCAGAAGAGCAGCATCAGGAAGTAGGCGAGGTTCGCGACGAAGAAGAAGTCCTTGCTCCGCAGGCCGATCGAGCCGAGCACCATGCCGAAGGTGGTGCAGGACGTCGTCGTGATGAAGACCGCGAGCACGAGCGCCGGCAGCGAGTGGAGCGGCGGGCGGAAGTGGAGCAGGACGGCGCCGACCCCGAACCCGAACGCCGAGACGAGCAGGCCGTTGGCGAACACGGGCACGCCGCGGCCGAGGAAGACGGCGACCCGGTTCGCGGGTGAGGCGAGCAGCGGCCCGAGGGTGCCGAACCAGCGCTCGTTCGCGACGGCCATCGTCATCCCGTAGACGCACGACATCCCGCAGACCTGGATCGCGTTGCCGACGATGAAGAACGCGTCGCCCGTGCCGGCCTCGGAGTACCGTCCGAGATCGGTGAAGAAGACGATCTGGAAGAGCGGCGCCCCGAGCATCGTCGGGATGTAGATGTAGGGCCGGATCCAGTTGAAGAGGGCGCGGTACGAGATCAGCCCCCCGACGAAGAAGACGCGCGCGAACTGCTTCATGTCAGCGCGAGGGTGGCGCGGGCGCGGGCGGCGCGCTCGAACCACTGCAGGAAGATGCCGGCGAGGACGAGATAGGCGACGCCGGTCACCGCGCACATCCCGATCGGGAACCACACCGGCCCGCCGCCGAGCGCGGAGTGGCGGATCGCGTCGATCCCCCAGCGCGGCGCGAGCAGCCACGAGATCGGCCGGACCCAACCCGGCAGGAGCGAGAGCGGGAAGAGCAGGCCGGTCGCGACCCAGACCGGGTACTCGAGCAGGTTCGAGAGTGCGTTCGCGTGCCGGTAGAGGATGAAGCTCGACGCCATCAGCAGGCCCATCAGCCCGAGCGAGAGCACCGCTGCGGGGATCGCGACGGCGAACGCGAGCGGGTGTGCGAAGTGGAGCGGCACACCGAAGAACACGCGTCCCCAGAAGAGCGTCGCCGCCAGCGAGTACGCGCCGGTGATCGAGGTGGCGAGCGTGAGCGGGAAGAGCACGACGAGGAACGGCGGCGGCGCGGCGACGAGCAGCTCGAGCGTCCCCTGCCAGCGGTTCCACTGGAGCGCGCCGCCCGAGCCGAAGAGCGTCGTCGACCAGATGCCCATCATCCCGGCGCCGAGCGCGGCGTAGAGCAGCGTGCCCGGCTGGCCGCCGCCCTTGAACATGTAGAAGGCGATCGTCGCGAAGATCACCGGCTGGAGCACGCACATGAGCAGGAACCAGCGCGAGACGGTGAACTCCTTCACCCGCATCCGGACGCCGACCCAGACGAGGCGTGGGTAGTTCATCCGTCCGCCTCGGTGACGAGCGCGACATAGGCGTCTTCGAGGGTCGGCTCGCGCGCGGCGATCCGGCCGATACGGGCGCCGTCGAGCTCGTTGCGCAGATCTTGCGTCAGCTCGAGGCCTCGCGGCGAGCGGATCGTCAGGAACTGCGCCTGTTCGCGCTCCTCGACCGACACGGCGCTCACTCCCGGCAGCCCGCGCACGCGCGCGACCTCGGCCTCTTCGACGCCGAAGACCTCGACCTCGACGACGGTGCTGTCGGCAACGCGGTCCTTGAGCTGCGCCGGCGTTCCCTCGGCGACGATGCGGCCGCCGGCGATCACCGCGATCCGGTCGCAGAGCGAGTCGGCCTCGAACATGTAGTGCGTCGTCAGCAGCACGGTCTTGCCCGCCTCGACGAGGCCCGCGATCGTCGCGCGCAGCGCCCGCGCGCCCACCGGGTCGACGCCGATCGTCGGCTCGTCGAGAAAGACGACCTTCGGGTCGTGGAGGATGCCGCGCGCGATGTGCAGGCGCTGGCGCATGCCGCGCGAGTAGCCCTCGACGCGCTCGCGCTCTCGGCCGCGCAGGCCGACGAGCTCGAGTACTTCGTGTATCCGCACCCGTTGGGCCTTGCCGGAGACGCCGTAGAGCTCGGCGAAATACCGGAGGTTGTCGAGGCCCGAGAGGCGCTCGTAGAGCCCGCGTTCGCCGCCGAAGACGTAGCCGATCTGCCGGCGCACCTCGCGTGCGTCGCGGACGACGTCGTGGCCGAATACCCGCGCGTCGCCGCCGGTCGGCAGGAGGAGCGTGATCAGCATCTTGATCGTCGTCGTCTTGCCGGCGCCGTTCGGGCCGAGCAGCCCGAAGAGCTCGCCCTCGCCGACCTCGAACGAGATCCCGCGCACCGCCTCGATCTCGAGCGGCCGCCGGCGCAGGACTCCCGTCGTCGTCCGGTAGGTGCGCCTCAGCCCGTGGGCTTCGATGACTGCGGTCACGCCGAGAGGCTAGTCGGCGGTGCTTCGCAGCCGGATTGCGGCCGCGGCGCCGCTTGCGGCGCCGCTCTCAGGACGTGCGGGCTGCGCCCGCGCGTCCGTCTGAACCCGAATGAGGGTCCGCCTCGGTATCAAGCCGGCAGAGCGACTGCGGCTCGCCCTCGCAGCAGCCGAGCTTCCACTTGCAGCGCGGGCACTGCCACGTCGCGTGGCGCCATTCCATCGTCGCGCCGCAGCGCCAGCACCGTTCGGCTTCGGTCACGAGCCGAAGCTACCGAGGAGCTCGGCTACCATTCCCCGGTCAGGGCGGCGTAGCTCAGCTGGTTAGAGCGCCGGACTCATAACCCGGAGGTCGGTGGTTCGAGCCCACCCGCCGCTACCTCTCTCGCTCGCGGGCCATGTTGGTTCAGCTTCTGCGGGACGGCTGCCGATACACGGTTCATGGTGGACAGAAGGCTCGCGCTGGCACTCGTCTACGCCGCGATGCTTGTCGCAGCCGCGCTCTTTGGCTGGCTTAGCGGCTCCTACACCGACGTCGGCGATGTGTGGTCCTTCGCGAATGCCGGGTCGACGCTTCTCTCCTCGAGCTGGCTCCACGCCTTCCACGTGCCGGCGATCCAGGCCGGGCCGCTCGAGCTGGCGCTCACTTACGCCGCCAAGACAGTCGGCGGCGGCCACACTGGCTTTGCCGTCGTCCTGGACGTGACGAGCATGGCCGTCGTCACGGCCGCGGCGGCATCGCTGCTCGAATGGCGCGCGCTGGGCCTCGCCGTTTTTGCGGCCGGCGCCTGCGTGCTGCAACTGCCCGAGGAGGGGTACCGAGGTCATCCCGGAGATCTGATGATCGGTGTCTTGTGGCTGCTCGCAGGCCGCGAAGCCCGCCGCGGCCGAAACGCGCTCGCCGGCGGCATGGTCGGCCTGTCTGCCTGCTTCGAGGTGTGGGGCGTCTTGGGTGTCGCGGTCCTTTGCTTGGCGCCCACGTTGCGCCGCGCGGCACGCGGCGTCGTGATTGCCGCCGCCCTGCCGATCGCGTGCTTTCTGCCGTTCGCCCTCGGCGGCTACTTCCGCATGTTCCAGTTCTCTTGGCCCATTCTCCGCGGGCCGGCGCTTCTCTTGGTCGGCTCGGGGCACGAGTTCACCTGGTGGATGCGCGTCGCCGAAGGAGCGGCGGTGGTCGTCGCCGCCGGCTCGACCGCACGTCTCCTGAGACGCTTGCCCGAGAGCATGTGGATCGTCCCCGCTGTCGCCGTCCTCACCCGAATCGCACTCGATCCGATGACGTACGGCTACTACTTCGACCCGGCCCTGGTGGCCCTACTGATCGGGGGCTCCCAGCTCGTGTTGCACTGGCGCGAGCTCCACGATCGCCTTGCCGCAGGCTTCCCGTCGCTTACCGCGAACTCTGCGCGAGCCCCAGGCTGGTCCTCGAGGGCGCCCAGCTCTCTGCCGTGATTCCTCGACGCGCCGGCAAGCAGACGGGCTAGGTCCCGCTACACTTCTGCGGCTCGAGGGCAGTGCGTCAGCCTGCCGGTGATCGGAGACCACACATGGCAAAGACCGGAGTCAGAGTTGCGATCACGCTCGCCTGCAACGAGTGCAAGCGGCGCAACTACCAGACGATGAAGTCGAAGCGGAACGACCCGGACCGGGTCGAGTTCAGCAAATTCTGCCGCTGGTGCGGCAAGCACACCCCGCATCGGGAGACGCGCTGATGGCGCGCGACGCCGCGATCAGCGGTGGCGCCGCCGGGCGCCCGGACCGCGCGCCGGGCGAGGTCGAGCGCCGCTCGAACTTCATCGCCGAGAGCTACGCGGAGCTGCGGAAGGTCGAGTGGCCGAAGCAGAACCAGGTCGTCCAGGGGACGGTGGTCGTGCTCGTCGCGTGCATCATCGTCGGCTTCTACCTCTACCTGAACGACAAGATCTGGCAGGAAGTCGTCCAGAAGGTGCTGCTCAAGTGAGGCGCTGCTGATGTTCCGCTGGTACGTCGTCAACACCTATTCCGGCCACGAGAACAAGGTCAAGGCCAATCTCGAGCACCGGATCGAGTCGATGGGGCAGCGGCCGCGCTTCCGCCGCGTCGTCGTCCCGACCGAGCAGGTGATCGAGACGAAGGACGGCCAGAAGGTGCAGGCGGAGAAGCGCGTCCTCCCGGGCTACGTGCTCGTGAACATGGACCTGAACGACGACGCCTGGACGGTCGTCAAGAACACCCCGGGCGTGACCGGCTTCGTCGGCGCGGGCTCGAAGCCCGTCCCGCTCTCCCAGGGCGAGGTCGACCGGATCCTCAAGACCGGCGCCGCGACGGCCGAGCGGCCGCGCGCGCAGGTCGAGTTCCAGCTCGGCGAGTCGGTCAAGGTCACGAGCGGCCCGCTCTCCGACTTCGACGGCGAGATCGTCGACGTCAACCCCGACCAGCAGAAGCTGAAGGTGCTCGTCGACATCTTCGAGCGCCAGGTGCCCGTCGAGCTCGGCTTCGACCAGGTGAAGAAGATCGACTGATGGCCAAGAAGATCCTGACGATGATCAAGCTTCAGATCCCCGGCGGGCAGGCGAACCCGGCGCCGCCGGTCGGTCCTGCGCTCGGCCAGCACGGCGTCAACATCATGGAGTTCTGCAAGGCCTTCAACGCGCAGACCGCGCAGGAGAACGGCCGCATCACGCCGGTCGAGATCACCGTCTACGAGGACCGCAGCTTCGACTTCATCACGAAGACGCCGCCGGCGGCCGTCCTGATCAAGGAGGCGCTGCGGCTCGAGAAGGGCTCGGCCGAGCCGAACCGGAACAAGGTCGGCCGCCTGACGCGCGCGCAGGTTCGCTCGATCGCCGAGACGAAGCTCGTCGACCTGAACGCGCGCGACGTCGACCAGGCGATGAAGGTGATCGAGGGCACGGCCCGTTCGATGGGCGTCGAGGTGGAACGCTGATGAGGCGTCGCTTGACGACGCCGACTTCAGGACGTGCGGGCTGTGCCCGTGCGTCCGTCTGCGTTGTTCACCAGGAGCGGGGTGCGGAGGTGGAACGCTGATGGCCCCGCACGGGAAGAGATATCGCCAGATCCGCGGCCTGATCGACCGCGAAGAGGTCTACTCGCCGGCGCAGGCGGTCCGGATCCTCAAGACGGGCGAAGCGGCGAAGTTCGACGAGACGGTCGAGGTGCACATGAACCTCGGCCTCAACGTCCGCCACGCCGAGGAGCAGCTCCGCGGCACGCTGATGCTCCCGCACGGCACCGGCCGCGAGACGCGCGTCGCCGTCTTCGCCGAGGGCGAGAAGGCGAAGGAGGCCGCCGACGCGGGCGCCGACGTCGTCGGCGCAGCCGACCTCGCCAAGCGCGTGGAGGAGGGGTTCACCGATTTCGACGTCGCGATCGCGACGCCCGACCAGATGGGGAACGTCGGCAAGCTCGGCCGCATCCTCGGCCCGCGCGGGCTGATGCCGAACCCGAAGACCGGCACGGTGACGATGGACGTCGCCAAGGCCGTCCGCGAGGCGAAGGCCGGCAAGCTCGAGTACCGCACCGACCGTGGCGCGAACGTGCACGTCCCGATCGGCAAGCGCAGCTTCGACGAGCGCCAGCTCGTCGAGAACTACGCGGCGCTGATCGACGAGATCGTCCGCGCGAAGCCCGCCTCGGCCAAGGGGCGCTACATCAGGAAGGTCACGCTCGCGAGCACGATGGGGCCGGGGATCCACGTCGATCCCCTGCGCACCCGCGGGATCGTCGAGGACCTCGACGAGGCGGAGGCAGCTACAGTTTCCGGCTAGTCAGATAGCCCGTCGCCGAAGACAGGAGGCAGCCGCGGAAGCGGCAGAAGCCCTCCCGAGGTGGCCTCCAGGGAACCTGCACGACCTCCTTGCGAGCCCGCCTGCGTTGCGGGCTCGTTGCACGAAGGAGGTGGAGATGCAGAAGGAAGCCAAGGCAGAAGTGATCGACGACTTGACCGCGAGGCTCAAGTCCGCCGACACGCTCATCGTCGCCGACTACCGCGGCCTGACGATGCCCCAGATCGACGCCCTCCGCGGGCGGCTGCTCGAGCACGGGGCGAAGTTCACCGTCGTCAAGAACACGCTCACCCGGCGTGCGGCGAAGGCGGCGGGCGCCGAGGCGCTCCTCGCCCTGCTCGAAGGCCCGTCGGCGATCGCGTTCATCGAGGCCGACGGCGACATGGTCGCCGTCGCCAAGGCGCTTGCCGACTCGGCCCGCGAGACGAAGGTGCTCCAGGTTCGCGGCGGCATCCTCGCCGGCCGCGAGATCAGCGGCGAGGACGTCGAGGAGCTCGCGAAGCTTCCGCCCCTCGACGTGCTCCGCGGCCAGGTGCTCGCGGCCGTGATCGCACCGCTCACGTCGCTGGCCGCGCTCGTGAACGCCCCGCTGCAGAACCTCGTCGGGCTGATCGACGCCCGCATCGAGCAGCTCGGCGGAGAAGGCGCAGCGACAGAACCCCAGGAAACCGAAGAGACCCAGGAGGCTGAAACCGATGGCGGCAGTTGACACCGTCTTCGACTCGCTCGGGAAGATGACCGTGCTCGAGCTGGTCGAGTTGAAGAAGAAGATCGAGGACGAGTGGGGCGTCACCGCCGCGGCTCCGGTCGCCGTGGCTGCCGCGGGCGGCGGTGCCGCCGCCGCGGCGGAGGTCGAGGAGAAGACTTCGTTCGACGTCGTCCTCACGAGTGCAGGCGCTCAGAAGATCCAGGTGATCAAGGTCGTCCGCGCGGTCACCGGCCTCGGCCTCAAGGAGGCCAAGGACCTGGTCGACGGCGCGCCCTCGCCGGTCAAGGAGGGCGTGAACCAGGAAGAGGCCGACCAGATCAAGGCGCAGCTCGAAGAGGCCGGCGCCGGCGTCGAGCTGAAGTAACCTCTGCTCCAACAGGGCGCTGCCGGGGCCGCGGAGACGCGGCCCCGGCTTCATCGAGGCTTCACGCAGGCCCGCTAGATTTGTCCGCTATCGGACGGCTGACCACCATCGGAGCGATCGCGGCCCTCGCCCTCGCCGCAGCCGTGCCGGCGGGTGCGGGCGGCAGCGGCGGGCTCGTCTTCAGGCCCCCGTTCCTGCCGGCCGGCAAGGTCGGCGTCCCCTACCAGGTCGTGATCCGGGTCTCGCGGGACGGCCACGACCCGGCGCTCGGCAAGAACTACCCCTCCTACACGGTCGACTGCTTCGGCGCCACCCCGACGGGCGGGTTCGTCGACGACTGCTCGAAGCTGCCGCCCGGCCTGAAGCTGACGGCGACCTACTCGAGCCCGAGCTGCTCCCCGCCGCTCCAGAAGCCACACTGCGTGCTCATCTCCGGCACTCCGAAGAAGGCCGGCAGGTTCAGCTTCGACATCTCGGCCCCGGACGTGACCTCGCTGGCCGTTCGCGGGGTCCTCCGGCTCTACACGATCGTCATCGCGGCCTAGGGGGGTTTTCCGCAGGAGGCCTGCTACCATGCGGGCCGTCGACTACGATTCTCGCCGCGAGAGACCTTGCGGCTGGAGGGTCGGCTGCCCTATACTGGGAAGTTCGCCGACGTGGGTCTTCGTCTCGCCCCGAGGTCGAAGACCCGAAGTACCCATTGCCCCGCTCGTCCCTGCCCTGCTCGCACGCCTTTTTCCCCGCTTCGCCCTCATCTCTCCATAGCACCTAAGGGAGGCTGAATCTCCTTGGCCCAAACGGTCACTGCGCCTCGCGCGCGCAAGTCTTTCTCGCGTCTCAAGCACGTTCTCGACCTCCCCAACCTGATCGACATCCAGCGTGAGTCCTTCGAGTGGTTCCTCCGCGAAGGCCTCCGGGAGACGATCGACGACATCTCGCCGATCGAGGACTACACCGGCACCCTCGCGGTGGAGTTCGGCGACTACGAGTTCGGCACGCCCCAGTTCTCGATCCAGGAGTGCCGCGAAAAGGACCTGACCTACCAGGCCCCGCTCTCGATGACGGTCCGCTTCGTCAACAAGGAGACCGGCGAGATCCGCGAGCAGCGGGTCTTCATGGGCGACTTCCCGATGATGACCGAGTGGGGCACGTTCATCATCAACGGCACCGAGCGCGTCATCGTCACGCAGCTCGTCCGCTCGCCGGGCGCCTACCTGATGGAGCCGAAGGACCCGACGAAGCAGGTCTTCACCGCGAACCTGATGCCGAGCCGCGGCTCGTGGCTCGAGCTCGAGATCGACAAGAAGGGCGTCGTCTACGCGCGCATCGACCGCAAGCGCAAGCTCCCGATCACGACGCTCCTGCGGGCGCTCCCGGCCGAGGATCCCTCGACGGGCTTCCAGCTCGACACGAGCTCGAACGAGAAGATCCTCGAGCTCTTCGGCAACTCGCTCTTCATCCACAACACGATCGAGAAGGACACGACGACGCGCGAGGAAGAGGCGCTGATCGAGGTCTTCAAGAAGCAGCGGCCGGGCGAGCCGCCGACCCTCGACAACGCCCGCAACCTCCTGCGCTCGCTCTTCTTCGACCCCAAGCGCTACGACCTGACGAAGGTCGGCCGGTACAAGCTGAACCAGCGCCTCGGCGTCAAGGTGCCCGAGGACACCCGCGTGCTCACGACCGAGGACATCCTCGCGCTCGTGCAGAAGCTCGTCGCGATGCCGCACGCGATCGGCGTGCCGGAGGACTCGAAGGACTTCGCCGCCGACGCGATCAGCCTCGACCGCGGCCCGATCCGCGCCGAGCTCGACGAGTACGAGCACTTCGGCAACCGGCGCCTGCGCACGACGGGCGAGCTGATCCAGGAGGCGTTCCGCGTCGGTCTCTACCGCATGGAGCGCGTCGTCCGCGAGCGGATGACGACCGAGGACGTCGACACGATCACGCCGCAGACGATCATCAACATCCGCCCGGTCGTGGCGGCGCTGAAGGAGTTCTTCGGCTCCTCGCAGCTCTCGCAGTTCATGCAGCAGACGAACTCGCTCGACGGGCTCACGCACCGCCGCCGCCTCTCGGCGCTCGGCGCGGGCGGCCTGACGCGCGAGCGCGCACCGATCGAGGTGCGCGACGTGCACCCGACCCACTACGGCCGCATGTGCCCGATCGAGACGCCGGAAGGCCCGAACATCGGCCTGATCGGCTCGCTCGCCTCGATGGCGACGGTCTCGGAGTTCGGCTTCATCCAGACGCCGTACCGCAAGGTCGTCGGCAGCAAGGTGACCGACGAGATCGTCTACCTCGACGCCGCCGAGGAGGCGCAGTACACGATCGCGCAGGCCTCGGAGCCCGTCGACGAGAAGACGGGCAAGTTCCTGCACGAGCAGGTGCTCTGCCGCTCGCGCGAGGGCGAGGCGGTGATGGCCCACCCGAAGGAGATCCAGTTCGCGGACGTTGCGCCGGCGCAGATCGTCTCGGTCGCGACCGCGATGATCCCGTTCCTCGAGCACAACGACGCGAACCGCGCGCTGATGGGGGCGAACATGCAGCGCCAGGCGGTGCCGCTGATGATCCCGCAGGCGCCGCTCGTCGGCACCGGGCTCGAGTACCGCGCGGCGGTCGACTCCGGCGACGTCATCGTGGCCAAGAACGCAGGCACGGTGATCGAGCTCGACGCGACGCACGTCGTCGTCGAGGGCCGCGGCACGCGCGACGAGTACCCGCTGACGAAGTTCATGCGGTCGAACCAGGGCACGCTGATCCACCACAAGCCGATCGTGAAGCTCGGCGACAAGGTGGCGCAGGGCGCCGTCCTCGCCGACGGCTCCTCGACCGACCAGGGCGAGCTCGCGCTCGGCGCGAACCTGCTCGTGGCGTTCATGCCGTTCGAGGGCTTCAACTTCGAGGACGCGATCGTGATCAGCGAACGGCTCGTGAAGCAGGAGGTGCTCACCTCGATCCACATCCACGAGTACGAGATCGACGCCCGCTCGACGAAGCTCGGCGACGAGGAGATCACCCGCGACATCCCGAACCGCTCGGAGGAGTCGCTTCGCAACCTCGACGACCGCGGGATCGTCCGCATCGGCGCAGAGGTCGGCTCGGGCGACCTGCTCGTCGGCAAGGTCACGCCGAAGGGCGAGACCGAGCTCACCGCCGAGGAGAAGCTGATCCGCGCGATCTTCAAGGAGAAGGCGCGCGAGGTCCGCGACACCTCGCTGAAGGTTCCGCACGGAGAAGGCGGCGTCGTCATCGACGTGAAGACGTTCTCGCGCGACAACGGCGACGACCTGTCGCCGGGCGTCAACGAGCTCGTCCGCGTCTACGTCGCGAAGAAGCGCAAGATCAGCGAGGGCGACAAGCTCGCCGGCCGTCACGGCAACAAGGGCGTGATCTCGAAGATCGTCCCCGAGGAGGACATGCCGTTCCTCGAGGACGGCCGCTCGGTCGACATCCTGCTGAACCCGCTCGGCGTGCCGAGCCGCATGAACATCGGTCAGATCCTCGAGACGCACCTCGGCTGGGCCGCCGCGCACGGCGTGTTCGTCGGCGGCGACGTCGAGGTGATGAACGGCAACGCCTCGCGCGTGATCAACGCGCCGAAGCCGACGCCCGTCGCGACGCCGGTGTTCGACGGCGCCACCGTCGAGGACGTCGACGCCGCGCTTGCGCAGTGGGCGCTCAGCGAGGACGCGGGCAAGATCAAGCTCGACGTCGACACGAAGGCACCGCTCGGCCGGCAGGTCTCGGGCAAGGTGCGGCTCTTCAACGGCCGCACGGGCGAGCCCTTCGAGCAGAAGGTCACCGTCGGCTACATGTACATCCTCAAGCTGCTCCATCTGGTCGACGACAAGATCCACGCGCGCTCGACCGGCCCGTACTCGCTCGTGACGCAGCAGCCGCTCGGCGGCAAGGCGCAGTTCGGCGGCCAGCGCTTCGGCGAGATGGAGGTGTGGGCGCTCGAGGCCTACGGCGCCGCGTACACGCTCCAGGAGATGCTGACGATCAAGTCCGACGACACCGTCGGCCGCGTCAAGGCCTACGAGGCGATCGTCAAGGGGGAGAACATCGCGGAGCCGTCGATCCCGGAGTCGTTCAAGGTGCTGCTGAAGGAGATGCAGTCGCTCGCACTCGACGTCAGCGTCATCTCCGAGGACGGCGGCGAGGTCGAGGTGCGCGAGGAAGACGACGAGCTGCTCCGCGCCGCGGAGGAGCTCGGCATCGACCTCTCGCCCGGCTCGCTGCGCGCCGCCGCACGCCAGCCGACGGGCCAGGAGCTCGAGGAGGGACAGGAGCGCATCGACGAGACGGGCGAGCTGACGCTGCCGGCAGACGAGGTGCTCGAGGACTTCACGGACATCGAGGGGGACGACGTGCCGGTCGTCGCGGTTGACGGCGACGAAGACGAGGCGCCGCCGGTCGGCGCGCTCGAGGACATCGACCTGGAAATTGAGGAATAGCGATGATCGACATCAACGATTTCGACGCAATCAGGATCGGGCTCGCCTCGAGCAAGCAGATCCGCGACTGGTCCTCGGGCGAGGTCACGAAGCCGGAGACGATCAACTACCGCACGCTCAAGCCCGAGCGCGACGGTCTCTTCTGCGAGCGCATCTTCGGCCCGACGAAGGACTGGGAGTGCTACTGCGGCAAGTACAAGCGCGTCCGCTACAAGGGGATCATCTGCGAGCGCTGCGGCGTCGAGGTGACGCGGCAGAAGGTGCGCCGCGAGCGCATGGGTCACATCGACCTCGCCGCCCCGGTCTCCCACATCTGGTTCTTCAAGGGCGTTCCGAGCCGCATCGGCTACCTGCTCGACATCGCCCCGCGCGAGCTCGAGAAGGTCCTCTACTTCGCCGCCTCGATCGTCACGTTCGTCGACGTCGCGCAGCGCAAGAAGGACCTGAACGACCTCCAGGACAAGGTGACGGCCGAGTACGAGCGGATCAACGTCGACCGCGACGAGCAGCTCGCCGCGCTCGAGCAGCGGCTCACGCGTCGCCGCAACTACTTCGCGAAGGGCGCCGACAAGGGCTTCGACGAGGACGACGACTTCTGGACCCGCGGGCTCTCGAGCTGGGCCGAGGAGCAGGCGCTCCCGACCCTCGAAGACGCGCGCGCCCTCGTCGGCGGCATGTTCAAGGAGCTCGTCGCGCAGATCACGACCGAGGACTCGAAGAAGATCCGCGAGCTCGTCCGCAACGCGGCGATCCGCGACGATCGCCGGCTCGCGCCGCGCGAGCTCGAGCAGGTCGCGTCCGCGGCCGAGCAGGTGCTCGCCGGGATTCAGCCGCTCGAGAAGGAGATGTCGAAGGCGACCGGCGCCAAGAAGGGCGCGATCACGAAGCGCATCATGCGCATCGTCGACGCGCTGCTCCTCGGCGAGGAGATCCTCGAAGAGGATCAGGTCTACGCCGCGAACATCGACCCGCGCAACCTCGAGAAGGCGCGCGAGCTCGGCAACGGCCTGCTCAAGGACGTCCTCGACACGTGGGAAGAGGGCCAGGACATCCGCGAGGTCACGAACGACCTCTGCCTGCGCACCGACGGGAAGATCACGAAGGAAGACCTCGACGCGCTCGTGCAGTGGGCGCTGAAGGTGCGCGAGATGTACATGGACATCGAGTCGCGCCGCGAGGACACGCGCGAGTGGGCGGTCGACTCGGTGAACCGGCTCGAGCAGACCTTCCAGCTCTTCCGCGACCTCGAGCCGAAGATGGTCGTGAACGACGAGCAGCTCTTCCGCGAGCTCAAGGACCGCTTCGGCTCGCCGTACGGCTTCGGCGTCTACTTCCGCGGCGGCATGGGGGCGGAGTCGATCCGCGACCTGCTCCGCGACCTCGATCTGGTCGCCGAGGCGAACTTCCTCCGCGAGACGATCAAGACGTCGAAGGGCCAGAAGCAGCAGCGCGCGATCAAGCGCCTGAAGGTCGTCAACGCGTTCATCAAGTCGGAGAACCGCCCCGAGTGGATGGTGCTCGAGGCGATCCCGGTGATCCCGCCGGAGCTCCGCCCGATGGTGCAGCTCGACGGCGGCCGCTTCGCGACCTCGGACCTGAACGACCTCTACCGGCGCGTGATCAACCGCAACAACCGCCTGAAGAGGCTGCTCGACCTCGGCGCGCCCGAGATCATCGTCAACAACGAGAAGCGCATGCTCCAGGAGGCCGTCGACGCGCTGTTCGACAACGGCCGCCGCGGCCGTGCGGTCACGGGTCCGGGCAACCGCCCGCTCAAGTCGCTGTCCGACATGCTCAAGGGCAAGCAGGGCAGGTTCCGCCAGAACCTGCTCGGCAAGCGCGTCGACTACTCGGGCCGCTCCGTGATCGTGGCGGGCCCGAACCTGAAGCTGCACCAGTGCGGCCTGCCGAAGCTGATGGCGCTCGAGCTCTTCAAGCCTTTCATCATGAGCCGGCTCGTCGAGCGCAAGTCGGTGCAGAACATCAAGGCGGCGAAGAAGTACGTCGACTCGATGACGCCCGAGGTCTGGGACGTGCTCGAGGAGGTGATCGCGGAGCATCCGGTGCTCCTGAACCGCGCGCCGACGCTGCACCGCCTCGGCATCCAGGCGTTCGAGCCCGTGCTCGTCGAGGGCAAGGCGATCCAGGTGCATCCGCTCGTCTGCCACGCGTTCAACGCCGACTTCGACGGCGACCAGATGGCCGTCCACCTGCCGCTCTCCGCGGAGGCACAGGCCGAGGCGCGCATCCTGATGCTGTCGTCGAACAACATCCTCTCGCCCGCGTCGGGCCGTCCGCTTGCGACGCCGACGCAGGACATGGTGCTCGGCATCTACTTCCTGACCTACTCCGACAAGGATCTGCCGAAGCTCGACTCGGCCAAGCTCGATCCGCGCCCGAAGCGGTTCGACTCGGCCGACGAGGTCGAGATCGCGGTCGAGGGCGGCGGTGTCCGCCTGCAGGACCCGGTCGAGTTCCGCTTCGGCGGCCAGCTCTACCTGACGACGCCCGGCCGCGTGCTCTTCAACTCCGCCGTCTACCGGGCGCTCAAGGATCTCGTCGGCAGCGAGGAGGGCTGGATCGAGGACTTCGTGTTCACGAACCAGACGCTCGCGAAGCCCGACACCGACCGCTACGTGCTCACACTCTCGCAGCGATACGGTGCGCACACGCTCGCGCCGGTGCTCGACACGATCAAGTCGCTCGGCTTCAAGTACTCGACGCAGGCCGGCGTGACGATCTCGAAGAACGACATCGTCATCCCGCCCGACAAGGAGAAGATCCTCGCCGAGTACGAGCAGCGCGTCGAAGAGGTGCACGGGCAGTACGACCGCGGCCTGATCACCGAGGACGAGCGCCACGAGACGATCGTGAACATCTGGACCGAGGCCACCGACAAGGTTGCCGATGCGATGGAGAAGAACCTCGACGAGCTGAACCCGGTCTTCATGATGGCCAACTCCGGCGCACGCGGGTCGTTCAAGCAGATCCGCCAGCTCGCCGGCATGCGCGGCCTGATGGCGAATCCGAAGGGCGAGATCATCGAGCGCCCGATCAAGGCCAACTTCATGGAGGGCCTGTCCGTGCTCGAGTACTTCATCTCGACCCACGGTGCCCGCAAGGGTCTCGCCGACACCGCGCTGCGTACGGCCGACTCGGGCTACCTGACGCGGCGCCTCGTCGACGTCTCGCAGGACGTGATCGTTCGCGAAGAGGACTGCGGCACGCCCGAGCACGTCGAGCTGCCGATCCGCACGAGCGAAGGCCTCAACAAGTCTCTCCTCGGCCGCATCCTCGCCGAGGACGTGATGAAGCCGCTCGCGTCCGGCAAGCCCGGCAAGACCCTGCTCGCCGAGGCGGGTGTGGTGGTCACGACCGAGCTGCTCGAGGAGCTCGAGCCGGCGCTCGGCGGCGACTACCAGCTGCCGGTGCGCTCGGTGGTCAAGTGCCGCGCCGAGACCGGCGTGTGCCAGACCTGCTACGGCATCTTCCTGGCGACGGGCGAGATGTGCGAGATCGGCGACGCGGTCGGCATCGTCGCGGCCCAGTCGATCGGCGAGCCGGGCACGCAGCTGACGATGCGCACGTTCCACACCGGCGGCGTCGCGGGTGCCGACATCACGCACGGCCTGCCGCGCGTGGTCGAGATCTTCGAGGCGCGCAACCCGAAGGGCGCGGCGACGCTCGCGGAGGTCGGCGGCAAGATCGAGCTCGAGAACACCGAGCGCGGTCCGAAGGTGACGATCGTTCCGACCGAGCTCAAGGGCGGCGAGTTGCAGGATCCGGTCGAGTACCAGCTGCCGCGCCGCACCCGGCTGCTCGTCGGCGCCGGCCAGCTCGTCGAACCGGGCGATGCGATCAACGAGGGCTCGCGCAACCCTGCCGACCTGCTCGCGTTGAAGGGCTCGACGCCGACCGAGCTGTACCTCGTCGCCGAGGTGCAGAAGGTCTACAAGTCACAGGGCGTCGAGATCCACGACAAGCACATCGAGCTGATCGTGCGCCAGATGCTCAAGAAGGTGCGCGTCGAGAGCGCGGGCGAGACGGAGCTGCTTCCCGGCCAGCTCGTCGACCGGGTCGTGCTCGAGCGTGAGAACACGCGTGTGAAGAAGGAGAAGAAGGAGCAGGCGACCTACGAGCCGCTGATCCTCGGGATCACGAAGGCGTCGCTTGCGACCGAGTCGTTCCTCTCCGCCGCGTCGTTCCAGGAGACGACGAAGGTGCTGACCGACGCGTCGATCGAGGGCAAGATCGACCGCCTGCTCGGCCTGAAGGAGAACGTGATCATCGGCAAGCTGATCCCGGCGGCGACGGGCCTCAAGCGCTATCGCCAGATCGAGATCAGCCCGACCGAGCCGATCACTCGCGAGTTCTTCGCCCAACAGGATCCGACGCTGATCCAGGCGCTCGAGGAGATCGGCGAGGTCGGCTCGGCCGGGGACTTCAGCGGGTTGGACTTCGGCGGCCAGCCGGGCTCCGACTCCGTGTCGAGCCACGACTCGATCGAGGCCGAGGAGATCCCCGAGATCGACTCGCCGCTCGACGAGTAGGCGTCAGCTCGCGACCGCTTGTCTGCGAGGCCGGGGCAACCCGGCCTCGCTGCTTCAGGGGCAAGGTCTGCACGTTCCCCGGTTGACAGCTGCCCCGGAAGAATCTCAAGCCGAGCGGAGCACGACCGGCAGCGTCTTCGGATGAGTCGAGGCGCCGACGACGGCGATAACGACGATGTCGTGACCCGCGCGGCGTGCCTTGACGGGAAGCCGTAGAAGGAGCCGGTTCGAATGCGCGACCGCGTGCCGGTTCCACGTCGCGATGGTCCGACCGTTCGTGCCGACGAGCGAGATCGCGAGGTCCGCCGCCCGCGAGAGGTCGATCGCCACCGTCAGAGCAGGCGTTGCCGAGGCAAGCGAGACCGGCGCCGGCCGCGTCGTTGCGATCGTTATTCGGGCGCTCGCGTCGGATTGCGAGACATCTCGACCGCTCGTCGTGCTCGACGGCGCCGTTGACGACGACGAACCGCCGGCCGGCGGGCTCGCCTTGGCTGTGGATGTAGAGGCTGCGGTCGTCGACGAGGATCCGGCGTTCGACGAGCTCGCGACCGACGAAGACACCGTCGTGGTCGCACTCGTCGTCGAGTGGGTGGTCGGGCTACCTGTAGCCGTACTCACCGTCGTCGTGCCGGTCGTCGAGGTTGTCGTTGAGCTCGCCGTTCCGGTCGTGGCGGTGCTCGCCGTCGTCGAAGACACGACCGTGTACGGGTAATTCTCGGAGTAGTTGATCGTGTACGTGCAGTCACAACTCGAGTTCGAGGCCGTGATGTTGGGAACGACCTCGTGCACCGCCACGCTCGCGACGAGATTCGTCGGCGCATCCTGCGGAACCGTGTCGGTCACGACGCCTGTGTAGGTCCACACATCGTTGCTGCAGGAGACCGAGAGCGACACCATCGCTCCACCTTCGGCTGTCCCGAGCGGACCGAGCCCGACCCAGCCATTCGCCCACTGCTCGGCGCCAGGGGCGCACGACGCATAGGGAAGTCCGCCCGGGTAGGTGCCGGAGATCGCGTCGGACACCGCGAAGCTGAGGGTCTCGCCCGGACTGATCGAGCCGCTTCCGGGGCTCGGGGCGACGCCGGCCAACGAGAAGCCGCCGAGGGCAAGCGCGCCGAGCAAGACCAAAACGCCGGATATGCCCGCCGCTCTCTGCACTCACTCTCCGGAGCCGACCACAGCAGGATACACGCGCAACGCCCCGGCTCCTTGCCGCGGTCTACCGAAGCACACAGTTCAACCACGGGTAGGCGGTGGGCCTGGCTCCTCATGCGGCGCCGATCAGGCAGGAAGGAGTTCGATGGTCCCCTCGCGCGCGACGACGCCGAAGTGGCGTCGGTCGAGGGTCAGCACCTTGCCGCCGGACCGCTCGGCGCACGCGACCACCGTCGAGTCGGCGAGTCCGAGCGGGAGATCGGCGTATTGGCGAACGAGCTCGCGAACTCGAGCGAGGTCGTCTTCGGTGTTCGCAAGCGTGAATGCATGCTGCTCGAGATCGGCCAGAAACGCGACGAGGACGTCGGTACCCATCCGCGTTTCGACGAGGAAGCCGATCTCGGCGAGAATCCCTGCTGGAACGAGGTATGGAGGGCGCATGCTTGCGAGCGCCTCTTTCGTCGGCTCGTGGTCGGGATCCGAACGGTTCAGCAGCGCGAAGACCGCCGACGTGTCAAGCGTGATCAGTCTTGCCCCACTCGCGGGTCAGCCAGTCTTCGCTCTCGCGTGCCGACACGCCGTGATCCTCACCGATGCCGATCGAACCAGGCTGCGGCCACACCGCCCCCTCGAGGTAGGAGCGCAGTGCTTCCCGGACGAGCTCCGCCTGCGGACGCCCGCTGCGACGGGCGTGTTCCTTGAGCGCACGATGCAGGTCGTCCGGCAGGTACAGCGTCGTCTTCTCGATGCGACCGAGCTTACCATACGCCATATGTGGCGTCAGCCGTCACCGGCAGCACGCAGGGCTCGAGCTAGGCGACGCGGCCGAAGCGCAGGGCGGCGCGCGCACGGCGACGCTCGGCCTCGACCTCGCGGCTGCGCGGCGGCGCGCTCGTCACGAGCTCGTCGAGCAGGTGCTCCGTCGCGTGGGCGACCCGCTCGACCGCCCGCTCGAATGCCGCGGCATTCGCGAGGGACGGCTTCTGCATCCCGCTCACCTTGCGGACGTACTGCACGGCCGCCGCGTGGACCTCGTCGCGGGTCGTCGCCGGCTCGAAGTTGTGGAGTGTCTTGATGTTTCGGCACATGCGGGCAGTCTAGAAGCCGTCGGCGATCCGGTTAACATCTGGCTCGTGAGGGTCTTGGCGGCCTTGCTCGGGGCGGCGTTCGTCGCCGCCGCGCTCGCGGCGTTCGCAGGCGCGGCCGCGAAGCGCCACGAGTCGCTCAGCGGCTGCGTCTACATCACGAACCAGGGGCTCTCGTCGGTGCTCCATCTCGTCATCTCGGATGCCGGGGCGCCGAGGGCGAAGGGCGTCGTCACGTTCACGGGCGCGGGGCTGAACGAGAAGGCGAACGTCGTCCTCGACGCGCGCGGCACGGGCCGTGTGTCCTTCACGGCGACGACCTTCAACAAGTACGCCTTTGCCGTGACCCTCTCGAAGCCGAAGGCCGGCTACCGGGTCAACTTCACGATGAGCCCAGCCAACGACGTGACGACGTCGAGCTGCACGCCGGCCTGAAGCGGCCACTTGGCCCGCGCCCCCTTCACGGCTCTTTCGTCGATTGCGGTGGCTCTCGCGCTCGCGGCCGGCGCGGGCGCCTCGTCGACCCCGACCGTGAGCGAGGGACAGACCGTCCACCTGAGCGGCTCCGACGTCTACTGCCAGGTCATCATCGTGAGCGGCTCCAACTACGTCTCCTGCGCGCTCGAGCAGTCGGGTATCGGAGTCGTGGACAGCTACACCTTCGCGCTCGGCGACAAGGCGGTCGTCGTCGGAGAGGTCGGAAGCACGACGACGCAGACGATGTTCATGGAGCAGCAGCCGGCGCTCAAGCTCGCGTCCGTGTCGCCCGGCCACGCGAAGTCCGGCACGGTGACGGTCAAGCTCGGCCACGGCGTCTCGATCGCGGGGACGCACGTCGTGCTCGGCGCGGCCGATCTCGTCAAGGGCGAGCCGGGTCTCTTCGCCGGCATCTCCGGCGCCGGCGGAAACCCGGTCGACGGCAGCTACGTCGCGGAGATCAGCGCGAAGCGCGTCGCCGTCACGCGCTGGAGCGGCGGCAAGGCGAAGGTCGTCTTCCAGAAGCTCCAGCCGAAAGGCTAGCCGGCGCTGCCGCGCCGTTCCTGCTTCGCCGCGGCCTTGGCGCGGTAGAGATCTTCGTCGGCGCGTTCGAAGAGATCCGAGGCGGTGTCGTCGGGGGAGAGCTCGGCGACGCCGGCGGAGATCTTCAGCGTGCCCGCCTTCGGAATCGGCTCGATGCCGACCGCGCGCTCGATCCGCGCGGCGAGGTGGTCGGCGTCGCCGCGCGTCGACTCGGGCAGGATCACCGCGAACTCGTCGCCGCCGACACGGCACGCGATATCGCTCGAGCGCACGACGGCGCGCAACCGCGCCGCGACCTCCGCGAGCACGGCGTCGCCGGCGAGATGGCCGATGCGGTCGTTGATCCGCTTGAAGTCGTCGAGGTCGAGCACGATCACCGCGAGCCGCCGGCCGTACCGGCGGGACCGGGCCACCTCGCGCGTGAGCAGCTCGTAGAAGACGCGGCGGTTGCCGAGGCTCGTCAGCGAGTCGAGCTCGGCGAGCCGGCTCGCCTCGACGAAGAGCTGTGCGTTCGCGAGTGCCGGCCCCGCGCGGATTGCGAGCGCTTCGAGCGCGTCCGCGGTCTCGGCCGGGAACCCGGGCGGGTTCTCCCGGGTGATCGCCGAGAGCGAGCCGATCGTGCGTTCTCCCGACCGGAGCGGGACGACGAGCGCGGCCCGCGGCAGGCGAGACTCTGCGCCGACCTCGTCGAGGCGGTAGCGGTAGACGACCTCCATCGAGCGCAGGTTCACGTTCGGCGGGGTCTCGAGCGCCGCCCGCTCGGCCTCCTGTTCGGAGAGCCCGAGCGCCTCCGGCTGGCCGTCGAGGATGAGGAGCGCCGCGTCCGTCCCCGGCAGGGCCGCCACCGCCGTCAGCACCCGCCGGCTCACCTCGGCCGGATCGAGCGACGCGGCGAGCTCCTGCTCGGGGCCGCCGAACCCGGCCGAGAGGTCGCGGACCGTGGCCGCGACGCGCGCCGAGGCGGTCGCCCGCGCCCAGACGGCGACGGCGACCGCGAGGACGACGACGAGCGCCGCCGGCAGGGCGATTTCGAGCACCCGATCAGTGTGCCCGTGCCGCCGGGGTGCATCGCCGGAAGGGCCGAAAACCAAGGGGATTTGCTACCATCGAGCCCTGGTTCGGCTGAGGCCCAGCGCCCCAGCCGGCCATTCGTCTGTATACGACCGTTTTTCCACCCACCAAGGGACTCATGCCGACTGTCAACCAGCTGATTCGCAAGGGCCGCGAGACCAAGCGGGACAAGACGAAGACCCCGCACCTCCAGGGTGCGCCGCAGCGTCGTGGGGTCTGCACCCGCGTGTCCACGGTCACCCCGAAGAAGCCGAACTCGGCGCTCCGCAAGGTGGCGCGCGTTCGCCTGACGAACGGCCTCGAGGCCAACGCCTACATTCCGGGCGAGGGCCACAATCTCCAGGAGCACTCGGTCGTCCTCGTCCGCGGCGGGCGCGTCAAGGACCTGCCGGGCTACCGCTACAAGGTGATCCGGGCGGCCCTCGACGCCTCGGGCGTCGCCGACCGCAAGCAGGCGCGCTCCAAGTACGGCGCCAAGAAGTCGAGCTAGCGATGCCGCGCCGCGCCGAGATCCAGGTACGACCCTTGAGCGTGGATGCGGTGTACGAGAGCCTGCTCGTGACGCAGCTCGTGAACCGCGTCATGCTCCGCGGCCAGAAGGCGACGGCCGAGTCGATCGTGTACGGCGCGCTCGACAAGGTCGGCTCGAAGACGGGCCGGCCGCCGGTCGAGGTGCTCGAGCAGGCCGTGAAGACGGTCACGCCCGTGCTCGAGGTCAGGAGCCGGCGCGTCGGCGGCGCGAACTACCAGGTGCCCGTCGAGGTGCCGCAGCGCCGGGGCCGCACTCTCGCGCTACGCTGGCTTGTCACCTACGCCCGCGAGCGCAGGGAGAAGAGCATGCAGGACAAGCTCGCAGGCGAGATCCTCGACGCGCTCGAGCAGCAGGGGAACGCGTTCAAGCGCAAGGACGACATGTACAGGATGGCGCAGGCCAACAAGGCCTTCGCCCACTACAGGTGGTGAGAAAGTGGCGGTAGCAGAATCGAGAGTCGCGCTGGATCGCGTCCGGAACATCGGGATCATGGCCCACATCGATGCGGGCAAGACGACGACGACCGAGCGGATCCTCTACTACACGGGCCGCACCCACAAGATGGGCGAGGTCCACGAGGGCGCGGCGACGATGGACTGGATGGCGCAGGAGCAGGAGCGCGGCATCACGATCACCTCTGCCGCGACGACGGCGTTCTGGCGCGACCATCGGATCAACATTATTGATACGCCCGGGCACGTGGACTTTACCGTCGAGGTCGAGCGGAGCCTGCGCGTCCTCGACGGCGCCGTCGCCGTCTTCGACTCGGTCGCCGGTGTCCAGCCGCAGTCCGAGACGGTCTGGCGGCAGGCGAACAAGTACAAGGTGCCGCGGATCGCGTTCATCAACAAGATGGACCGCACGGGCGCGAACTTCTTCGCCGCCGTCGCCTCGATGCGCGACCGCCTCGGCGCGAACCCGGTGCCGGTGCAGATCCCGATCGGCCAGGAGGAGAACTTCCAGGGGGTCGTCGACCTCGTCGAGATGCAGGCGATCGTCTACAAGGACGACCTCGGCCAGCAGTTCGACGTCGGCGAGATCCCGGCCGAGCTCGTCGAGCAGGCGCAGGAGTACCACCACCAGCTGATCGACGCGATCTCGCACTTCGACGACGAGGTGCTCGAGCAGTACCTCGAGGACGAGAACTCGGTCACGCCGGACCAGATCCGCCGCGCCATCCGCGCCGGGACGCTCACCGACGAGATCACGCCCGTGCTGCTCGGCTCCGCCTTCAAGAACAAGGGCGTGCAGCCGCTGCTCGACGCGGTGATCGACTACCTGCCGAGCCCGCTCGACGTCCCGCCGGTGCACGGCATCGACCCGAAGACCTCGCAGGAGACCGAGCGCCCCGCTTCGATCGAGGCGCCGTTCGCGGCGCTCGCGTTCAAGGTCATGTCCGACCCGTACGTCGGCAAGCTCACCTACTTCCGCGTCTACTCGGGCCGCCTCAAGGCGGGCGACCGCGTGCTCAACACGACGACCGGCAAGACCGAGCGCATCGGCCGCATCCTCCAGATGCACGCGAACCACCGCGAGGAGCGCGAGGAGATCGGCGCCGGCGAGATCGCCGCGGGCGTCGGCCTCAAGCAGACGACCACGGGCGACACGCTCGCGATCGAGAGCGCGCCGATCGTGCTCGAGGCGATGACCTTCCCGGCCCCGGTGATCTCGGTCGCCGTCGAGCCGAAGTCGAAGGCCGACCAGGACAAGCTCGGTGCGGGCCTGGCGCGGCTCGCCGAGGAGGATCCGACCTTCCGCGTCAACTCAGACGAGGAGACGGGGCAGACGCTGATCTCCGGCATGGGCGAGCTCCACCTCGAGATCATCGTCGACCGCCTCAAGCGCGAGTTCTCCGTCGACGCGAACGTCGGCCGGCCGCAGGTCGCCTACCGCGAGACGGCGACGAAGCCCGTCGAGAAGGTTCAGGGACGGTTCGTGCGCCAGACCGGCGGCTCGGGCCAGTACGGCGACGCCGTCATCAACCTGCTCCCGCAGGAGCCGGGTGCCGGCTACGAGTTCGTCGACAAGATCGTCGGCGGCAAGATCCCGAAGGAGTACATCCCCGCGGTCGACGCCGGCATCCAGGAAGCGATGGGGTCCGGCGTGCTCGGCGGCTACCCGGTGGTCGACGTCAAGATCGAGCTGATCGACGGCTCGTACCACGATGTCGACTCGAGCGAGCGCGCGTTCAAGATCGCCGGCTCGATGGCGTTCAAGGACGCGATGAAGCGCGCGAAGCCGGTGCTGCTCGAGCCCGTGATGGCAGTCGAGGTGACGACCCCCGAGGACTACCTCGGCGACGTGATCGGCAACCTCAACTCGCGGCGCGGGCGCATCGAGTCGATGAACCCACTCGGGAACGCGCAGATCGTCAAGGCGATCGTTCCGCTGGCGATGATGTTCGGATACGCAACCGACCTGCGCTCGATGACGCAGGGACGGGCAGATTTCACCATGCAGTTCGAGCGGTACGAGCAAGTGCCGCAGTCGATCGCAGCCGAGATCGTCGAACAGGGCGGCGGCGGCTCCTAATCAGGTAACGGAGGACACGAGGCAATGGCCAAGCAGAAGTTCGAGCGCTCGAAGCCGCACGTCAATGTCGGCACGATCGGGCACATCGACCACGGGAAGACCACGCTGACGGCAGCGATCACGAAGGTGCTCGCCGAAGCCGGCAGCGGCAACACGGTCGTGCGCGACTTCGCGTCGATCGACAACGCGCCGGAAGAGCGCCAGCGCGGCATCACGATCAACACCTCGCACGTCGAGTACGAGACGGCGAATCGCCACTACGCACACGTCGACTGCCCTGGGCACGCCGACTACATCAAGAACATGATCACGGGCGCCGCCCAGATGGACGGCGCGATCCTCGTCGTCAGCGCAGCCGACGGCCCGATGCCGCAGACGCGCGAGCACATCCTGCTCGCCCGCCAGGTCGAGGTGCCGGCGATCGTCGTCGCGCTCAACAAGGCCGACATGGTCGACGATCCCGAGCTGCTCGAGCTCGTCGAGCTTGAGGTTCGCGAGCTGCTCTCGAAGTACGAGTTCCCAGGCGACGACATTCCGATCATCCAGGTCTCGGCGCTGAAGGCGCTCGAGGGCGACGCGGAGTGGACGCCGAAGATCCTCGAGCTGATGGAGGCGGTCGACTCCTACATCCCGGAGCCGGTGCGCGAGCTCGACAAGCCGTTCCTGATGCCGATCGAGGACGTGTTCACGATCACGGGCCGCGGCACGGTCGTCACCGGCCGCGTCGAGCAGGGCCAGGTCAAGATCGGCGACGAGGTCGAGATCGTGGGCATCCACGAGAAGATCGAGAAGACGGTCGTCACCGGCGTCGAGATGTTCAACAAGACCCTCGACTCCGCGCAGGCCGGCGACAACGCCGGTGCACTCCTCCGCGGCACGAAGCGCGAGGAGGTGGAGCGCGGCCAGGTGCTCGCGAAGCCGGGCTCGATCCATCCCCACACGCACTTCAAGGCCGAGGTCTACGTCCTCTCGAAGGACGAAGGCGGCCGCCACACGCCGTTCTTCAACGGGTACCGGCCGCAGTTCTACTTCCGTACGACGGACGTGACCGGCTCGATCAAGCTCCCGGAGGGCCAGGAGATGGTCATGCCGGGCGACAACACGAACATGGAGATCGAGATGGGCCAGCCGATCGCCATGGACCAGGGACTGCGCTTCGCGATCCGCGAGGGCGGCCGCACCGTCGGCGCCGGCGTGGTCACGGAGGTCATCAAGTAGATGAGGCCTACGGCCTCCAGCTAGACGAGCTACCGACATGGCACAAGGGAAAATTCGCATCCGCCTCAAGGGCTACGACCACCAGCAGCTCGACCGGTCGGCCCAGCAGATCGTCGACACCGCTCAGCGAAGCGGCGCGACGATCACCGGTCCGGTTCCCCTGCCCACCGAGAAGAACGTCTACTGCGTGATCCGCAGCCCGTTCAAGGACAAGGACGCCCGCGAGCACTTCGAGGTGCGAACGCACAAGCGCCTGATCGACATCCTGAGCCCGACGCCGAAGACGATCGACCAGCTGATGCGCCTCGACCTGCCCGCCGGCATCGACATCGAGATCAAGCTGTGACGGCAAAGGGAATCCTCGGCAGGAAGCTCGGGATGACGCAGGTCTTCGACGAGGAGACCGGCGCCGTCACCTCCGTCACCGTCATCGAGGCGGGACCGTGCCCGGTCGTCCAGGTGAAGACCAACGAGCTCGACGGCTACGAGGCCGTGCAGCTCGCGTTCGACCCGGTACCGGAGCGGAAGGTCTCGAAGCCGGAGCTCGGGCACCTGAAGCGGTTCGGCGTCGGCGCGCACCGCCGGCTCGTCGAGTTCCGCGGCCCGATCGACGGCGGCGTCGAGGGTGAGGCCGTCACCGTCGAGGTCTTCGCGCCGGGCGACGAGGTGAAGGTCTCGGGCATCGGCATCGGCAAGGGCTTCCAGGGCACGATCAAGCGTCACAATTTCTCGAGCGGTCCGCGTGCCCACGGCTCGCACAACATCCGGGCGCCCGGCTCGGTCGGTGCGTCGGCGACGCCGTCCCGCGTCTTCAAGGGCGTGAGGATGGCCGGCCGGATGGGCGGCAAGCGTGCGACGCAGGTCGGCCTGCACGTCCACGCCGTCGACGTCGAGCGCAACCTGCTCCTGATCAAGGGCTCGGTTCCGGGCCCGAAGAACGGGTTCGTCGAAGTGAGAAGCCGCTGATGGCCGCTCCCAAGGCACCGATCCTCGGCAAGAAGGGCGGCAAGTCGCACGAGCACGCGCTCGACGAGTCGATCTTCGCCGCCGAGGTGAAGCCGCATCTCGTGCACGAGGCCGTGCGCGCCGAGGCGAACGCCCGCCGCGCAGGCACCGTGCAGACGAAGAGCCGCGGCATGGTCTCGGGCGGCCGCTCGAAGCCGTGGCGCCAGAAGGGCACCGGCCGCGCGCGCCAGGGCACGATCCGCGCGCCGCAGTTCGAGGGCGGCGGCCACGCGTTCGCGAAGAAGCCGCGCGACTTCGGGCTCAAGGTGAACAAGAAGGTCGTGCGCGCGGCGTTCCGCGCGGCGCTCGCGAGCCACGCGAAGGCCGGCACGCTCGCGCTCGTCGATGCAGCGGTCTTCGACGACCCGTCGACGAAGGCTGCAGCTGCGATGCTCGCTCACCTCGCACGGCCGGTCGTCGTCGTGTGCACCGGTGACGAGACCGTTCTCGCGAAGTCGGTGCGCAACCTCGACCGCGTCGCCGTCGTCGAGGCGGCGGAGCTGGAGATCGGCGCCGTCGTGTGGGCTCGCTCGCTCGTCGTCTCCGAGGCCGCGCTGCCCGTGCTCGAAGGGAGGGCACGTTAGTGGCCCCCTCCGCGAGCTGCGTGGTGTGCCTGGACGCCTGCAAACCGTCGCATGACTGCGTCCTCGGTCGGCCCCGTACCTTTGGGTACGTGGCCTTCCTGCGTCCTTGTCCTGCTCGGTTTTCGCCGTCCGTGCACGACCGAGCTCACGAAGGGAACCACTGATGGAGCCCGGCCAGATCGTGCTCGCGCCGATCGTCTCCGAGAAGAGCTACTCCGGCACCTCGGTCGGCAAGTACACGTTCCGCGTGCACGAGGATGCGCACAGGACGCAGGTCCGCCAGGCGGTCGAGCAGCTCTTCGACGTCAAGGTCGCGCGCGTCAACATCAGCAAGGTGCAGGCGAAGCCCAAGCGTCGCGGGACGATTCGCGGCACGCGCCCGGGCTGGAAGAAGGCCGTCGTCCAGCTGAGGCCCGGCTTCTCGATCGAGTTCTTCGAAGGAGCGCAGATCTGATGCCCGTCCGTCGCTTCAAGCCGACGAGCCCCGGCCGCCGCTTCATGACGGTCTCCGATTTCAAGGAAGTGACGAAGTCGAAGCCCGAGAAGGCGCTGACCGAGAAGCTGACGAAGAAGGGCGGCCGCAACGCACGCGGGCGCATCACGACGCGCCACCAGGGCGGCGGCCACAAGCGCCGCTACCGCGTGATCGACTTCAAGCGCGCGAAGGACGGCGTGCCGGCGAAGGTCGCCGCGATCGAGTACGACCCGAACCGGTCGGCGCGCATCGCGCTGCTCCACTACGCGGACGGCCTCAAGAGCTACATCCTCGCGCCGGCAGGCCTGCGCGTCGGCTCGACGGTGCAGTCGGGCACCGACGCCGACATCAAGCCGGGGAACGCGCTGCCGCTCGAGCACATCCCGACCGGCACCCTCGTCCACAACGTCGAGCTGAAGCCGGGCAAGGGCGGCCAGCTGGCGCGCTCGGCCGGCTCGGGCATCCAGCTCGTCGCGAAGGACGCGGGCTACGCGACGCTTCGCCTCCCGTCGGGCGAGATGCGCAGGGTTCTGCTCACGTGTCGTGCAACGGTCGGGCAGGTCGGCAACCTCGACCACGGCAACGTCACCGGCGGCAAGGCCGGCCGCAGCCGCTGGCTCGGCAAGCGGCCCGCGGTGCGCGGCGCCGCGATGAACCCCGTCGACCACCCGCACGGCGGCGGCGAGGGCAAGTCGAAGGGCGGCCGGCATCCGGTCACCCCGTGGGGCGTGCCGACGCTCGGCAAGCGCACGCGCTCCAAGCACAAGGCATCCGACAAGCTGATCGTCAGGGGCCGCAAGCGCGGCAAGGAGAAGCGGTGAGCAGATCCAGCAAGAAGGGGCCGTTCGTGGAAGAGCGGCTGCTCGCGAAGATCAACAAGATGAACGACTCGGGCTCGAAGCAGATGGTCCGCACGTGGTCGCGCACGTCGACCGTCTTCCCGGAGATGGTCGGCCACACGATCGCCGTCCACGACGGCAAGAAGCACGTGCCCGTGTTCATCTCCGAGCAGATGGTCGGCCACAAGCTCGGCGAGTTCGCGCCTACGCGCCACTTCCGCGGCCACTCCGGCGACTCGAAGACCCAGGTGAAGAAATGACGGCCGCTCGCGAAGACGTCCAGGCGGTGGCGAAGGTCGTCCGTGTCTCGGCGCGCAAGGCGCGCCTCGTCGCGGATCACATCCGCGGCCGCAGCGTGCCCGAGGCCCGCTCCATCCTCGCCTTCACGCCGCGTGCCGCCGCGCGCGAGGTCGAGAAGGTGCTGAAGAGCGCGATCGCGAACGCCGAGACGAACCCCAACCTGCGCTGGAACGGCGACGACCTCTACGTCTCGGCCGTCTACGTCGACGAGGGCCCGACGCTCAAGCGCTGGCGCGCACGCGCGCGCGGCCGCGTCACCTCGATCAAGAAGCGCACCTGCCACATCACGGTGAAGGTCGACCAGTACGCGGTGGTCGAGGCTCCGCCGAAGAAGGCGCCGAAGGCAGAGGCCGCGCCGAAGCAGGCGGACGCGAAGCCGAAGGCGAAGAAGACCTCCAAGAAGAAAGCGGCGGTGGCGAGCTAATGGGTCAGAAGGTTCATCCCGGCGGGCTGCGGGTCGGCGTCATCCACGACTGGAAGTCGAACTGGATGGTCGGCAAGAAGGAGTTCGCGGGCGCGCTGCTCGAGGACATCAAGATCCGCGAGCACATCCTCCGCAAGCTCTCGCATGCGGGGCTGTCCGACATCCTGATCCGCAAGGACAAGCAGCGGATCACGGTCGACATCTACACCGCGCGCCCGGGGATCGTGATCGGCAAGTCCGGCGTCGAGGTGGACGCGCTTCGCAAGGAGATCCACGCGATGACCGCCAAGAACGTCCACATCAACATCAACGAGATCAAGCGCCCCGAGCTCGACGCGAAGCTCGTTGCGCAGTCGATCGCCGAGCAGCTCCAGAACCGCGTCTCGTTCCGGCGCGCGATGAAGCGCTCGCTGGCGTCGGCGATCCGCTCCGGCGCGGCCGGCGTGAAGGTTCAGTGCTCGGGCCGCCTCGGCGGCGCCGAGATGAGCCGCTCCGAGCAGTACTCGGAAGGCCGCGTGCCGCTGCACACGATTCGCGCCGACATCGACTACGGCTTCACGGAGGCGCGTACGCCGACCGGTCGCATCGGCGTCAAGGTGTGGATCAACAAGGGCGAGATCATGCCGGCGGGGTACGGCGGCGTCCCCGGCGGCGGCAAGGAGACGCGCCTCGGCGACCAGGACACCGCGCGCCGTCGCGGCGGCATCACGGAGGGGCTGGGAGCGTCTCGCGAGAGCGCGCGCAACCGCAGCCAGGACCGCGAGGGGCTCGGCCCGGTTCGCCGCGGCCGCCCCGGCCAGCGTGGCGGAGCACGCCCGGGCGGAGCCCGGCGCGGAGCACGTGTCGAGAAGCCCGAGGAGGCCGCGGGCGGGGCTCAGGCCGCGCCGGAGGCGACGCCCACGGCCGAGAAGAAGCCGGCCCCGCGCAGGCGGCCGGCTGCTCCGCCGAAGCCCGACGGGTCCGGGGAGAAGAGCTAGGTGCTGCTGCCGAAGAAGACGAAGTTCCGCAAGGCCCATCGTGGCCGCCGCCGCGGCGAGGCCAAGGGCCAGTCGACCGTGCAGTTCGGCGACTTCGGGATCAAGGCGCTCGAGGACGGCTGGGTCACGAACCGCCAGATCGAGGCGGCCCGGATCGCGATGACGCGCAAGATCAAGCGCGGCGGCAAGGTCTGGATCAACGTCTTCCCCGACAAGCCGTTCACGAAGAAGCCGGCCGAGACGCGCATGGGCAAGGGCAAGGGCTCGCCGGAAGGCTGGGTCGTCGTCGTCAAGCCCGGCCGCGTGATGTTCGAGCTCGGCGGCGTGCCGGAGCCGCTTGCGAAGGAGGCGCTCTGGCTCGCGAGCCAGAAGCTGCCGATCAAGACCAAGTTCGTCCGTCGGGAAGGGGCTGATCTCTTTGTTGGCTAAGGATCTACGGGACATGTCGAACGAGGAGCTCGACCACCGCCTCGCAGACACGCGGCAGGAGCTCTTCAACCTGCGCTTCCAGTCGGCGACCGGCCAGCTCGAGAACGTCGCGCGCCTGCGTCACGTCCGGCGCGACATCGCCAGAATTCTCACAGTCAGAGAGGAACGCAACAGTGGCTGACACTGAGCCCAAGGATTCCGGAACGGAATCCGCAGGTTCTGCGGTGGAGCAGACGCCTGACGAGACCCCTGAGGTGACCTCCGTCGAGGAAACCGACGCGGTCGAGGCTGCCGCAGAAGCCCCTGCCGCCGAAGCGACCCCGCCTGCCGTCTCCGAGCCGAAGAAGAAGCGCAAGCGCCTGCCGCGCTCCGAGCGCCACCGGCACGCGAAGCCGAAGCACGAGAAGCCTGCGGCGCGCAAGCCGATCGCGCGCACCCAGAAGCCCGAGACCTCGCCGGCGGCGAGGCAGGAGCGCCGTGGCGTCGTCGTCTCCGACAAGGGCGAGAAGACGATCGTCGTCAAGGTCGCCGTGACGAAGCTGCATCCGAAGTACAAGAAGGTCGTTCGCCGGACGCGCAAGTTCCATGCGCACGACGAGGAGAACGCAGCCGGAGTCGGCGACGTCGTTCGCATCGTCGAGTCGCGGCCGCTCTCGAAGACGAAGAACTGGCGCCTCGTCGAAGTCGTGGAGAAGGCCAAGTAGATGATCCAGCAGGAGACACGCCTGAAGGTCGCCGACAACACGGGCGCGCGGGAGCTGCTGTGCATCCGCGTCGCCGGCGGCTCGCGCCGCCGCTACGCGCGCGTGGGCGACATCATCACCGCGACCGTGAAGACGGCGGCGCCGCAGGGCGCCGTGAAGAAGGGCGAGGTCGTGAAGGCGGTCGTCGTGCGCACGCGCAAGCCGTTCGGACGCGACGACGGCACGCTGATCGCGTTCGACGAGAACGCGGCCGTGATCATCGACAACCAGCGCAACCCGCGCGGCACGCGGATCTTCGGCCCGGTTGCGCGCGAGCTGCGCGAGAAGAACTTCATGAAGATCGTCAGCCTCGCACCGGAGGTGTTGTAGCGATGCCGACGATGAAGGTGAAGAAGGGCGACCTCGTGCAGATGGTCACCGGCAAGGATCGCGGCAAGCAGGGCCGTGTGATCGACGCGCGCCCCGCGGAGCGCAAGGTCGTGGTCGAGAACCTGAACCAGATGACGCGCCATCAGAAGCCGCGTGCGATCCGCGACGCGAACCGCATGGGCGGCGCGCAGATGGCGCCCGGCGGCAGGATCGAGCGTCCGTCGGCGGTGCCGGTCGGCAACGTGATGGTCGTCTGCCCGACGTGCAAGCAGCCGACCCGCGTCGGCTACAAGACGAAGGAGATCAAGGGCGGCGGCACGGTCAAGGTGCGCGTTTGCAAGCGCGACGGCTGCGAGCAGGAGATCGACAAATGAGCGCCGCCGAGACGTACACGCCGCGCCTGAAGCAGCAGTACAACGACGAGATCCGCGCCCAGCTGAAGGAAGAGCTCGCGCTCTCGTCGATCATGCAGGTGCCTCGGATCACGAAGGTGACGCTCAACATGGGCGTCGGCGAGGCGAAGACGGACGCGAAGGCGCTCGACTCGGCGATGGAAGAGCTCGCGACGATCGCGGGCCAGCACGCGCAGATCCGCAAGGCGCGCAAGTCGATCGCGCAGTTCAAGATCCGCGAGGGCATGCCGATCGGCGCCCGCGTCACGCTGCGCGGCGACCGCATGTGGGAGTTCCTCGACCGGCTGATCTCGATCGCGCTCCCGCGCATCCGCGACTTCCGCGGCCTGAACCCGAACTCGTTCGACGGCCGGGGCAACTACTCGCTGGGCCTGCGCGAGCAGATCATCTTCCCTGAGATCGACTACGACAGCATCAACCAGATCCGCGGCCTCGACGTCGCGATCACGACAACCGCAGAGACGGATGCGCAGGCCGAGGCGCTGCTTCGCGCGCTGGGCTTCCCGCTCGCCACAGAGGAGCAGAGATAGCGTGGCCAAGAAGAGCTTGATCGTGAAGGCCGCACGCACGCAGAAGTACAAGACGCGCAACTACAGCCGCTGCAACAAGTGCGGCCGTCCTCGCGCCGTCTTCAAGAAGTTCGGGCTCTGCAGGATCTGCCTGCGCGAGCTCGCGCATGCGGGCGTCATCCCCGGCATGACAAAGAGTTCGTGGTAGGAAACCAGGAGGCTTAGCTTGCTCACCGATCCCGTCGCCGACATGCTGACCCGTATCCGCAACGCCAACAAGGCGCTGCAGGACCGCGCCGAGATGCCCACCTCGAAGCTGAAGGAGCAGATCGCCCGCATCCTCCAGGAAGAGGGCTACATTCGAGGCTACTCCGTTCGCGAGGATGAGGGGCTTCCGTACAAGGTGCTCGTCGTCGAGCTCAAGTACGGGCGCAGCCGCGAGCGCGTGCTCACCGGCCTGAAGCGCATCTCGAAGCCCGGCCGCCGCATCTACGCGAGCAAGGACCGGCTGCCGCGCGTCCTGGGCGGCCTCGGAACTGCAATCCTGTCCACGTCCCGCGGCGTGATCACGAGCCGCACCGCCGAGCGCGAGGGCATCGGCGGCGAAGTGATCTGTTTCGTCTGGTAGCCCGATGAGTCGTATTGGAAGACAGCCCATTGAAGTGCCCGCCGGCGTTCTCGTCGCGATCGACTCCGGCCGCGTGACGGTTTCTGGACCGAAGGGCGAGTTGCGCCAGCAGGTCCCGCAGCGGATGAAGATCGAGCAGGCGGAGAACGTCATCACCGTCTCGCGGCCGACCGAGCGCGGCGACGACCGCTCGCTGCACGGTCTCACGCGCACGCTCGTCGCGAACATGGTCGAGGGCGTCACCGCCGGGTTCGAGAAGCGCCTCGAGATCCAGGGCGTCGGGTACCGCGCCGCGATGGCCGGAGCCGATCTCGAGCTCCAGGTCGGGTTCTCGCATCCGGTGAAGATCAAGCCGCGCCAGGGGATCGAGTTCGAGGTGCCGACGCCGACCCAGGTGGTCGTGCGCGGCATCGACAAGCAGCTCGTCGGTCAGACGGCGGCCGAGATCCGCAAGGTGCGCCCGCCCGAGCCGTACAAGGGCAAGGGCATCCGCTACGAGGGCGAGTTCGTCCGCCGGAAGGTCGGTAAGAGAGCGTGAGCGCCACCTCCGTCAGGGAGGGCCGCCTCCGCCGCCACCGCCGCGTGCGCGGCAAGATCACCGGGACCGCGGAGCGCCCGCGCCTCGTCGTGTTCCGCTCGAACCGTGGGATCTTCGCGTCGCTCGTCGACGACTCGACGGGCCGCACGCTCACCGGCTCGACGTGGACCGCGCTCGAGGGCTTCAAGGGCGACAAGAGCGACCAGGCGAAGGAAGTCGGGAAGCGGCTTGCCGCGGCTGCCAAGAAGGCGGGGATCTCCGAGGTGGTCTTCGACCGCAGCGGCTACCTGTACCACGGACGCGTCAAGGCGCTCGCCGACGGTGCGCGCGAGGGAGGGCTGAGGTTCTGATGGCATTCGAAGATCGCGGCGAGACGAGGGAGCTGAAGGAGCGCGTCGTCGAGATCAACCGCGTCGCCAAGGTGGTCAAGGGCGGCCGGCGGTTCTCGTTCACGGCGCTCGTCGTGATCGGCGACGAGGTCGACCGTGTCGGCGTCGGTTACGGCAAGGCGCGTGAAGTTCCGCTCGCGATCTCGAAGGCCGTCGACGACGCGAAGAAGAATCTCTTCACCGTCCCCAAGCACGGCCAGACGATCACGCACGAGGTGCTCGGCCGCTACGGCGCCGCCAAGGTGCTGCTCCGGCCGGCCTCGCCCGGCACCGGCGTCATCGCCGGCGGCGGCGTGCGCGCGGTGCTCGAGCTCGGCGGCATCCGCGACGTGCTCGCGAAGTCGCTCGGCACCTCGAACCCGATCAACATGCTGAAGGCCGCCGAGACCGCGTTGCGCAACCTGCGCCGCCCGGCCGACGTCGCCAAGGCGCGCGGCAAGTCGATCAGCGACGTCCTGCCCTACAAGGCCCCGGTCGAGGAGCCCGTCGGTGCCTAAGGCAAAACTGACTCAGGTGAAGAGCGCGATCGGGCAGTCGCCGCGGCATCGAGGGACGCTGCGCGCGCTCGGGCTCGGCAGGATCGGCCAGACGGCCGAGCACGACACCGGCAACCCGGCGGTCGCAGGCATGCTGCGGAAGGTCGCCCACCTCGTGAAGGTCGACGATGTCTGACGAGCTGAATCTGTCGAACCTCCGGCCGGCGCAGGAGCGATCCAAGCGCAAGCGGATCGGCCGCGGCCTCGGCTCGGGCAAGGGGCGCTATTCCGGCCGCGGGATCAAGGGCCAGAAGTCGCGCGCGGGTTCGCACGCGATGCGCGCGGGTTTCGAGGGCGGCCAGATGCCGTTGACGATGCGCATCCCGAAGCTGCGCGGCTCGACGTCGAAGGACGCGATGCCGATCGGCCCGTTCCGCACCTCGACGCAGCCGGTCAACCTGAAGGATCTCGACCGCTTCAAGGCGGGCGAGGAGGTCACGCCCGAGACGCTGAAGGCGAAGGGCCTGATCCGCTCGGTCAGGAAGGACGTCAAGCTGCTCGGCGTCGGCGAGCTCTCGAAGAAGCTCACGATCACCGTGCATGCCGCATCTGCGACCGCCCGCGAGAAGGTCGAGGCGGCGGGCGGCACGCTCACGCTGCTCAAGGAGCCGAAGCTGAAGAAGGTGCGCCGTCACAAGGCCGCGCCGAAGGCCGAGGAGCCCGAGGAGCCGGCAGCGGCCGAAGCCGCCGAGGCCCCGCCGGCGGCTGAGGAGTAGCCCTTGCTTTCGTGGCTCGCCAACGCGTGGCGGGTTCCGGAGCTCCGGCGCCGGGTGCTCTTCACAGCCGCCGTGCTCGCGGCGTACCGCCTCGGCTCGTGGATGCCGGCGCCCGGGGTCGACGCGCAGGCGATCCAGAACTTCGTCGGCGGCCAGGCGAACGGCATCTTCGGGCTGCTCAGCCTCTTCAGCGGCGGCGGGCTCGCGCGCTTCTCGATCTTCGCGCTCGGGATCATGCCGTACGTCACGGCGTCGATCATCCTCCAGCTCGCAACGGTGGTCGTCCCGTCGCTCGAGCAGCTCCAGAAAGAGGGCGAGTCGGGCTACGCGAAGATCAACCAGTACACGCGCTACCTGACCGTCGCACTCGCGGCTGCGCAGGCGGCGGGGTACGGCTACCTGTTCAAGCACCAGCACGTGTTGAACGTGAACCTCGGGCGGCTCGTGCTGATCGTGATCACGCTCACCGCGGGCTGCACGCTGCTGATGTGGATGGGCGAGCTGATCACGAAGCGCGGCATCGGCAACGGGATCTCGATCCTGATCTTCGCCTCGATCCTCACCTCGGCCCCCGCCGGCATCAGCGCCTGGATCAACGGCTCCGCCACCGAGAAGCTGTTCTTCCCGCTCGTCGCCCTCGGCGTGGTCGTCGCCGTCGTCTTCGTGCAGGAGGGGCAGCGCCGCATCCCGATCCAGTACGCGAAGCGCATGGTCGGCCGCCGTCAGACGGCGGGCGGCTCGACGTACATGCCCCTTCGGGTGAACATGGCCGGGGTGATCCCGGTGATCTTCGCGGCCGCGCTGCTCGCGCTCCCGCAGACGATCGGCTCGTTCGCTCCGGGGACCGAGGCATTCATCAACAGCCACTTCTCGTACCGGTCGTGGACGTACCTCGCCGTCGAGGCCGTCCTGATCGTCGGCTTCACGTTCGTGTACACGGCCGTGCAGTTCAACCCGGTCGACCAGGCGGACAACCTCCGCAAGTACGGCGGCTACATCCCCGGCATTCGCCCGGGCCCGCCGACGGCGCAGTACCTCGACCGCGTCCTCACGCGGTTGACGCTTCCCGGCTCGCTCTTCCTCGCGATCGTCGCCGTGCTGCCGTCGGTCTTCATCAACTACTTCAACTTCTCGCAGGCCACCTCCCGAGCTCTCGGCGGCACCTCGGTGCTGATCGTCGTCGGCGTCGCGCTCGACACGATGCGGCAGATGGAGTCGCAGATGATGATGCGAAGCTACGAAGGCTTTCTGCGTTGAATTTGCTGGTCCTCGGCCCGCAGGGCGCCGGCAAGGGGACGCAGGCCAAGCGCATCGCCGCCGAGTACTCGCTCCCGCACATCTCGACGGGGGACATGTTTCGCGCCGCGATCGAAGCGCAGACCCCGCTGGGTCTCGAGGTTGCGCCGCTCCTCGCCTCCGGAACGCTCGTCCCCGACGAGACCACGATCGCGCTGATCGAGGAGCGCCTCGCCGAGCCCGACGCCGGCGGGGGCTTCGTCCTCGACGGGTTTCCCCGAAACCTCGCGCAGGCGGAGGCGCTCGACTCGATGCTGACCCAGATCGAGCGTCAGCTCGACGCGATCCTCTTCTTCGACCTGCCGGACGACGTCGCGACCGAGCGCATGCTCAGGCGCGCCGAGGCGGAAGGACGCCCTGACGACACGCCCGAGGTGATCGCGGCGCGCCTCGCCACCTACCACGAGCAGACCGAGCCGATCGTGGAGCACTACCGCGCCACCGGGAAGCTCGTGCCGCTGCGCGCCGGGCAGTCGATCGCCGAGGTGTGGCAGGAGATCCAGGACGCGCTCGAGCGGCTGGACGACGCGGCATGATCATCAAGAAGACGGCGCGCGAGATCGAGCTGATGGCGGCGGCCGGGGCCGTGATCGCGGGCACGCTCGCCCTCCTGGACGAACGGCTCGAGCCGGGGATCACGATGGCCGAGCTCGACGGCGTCGCCGAGGACTTCATCCGCTCACACGACGCGGTGCCGACCTCCAAGGGCTACAAGGGCTTCCCGGCGGCGATCTGCATCTCGCCGAACGACATGATCGTGCACGGCATCCCGGGCGGCTACCGCGCGAAGGAGGGCGACATCGTCACCTTCGACATCGGGGTCACGAAGGACGGCCTGATCGCCGACTCGGCGGCGACATTCGGCGTCGGCGAGATCTCCGCCGAGGCGCAGCGGCTGCTCGACGTCTGCCAGGCGGCGCTCGACGCGGGCATCGAGGCCGCGCAGGTCGGCTCCCACGTCGGCGACATCTCGGCGGCCGTCCAGCACACGGTCGAGAACGCGGGCTTCTCGGTCGTCCGCAGCCTCGTCGGCCACGGCGTCGGCCGCGACTACCACGAGGATCCGCAGGTGCCGAACTTCGTCACGGGCTACCGGGGGGCCGAGCTGGTCGAGGGGATGACCCTGGCGATCGAGCCGATGATCACCGCCGGCGGCGCGGAGGTCTACGTCCACGACGACGAGTGGTCGATCTCGACCTCCGACGGCTCCCTCGCCGCCCACTTCGAGCACACCGTCGCCGTCACCGCCGCGGGGCCTCGGATCCTGACGAAGGCGTCGCCGAAGGCCGCACCGGTCCTGGTACCATGACCGATTCCGCGGCCCAGAGCCGTGTTTTGTCCTGTGTCCGAATGAGAGAGGATGGCGAGTAAGGAAGAGAAGATCGAGGTCGAAGGCGAGGTCACGGAAGCCCTCCCGAGCACGATGTTCCGAGTCAAGCTCGAGGGGGGCCACGACGTTCTCGCAACGATCTCCGGGAAGATGCGCAAGCACTACATCCGCATCCTCCCGGGAGACAAGGTCAAGGTCGAGCTCTCCCCGTACGACCTGACCCGCGGCCGGATCACCTACCGCCACAGAACATGAAAGTCCGCCCTTCCGTCAAAGCCATGTGCGAGCGCTGCCGCGTGATCAAGCGTCACGGGCGCGTGCTCGTGATCTGCTCGAACCCCCGCCACAAGCAGAGGCAGGGGTAGCGCAGCCATGGCACGCATCGCCGGCGTCAACCTTCCCAACACGAAACGGCTCGAGATCGGGCTCACCTACATCTACGGTGTCGGCCAGCCGACCGCGCGCCAGATCTGCGCCGCGCTCGGCCTCTCGCTCGACACCAAGGTGCGCGACCTCACCGAGGACGAGGTCTCGAAGCTTCGTGAATACATCGACGGGCACTACCAGGTCGAGGGCGACCTGCGCCGCGAGCGCACGCAGGCGATCAAGCGCCTCTCCGAGATCGGCGCCTACCGTGGCCTCCGCCACCGCCGCAACCTGCCGGTCAACGGCCAGCGCACGAAGACGAACGCCCGCACGCGCAAGGGCCCGAAGAAGACCGTCGGGCGCGGCAAGAAAGCGACGGCGAAGACCTGATGGCTCCTCCTCGGAAGACTGCGACCACTCGCGGTCGCGCGCGTCGCCGTGTCCGCAAGAACATCGCGATCGGCCAGGCGCACATCAAGACGTCGTTCAACAACACGATCGTCGCGCTCACCGATCCGGAGGGCAACGTGATCGTCTGGGAGTCGGCGGGCTCGGCGGGCTTCAAGGGCTCGCGCAAGTCGACGCCGTTCGCCGCGCAGGTCACGGCCGACGCAGCGGCGCGCAAGGGCATGGAGCACGGGCTCCAGAAGGTCGAGGTGTTCGTCAAGGGTCCGGGCTCGGGCCGCGAGACGGCGATCCGCTCCCTTCAGGCCGCCGGGCTCGAGATCCTCGGCGTCAAGGACGTCTCGCCGCAGGCACACAACGGCGTTCGCCCGAAGAAGCGGAGGCGCGTCTAGTGGCCAGGGACAGAAGCCCGAAGTGCAAGCAGTGCCGCCGCGAGGGGATGAAGCTCTTCCTCAAGGGCGAGCGCTGCCTCACCGAGAAGTGCGCCGTCGAGCGTCGCAGCTATCCGCCGGGCGAGCACGGCCGCGGCCGCATCAAGCAGTCCGAGTATCTGCTCCAGCTGCGCGAGAAGCAGAAGGCCCGCCGCTACTACGGGCTGCTGGAGACCCAGTTCCGCACCTACTACGAAAAGGCGAGTCGTGCCGGCGGCGTCACGGGCGAGAACCTGCTGCGTGCGCTCGAGACCCGGCTCGACAACGTCGTCTACCGGCTCGGCTTCGCAGCCTCGCGCGCCCAGGCGCGCCAGCTCGTCCGCCACGGCCACTTCTCCGTCAACGGCCGGCGGGTCAACATCCCGAGCTTCCAGGTGCGCCCCGACGACGTGATCACGCTCAAGGGCGGTTCGACCGCCGAGCAGACGATCCGCGACGCAACCGACCTCACCGCCGCCGTCGCCCCGTGGCTCCAGGCAGACCACGAGGGGCTCACGGGCAAGGTGCTCAAGTGGCCGGAGCGCGAGGAGATCGACACGCCGGTTCAGGAACAGTTGATCGTCGAGCTCTACTCGAAGTAGCTCGACCCCGAGCGAAAGGACAAGATGGCAACTCGTAGTACCACGATGGATTTCCAGGTCCCGAAGATCACCCACGAGGACGTCCGCGAGGACCGCGGCGTCTTCGTGATCGAGCCGCTCGACCGCGGCTTCGGCTACACGTTCGGCAACTCGCTGCGCCGCGTGCTGCTCTCCTCGCTCGAGGGCGCCGCCGTGACCTCGGTCAAGATCGAGGGCGTCGCGCACGAGTTCACGACGCTCCCGGGTGTCCGCGAGGACGTCACCGACATCATCCTCAACCTGAAGCAGCTCGTCTGCATCCTCCACGGCGAGTCGCCGGAGATCGAGGTGCGGCTGACGGCGAAGGGCGAGGGCACGATCACGGCCGCCGACATCGAGGCGCCCGCTGATCTCGAGATCCTCAACCCCGACCTCGAGATCGCGAATCTCTCGTCGAAGGGCCGGCTCGAGATCACGCTGACGATCGGCCGCGGCCGCGGCTACGTCCCGGCCGAGGGCAACCGCGGCCAGGCGCACACGATCGGCGTCATCCCGGTCGACTCGATGTTCTCGCCGATCCGGCGGGTCGCCTACGACGTCGAGGCCGCGCGCGTGGGCCAGCGCACCGACTACGACAAGCTGATCCTCGACGTGACGACGAACGGCTCGATCGAGCCGAAGGACGCGATCGCCCAGGCGGCCGAGATCCTGATCCGCCAGCTCGCGATCTTCACCGACCTCGAGCGCATCGAGGGCTTCGGCGCAGACACGCCGCCGCTCGAGGGCGCGATGGTCGACGTCCAGCTCGCGCACGGGATGGAGAACTTCCCGATCGAGGAGCTCGAGCTCGGCGTCCGCTCGTACAACTGCCTCAAGCGCGTCGGCATCGAGACGATCGGCGACCTCGTCACGAAGACGGAGAACGAGCTCGCCTCGATCCCGAACTTCGGCAAGAAGTCGATCGAGGAGGTCAAGGAGACGCTCGCCCAGCACGGCCTGCGGCTCCGCGGCGACAACGGCGGAGGCGGCGAGTAGCGCCATGAGGCACGCCCGCTCCGGCAAGAAGCTGGGCCGCGACTCGGCCCATCGCAAGGCGCTCTACTCGAGCCTCGCCGGCGCGGTGATCGAGCACGGCCGGATCAAGACGACCGTCACGAAGGCGAAGGCGGTGAAGCCGATCGCCGAGCAGCTGATCACGCTCGGCCGGCGCGGCGACATCCACGCCCGCCGTCAGGCGGTCGCGTTCCTGCGCTCGAAGGAGATCGTGCACAAGCTCTTCAGCGAGATCGGGCCGTCCTTCGCCCAGCGGCCCGGCGGGTACCTGCGGATCACGCGCATCGGGCCGCGCGCCGGCGACGCCGCCGAGATGGCCTACCTCGAGCTCGTCGACACGCCGCTCGTGTTCAAGACGAAGCTGGCGGACGTTGCGCTGGAGGAGGAGCCTGAAACCGTCGAGGTATCGGCGCAGGAGCCCTCCGAGGACGTTTCGGCCGAGGAAGTCAGCGACGCTGTCGGTGAGGCCACCGAAGAGGAAGCGGATTCGGCCCAGGCCGAATCCTAGGATCCTAGGCAGTAGCGCCCAGCAGGGCGCTGATGCCGGCGATCACGGCGCCGGCCAGCGAGACGGCGGCGAGCGAGGTCGCGAAGCTCGTCCCGAAGAAGCGCCAGCGAAGCGCCGCGAGCGCGATCAGCTCGAACCCGACGACGATCGAGGCGACGACGAGCGCGGCATGGAAGTTCGGGATCAGGAACGGCAGCGAATGGAGGATGCCGCCGACGAACGTCCCGACGCCCGTGATCCCGCCGCGGGCGAGCGGGTTGCCGCGGCCGGTCAGCTCGCCTGTGTCCGAGAGGCCCTCGGAGAACGCCATCGAGATGCCGGCGCCGATCGACGTCGCCAGGCCTCCGACGAACGCGTAGAACGGCTTGTGGCTGATCAGGGCGACCGAGAAGATCGGCGCCAGCGTCGAAAGCGAGCCGTCGATGAGCCCGACCATCGCCGGCTGCACCCGCTGGAGGAGAAAGTGGTGCTCGTCGCCCATCCGTCTTGTGTATCAAACGGGTTGGCGTGCGCCTCAAGCTGACAGTCGCCTACGACGGCACCGGTTTCCGCGGCTGGGCACGGCAGCCGGGCGAGCGCACGGTCGAAGGAGCCCTGCGCGAGGCGCTCGCGAAGACCTACCGCTCCGTCGACAACCTGGCCGTCGCCGGGCGAACCGACACCGGCGTGCACGCGCTCGCGAACGTCGTCTCGCTCGACGTCGAGGATGGGCCCGCGCCCGAGAAGGTGCCGGCGGCCCTCAACCACGTCCTGCCCGACGATCTCGCCGTCGTCGACGCGGCCGAGGCGCCCGCGGACTTCCACGCGCGCTTCTCCGCCCGGTCGCGTTCGTATCGCTACCGGATCTGGCGGCGCCGGGAACGATCGCCCTTCGAGGTCGACCGCTCGCTCTGGCATCCGAGGCGCCTCGAGATCCAGAAGCTGGAAGCCTGCACGGCGATGGTGGTCGGCGAGCACGACTTTCGCGCGTTCACTCCGGCGGTGACGCAGCACGACTCGTTCGTCCGGATCGTCGACGACGCGCGCTGGTACGACCGCGGGGACACGCTCGAGCTCGAGATCACGGCCGACTCCTTCCTGCGCCACATGGTGCGCACGCTCGTCGGAACGATGCTCGAACGCGAGCCCGACGACTTCGTCGAGCTGCTCGACGGCGCGCCGCGCGCGAACGCCGGCTCGACGGCGCCGCCCCACGGGCTCTACCTGGTCGGCGTCGGGTATGAGTAGAGAACGCATGCGGTTTCCGGTCGTCCTCTTCGATCTCGACGGCACCGTCGTCGACTCCGGCGGGATCATCCTCGCGTCGATGCGGCATGCGACACGGACGGTGCTCGGGCGGGAGATCCCCGACGAGGCGCTGATGGCGGCGGTGGGCGGGCCGGGCCTCGAGCACCAGATGCGCGAGTTCGGCGGCGAGGCCCACGTCGAAGAGCTGATCCGCGTCTACCGCGAGCACAACGAGCCGCTCCACGACGAGCTCCGGATCTGCGCCGGCATGGACGGCGTGCTGCTCGCCCTCAAGGAGCAGGGCCGCAGGCTGGGCATCGTCTCTGCCAAGCGTCAGCGGACGGTCGAGCTCGCCTTCGCGAACGTCGCCGTCGGCCACCTGTTCGACGTGATCGTCGGCGGCGACCAGGCCGAGCGGCAGAAGCCGGAGCCGGACCTGCTTCTCCTCGCGCTCGAGCGGCTCGGTGCCGAGCCGGCGAGCGCCGCCTACGTCGGCGACTCGCCGTACGACATGCAGGCCGCGCACGCCGCCGGGATGTACGCCGTCGGCGTCACCTGGGGCGGCATCCACGCGCGCGAGGCGCTCGCGGAGGCGGACACGATCGTCGACACGGCGGAGGAGCTGCTTGCCGCCCTCTGATGCTGCAAGGCGTGCGGCGGAGCTCCGCGAGCTCCTGAACCGCTGGAGCCATGAGTACCACGTCCTCGACGACCCGACCGTCGACGACGCGACCTACGACCGCCATTTCGACGAGCTCGCCGAGCTCGAGCGCACCGATCCGCGGCTCGTCACGCCGGACAGTCCGACGCAGCGCGTCGGCGCCGCGCCGTCGGAGCGCTTCCGGAAGGTGCGGCACCTGACCCCGATGGGCTCGCTCGAGAAGGTGACGACCGACGAAGGCCTCCTCAAGTGGGCCGAGGACGTGCGCAAGCGGCTCGGCACCGACGAGCCCGTTGCGTACGTGATCGAGCCGAAGATCGACGGCCTCGCGATCAACCTCACGTACGAGAACGGGATCTTCACGCGCGGAGCGACGCGGGGTGACGGTGTGCAGGGCGAGGACGTCACGGTCAACCTCCGCACGATCGGCTCGATCCCGCTGCGCATGCTCGGCGATCGCCCGCCTCCGCTGCTCGAGGTGCGCGGCGAGGTCTACATGCCGCTGTCGGGCTTTCGCGAGCTGAACGAGCGGCTCGCGGGCAGCAAGCAGAAGGTTGCCCCGAATCCGCGCAACGCCGCCGCCGGCTCCCTCCGGCAGAAGGATTCACAGGTCACGGCCTCGCGGCCGCTCGCGGTGTGGATGTACGGGACCGGCGCGCGCGAGGGCGTCGAGTTCGCGTCGCAGAGCGACTCGCTCGCGTGGCTGCGGAAGCGCGGCTTTCGCACGAACCCGTACGCCGAGCGCCTGGAGTCGATCGAGGAGGTCGCGCGCGCGTGCACCGAGTGGGAGCAGCGCCGCCTCGAGCTCGATTACGAGATCGACGGAATCGTGATCAAGGTCGACTCGCTCGAGCAGCAGGCGCGCCTCGGTGCGCTCCACGAGCGTCCGCGCTGGGCGCGCGCCTTCAAGTGGGCGCCGATGACCGCGCAGACGAAGCTCGAGAAGATCCTGATCCGCGTCGGCCGAACGGGTGCGCTCAACCCGTGGGCGCTGCTCGATCCGGTCGAGGTCGGCGGCGTCACCGTCTCGCGCGCGACGTTGCACAACGAGGAGGACATCAACCGCAAGGACATCCGCGAGGGCGACATGGTGATCGTGCAGCGGGCGGGCGACGTGATCCCGCAGGTCGTCGGGCCGGTGCTTCCGCACGCGAAGGGGACGAAGCCCTTCCGCATGCCGAAGCGCTGCCCGCTCTGCGGCTTCGAGGTGGTGAAGCCCGAAGGCGAGGCGATGCACCGCTGCCCGAACCGCAGCTGCCCGTCGCGCGGGCTCGAGTCGCTGATCAACTGGGTGCAGGCTGCCGCCGACATCGAGGGCGTCGGCGAGCAGCTCGTGCGCCGCCTCTGGGAGCTCGAGCTCGTCCGCTCGGTGCCGCAGCTCTACCGGCTGACCAAGGAGCAGCTACTGGAATTGGACGGTTTCCAGGAGAAAAGCGCGACCAACACGATCGACGCGATCGAGGCGTCGCGCCGGTCGGTCCCGTTTCGGCAGGTGCTCTTCGGGCTCAACATCCCGGACGTGGGGTGGGTGACCGCGCAGAATCTCGCGCGCCACTTCGGCAGCGTCGACGCCTTGCTCGCGGCGACGCCCGAAGAGCTGGTCGAGTGCGAGGGGATCGGGCCGGAGCGGGCCGAGGCGATCGCCGAGTGGTTCGCGGACGACGACAACCGCCGCCTCGTCGAGGAGCTTCGCTCGCTCGGCCTCACGCTGGTGGCGGACGAAGGCGACCGCCCGAAGGAAGGCCCCCTCACGGGCTTGCAGTACGCGATCACAGGAACGCTCGAGTCGCTCACGCGCGATGAGGCCAAGGCCGCGCTCGAGGCGCGTGGCGCCAAGGTCTCCGACAGCGTCTCGAAGAAGACGAGCGGGCTCGTCCGCGGCGAGGAGCCGGGCGCGTCGAAGCTGAAGAAGGCCGAGGCGGCCGGCGTGCCGGTGCTCAGCGAGAGCGAGCTGAGAGCGCTACTCGGCCTGGATTGATCGTCGAGAGCGTCTCGACGAAGCTGTCCTGCACCGAGTGGGCGGCGCTCCAGTCGACCGGGTCGCCGTTCTGCACGAGCACGAACGCGTACCGGGACCCGACATAGCCCGAGAGAGCGGAGGCGATGTCCGTCGTGCCCGTCTTGCCGCGAACGATGCCGCGGGTGGTCGGCCCCTCCAGGCGGTATTGCAGCGTCCCCGTTTCGCCGGCGACGGCGAGCGAGCTCTGCACGATCTCGTGGAACTCCGGGTCGCGCCAGAAGAGGAGGAGCAGCGACGACAGCTCGTTCGCCGTCACCCGGTCGAGCCGCGACAGGCCCGAGCCGTCGACGATGCGCGCACCGGCGAGCGGGACGCCGGCGGCGGCGAGATCGCTGCGCACGACGCGCGCGCCGGCCGCCGTCGAGCCGAGGCCGGTCGCCTGCGCGCCGATCGCCTTCAGCACCATCTCCGCGATGTAGTTGACGCTGTCCGTGTCCATCAGGCGGAGCAGGATCGAGAGCTTGTGCGAGTGCACACTCGCGAGCGTCTCCGCCCCGGGCGTCGCGGTGCCGAGGATCGCGTCACGCGCCACGATGCCCTGCGCGCGCAGGGCGCGGTCGAAGAGCGCCGCGGCCGCGAGCGGCGGGTCGCGCTGGAGCCACGGCCCGTTGTACCCGCCGTTGACGACGAGCGCCGAGAGCGGAGCCGATTCGGTCCCGTAGTAGTCCGGCAGCCAGCCCGGCGCCGTCAAGCGGTCGTCGCCCCACGACGCGTCGGCGAGGACGTTGCCGGTGACGCGCCGGATGCCGAGGTCGTAGAGCTTCTTCGCGAGCCGCTGGAGGCCGCTCGTCTCGAGCGTCGGATCGCCGAACCCCTTCAGGACGAGCCGCCCCCGCCAGACGTCGCCGACCTGCCGGCCCTCGCCGAGGACGTCGGTGTGGAAGCGGTAGTTCGGGCCGAGCTCGACGAGCGCGCCGTAGGTGACGGTCAGCTTCTCGTTCGACGCCGGCTCGAGGGCGACGTTCGCATTTTGCGAGAAGAGGGTCTGGCCGTTCGCGAGGTCGATCGCGACCGCGGCGGAGGTGCCGGCGGGGATCTCGGAACTTCGCAAAGTGCGTGCGAGCTCCGCGTCGACCGTGCTCCGCGAATTGTCGCTACGAGCGGTCGCCGAAGCCGCGCTCGGAGCAAGCAAAGCCACGATGCCGCCGAACGCGGCAATCCGTCCTCGGAGAGCCATGGGGCGGCGATTGTGCCTGAAAAATCTAGGTCTTTGCGAATTTCAAGATGGGGCTTGCGGCCCATGACGCCGGCAGGCCTTTCGGCCGATACTGGCCGAGGTGGCGAAGAAAGACCCGCTCCTGGCCGAAATTTCCGCTCTCCTGGCCAATTCCGACGGCCGGGACGACCCGGCCCGCCTCGAGCGGACGCTCACGGACGGCTACGCGAGGGCCCTGACGCTCGAGGCGGAGAACCGCCGGATCGAGCGCCGGATCGGCAGCCTGGCCGCCGCGGCGGGCTCCTCGGGGCCCGGCGAGCGCCGTGAGCTGGCGCGGCTCGTGCGGCTCGTGAAGCGCGGCCAGCTCGATCTCGGGGCGCTGCGCGAGCAGCTCGGCCTGCTGCGCCGGCGGCACTCGTCGGCCGTACGGGCAGCCGACTACTAGCGCGGAGAGCTCGGGGCCGTCAGACGAGCCCGGACCTGACCGCGTACACGGCGGCCTGAATCCGGTTCTCGATCTGCAGCTTCATCAGGATGTTCGAGATGTGGTTCTTGACCGTCTTCGGGCTGATGTGCAGCTCGCCGGCGATCTGTCCGTTGTCCTTCCCGTTCGCGATCAGCCGCAGCACCTGGATCTCGCGCTCGGAGAGCTCGGAGCGAATCGTCTCCGCTTCGTGCGGCGAGGCGCTCGTCGCGCGCAGGCGCTGAAGCACCTTCGACGCGATCGCGGGCGAGACGAGCGATTCGCCGGCCGCCGCCGCGCTGATCCCGGCCATCAGCTCGTCGATCGACGCGTCCTTCAGCAGGTAGCCGCACGCGCCGGCGACGATCGCGTCCATCACGTCGGCGTCCTGGTCGGAGATCGTCAGCACGAGCACACGGGTGAGCGGCGCGATCATCGCGATCTGTCGGGTTGCCTCGACGCCGCTGATACCCGGCATGTTCAGGTCCATGACGACGACTTCCGGCGCCGTCTCGCGGATCGCCTCGAGCGCCTTCGTGCCGCTGTCGGCCTCGCCGACGACGTCGACGCCCTGCTCCTCGAGCAGCGTCCGAAGCCCGGCGCGGAAGAGGTCGTGGTCGTCCACGAGCAGGACGCGCGGGGAGGTCTGCTCTGTCGGCGTCTCGGTCAGTGCGTCAGTGCAGGGCGATTGTGACCGGCCGCGAGCCCCAGCCGCCCGCTTCCGCGCAGGACGGGAACCAGAGGTCGATGCGATCGCCGATGATTGCGCTGCCGGTGTCCGCCGCGACGGCCTCGCCGTAGCCCGGAATCGTCAGGTGCGTGCCGAGCGGGATCACGCTCGGATCGACCGCCGCCACGCCCCAGCCGACGGGAATGCCCGTCGCCGTCGTGCCGGTGAGGCAGTAGCCCGTCGAGATCACCGCGATCGAGTTTGCGCCCGCAGGCCCGGTGACCGGAACCCCGACGCCGGCCGCGGGCGGGGCCTCGGTGAGCTGCTGCGACTTCAGCTCGGCGGCCTGCGCCTGGCCCTGGAGCCGCGCGATCTGCTCCGCGTCGAGCGCTTCCTGCGACGACAGCCGTGCGACGTACGAGGAGCGTGCGGCGCGGACGCCGGCCAGGCTCCGAGCCTGGGCGGACGCCTCGCGAATCGCCTGCGCGAGCCGGGCCTCGCGGGCGGCGAGCCTCGCCTTCGTCCGGAGCTCGTGCGCCCGCGCCGAGTGGAGCTGCCCGAGGATGTCGGTGTTCACGGACGTGACGTGGTCGAGGTCGTCGAGCTGCGTGAGCGCGTCGGTCAGCGACGTGGCGCCGAGGAGGACGTCGAGCGTCGTGTCGCCGGCGCCGTCGTAGAGCGCCCGGACGCGTGCTGCGAGCCGCTGCTGCGAGCGGCGCGCATTCACGTCGGCAAGGCGCAGCTCGACCTCGAGCAGGGCCCGCTCCGAACGGAGCGCGACCTCTTGCTGCTTCAGCGAGGCGAGCCGGTCGTACGCGGTCGCTACGCGCGCGTCGAGCGAGTAGAGGCTGAGGATCGCCGAGCGCTTCTTGCCCGCGATCGCCGTGTCGCGAGCCTGGAGCGCGTGCACGGTCGGCGAGGGCGCAGCTCCCGCCGGCCAGGGCACGACGACCAGGACCGCACCCGCGGCGGCCACGCCGAAAAGCCGCCTCAGAGGGCCGGACACGCGCCGGACCGTACCACAGCCGCCAGCCGCCGAAAGCGTCCGGAAGCCGCCAATTTCCGGCAATTTGGAGCGGGTCTTCCCCGGCGGCGGTTGCCGCCGTCTTCACAGATTGCTAACCTCGGCCCCTCGTGCTGCACCGGCCCCACCGGTGCGTCCACCCCGTCAGAGTCTCGAGGACACTTTTCGGTCTGGGACGAGGTGCGGCGCCGTACGTCCTGCTCGGAGCGCTGGCCGCGTGTCTCGCGGCCGTCCCCGCGTTCGCGAGCCCGCCCTCGGTCTCGTCCGAGCGGGCGCAGGCGGCGCAGGTCCTGACCGAGATCAACGGGCTCAACGGGAACCTCGACAAGGCCGACGAGCTCCTCAACCTCGCCAACCTGCGCCTCGCGACCGTGCGGCACGACATCGTCCAGAACCGGCACGCGCTGCGCGTCGCGAAGCACAACCTCGCGCGCAGCCGCCAGTCGATCGCGAAGCGGCTCGTCTCGCTCTACACGAGCCCGCAGGCGTCGTCGACGCTCGAGCTGATCCTGGGCGCGAAGAGCCTGAACGACATCCTCAACCAGCTCGACAACGCGAATCGCGTCTCCTCGCTCGACTCGCAGGTGGTCGGGCAGGTGATCGTCCTCGAGGCCTCCGTCAAGCAGCACGCGCACGCGCTCGCCGTCGAGCAGCGGCAGGTGACGAGCCTGGTCGCGCAGCGCCGGCAGCAGCAGCGCGCGATCGAGGTGCGGCTCGGCGAGCGCCGGCGGCTGCTCTCGTCGCTCAACGGGCAGATCGCGCAGCTCGTCCACGAGCAGCAGGTCGCCCAGATGATCTCGGAGCAACGTGCGCGCGAGCTCGCGGGCGAGTCGGACGCGGGCGGCACCGTCGTCGGCGCTTCGGCGGACACGCCTGAAGGGGCGGCGATCGTCCCGCCGTCGAACTACACCGGCGTCGTCAGCATCGCACTCGGCTATCAGGGCGTCCCGTACGTGTGGGGAGGCGCCTCGCCGGACGGCTTCGACTGCTCGGGGCTCGTCATGTACTCGTACGCCCAGGTCGGCGTCTCGCTGCCGCACTCCTCGTACGCGATGTGGAACTACGGCGTCGCGATTCCGAAGGACCAGCTCGAGCCCGGCGACATCGTCTTCTTCGACGGCCTCGGCCACGTCGGGATCTACATCGGCGGCGGCCTGTTCGTCGACGCGCCCCACACCGGCACGGTCGTGCAGGTCTCGAGCCTCGATTCGGGCTGGTACGCCGACACCTACGTCGGCGCCCGCAGAATCTTGTAGGCCCGTTTGGGAGGAGGGCGGCGCGGGAACACGAATCCGCGCTTCCCAGGCGTTGACGGTGCCAGAGCCGTCGGTCTGGCACCTTTCGGTTACCTCTACGATTCTCCCTGCTCATGAGAACAACCTGGAACGGCGCGATCAGCTTCGGCCTCGTCAACATCCCGGTCGGGCTGGCGCCTGCCACGGCGACCTCGGCCCGGGCCTCCGACGTCCAGTTCCGGCTCCTCCATCGCGAGTGCATGACGCCGATCAAGCAGAAGCGGTGGTGTCCGGTGCACGACGTCGAGGTCGGGCCCGACGAGATCGTGCGCGGCTGGGAGGTCGCGAAGGGCCAGTTCGTTCCGGTCGAGGACGAGGAGCTCGAAGCGATCGAGCAGCGCGGCACCTCGCACACGATCGACGTGACGCGGTTCGTCGACGCCGGCGAGGTCGACCCGATCTACTTCGACCGCACGTACTTCCTCGTGCCGGCGGGGACCGAGGCGCAGCGTCGCCCGTACGCGCTGCTGCTCGAGGCGATGCGGGAGGCAGGCGTCGTCGCCATCGGCTCGTTCGTGCTCGCCGGCAAGGAGAAGCTCGCCGCCGTGCGCGCGAAAGGCGACGCGCTCGTGCTCGAGACGCTGTTCGTCGCCGAGGACGTGAAGAGCCAGGACGAGATCGACGAAGCGGTCTCGTCGACGCCCGTGAAGAAGGAAGAGCTGAAGCTCGCCGAGCAGCTGATCTCAGGCCTGCTCGGGCCGTTCGAGCCGGAGAAGGAGCTGACGAGCGACTACCGCCTGTCGCTGCGCGCCCTGCTCGAGGCGAAGCTCGAGGGCCACGAGATCGCCGAGCCGGAGCCGGTACCCGAAGCACCCGTGATCGACCTGATGGAGGCGCTGCGGGCGTCGGTCGCCGCCGCCTCGAAGGGTGCGAAGAAGGCCACGCCGGCCGCGAAGCCCGCCGCCGCGAAGAAGCGCGCGGCAGCGGGCCGTAAGTAAGCGCTCGACCGCTCCTAGTGCCTTTCGGGGAGCGCCTTCAGTGCTTCCAGCTGCGCCTGGAAGAGGAACTTGTCGATCTTGCCCTGGTAGATCGGGACGTGCTCCTCGACGCAGATGCGGATCACCTCGTCGCGTTCGATCCCGACTTCCTTCGACAGCTCCTCCGGCGTCAGGTGGTTGGGCATGTCGCTCCTTCCCGTTCGAGTCCAGTCGGTCCACGAAAAAGCCCGCTGCGCTCGGTGCGCCGCGGGCTCAGTCTTTCCGCTCCTCTCTGGTCTCGGCAGGCAACTCATCCACCGTGCCGTGTCCGGGGGGAGCGCATGGGTGGATTGTATCCCTGCCGCCGCCGGGCGCGAAACCGCGATCGGGAAACCTCGCTACGATTTCGCGGCTCGGGGTGTGGCGCAGCCTGGTAGCGCGCTCCGTTCGGGTCGGAGAGGCCCCCAGTTCAAATCTGGGCACCCCGATCTCTCACTCCTCTCAGGGTTCCGGCGGCCGGTTTTACACAAATCGGCCCCTGGACCCACGCCGGTTTGACGTTCGCCGCCGGATGATGGGGCGTGCTCAGGGCGAAGACACTCGCGGCGGCGGCGCTGCTCGTCGTTCTCGGCGCCACGGCGTCGGCGGCTCGAGCCGGCCAGGGGCTCCTGATCGGGGTCGACGACGACTCGCTCGAGTGGACTGCCACCGTCCCGCACTTCGTCCAGGTGCAACGGTCGCTCGGGATCGGCGCCGTCCGGATGACGCTCCAGTGGTCGCCCGGCGAGAGCGCCGTGCTCGACAAGACGGACCAGACGTCTCTCCGCCGCATGAGCCAGGCGGTGCGGTTCGGCGACCGCGTCGTGCTCGACGTCTACGGCGCGGCCGGCGCAGCGCCGACGACGCCGCTCGCGCGGTCGCAGTTCTGCCAGTACACGGTGAGTGCGCTCCAGCAGGCGCCGGGGGTGAACGACGTCGTGATCTGGAACGAGGCCAACTCGCCGAAGTTCTGGGCCTCGCCCGACCCGGCGGCGTACGAGGCTCTCCTCGCGCAGTGCTACGACGCGATTCACGCACGCAGGCCCTGGGCGAACGTGATCAGCTCGACGTCGCCGCACCAGAATCCCGCCGCGTTCATCGCCGGTCTCGGCGCCGCGTACCGCGCGAGCGGGCGAACGTCGCCGATCTTCGACACCTTCGGGCACAACGCCTATCCGCAGGACGATGCCGAGGCTCCCGACGCGCAGCACGCGGCGACGTCGCACTCGATCGACGAGGGCGACTACGAACGCCTGCTTGCCGCGCTCACGAGTGCGTTCTCCGGTACCGGTCAGCCCGTGCCCGGACAGGGGTCGGTGACGATCTGGTACCTCGAGGACGGCTTCCAGACGATCGTCCCGCCGTCGGAGGCAGGCCTCTACGACGGCACCGAGCTCGACCGTAGCCCGATCCCCGCCCTCGCGCTCTCGGGTCAGGAGACGAGCGCCGACGTCGATCAGGCAGGCCAGCTCTCGACGGCGCTCGAGCTCGCCTACTGCCAGCCCGCCGTCGGCGCGTTCTTCAACTTCCAGCTCGTCGACGACCCCGATCTCGCCGGCTGGCAATCCGGACTGCTGTGGCCCGACTGGACGCCGAAGCCGTCGGTCCCCGCGTTCCGAAGCGCGGCCGCCGCCGTCGCCGCCGGCCAGGTCGACTGCTCGCGCTTCCCGGCGTCGGTCCGCTAGCGCCCTATGCTCGCAGGGTGTTGCGGGCGGTCGTCTTCGACGTCGACTTCACCCTGGCGAGGCCCGGGCCCGACCTCGGCCCCGAGGGATACCGCGAGCTCGGCCGCAGGCACGGGCTCGACCTCGACACGGCCCGCTACGAAGAGGCCCGCGCCGCTGCGTTCGCGGAGGTGAAGCGGCACCCGGAGCTCGATCACGACGAGGAGATCTGGGTGCTCTTCACCGAACGGATCATCCGGGGCATGGGCGGCGAGGGCGACACGTATGCGGCAGCGGTCGAGATGGAGGGGCGCTGGGCGCACTCCGTTCACTTCGAGCTCTACGACGACGCGCTGCCCGTCCTCGACCGCCTGCGCGAGCACGGGTTGGCGATCGGCCTGCTCTCGAACTCGTCGCGGGACCTGAACGAGTTCGTCGCGCACCACGGGCTGCGGGCCGACGCGCTGCTCACCTCGCACGCCCACGGCAAGACGAAGCCGCACGAGTCGATCTTCCGGGCGATCCTCGACCTGCTCGGCGTCCGCCCGGAAGAGGCGGTCATGGTCGGCGACACGATCGAGGACGACGTCGAGGGCGCCCAGGCCGTGGGCATGCGTGCCGTGCTCCTCGATCGCGAGGGCCGCTTCCCGGACTACGAGGGCCGGCTCGGCGACCTGCGCGAGTTGCCGGCCGCGCTCGGGCTGGTTGAATAAGCTCGAACGATGCGGCAGGTCAACCTCCTCGCCCACCAGACGTACGACCACGGCCAGATGCGCACCGGCTACCGCTGGCGCGGCGGCAAGATCGCGAACCAGCTCAAGGCCGAGCGGATCGGCGGCACCGTCTACGACATCCTCGCCGACGACGAGCGCACCTTCCCGTACCACTTTCACCACGGGATGGAGGAGTGGCTGATCGTCGTCGACGGAACGCCGACGCTGCGGATGACCTGGGGCGAGCGGGAGCTTCGGGTCGGCGACGTCGTCTGCTTCAAGCCGGGCTCGGAGGGCGCCCACCAGGTGCGCGGGCCCGGGACCGTGCTGATCGTCTCGGCGAACCGCGTGCCCGAGACGGTCGAGTACCCGGACAGCGGCAAGATCGCGGCGCGTCCGCCCGGCCTCGTCTTCCGGACCGCGGACGCCGTCGACTACTGGGAAGGCGAGCTCGACGAGGAGGGCTCCGCGTGAGCGAAGAGGCCCACGAGGGCCAGGAGCCCGTCGAGGGCGAGGCGCCCGCCGAGGAGCTCCCCGAAGAGGAGGCGGTCGAGGCCGACGCGGAGCCGGAGCCGCAAGGCCTGCCCGGCGTCTCGTTCTTCTGGGGCCTCAACCTGTTCGACGTCGAGACCGAAGGCGACGAGGCCGATCCGGCCGGATACCGCCCCCGCGCGGCGAAGATCGGGCCGAAGATCCGTGGCGAGGCGCTCGGCGCGACGGTGTACGAGCTCGATCCGGGCGAGAGCGTCTGCCCCTACCACTACGAGTACGGCAACGAGGAATGGCTCGTCGTCCTCGCCGGCAAGCCGACCCTGCGCGACGAGAACGGCGACGACTTCGAGCTGAAGCCGTGGGACGTCGCGGTCTTCGCCGAGGGCCCCGAGGGTGCGCACAAGCTCACGAACAAGACGAACGAGCCGGTGCGGATCGTCATCCTCTCGACGAAGAACGAGCCCGCGATCGCCGTCTATCCCGACAGCGGCAAGATCGGTGTCTGGCCTCCGGGGAAGCTCTTCCGCCTCGACGACGAGGTCGACTACTGGGAGGGCGAGGCCGAGGTCGAACCGAGGGCCGAGGCGGAGGAGGAGGCCGAGGCCTGAGCGAGGAACTCGTCGACCTCGCGCCGGGTGCGCAGGTGGACGAGGCGGAGGTGCGGGTTGCGGGCCGCGGCTGCGGGCACCTGGCGCTTGTGGCGCCGGTGCGACCGGACGGCCCACGAGAACAGGCCTTCGCGCAGCCCCACGAGATTGCGGAGTCGTTCGCGGTTGCCGTGCCAGAGCTCCTCGCGCCGGAGGTAGCGCCGCCAGGTTCGGCGCCAGAGCCGGCGCAGCGACACGTGCAGCGGCAGCTCGAGCCACACGAGCGTGTCCGCCTGCGCCAGCACGATGTCGTCGAGCTTGCTGCGGTAGTTGCCGTCGATCACCCAGCCGTCCGGAGCCGCCTCGATCGCAGCTTCGACGCGGGCTCGCAGCTCGTCGGCCGATACCTCCGACCAGTTCGGCCCGTGGTGGAGCGCGTCGAGCTCCACGTACTGCACGCCGAGTCGTTCCGCGAGCGCGCGCGCGAAGGTCGACTTGCCCGACCCGGAGATGCCCGCGACCGAGACGCGGCGCACGGTCAGCCGCGCGCGTGCACGGCGGCGAGCGCCGGCGCCCACGAGCAGAGCGGCGAGACCGAGCCGCCCGCACCGTTCAGCGCGCGGTAGCCGAGTGCGTGCTCGGCCTGCATCAGCTTGTGGATCTGCGTCGTCCCCTCGTAGATGATCGGCGCGCGCGCGTTGCGGAAGTAGCGCTCGATCCCGGTCTCGGCGGCGTAGCCGTACGAGCCGAACACCTGGATCGCGAGGTGCGCCGCCTCGAACGCCGATTCGGTCGCGTGCCACTTCGCGAGCGACGTTTCGCGCGTCGAGCGCAGCCCCTCGTTCTTCATCCACGCCGCCTGCATGACGAGCAGCTTCGACGTCTCGTAGCCGAGCACCATCTTCGCGATCATGTCCTGCACGAACTGGTAGCGGCCGATCTCCTCGCCGAACGTCTTCCGCTCGCGCGCGTATTCGACTGAGCGCTCGAGACACGCGCGCACGACCCCGCAGGCCCCGGCGGCGACCGTGAACCGCCCCTGGTCGAGCCCGTACATCGCGATCTCGAACCCCTGACCCTCGTCGCCGACGAGGTTGGCCGCCGGCACCTCGACGTTCTCGAAGAAGAGCTCGCCCGTCGAGCCCGCCCAGACGCCGAGCTTGTGCTCCTGGTCACGCTGCGTGAAGCCCTTCATGCCCTGCTCGAGGACGAAGGCGCTGATCCCCTTGTGCGAACCGGCCGGGTCGGTCTTCGCGAACACGAGCGCGTGGTCGGCGACCGATGCGTAGGAGATCCAGTTCTTCTGCCCGTTCAGGACGTAGACGTCGCCCTCGCGGCGGGCGGTCGAGCGCATCGACGCGACGTCGGAGCCGGCGCCGGGCTCGGTCAGGCCGAAGCAGGCGAGCTTCTCGCCCTTCGCCTGGGGCACGAGCCAGCGCCGCTTCTGCTCTTCGGAGCCGTAGCGCAGGAGGGCGAGCGAGTTGAGCCCGACGTGGACCGAGATCAGCGTCCGGAACGCCGCCTCGCCGCGTTCGATCTCCTCGCAGGCGAGCGCCTCGGCGACGAAGTCGAGCCCGGAGCCGCCGTACTCCTCCGGGATCACGATCCCGAGGATCCCGAGCTCGGCCATCCCCTGGACGAGGTCGAGGTCGAGCTTGTGGTCGATGTCGTTCTGGACGGCGACGGGAAGGATCCGATCGTCGACGAACGTCCGAACGGTTTCCTGGATGAGGCGTTGCTCGTCGGTAAGCTCGAAGTCCACCAGCGCAATCTAGTCCTGTGAGCCTGTTCCCCCACGCATCCCTCGTCTTCGGGCTCCTGCTCGCGCTTGCGTCCGCCGCGATGTTCAACTGGTCGTGGGTCGCGCAGCACACGATCACCTCGCAGCTGCCGACGCTGACGATCCTGAGGCCCAAGCAGTCGCTCGGGGTGCTCTTCGGCCACCGGCGCTGGCTCTTCGCCTTCCTGGTCGGCGTCGTCGGCTGGGGCTTCTACATCGTCGCCGTCCACCTCGCGCCGCTCTCGCTCGTGCAGGCACTCTCGGCGGGAGGGATCGCCCTCCTCGCCTTCTTCGCCCAGCGCGCAGCGGGCGAGACGCTGCCCCGGCGGGAGTGGGCCGGCGTCGCGATCGCCGTCGTCGGGCTCGTCCTCCTCGCCACCTCGCTGGCCGGCGGCGCGACGAGCAGCCGCCACGCATCCTGGCTCGCCGTCTGCGCGTGGTTCGCGGTCTCGTGGGCCGCGGCCGGGATCTCGATCGGGCCGCTCGCATCGCGCCTCGCGCCGGGCGCGGGCTTCGGCCTCGCCGCGGGACTCATGTACGCCGCCGCCGACGTCGGCACGAAGGCCGCGTGGTACGGGGGCTACGACCTGCTGATCATCGCGCCCGTCTGGCTCTGTCACGGTCTCGCGTTCACGCTCATCCAGCTCTCGTTCCAGCGCGGGCGCGCGCTTGCGACGGCGGGGCTCTCGTCGTTCTGCACGAACGCGCTGCCGATCGCCGCCGGCGTGCTCGTCTACAGCGAGCAGGTTCCGGGCGGCTTCCTCGGCGTGATCCGCGTCGTCGCGTTCGCCTGCGTCGTCATCGGCGCGGCGGCGGTCGCCCGCAAGGACCGCGACGAACCCGAGCCGCTGAAAGCTCAGGCACAGGTTCAGTCGCCGTTACCATTGGGCGACCTTGAGCGCGCGTGAGGCAGCCGGGGCGCGCCGGCGTGCGGACGCCGCGGTCCGGACGAGGCACCTTCGTCTCGCCGTGGCCTCGTGCCTGCTCGTCGCCGCGGCCCTCGCCGTCGGCTTCGCCTTCGCCGGTTCGCAGAGCCGGCTCGCGGCGGGTATCCGCATCGCGGGCGTGCCCGTCGGCGGGCTGACCCCCGCACAGGCGCTGACCCGGCTCGAGGCGCGGTCGCGCCGGTTGGCGAACGTCCCGGTCGCGTTCGTCGCCGGCGGCAGGCAGTTCTCGATCAGGCCGGCGGAGCTCGGCGTGCAGCCGGACTGGCGGGCCGCGGTCGACGAGGCCGCGGCCCGGGGTGGCGGATTCGCCCTCCTCCGCGGCTACCGGCGGCTCGTCCTGCGGTTCCATCCCGTCTCGGTCGAGCCGGCGGTGAACGCGTACGACGCGGCGGTCGCCTACGAGGTCGGCCGCCTGGCGGCGAAGATCGACAAGTCGCATGTCGAAGCGCGCCTCGTCCGGCACGGGCTGCGCGTCGTCGCCGTTCACGGCCAGACCGGCAGCCTGCTCGACCGCGTCGCCGCCACGCAGCTGATCGTCCAGTCGCTCGCGGAGTTCTCCCGCGTCCCGGTCGAGCTTCCGGTGCGCACCGACCCGCCGAACATCACGGTCGCCGATCTCGCGCACACGATGCTGCTCGCGAACCGGATCATGTCGGCGCCCGTCCTCCTCAAGCGCGGCTCGGCGGGGATCGCGATCTCCCGCGGCGAGCTCGCGCGCATGCTCCTGATCCCACAGGGGCTCGGCGACCTGCTCCTCGGCGGGGACGCCGCGGACGCCTACTTCGCGAAGCTCGATCGCGACGTGGCGAAGCCGGCGCGCGATGCGACCTTCGCGGTCGACGGCCCGAAGGTCACGGTCGTGCCCGCTCACGACGGCGTCGAGATCGACGTTCCGGCGACCGCTGCGTCGGTGCTCGCGGCGGCCGAGCGCCGCGCCGACCGCGTCGCCTACATCTCGGAGGCGACCGTGCCGCCCCGGCGGACGACCGCCGAGGCGCGGGCCATGGGGATCACGGGCGTCGTCGGCAGCTACGAGACGTTCTTCGGCGGGATCCCGAACCGCATCCACAACGTCGAGCTCGTCGCGCACCTGATCAACGGTGCGATGGTCGCGCCCGGCGCGACGTTCTCGTTCAACGGCACGACCGGGGCCCGCACCGCGGCGAAGGGGTTCGTCGACGCGCCGGTGATCATCAACGGCGAGCTCAAGACGGCGCTCGGCGGCGGCGTCTGCCAGGTCTCGACGACGACCTTCAACGCGGCGTTCGTGGCCGGCCTGCCGATCACCGCGCGCACGAACCACGCGCTGTACATCTCGCATTACCCGCTCGGCCGCGACGCGACCGTCGACTACCCCGACACCGATCTCAAGTTCGTCAACGACACGCCGCACTGGCTGCTCGTGCGAACGTTCGTGACGTACTCGTCGCTCGTCGTGACGATCTACGGCACGCCGCAGCACCGCCGGATCGTCACCGAGACCGCACCGCTCACGGTCGTCAAGAAGCAGGGGGTGAAGAAGACGATCGACAAGTCGCTCGCGCCGGGGCAGGTGGTGATCGACGATCCCGGCGAGCCCGAGATGACGACGTGGGTCCGCCGGCGTGTCTACGCACCGGACGGCAAGCTCCTCTACGACAACACGTGGTACTCGAACTACGTCGCCGCGCCGGTGCTGGAGAGCGTCGGCCCGAAGAAGAAGACGAAGCCGGCTACGAAGACGGCGACCCCGCCGCCGTCAAAGCATCAGTGAGCCACGGCGGTGTGCGCGTGGGCCTGAGGGTCTTCGCGTCGACGGTGCCGTGCATCGTCCACCCGTCAGCGAGCACGTCCTCGCCGCGCGCGACGACGTAGTCGAAGCGGAAGCGCGCGCCGCGCGCCGAGTGGCACTTCGTGTGAACCTGAATCCGGTCGTCGAAGAACGCGGGCTGGCGGAAGTGCGCGTGCGACTCGAGCACGAGCGACTCGACCCCCTCGTCGCGTAGGCGCTGGTAGCCGCCGGCGTAGCGTTCGAGGAACTCCACACGCGCGACCTCGAACCAGATGAAGTAGTTCGAGTTGTGGGCGACGCCCTGCGCGTCGGTATCGGCGAAGCGGACGCGGATCTGCGCGGCGAATGGATAGCCCTGCATCACACAAGACTAAGTTGCGCGTGACCTGCGAGCCCCGAAACCCCGACGCCGACGAGCCGCAGCGGCCCGGGCCGGTCGCGCAGCGCGCGGTCGAGCAGCACGCAGGCGAGCTCGCCGATCCTCGCGCCGTCGTCGGTGCCGACGGGCAGCGAGCTCGAGCGCGTGCGGATCGAGAAGTCGGGGTAGCGGAGCTTCGTCGTGATCGTGCGGGCGGTCTGCTCGCGGGAGCGCAGGTGCTCGGCGAGTCGTTCGGCCATCCGGCGCAGCTCGTCGTGGAGGCGCTCGGTGTCGCCGATGTCCTGCTCGAACGTCTCCTCCTGCGAGATCGAGACGCGTTCCGTCGAGAGCTCGAGACCGCGCGGGTCGATCCCGCGTGCGCGGTCGCGCAGCACACGCCCGACCTTGCCGCTCACGAGCGGGTCGTCGTCGCCGAGCGCGGCGAGGTCGCCGATCGTCTCGATCCCGGCGGCGCGCAGCCGCTCGTCGGCGCGCGGACCGATCCCGGGCAGCACGCGCAGGTGGAGCGGGGCGAGAAACGTGGCCTCCCGTCCCGGGCGCACGACGGTCAAGCCTCCGGGCTTGCGCCGGTCGGAGGCGATCTTGGCCACCACCTTCGAGGTGGCGACGCCGAGCGAGCACGAGAGGCGCGTGCGCGCGCGCACGACCGCCTGCACGGTCTCGGCGAGTGCACGGGCGTCGTCGAACGCAGGCGCAACCTCGCCGAGATCGAGGTAACCCTCGTCGATCCCCGTCTGCTCGACGGTCGGCACCATCTCGCGGACGGTCGTCCACACCTCGCGTGAGTACTCGCGGTAGAGCGTGTGCCTCGGCCGGACGAAGACCGTCGCCGGGCAGCGGCGCAGCGCCTCTGCACACGACATCGCCGAAGCGATTCCGTACCGGCGGGCGACGTAGTTCGCCGTTGCGACGACACCGCGTCCATGCGGGTCGCCGCCGACGACGAGCGGCTTCGTTCGGAGCTCCGGGTCTTCGAGCTCCTCGACGGCGGCGAAGAACGCGTCGAGGTCTAGATGGGCGACGATCACCCGCGTGAGCCTAGAGTCAGCTCAGGTCGAACAGCCTGAGCGTGAGCCGTGTCGGCGGCCAGTAGGTCGCGACGACGGGCCCGATCAGGCTCGACCGCGGCACCGAGCCCCACGCGCGGGAGTCGCACGAGTTGCCGCGGTTGTCGCCCATGAAGAAGTACTCCCCCTGCGGCACGTGCCAGGTTTGGCCGCGGTATCTCGTGTCCTCTGTGCGGGCCGAAGCCGAGATGTACGGCTCGCTGAGCTTCCGCCCGTCGATCCAGATGAACGAACGATCGTCTTCGTGGATCGTGTTGCCGGGCATCCCGATCAGGCGCTTGACGTATGTCCCGCCCGCGCCGCAGATGCTGACCGCAGCCGCCGGCGCCCGGAACACGACGATCTGCCCGCGGTGAGGCGACCCGAGCCGATAGCAGAGCTCGCACGCGATGACACGGTCGGACATGCTCGCCTCGCACCCTGCGCCGGGACGCGCGCAGAGCAGCGTCGGCTCCATCGACTCGGAGGGAATGCGGTAGGGCTTCGCCACCTCGGCCTCGAGTGCGAGGACGACGACGATCGCGGCCGCAATCGTGGCGAGCCAGTCGATTGCAATGCGCCACCGTCTCGGCAGGCGACTGGTCGCGCGGTCGAACGAGCGCATCTGCGTTCGAGTGTAGTCGCGTCGTGGTGCGTCTCAGAGGGTCTCGGCGGCGATCCGGTCGGCGAGCGCCTCGGCCTGCGCCGCCGTCAATCCGTGCTCCGGCTCGGCGGTCAGCGCCTTCACCGCCGGGGCGGGCCGTTTCGTCTGGACGGCGTCGAGGTAGCGGCGGATCGCGGCGGCCACCTTGTCGGATGTCGCACCCGAGCGGGCGAGTTGCTCGACGAGCGAGCCGAGGCCGCTCTTCTCCGGCGGGGTGAGCGTGATCGTGAGCCCGGTGCGCGTGAGCTGGATCCGGCGCAGGCGGTCGTGGAAGACGGCGATCACCGCCGCGCTCACCCCGAGGACGAGCAGCACGATCGCGAGCGTCACCGAGCGCCTGGCCGGCGTCTCGCCGCCCGGAGCGGGGAGCCAGACCTTCCAGACGGACACCCAGACGAGCACGGCGGCAAGCGGCAGCAGGACGATCGGCGCGATCTCGGCGCCGACCCAGCGGACCGCCGCAGCCGCGGTCACGCTCAGCCTGCTCACAGGATGACTCTATGCCACGTATCGTTCCCGGTTCAACCGGGAAGGAGGGTCGGATGGCGGTGAAGCGGACGATGCTGGGCCAGCTCACGTCGGTCGGCGAGGGGGCGATCGGGAAGCTCGCGCAGAACCCGGTCACGTCCAGGGCGGTCGAAGGTGCGCTTCAGGCCAAGGAGCGCGTCGAGAAGGTCGTCAGGAGCCTCGAGTCGATGGAGGAGCGCATGGCTGCCGTCGAGAAGCGCCTCGAAGCTCTCGAGAAGCCGAAGCGGGCGGCGACCCGCAAGACGGCGGCCGCGAAGAAGGACTAAGCCGGCGAAGCCCGCGGGACGCGGACGCGCAGCGCGCGCGGGACGATCTCGAAGCGCGCCGGCGTCGTTCCGACCTGCTCGCCCTCGAGCTCGAGCGGCAGCGCCTCCGCCGCCTCGATCTCGACCCACGCGCTGCGCAAGACCTCGACGCGCGGGTGGTGCACGTGGCCGCCCTTGTAGAGCTTCGGCGACGTCGTCACGAAGTCGAGCTTCGAGATGTCGCCGATCAGCACGACGTCGAAGAGCCCGTCGTCGGGGCGGGCGTCGGGCGCGAGCTTCATCCCACCGCCGTGCCAGGCGCCGTTCGCGACGATCACGTCGTGCATCCGCCCGCGGCGCTCGCCGCCGTCGAAGCGCACGGTCACGTCGGTGTTCTTCCAGACGGCGAACTCGCGGACGAGCGCGTAGTAGAAGGTGGCGCGACCGCCGAGCAGCTTCGACATCGAGTTCGCCCGGTGGGCGACGGCGCCGCTCATCCCGACCGAGCCGACGTTCGCGAACCAGCGCTCGCCGCCGGCGAAGGTCGCCCGGCCGAGGTCGATCGCGAGGGTCGTGTCGCCGAGCGCGACGCGCACGGCGTCGTCGAATCGCGAAGGGATGCCGTAGGTGCGGCCGAAGTCCTGACCGGTGCCGGCCGGCAGCACCGCGAGCTCCGCACCGGTGCCCGCGATGCCGTTGACGACCTCGTTGACGGTTCCGTCGCCGCCGACGACGACGATCAGGTCGTGCTCGACGGCCGCGGCGCGGGCGAGCTCGGTCAGCTGTCCGGGCCGCTCGGAGACGACTGCCTCCCCGCGGAGCCCGAGCTCCTCAGCGCGCGCGTGGAGCTTCGGCCAGCGCCTGCCGGTCTGCCCGTTCGCGCTCGCCGGGTTGACGAGGAAGACGGCGTTAATGGTCGGAGACGGCGACGTCGAGCGCGAGCCTCGTCATGCGATCCACCGCAGATTTGAGCTCCTCGTCGGTGATCCGCGTGAAGACACCCTCGACGACGATGTCGCTGACCGTCAGGAAGCACGCCGACTGCACGCCGCGGATCGCCGCGACGGTGAAGAGCGCGGCCGCTTCCATCTCGACCGCGAGCACGCCACGCGACGACCAGCGCTCGTACTGGCCCTCGTTCGGGTTGTAGAAGAGGTCGCTCGAGACGATCGGGCCCACGTGCAGCTTCTCGCCTTCGTGCTTCGCGATGTGCACGGCCTCGTGAACGAGGTTCCAGGACGCGGTCGGGCAGTGCGGTTCGTTGTTCACGAGGTGCATCGCCGTCGAGTCGGCGGGAACGGCCGAGACCGCCACGATCAGGTCGCCCAGCTCGTGCGAAGACTGGAGCCCGCCGCAGGTGCCGACGCGGATCAGCTTCTGGCAGCCGAGCTGGACGAGCTCCTCGAAGACGATCGTCGCGCCCGGGCAGCCCATCCCGGTCCCCTGCACCGACACCCGCTTGCCCTTGTAGGTGCCGGTGTAGCCGAGCAGGCCGCGTTCGGCGTTCTTCTGCTCGACGGACTCGAGGTAGGTCTCGGCGATGTACTTGGCGCGGAGGGGGTCGCCGGGCAGCAGCACCGCCTCGGCGTAGTCTCCCGGCTCGGCGCGGACGTGAATCGGCATGGCGCGTGACTCTACGCGATGCCAGGATGGGCAGCATGACGGCCCTGGTCGAGCCCGAGTATGAGCAGGTGCTCGAGTTCTGCGCGCGCGATCCCGTCGAGCGCGTGTTCCTCGAGGACGTCGCGCGGCGCGGCCTCGGGCGCTTCCACGGCGTCGAGGGCGCCCGCGGGGCGCTCGTCTCCCTCTGCCACGTCGGCGCCAACCTCGTGCCCTCGGGCGAAGACTGCGCCGTCTACGCCGCCGCTGCGGCGGGCTCGGGCTCGCGGATGATCATCGGCGACGAGCGCGCCGTCGACGAGCTCTGGGCTGCGGCACGCGACCGGATGCCGGCGCCGCGCGAGGATCGGCCCGGCCAGCCGGTGTTCGCGATCACGCAGGCGCCGGAGCCCGGCGACACCGGCCTGCGCAGCGCGACGCTCCGCGACCTCGACCGGCTCGTGCCGGCCTGCGCGGTCGCCCACGGGGAGGAGCTGGGGATCGATCCGCTCGGGCGCGACCCGGACGGCTTCCGCTGGCGCACGCGCGCGCAGATCGAGGACGGCCGCTCGTGGATCTGGCTCGAGGACGGTGTGATCCGCTTCAAGGCCGAGGCGTCGGCGTGGACCCCCGCGGCGGTGCAGATCCAGCAGGTGTGGGTCGACCCCGACGTGCGCCGGCAAGGCTACGGCGCGCGCGGGATGCGAGACCTGATCCGTCTGCTGCTCCGGACGACGCCGACGGTGACGCTCTTCGTCCGCACCGACAATGCGGCCGCGATTCGTCTCTACGAATCTATTGGCATGAACCGTGTGGGCTCGTATCGTTCCATCTTGTTCTGAAGCGCGCAGCGATCATCGGCGTCGCGTCGCTCCTGCTCGCCTGCTCGGCGAGCGCGGCCGGCGTGCCGCACTGGAAGGCGTGGCTCTGCATGCCCGGCGCGCCCGACGACTGGTGTGCCGTCAACCTGACGACGACCGTCATCCCGGCAAGCGGCTCCGTGACGAACGCGCCGGTTTCGGTGGCCGCGAACCCGCCGATCGACTGCTTCTACCTCTACCCGACGGTGAGCGAGGAGATGCAGCCGAATTCCGATCTCGTCGTCATGCCCGAGGAGCGCGAGACCGCGATCACGCAGGCGGCGTACTTCTCGCACGTCTGCCGTGTCTATGCGCCGATGTACCACCAGGTCACGGCCTATGCGGGCGAGAGCGTGATGGGTGTGAGCATTCCGCAGGGGAACTACGCCGAGGAGTACGACGACATCCGCGCGGCCTGGGCCGACTACGTGGCGCACTACAACGACGGCCGCGGCGTCGTGCTGATCGGCCACTCTGAAGGAAGCTTCCTGTTCGAGAAGTTGATCGACAAGGAGTTCGCGTCCTTCAAGAAGGTCTTCGTCGGCGCGATCCTGCTCGGCGGCGACGTCAACGTCGACTCGCAGAATCGGTTCGACGGCATTCCTCCGTGCACGTCGATCGGGCAGACGGGCTGCATGGTCGCCTACTCGAGCTGGGATCACACGCCGCCGGCCGGCACCTGGCAGATGGAGGCGAGCGGCGGCGACCACGTCCTTTGCGTCAACCCGGCGGCGCTCGGGGGCGGCAGCGCGGTGATCGACACGATCTTCGCGGGCATCAATCCGCAGGGGATCGTTCCCGACACGAGCAAGTACGTCGCCTATCACTACGTCGAGTTCCCGGACCGCTACACGGCGAAGTGCGTGCGCCAAGGTCAGCGCGCGTGGCTCCTCGTCACGCCGACGCACGTCAAGGGCGATACGCGACCGGTCGTCAAGGAGGTGCTCGGGCCTGGCCGCGGCCTCCATCCGGCCGACGTGAACCTCACACTCGGCAACCTCGTGTCAATCGTCGCGGCGCAGAGCAAGAGCTGGCTCCGGCAGCACCGATGATCCTCGTCCGCCACGGCGAGAGCGAGTACTCGGCGCGCGGCGTGATGAACGGCGACACGCGCGTGCCGGTGGCGCTCACCGAACGCGGCCGCGAGGAGGCACGGCGGCTCGGCGAGGCGCTCGAGGGCGAGCCGATCGAGCTCTGCGTCACCAGCGAGTTCCAGCGCACGCGCGAGACCGCCGATCTCGCGCTCGCCGGCCGCGACGTGCGGCGGCTCGTGCTGCCGGAGCTGAACGACCCGCTCTACGGGCCCTTCGAGGGCGCCGCGCTCGAGGAGTACCGCGCGTGGGCGTCGGGGCGGCCGTCGTCAGCCGTGCCGGAGCCCGGCGGGGAGAGCAGGCTCGCCCTCGTCGTCCGGTACGCCTGCGGGCTCCGGCTGCTACTCGAGCGCCCCGAGGAGGGGATCCTCGTCGTCTGCCATTCGCTTCCGGTTGCCTACGTGCTGATGGCGCGTGAGGGTCGGGCGCCCACCGCCCGCGTGCCGCTTGCAGGTCACGCGACGCCCTACCCGTTCACGCGGGAGGAGCTGGACGCGGCCGCGACGCTGCTCGAGGGCTGGGTCGCAAACCCGACCTGGTAGCTGCCACACTACGACCTGTGGATCTGCTCGAACGGATCGAAGCGCACATCCGCGCGAATGAGCTGATCGCGCCCGGAGCCGAGGTGCTCTGCCTCGTCTCCGGCGGCCCGGACTCGACCTGCCTCTACCACGCGCTCCGCGAGCTCGGCTACAAGGTCTCGGCGCTGCACGTCAACTACGGCCTGCGCGGCTGCGAGTCCGACGACGACGCGCGCTTCTGCGAACGCGAGCTCGGTGCGCAGGTCGTCGAGTTCGACTCCCGCGGCGCGAACGAGGCCGAGCTGCGCGCGATCCGTTACGCGCAGGCGCCCGGCAGGCTCCGCGCGACGGGGCACACCGCGACCGACCAGGTCGAGACGATCCTCTACCGCCTCGTGACGAGCGGGAACACGAAGGGGATCAAGCCGAGCCGCGACGACGGCGTCGTGCGGCCGCTGCTCAGCGTCTGGCGCGAGGAGACGGAGGCGTTCTGTCGCGAGCGGGACCTGCTCTACCGCACCGACTCCTCGAATCCCGACACGGTGCGAGGCCTGATCCGCGGCCAGATCCTGCCCCTGCTCGAGCAGCTGCATCCCGCGGCGCGCGCCAACATCCTCCGTGCGCTCGACAGGCGCCGGACGATGCCGCCCGCGCTCGCGTCGCTGCTCGACTCGCCGGCCGGGTCGAAGCGGGTCGACATCGGCGGCGGCCTCCAGGCGGTCCGCGAGCACGACCGTCTGTGGCTCGAGCACGTGCCGGTCGTCCTCGACGGCGAGGTGCGCTGGGGCGGCTGGTGCATCCGGTCGGCGCTTCCCGGCCTGCGGGTGCGCGGCTGGCGTCCCGGCGACCGGCTCGCCGGCCGCACGAAGAAGGTTCAGGACGTGTTCGTCGACGCGAAGATCCCGCGCTCGGACCGCGAGGGGTGGCCGCTCGTCGTCCGCGGCGACGAGGTCGTCGCCGTGCCCGGCATCCTCGAGGCCCCCGGCATCGAGGCGGTCCGCGAATGACGGCGCCCCTCGTCGGCGTCGGCTCCCGCCGGGCGGAGCCCGGCTCCGCCGCCTGGCGCCGCTGGTGGCAGGATCCGGCGCTCGCGCCGCTCGCCCGTGCCCCACGCACTGTGCTTCGCGCCGCTCGCTTGTCTCCTTTGCCAGCGACGCCCGAGGAACGCCGTTGACGGCGCATGCGGAGATGGAACGGGACGTCGGCGAGATCCTGATCGGCGAGGAGCGGCTCGCCGGCCGCATCCGCGAGCTCGGCCGCGAGATCACGGCCGACTACGCGGGCCGCGAGCTCCTGCTCGTCGGTGTGCTCAAGGGCGCGGTCTTCTTCATGGCCGACCTGATGCGCTCGATCGGCGTGCCGTGCGAGATCGACTTCATGGCGATCTCGAGCTACGGCGCCTCGACCGACTCGTCGGGCGTCGTCCGGATCCTCAAGGACCTCGACATCAACATCGAGGGCCGCCACGTCCTCGTCGTCGAGGACATCATCGACTCGGGGCTGACGCTCTCGTACCTCGTCCGGAACCTCGAGTCCCGGGAGCCGGCGAGCCTCGAGGTCTGCGCCCTCCTGACGAAGCCCGAGCGGCGCGAGATCGAGGTCGACGTCCGCTACGTGGGCTTCGAGATCCCGAACCGGTTCGTGATCGGCTACGGCCTGGATTTCGCCGAGCGGTACCGGAATCTGCCCTACGTGGGGGTGCTGCATGACGATCTCATGCCGGAAGGCGTCTGAGCCGATGCCTCCGGGGAAGGTAATTCCGCCCCCACGAAAAAGGGGGTCGGGTACCCTGACCACGGAGACTTCGTGAACCGCTTCTTCCGCAGCGCCTTTTTCCCGCTCATCGTGATCGTCCTGCTCGTCTGGCTGGCGAGCCAGACGCTGATCCCGAAGCACACGCACACCTACAACGGGATCAAGACCTACTCCGCGATGATCAACGCGGTTCGCACCCAGCCGAAGATCTTCAGCGAGATCATCTTCAACCCGAGCAAGCGGGCGATCGAGGCGAAGATCAATGCGACCGCGACGACGCCGGCCTCGACGGTCACCGTCCACTATCCGAGCGACCAGTCCGGCCTCGAGTTCCAGAACCTCCTCGCCAAGGAGAACATCGTCTTCGACTCGAAGGGCACCGGCGGCTTCTCGTGGACGGCGCTGATCGGGTCGTTCCTGCCGTTCTTGCTCCTGATCGGCTTCTGGATCTTCCTGATGAACCAGGTGCAGGGCGGCGGCTCGAAGGTGATGAGCTTCGGCAAGTCGCGCGCGAAGCGGATGGCGCCGGACTCGCCGAAGATCGGCTTCAAGGACGTCGCCGGCGTCGACGAGGCCGTCGAGGAGCTCCAGGAGATCAAGGAGTTCCTCGAGAACCCGAAGAAGTTCCAGGCGCTCGGCGCGCGGATCCCGAAGGGCGTGCTGCTCTACGGCCCGCCCGGCACCGGCAAGACGCTGCTCGCACGCGCGGTCGCCGGCGAGGCCGGCGTGCCGTTCTTCTCGATCTCCGGCTCCGACTTCGTCGAGATGTTCGTCGGCGTCGGCGCCTCGCGCGTGCGCGACCTCTTCGAGCAGGCAAAGCAGGCGTCGCCGTGCATCGTCTTCATGGACGAGATCGACGCCGTCGGCCGGCATCGCGGCGCCGGACTCGGCGGCGGCCACGACGAGCGCGAGCAGACGCTCAACCAGCTGCTCGTCGAGATGGACGGCTTCGAGATGAAGGACAACATCATCCTGATCGCCGCCACGAACCGCCCCGACATCCTCGATCCGGCGCTGCTCCGCCCGGGCCGCTTCGACCGGCAGATCGTCGTCGACCGTCCCGACCGGAACGGCCGCCGCAAGATCCTCGAGGTGCATTCGAAGGGCAAGCCGCTCGCCCCGTCGATCGAGCTCGACTCGCTCGCCGCGGGCACCCCCGGCTTCACGGGCGCCGACCTCGCGAACCTCGTCAACGAGGCCGCGCTGCTCGCGGCGCGCCACGGCAAGAAGGTGATCGAGCAGGAGGATCTCGAGGAAGGGATCATGCGCGTGATCGCCGGCCCCGAGAAGAAGGCTCGGCTGCTCTCCGAGAAGGAGCAGCGGATCACCGCCTACCACGAGATGGGACACGCGCTCGTCGGCCACTTCCTCGAGAACACGAACCCGATCCACAAGATCACGATCGTGTCGCGCGGCCAGGCGCTCGGCCTGACGATCTCGCTGCCGACCGAGGATCGCTACATGCAGACGAAGCAGTCGCTCCAGGAAGAGATCGCGATGACGCTCGGCGGCCGCGCGGCGGAGGAGCTCGTCTTCAACGAGGTCACGACCGGCGCCGCCAACGACCTCGAGAAGATCACGTCGACGGCGAAGCAGATGGTGATGCGCTTCGGGATGAGCGAGAAGCTCGGCCCGCGCGTGCTCGGCCACAACGTCGACATGCCGTTCCTCGGCCGCGAGATGAGCCGCGAGCCCGATTACTCGGACGAGCTCGCCCGCGAGATCGACGACGAGGTGCGGCGCATCATCGAGGACGGCCACGAGCTCGCCTTGACTGTGCTGCGCGAGCACATGGACGACCTGCATCGGCTGTCGCAGATCCTGATCGAGCGCGAGACGATCGACGCCGACCAGTTCGAGCGGCTCCTGGCCGGCGAGACCGAGGACGAGGTCTTCCCCGAGGAGGAGACGGTGCTGCCCGAGCCGCCGCCCGCGCCGGAACGGAAGCGGGAACCGCTCCGTCGCCCCTTCCCCTTGCCGGGCGCCGGCACGGCGATGCAACCGCCTGAACCTGAAGCTTCGTAGCGCCGCCTGACGCGGTGACTTCGCGCCCTCCGCTAGAGACGCGCTTCCCCCGCCCGTCCGTGATGGGCGTCGTCAACGTCACGCCCGACTCCTTCAGCGGCGACGGCCTCTACCTGCGCCCCGACGCGGCGGTCACCGAGGCGTACGGGATGCTCGAGGCCGGCGCTGCGATCGTGGACGTCGGCGGCGAGTCGACGCGCCCAGGCTCGGACGGCGTCTCCCTCGCCGAGGAGCTCCGCCGGGTCGTGCCCGTCCTCGAGGGGCTCCGCGGGCAGCCGGTCTCGATCGACACGTCGAAGGCCGAGGTGGCCCGGCGGGCGCTCGAGCTCGGCGCCGAGCTCGTGAACGACGTCACCGCGCTGCGCGCCGATCCGGAGCTTGCGGGTGTGGTCGCCGACGCGGGGGCGTACCTGTGCCTGATGCACATGCTCGGCGAGCCGCGCACGATGCAGCTGGATCCGCGCTACGACGACGTCGTCTCGGAGGTGAAGGCGTTCCTCGAGGAGCGGCTCGCGTTCGCGGTGTCGGCGGGAATCCGCGAGGAGCTCATCTCGCTCGACCCGGGAATCGGCTTCGGCAAGACGGCGGAGCACAACTTCGAGCTCGTCCGGCGGCTCGACGAGCTGGTTGCGATCGGCCGGCCGATCGTGGTCGGCTTCTCGCGGAAGAGCACGCTCGGAAAGCTCGCGGGCGATCCGGCGGCGAAGGTGGGCTCTGCGGCGGCGTCGGTCGGGGTCGCGGTCGCGGCCTACGAGCGCGGCGCCGCGATCCTGCGCGTGCACGACGTGCGCGAGCACGTCGAGGCGCTTCGCGCCGCCGCGGCGGTAAGCGTATGAAGATCGAGCTGGCGGGGCTCGAGCTCCATGGGTACCACGGCGTGCTGCCGGAGGAGGCGAGGGACGGGCAGACGTTCTGGTTCGACCTCGAGCTCGAGGTCGGCGAGTGGGGGGCGAACGACCGGATCGAGGACGCGGTCGACTACAGGTTCGTCGTCGACGCCGTGCGCGAGGTGAACGAGCAGCGCTTCGAGCTGCTCGAGGCGCTCGCGTCGACCGTGGCCGAGACGCTGATCGAGCGGTTCCCGGTCGCGCGCGTCAAGGTGCGCGTGCGCAAGCGGCCGGCCAGCATGCCAGTCGAGTATACGGCCGTCACGGCCGAGCGCCCCTGACGCAACGTCGTCCGGGACGACGTACGGTGAGGAAACTGTGAAGGCCTATGTCGCGCTCGGTGCCAACCTCGGCGACCGCGAGGCGACGGTTCGCAGGGCGGCGGCGATGCTCGGCCCGCACCGGCTCTCGACGATCCGCGAGACCGAGCCCTGGGGGTACGCCGACCAGCCGAGGTTCCTGAACGCCGTCGCCGAGGTCGAGACGGATCTTCCCCCGCGCGAGCTGCTCGATCGCCTCCATGAGATCGAGCGCGAGCTCGGTCGAACGCGGGAGGGGCCGCGCTACGGCCCGCGGACGATCGACCTCGACCTGCTCGTCTACGGGGACGAGGTCGTGGACGAGCCGGGCCTCCGTGTGCCGCACCCGCGGCTCGCCGAGCGGGCCTTCGTCCTCGAGCCGCTCTACGAGCTCGATGCGGAGCTCGTCGTCCCGGGGCGGGGCCGCGTGGCGGACCTCGTTGCAGGGCTACAATCGAGCCCGTGAGCCACCTCGACGAGCTCGACGACTTCGAGGCCGACCTCGAGCTCCGCCTCAAGAAGGAGTACAGCGCGGTCTACTCGCTGTTTCGCTTCTGCGTCCTGACCCAGGACGCGACGTACCTCTGCAACAAGCTCGACCTCCAGTACGTGCCGCAGCCGTCGTACCCGTTCTTCCACGTGAAGATGGAGGACGTCTGGGTCTGGGACAAGAACCGCCCGCGGCGCATGATCCCGCGCGTCGAGGTGTACACCTCCGCCGACGTGACCGTCGAGGAGCTGAAGGGCGAGGGCGACGAGCCCGAGCTCACCGCCGATGCGCTCGCCAAGCGGCTGAGCGATCGCGCGAACGAAGCCGACGACGAGTAGCGGTTCCGCGCTGCTGCTCGCAGTCGACGTCGGCAACACGCAGACCGTCTTCGGTCTCTTCGACGACGACCGGCTCTCGGAGCAGTTTCGCGTCGGAACGAATCCGGCGTACACCGCAGACGAGCTCGCCGTGCTGCTCCGTGCGCTCGTCGACCTCGAGTCGCTCGACGGGATCGTGCTCTCGTCGTCGGTGCCCCAGCTCGTGCGCGAGTACGAGTCGTTCGCCGAGCGCCGGGTGGGCGTCGAGCTGCTCGTGCTCGGGCCGGGCGTCTCGACGGGTGTGCCGGTGCGCTACGACGATCCGCGCGAGATCGGCCCGGACCGGATCGCGAACGCCGTCGCCGCCCGCGAACGGCACGGCATGCCGTGCGTCGTCGTCGACTTCGGCACATCGACGAACTTCGACGTCGTCTCCGCCGCGGGCGAGTTCGCGGGCGGCGTGCTCGCGCCGGGGATCGAGATCTCGATGGACGCGTTGTTCGCGCGCGCGGCGCGGCTGCCGAAGGTGCCGTTCGCCGCGCCCGAGCGGGTGATCTCGCAGACGACGGTCGCCGCGCTCCAGGCGGGTCTCGTCTACGGCTTCGCGGGCCAGGTCGACGCGATCGTCGACCGCATCCGCGAGGAGCTCGGCGCCCCGGACGCGCCCGTCGTCGCGACCGGGGGACTCGCCGAGCTGATCGCGCCCCACTCGCGCACGATCACGACCGTCGACCCCGAGCTGACCTTGCAAGGGCTTCGGATCGTCTGGGAACGAAACCGCTAGCCGCCGCCGTACAGGCTGATCGGCAGCGAGTCGAGGAGCACTTCGTCAACCTCCGGCAGCTCAGCTTCCAAGCGATCCAAGACGTCGCGCGCACCCGGCGCAGCCGCGAGGAGCCGCGTCTCGACCTCGGCGAGCGTCGGCAGCGTCACGAGCTCCTGCTTGAACGGCTTCGGGAAGCGCCCGCGGCCGAGATACCAGCCGTAGAACTTCTTCAGGAAGCCGGTCGCGCGCTCCGTGCCGAGCTCGCGGACCGTCTCGCGCATGAACAGCAGGAGCTCGGCGACGATCTCCTCGCGCGTCGGCTCGGCCGTCGCGAGCCCCATGATCTCCGCGAGCGCCCACGGGTTTCCCTGCGCCGCGCGCCCGACCATCACCGCCGACGCGCCGGTCGTCGCCAGGACCGCCTGGGCGCGGGCACGCGAGGTGACGTCGCCGGACGCGATCACGGGTACGTCGACGAGCTCGACGAGCTCGGCCGTGAGCGAGTGGTCGGCGGTGCCCGTGTACATCTGCCTCGCCGAGCGCGGATGGAGCGTCAGGCACGCCGCGCCCGCCTCGACGAGCCGCGGCCCGACGACGAGGCAGTCGCGCGAGCCGTTCGCCGTCCCGCGCCGCATCTTCACCGACACGGGCAGCGGCGTCGCTTCGGCGACGGCCGACACGATCCGCGCCGCCTGGTCGGGGTCGTCGAGGAGGGACGCGCCGGCCCCCGTCTTCGTCACCTTCTTCACCGGGCAGCCGAAGTTGATGTCGACGATGTCGGCGCCGGCCGCCTCGACCATCCGGGCCGCCTCCGCCATGGCCCCGGGCTCGGAGCCGAAGATCTGGATCGCGAGCGGATGCTCGTCGGAGGCGACGCGCAGGTAGCCGAGCGTCCGCTCGTTGCGGTGGGCGATCCCCGCCACCGAGACCATCTCGGAGCAGACGAGCCCGGCCCCGTAGCGGCGGCCCTGGCGGCGAAACGCCTGCACCGAGACCCCGGCCATCGGCGCGAGGACGAGGCGGGTCGGAATCGGGACGCCGCCGATCGCCCAGCTCTCGCTCAGATCGACGTTCACGGCCCGTGAAGCGTACCGCCGACCCCTTGCGGCTCCCGGCCGGGCGGGGCTACTATTCGCGCCCGTTTTCAGGCACGGAGGCCCCTTTTGAAAGAAGTAATCCTCACCCCGGAGGGCTACAAGAAGCTCAAGCAGGAGATCGAGGTCCTCCAGACCGAGAAGCGCCGCGAGGTCGCGGAGCGGATCCGGGTCGCCCGCGAATTCGGGGACATCGCCGAGAACGCCGAGTACGACGACGCCAAGAACGAGCAGGCGATGCTCGAGCACAAGATCGCCCAGCTCGAGGAGCGGCTCCTTTCGGCCCGGGTGATCACGAAGAGGGAGATCTCGAAGGACACCGTCTCGGTCGGCGCCACCGTGCGCCTCCGCGACGTGGCGGCGAGGCAGACGTTCGAGTACCACATCGTCGGCTCCGCCGAGGCGAACCCGGCCGAGAACAAGCTCTCGAACGAGTCGCCGGTCGGCAAGGCGATCATGGGGAAGAAGAAGGGCGACGTCGTCGAGGTCGCCGCTCCCCGCGGCGCGATCAAGTTCAAGATCCTCGAGATCAAGGCGGCCTAGGCGCGGCGGAGCCGCGCCGCAGGACGCCGTCGTCAGGACGCGCCGGCGAAGCCGGCACGTCCGTCTGCGCTGCGAGCCTCGAGCGGTCGGCGTTTCTTCGAGGGCCGTGTCGCTCTAGTGTCGGCCGTGTGGAAGTGGTCCGAATTGGCCCCGAACGCATCGCGGAGGCCAGCGCCGTGCTCGCGCGCGCCTTCCAGGACGACCCGGCCTGGCGATGGGTGCTGCCGGACGAGCGCCGCCGCGCGGCGCTCCTGCCGTGGCTCTTCCGCATGGGCTTCGAGGTTTCGGACGCGGACGTGTGGGCGACCGACGGCGAGCTGCGCGGGATCGCGCGCTGGCTGCCGCCCGGGCGGCCGGTGGTTCACGTCGGCGCGATGCTGCGAGCGCTCGTGACGACGCCGCTCCGCGTCCGCGAAGGCACGAATCGCTTCTTCGCCTACGGCCGCGCGGTCGAGGCGATGCGGGCGGGTGCCGTCCCGGAGCCGCACTGGTACCTCGCCGGCATCGGCGTCGATCCGTCGTATCAGCGACAGGGAATAGGCAGCGCGCTGCTCGGGCCGGGCATCGAGGGAGCGGCGAGGGCGGGCCTGCCGTGCGCGCTGATCACGAACTCCGAGCGCAACCTCGAGTTCTACGAGCGGCGCGGCTTCGCCGTCATCAAGGAGGGTCGCACCCCCGAGGACGGGCCGCGAGCGTGGATGATGCGGCGGCCATGACCTCGCCGAAGCGCTTTCCGGAACGAAACTCCGCTCAGGAGGTCCGCCAAGCCGCTGAGGAAATTCCGACCGGCGAAGTCAGTAACGAGAACGTTCGCTTGGCGGGTCGGATCATGGCACGACGCGGCCACGGCGGGATCGTCTTTCTCGACCTCGTCGATAGCAGTGGAAGGATCCAGCTCGTAGTTCAAGAGTCGCGTGTCCTGAGTGCCGTAGACCAACTCGATCTCGGTGACATCGTCGGGGTTGGCGGTCACCCGATGAAGAGCAAACGGGGTGAGCCCTCGGTGTCGGTCACCGAGTTCCAGCTCCTTGCGCACATCCGCACACCGCTCCCCGACACGTTCCACGGACTCACGGACGTCGAGCTCCGCCACCGCAAGCGCTACCTCGACCTCCTGATGAACGAGGAGAGCCGCGCCGACTTCCAGCTTCGCGCGCGGATGGTCTCGTCGATCCGCCGCGCGCTCGACGAGGACGGCTTCGTCGAGGTCGAGACCCCGATCCTCCAGCCGCGCTACGGCGGCGCGTTCGCGCGGCCGTTCTCGACGCGCTCGAACGAGCTCGACCAGACGTTCTACCTGCGCATCGCGACCGAGCTCTACCTCAAGCGCCTGATCGTCGGCGGCCTCGAGCGCGTGTACGAGATCGGCAAGGACTTCCGCAACGAAGGCGTCTCGTTCAAGCACAACCCCGAGTTCACGATGCTCGAGTGGTACGAGGCCTACGCCGACTACCGCGACACGATGGAACGGATGGAGCGCCTCGTCGAACGTGTCGCCCGAGAGACGACCGGCTCCACGAAGGTGACCTTCCGCGGGCATGAGATCGACCTCGCGAAATGGCGGCGCGTGAAGCTCGTCGACGCGCTCGCAGAGCACGACCTCTGGACGCGCGACGAAGCCGAGCTGCGCGCCCGTCTCGCGGAGCGCGACGTCGACACGCAACACGACAAGACGTGGGCGCAACTCGTCGACCACGCGCTCTCGCACTTCGTCGAGCCGTCGCTCGTCCAGCCGACGATCCTCCACGACTACCCGATCGAGCTCTCGCCGTTCGCCCGCGCGACCGACGACGACCCCTCGATCGTCGAGCGCTTCGAGTACTACGTCGGCGGGATGGAGCTCGGCAACGCGTTCACGGAGATCAACGACTCGGAGGAGCAGTCGGAGCGCTTCGGGATGCAGATGCAAGAGGGCGCGGGCGGCAACGTCGAGGCCGAGCACGGCGACCCCGACTACGTCGAGGCGCTCTCCTACGGGATGCCGCCGACGGGTGGGCTCGGGCTCGGCATCGACCGGCTGGCGATGGTCCTCACGGGCAGGGAGTCGATCCGGGACGTGATTCTCTTCCCTGCCCTCCGCGACCAGAAGTAGCGTTAGCGCATGCACAGACTGCGAGCACGCTGGTTGCTGGCGCTCGCACTGGTCGTCGCCGGCCTCGTTCTGGGCGTCGCCGGCGGGTACGTCTTCAGCCGCACCCAGGCGAAGCTCTACCGGGCCCAGGTCGCGCTCGTCGCGCAGACGGGGTCGCAGCCCGTGACCGGCGGCGTGCTGCACACGATCCGCGATCTCGTGAAGACGGACATCGTCGCCCAGAACGTGATCCGCAACCAGCAGCTCACCGAGTCGACGACGCAGTTCTTCAGCAGGCTGCACGTCTCGACCGCGGGCTCGGTGATCACCGTTGCGGTCGACGACCCGAGCTCCCTGCGCGCGCTCCAGATCGCGCAGGAGCTCTCGCTCGTCTTCACGCAGCTCGTGCGCGACCGGTTCGGCACGACCGCGAACGCGGCCGAGGTCTCGATCTTCGATCCCGCTCATCCCGTCGGCCAGGTCTCGCCCAGCGTCGGCCGCGACGTCGGCTGGGGAGCGCTCTTCGGTGCGCTGCTGGGCCTGCTCGCCGCGAACGTCTTCGTCCTGCGCGGCCGGCGCGGCGTCTGGATGCCGATCCCGGTTCCCTACGGCGAGCTGCCGGCGCTGGGAGCGGGGGCGTCGATCGCGCTCCCGGCCGCCATGCCGGCGTCGCTCGGCTCCGGCAGCGGTGAGATCGCCGAATCGCTGATCGCGCGCGCGGCCCACGACCCGTTCCAGACCGTGCTCGTCGCCGGCGATCCGGACGGGTCGCTCACCGCCGGCGTCGCGCACGCGCTGGCCGATCGCGGCGAGCTGACGATGTGGCTTCGCGCGGGCGACGCCGACGCGCACGAGCTCGACCGGCTGGCGGCGCGCTGCTCGTTCGTCCTCGTCGCGGCGCCCGCGTTCGATCCCGAGCTCGCCGAGACCGTCGACGCGGTCGTCGCCGTCACGGACGGCCCCGCCGTCCCTGCCTGGCCCGGGATCCGGCTCGTCGGAACGGTCGAGCGTTGAATCCGAACGACGTGGCGGCGTTCGTCGCCCTCGGCGGCGGCGCCTTCGTCCTGACGACGCAGCGTGGCTTCAACCCTGCCGTGCCCGCGATCGCCGCGCCGATCGCGATCGCGTGGCCGCACGGCGCGCCTGCACTCGGCGCCGGCGTCGCGCTCGGTGCTCTCACGCTCGCGCGCCCGCGTCGGCTGCCGGGGCCTGCGCTGTTCGCGGCGCTCGCCTTCGCGATCCTGATCGCGGCCACCGGCGACGGCGGGCTGGTGCGCGGCGGCGCGGCGGCGATCGCGATCGCGGTCGTGGTGCCCGCATACGTGCGCACCGTCGAGGATCTCGTGCTCGCCGGTCTCGCCTTCGGCGTCGTGTCGGCCGCCGTCGCGCTCGGCGCAGGCGTCGCCGGCGTCGGCGGCGTGCGCGCGGATCTGATCGCGGTGAGCGCGGCTGCGGGTCTCGCCTCCGCGGCCGCGGCGGGCGCGCGCGCCGTCCCCGCAGCCGCTCTCGCCGGCGTGCTCGTGCTGCCGTCGAAGGCGGGCGTCGTCGCCGCCGCCGTCGCCATCGTCGGCCTCCTCATCCTGCGGCGCCTGCCGCTGCTCGACGCGATCCTCGCCGCCGTCGCCGTCGCGATCGCGTGGGTCGCGGGCGCGCCGTTCGCGCACGCGCCGTGGCGTTCGCTGAACGCCTTCAGCGACACGTATCACCGTCTCGGCACGGCGGGCGTCGCGTTGTTCGTGCTGTTGCTTGCGACGACGGCGTGGGGATTGCCGCGCCCGTATGCGCCGAGCTTGCTCGCGACGCTCGCGGGCGCGATCTTCGCGCCGGTCGAGGCGACCGCTCCGCTCTTCCTGCTCGCCGGCTTCGCCGCGACCGGCTCCTCGCCCGAAGGTCCGCTTCGACGCGCGCAGGAGGAGCAGCGGCTGCTCCAGCGGGAGCGCGAGCTCGATGCGGCGCGGCAGCTGCTGACCGAGGAGCAGCGCCGCCTGCGCCGCCGGCGCCAGGCGCTGGACGAGCGAGAGGCGCAGCTCGGCCGGCGGGAGCCGCCGCCCGCGGCCCTGCCGCCGCCCCCCGACGAGTCGCGCGACGCCGAGCTCGAGGCGCGCGAGCGGGCGATCGCCGCGCGGGAGCTCGGTGTCGTCGAGCTCGAGGCGGAGCTGCACAGCCGCGAAGAGGGCCTGAGCGCGCGCGAGCGTGCGGCGGTCCTGCCGGAAGCGCCGGAGCCGGACGCCGACCTCGCGGCGCGGGAGAGCGCGCTCAGGGAGCGGGAGCAGGCGGTCGCCGCAGTCGCTGAGGAGCTGCGCCGGCGCGACGAGGAGCTGACGGCCCGCGAACGTGCGGTGGCACGGCGAGCCGCGGAACGCGAGCGCGAGCTCGTCGCACCCGTGGCCGCGCCGCCGCCACCTCCGCCGCCGCCCGAGCCCGTTCTGCCGCCGCCGCTCCCGCCCGAGCCGGAGTACGTCCCCGAGCGGATTCCCACCCCGGTGCCGGCCGTGGCCGGCATCCTCCAGCCCGAGCCCGGCCGCTGGAACCTGGCGGCGCTCGCGATGCAGGTCGAGGAGCGGGCCGGCGAGTACCCGGCGGAGGTCGAGGAATGGCGGCTCTACCTCGCGATCCTCTCTCCCTATGCGGAGGACGGCATCCTGCCGGAGCGGTTCGACGCCACCGTCGGGGACGTGTTCGGGCCGCTTCTGAAGGGTGCCTAGGGCACCGCTCGGAGCGGGTTACGGTTCGGGCCGCGGTCGACCGCACGCCGGGACTCCGGGCTACCATGTGCCCTCATGTTCGAGCGGTTCACCGAGCGGGCCCGCCAGGTCGTCGTCCTCGCCCAGGACGAAGCCCGCGCCCTCAAGCACAACTACATCGGCACCGAGCACATCCTGCTCGGCCTGCTCCGCGAGGAGGAGGGGCTCGCGGCCCGCGTCCTCGAGAGCCTCGACATCACGGTCGAGGAGGTCCGCGCCCAGGTCGCCAGGATCGTCGGCCAGGGCGACGAGGTCACGACCGGCCAGATTCCGTTCACGCCGCGCGCGAAGAAGGTGCTCGAGCTCGCGCTGCGCGAGGCGCTCTCGCTCGGCCACAACTACATCGGCACCGAGCACATCCTGCTCGGCCTCGTCCGCGAGAACGAAGGCGTCGCCGCCCGGATCCTGCTCGACTTCGACGCCGACGCCGAGAAGATCCGCAACGAGATCATCCGGATGCTCTCCGGCCCCGGCCGCCGGCAGCAGGGCCAGGGCGGGGCGCCGGGCGAGAAGTCGAAGAGCTCGAAGCTCCTCGACCAGTTCGGCCGCAACCTGACGAAGCTCGCGGCCGAGGGCAAGCTCGACCCCGTCGTCGGCCGCCAGACCGAGATCGAGCGCGTGATGCAGATCCTGTCGCGCCGCACGAAGAACAACCCGGTGCTGATCGGCGAGCCCGGCGTGGGGAAGACCGCCGTCGTCGAGGGCCTCGCCGCGCGGATCAGCGGCAACAACGTGCCCGACATCCTCAAGGGCAAGCAGATCTACACGCTCGACCTCGCCGCGCTCGTCGCCGGCTCGAAGTACCGCGGTGAGTTCGAGGAGCGCCTGAAGAAGGTGATGAAGGAGATCACCCAGCGCGGCGACATCATCCTGTTCATCGACGAGCTGCACAACCTCGTCGGCGCCGGCGCCGCCGAGGGTGCGATCGACGCCGCCTCGATCCTCAAGCCCGCGCTCGCGCGCGGGGAGCTCCAGACGATCGGCGCGACCACGCTCGACGAGTACCGCAAGTACCTCGAGCGCGACGCGGCGCTCGAGCGGCGCTTCCAGCAGATCCGCGTCGAGGAGCCGTCGACCGAGGACACCGTCCAGATCCTGCGCGGCCTGCGCGACCGCTACGAGGCCCACCATCGCTGCAAGATCACGGACGACGCGCTCGACGCCGCGGCGACGCTCGCCGACCGCTACATCCAGGACCGCCACCTGCCCGACAAGGCGATCGACCTGATCGACGAGGCCGCCTCGCGCATGCGCATCAAGACGATGACCGCGCCGCCGCGCTACCGCGAGCTCGAGGACGAGATCGAGCGCGTCCGCAAGGACAAGGAGGACGCGATCGAGGGCCAGGAGTTCGAGAAGGCCGCCCAGCTCCGCGACAAGGAGCGCAAGCTGACGCAGAAGAAGCGCGAGCTCGAGGAGGAGTGGCGCAACCAGGAGCAGGTCGAGCAGCCGCAGATCGGCGAGGACGAGATCGCCGACATCGTCTCGATGTGGACGGGCATCCCGGTCTTCAAGCTCACCGAGGCCGAGTCGCAGAAGCTGATCCGGATGGAGGAGGAGCTGCACAAGCGCGTCATCGGCCAGGACGCGGCGATCGTCGCCGTCTCCAAGGCGATCCGCCGCGCGCGCGCCGGGATCAAGGATCCGAAGCGGCCGACCGGCTCGTTCATCTTCCTCGGCCCGTCGGGCGTCGGGAAGACCGAGCTCGCGCGCACGCTCGCCGAGTTCCTGTTCGGCGACGAGGACTCGATGATCCAGATCGACATGTCGGAGTACATGGAGAAGCACGCGGTGTCGCGGCTCGTCGGCTCCCCGCCGGGCTACATCGGCTACGACGAAGGCGGCCAGCTCACGGAGGCCGTGCGCCGCAAGCCGTACTCGGTCGTCCTCTTCGACGAGATCGAGAAGGCGCACCCCGACGTCTTCAACATCCTCCTCCAGATCCTCGAGGACGGAAAGCTCACCGACTCGCAGGGCCGCAAGGTCGACTTCCGCAACGTGATCGTGATCATGACGTCGAACATCGGCTCGTCGTCGATCTCGAAGAACCAGGCGCTCGGCTTCAACCTCTCCGACGAGCAGGGGCTCACGTATGAGGACATGAAGTCGCGCGTGATGGGCGAGCTGAAGAAGGTGTTCCGGCCCGAGCTCCTGAATCGCATCGACGAGGTGATCGTCTTCCCGAAGCTGACGAGGGACGAGATCCTCCAGATCGTCGACCTGATGCTGAACCGGCTGCGCGTGCAGCTCGCCGAGCACGAGGTGACGATCGAGTTGACGCCCGAGTCGAAGGAGATGCTCGTCGAGAAGGGCTACGACCCGGCGATGGGCGCCCGGCCGCTTCGCCGCGCGATCCAGCGCCTGATCGAGGACCCGCTCGCCGACTACGTGCTCGGCCGCTCGATGGCGCCCGGCTCGACGATCGTCGTCAAGCGCAAGAACGAGGAAGAGATCGACATCGAGGTGATCCCGCCGGAATCGCCGCCGGAACCGGCGACGGTCGGTGCCGCGGCGTCAGGCGGGCAGTCCGAGGACGACGAGCCCTCGAGCGGCGACTCCGCGTAGCAGCTCCCTACGGCCCGAGAACCCGCGGGTTGCCGAAGACGACCTGCGGGAACGTGCTCGCGCAACCCGCCGAGTCGTTCGGGTCCGGGACGTTGATCTCGAAGCGCAGCCGGTAGACACCGTCGAGTGAGACGTTGATCTTCTGCTTCATGCCGAGTGTGAGGCTGCCCGAGGCAAGCTTCTTGCCGGCGCCGATCATGCTGTAGGTCGCGGTCGAGCCCTCCGGAACGCCGTCGGCAATGCCGACCGTGGCGGTGAACGCCTCGTACTTCTTGTAGAGCAGGTAGTCGATCCAGGCGTTCCCCGCCCATTGGTTGTAACAACCCGGGTCGAGCGTGACCGAATCGGTGTAGTGCACGCCGTCCGAGACCATCGGTCCGTTGTTGAAGTCGCCGTCGCCCGGATCGGGAACTGCGTTCGCGAACTGCGGAACGCTCATGAAGTCCATCCAGTGCAGCACGCGGATCGGCACGCCGGCCGAGGCCCCGACGAAGTTCGTCCCTTTCGTGGTGACGACGCGGAACGAGTTGTCGCCGAGCTTGCTCGCGGTCGTGATGAACGAGAAGGCGCCGGCGGTGTCGACGCCCTTCGTGTTGCCGACCGTGATCCAGCCGGTGCCGTGGCGCTGCTGGAGGTTCACCTCGAGCCCGGATGGGTGGGGCGTCACGGTGCCGGTGATCCGGACGTGATTGCCGGCGATCATCCACGGCGGCCCCGAGGCCTTGATCTGGACGTTCACGGCATGCGAGCTGCGGCCGGCGGCGGCCGACGGAGCGACGACGAGCAGGGCGCACGCCGCCGCGGAAACCGTTCTCCGAAGCCACCCCGGGACCACGGCCGAAGTATGACCGCTCGGCGTCCCCCGTCCAAGGGAGCTGGTTTTACGCACGCGTTACGACGCCTTACGGCCGCCTGACCCGGGCCGGAAGTTCGCCTGACGAAACGGCCCGATGCTCTTGCCCATGCAGTCCATTTCCCCTCTATCCCTCAAGGAGACTTCCATGAGCAAGCGCATCGCCCTCGTCTTCGCACTGGTCTTCGCGCTCGTCGCCGGCAGCGCGTTCGCGGCAGACCAGCCTGTGAAGGGCCCCCTCGCCGGCGCGGTGCACGCGTCTGCGACCCTCAGCTACAAGGACGGCTCGCAGCAGAGCTGGAACTGGGATCGCGGTCGCATCACCGCCGTCTCGTCCAGCTCGATCACGCTGACGCGCCGCGACAAGGCGCAGGTCACCTTCGCGATCACGGCGAACACGATCGTCCGCAACAACGGCTCCACCTACAGCCTCTCCGACCTTCAGAGGGGCCAGGTCGCTAGCGTCGTCTCGCAGGACGGCAACGCCGACATCATCCGCAACATCCACGGGCCGAACGCCCCGAGCGGCGGCGATCCGTCCGACATCACCGTCCCGGCGACGAACTCGACTACCGGCACGGTCGACGTCCTCTACTACGACCAGAGCACGCAGAGCTTCGACTACAACCGCGGCCGGATCACGCAGGTCGGCAACGGACAGCTGACGCTCATGCGGGCCGACAAGGTGTCCGTGCAGCTCACGTACGACTCGAACACCGTCGTGCGCGACTGCAAGGGCCAGCTCGAGTCGACCGACGACCTCGCCGTCGGCGAGGGCGCGCTGTTCCTCTCCCAGTCGGGTGACGCCAAGCTGATCGGCTGCCTCATGCAGCCGAAGGCGAAGCCCGCGGCCGCTTCGGCGTCGGCCTCGGCCGCGGCGACGGCATCGGCGTAACACCGCTCCGTCCCCTCCCTCCACGGAGCACGCTGAGGGGCGCCGCAAGGCGCCCCTCAAACGTTGCGCTATGTGTCGGTCGGCACGTCGTCCCAGGAGGGGCCGAGACCGCAGAGCCAGTTGAGCGCGCGGTGACGCTCCCACGCAATCGACTCCGCCTCGTTCCGCTCCTCGGCGGAGAGCTCGCGGAAGACCTTCCCGAAGGCGGGGAAGTCGCCGCGGAGCGGCCGCGGCAGCAGCCCGTGCTCGTGGCCGCGCATCGCGGTCGCGGCGACCAGCTGGTCGAACGACTGCCAGCGGGCGGGCAGGGCGAGCGTCCCGTCCGCCCGGAGCGCGCTCGTGCGCGCGCGCCAATGCCAGATGCGCGCGGTTCGGCGTGCCTGCTCGATCTCGTCTGCGCTCCGCAGCGTCGCGCCGTCGAGCGTCACGGCGAACAGGCGGTCCCGGTCGAAGGCGCGGTCGTACGGCGGCAGCTCGACCCGTCCGAGCGCCCAGAGGAGCACGCCGAGCCCCTCCGCCTGCCAGACGGCGTCGATCACGGCCGGGTCGCGTTCGGCGGCCGGCAGCCGTGCGAGCGCTTCGCGGACGAGCGTCGTCAGCGAGCTGCAGCACTCGACGACCTCTCGCCGGCTCCGAAGTTTGGCCACCGGCCCAATTGTTACGGAGTCGTCACGATTGCCGTCGGGACCCGTGCGTAGAGTGGCTCGGTGGCGAAGGCGGCGGCGGTCCAGCATGCGTGCAGCGAGTGCGGCACCGTCTCCGGCCGCTGGCTCGGCCGGTGCCCCGGCTGCGGTGCCTTCGGAACGCTCGTCGAGGAGAGCGCTGCGCGTCCTGGGGCAGGACCGCCCGCACGGCCGCTTCTGCGCCTCGTCGACGTCGAGGCCGAGGATTCGGCGCGCATCTCGACCGGCGTCGAGGAGCTCGACCGCGTTCTCGGCGGCGGGCTCGTGCCGGCGTCGCTCGTGCTCGTCGGCGGCGAGCCGGGCGTCGGCAAGTCGACGCTGCTCCTCACCGCGCTCGCAAGCATGAGCGCGACCAGGGATTCCCTCCTGATCACCGGTGAGGAGTCGGTCGCGCAGGTCAAGCTCCGGGCCGACAGGCTGGGCGGCGCGGGGAACATCCGGATCCTGGCCGAGACCGAGCTCGACGTGGTCTGCGCCACGCTTGAGCACGAACGGCCCGAGGTCTGCGTGATCGATTCGGTGCAGACGCTCTACGCCGCCGAGCTCGGCTCCGCACCCGGCTCGGTCGCCCAGGTGCGCGAGGCGGCCGCGCGCCTGCTCCGCGTCGCGAAGCCGGCGGGCGTCGCGACGTTCCTCGTCGGCCACGTGACGAAGGACGGATCGGTCGCCGGTCCCCGCGTCCTCGAGCACCTCGTCGACTGCGTGCTCCAGTTCGAGGGCGACCGCTACCACGCCCACCGCGTGCTGCGTGCCGTCAAGAACCGCTTCGGCTCGACGAACGAGCTCGGCGTCTTCGAGATGACCGGTGCCGGGCTCGTCGGCGTGCCCGACCCCTCCGCGATCTTCGGCCGCAGCGAGACGGGCGAGATCGGCGCGGCGGTGACGTGCACGCTCGAGGGAACGCGGCCGCTCCTGCTCGAGATCCAGGCTCTCGTCTCGCCGAGCGACCTCGCGATGCCCCGCCGGGTCGGCACCGGCGTCGACCCCAAGCGGCTCGCGATGATCGTCGCCGTGCTCGCCCGCCACGCCGGGCTGCCGCTCGGCGGCGCCGACGTCTTCGTGAACGTCGCGGGCGGGGTGCGAATCGACGAGCCCGGTGCCGACCTCGGCATCGCGCTCGCGATCGCCTCCGCGGCCCGGAACGTCCCGGTGCGGCCCGGTCTGGGCGCCTACGGCGAGATCGGCCTCACCGGTCGGCTGCGGCCGGCCACGCAGGGCCCCAGGCGGGCCGACGAGTGCCGTAAGCTCGGACTCGAGCCGTTCGAGGCCGGGACGCTGCGACACGCGCTCGCACTCGGACTGGCCGAGCGCGAATAAAGGTCGCTCCGAGCAGGGATTTCTTCGAAAACCCCTGGAAAATAGCCGCTTTTACGCGGTTTTCTGGTATTCTGTCGCCTCGTGCCGGGGGCCAGCGAGCCGCCGGCGCTTCTGTCGTAACCCACGGGAGAGGGAGCGGAGCTTGTACAAGGTCGGCGACAAGGTGGTGTACCCCCACCACGGTGCAGGGACGGTCGTGAAGCGCGAGAAGCGCGAAGTGCTCGGCGAGAAGCGCGAGTATCTGACGATCCGGATCGAGCACAACGACATGACCGTGAACGTCCCGGCCGACAACTGCGAGCTCGTCGGTCTCCGCAAGGTGATCGACGAGGAGGCCGTCAAGAAGGTCGTCAAGTACCTGACGAGCGGCGGCACGGAGATGCCCAAGAACTGGAACCGGCGCTTCAAGCACAACCGCGACAAGATGAAGACCGGCGACATCTTCGAGCTGGCCGAGGTCGTGCGCAATCTCTCCCTGCGCGACGGCGAGAAGGGCCTCTCGACCGGCGAGAAGCAGATGTACGTGAAGGCGAAGAAGATCCTCGCCTCGGAGCTGCGCTTCGCGAAGAACCTCTCCGAGGACGACGCGATCGCCTGGCTCGAGGGCGTGCTCACCGGTCAGGAGCGCGTGTCCGCGCCGAAGCCGAAGCGCGCGGCGACGACGGCCGCGAAGAAGCCGGCCGCCGCGAAGAAAGCTCCAGCCGCGGCCTAGGTCATGGCGGGCGGCGTCTGGGCCGTGCTCGTCGCCGCAGGACGGGGCGAGCGGCTCGGCGACGAGCGCCCGAAGGCGTTCGCGCGTCTCGGCGACCTGCCGCTCCTCGCGGAGCCGCTGCGGCGGCTCGACGAGTGCGAGCAGGTCGACGGCATCGTCGTCGTCTGTCCGCCGGGCTGGGAGGAGCCGTCGATCCTGCTCGCGGAGCAGATCGGCGCCTCGAAGGTGAGCGCGTGCGTGCCCGGCGGCGAGACGCGGGCCGAATCGGTGCGCACCGGGCTCGCTGAGGTTCCCGAGGACGCGACGGTCGTGCTCGTCCACGACGCGGCGCGGCCGGTGCTGCCGGCAGAGGTCGTCGAGCGGCTGCTCGCCGCGCTCGGTGAGGGCTTCGACGGCGCCGTCCCGGGCCTTCCCGTGGCCGACACGACCAAGCGCGTGGCCGGCGGCGGCGTCGTCCTCGAGACGCTCGACCGATCGGAGCTCGTCTCCGTGCAGACGCCGCAGGCGTTCGACGCGGGTGTGCTGCGCGCCGCCTTCGCCCACGAGGTCGCACACGCGACGGACTGCGCGTCGCTCGTCGAGGCGGCGGGCGGCCGCGTCAAGGTCGTCGCAGGGGACGAGCGCCTCCAGAAGGTGACGACTCGCGCCGACCTCGACCGCGTGGCAGGCTTGCTCGATGGCTGACCTCCGTGTCGGGATCGGCGTCGACGCGCACGCTCTCGAGAGCGGCGTGCCGCTCGTGCTCGGCGGCGTCGAGCTCGACTATCCGCGCGGGCTCGCCGGCCACTCGGACGGTGACGTGATCGCGCACGCGCTGATCGACGCGCTGCTCGGCGCCGCAGGGCTCGGCGACATCGGCTCGCTCTTCCCGTCGATGGACGATCGCTTCCGCGGCATCTCGTCGCTCGCGATGCTGAAGGAGGCCTACTCGCGCGTGACCGCTGCGGGCTGGCGGCTCGTCAACGCCGACTGCGTGCTCGTCGGCGAGGAACCACGGATAGCTGCGCATCGCCTCGAAATGAGCAAGCAGCTGCAGGAAGCGATAGGAGAAGGAAGCGTGAACGTGCGCGCGACGACGACGGACAAGCTCGGCTACACCGGGCGCGGCGAGGGGCTCGCCGCACATGCGGTGGCGCTCGTCGAGCGTCGCTGAGAGCCGAGCCTAGTCCGGCAGCGCTCCCTCGGCGGTCAGCAGCCCGTCGCGCACGAGCGCCGCCACCGCCTCGTCGTCGCCCGGCTTCCTGCCCGCCGCGACGTCGCGCAGCGCCTGCGCACGCCGCTGCCGGAAGGAGCCCTCGAACCGCGTCTGCTTCCGCAGCGGCTCGTAGCGGCGGCCCCGCGAAGGGCAGAGCTCCGCGAGCGGACACTCGCCGCAGCGCGGGATCCGCGCGAGGCAGACCGTCGCGCCGAGGTCGAAGAGCGCCTGCGCGCATTCAGCGCCGAACGAGGCGCCGGTGCGCTCCTGGACGCGGCGCACGTTCGTGTCGACGGGGAGCACATCGCGGCCGAAGGCGAAGTTGCCGATCGCGGCGGCGGTGTACGGGCCGATGCCGGGGAGCTCCGTGAGATCCCCGGGCCAGCCTCGCTCCGCGACGGCGCGCGCGGCTCGGTGGAGGTTGAGCGCGCGGCGGTTGTAGCCGAGCCCCTGCCACTCGACGATCACCTCCCCTGCAGTGGCTGCCGCAAGCGCTTCGACCGTCGGCCAGCGCCCGAGGAACCTCTCGTAGCGCGGGACGACCCGCTCGACCTGCGTCTGCTGGAGCATCACCTCGCTGACGAGGATCGCGTACGGGTCGCGCGTCTCCCGCCACGGGAGCGGGCGTCCCTGAACGCCGAACCAGGCGAGGAGGAGCTGCCCGGCCGTCGAGCCCCGTGTGCACGCCATCGGGGGATTGTCCACGCTTCCGCTGCCGGTAAGGTGACCGTCGGGGGTGCGCGGGGTTCTTCTTCGGCTGAGGCGGGTTCGGCTGTGGCTCGGCGGCCACAGGCAGCGGCTTGCCTACACGGTGGTCGCAGTCTCGCTGACGGTCGCGGTCGTGAGCGGCACGGCCGGCGGTTTCATGCTGCACGACTCGGCCGCCCTCGAACGGCAGACGCTGCGAACGCAACAGCTGGCGGGAGCCGTGTTCCGAATCCAGGACTTCACGCTCGAGGCGCAGGGCGCCAAGGTCGCGGTGCACCTCGTGAGGTCGCGCGTACAGGCGATCGACGCGGCCGACACGGCATTCAGCCTCGTTCAGAAATACGACCACGGCGAGGGCGCCCGCCTCCGTCCCGCGTATCTCGCCTACCTCGCCGGATCGGAACGGGCCTTCGGCCTCGCGATCACCCACGACGGACGGATTCCCAGTGCCGAGGAGCGGCGGGTCGAAAGCCAGCTGACGGTGTTCGCATCCCGGCTCAACGTCGAGGTGGAGCGCCTGGCGAGCAAGACACGCAAGGCGAACCCCCGGGCGAGGCTCTTCCTGATCATCGCCGTCGCGGCGATCGTCGTGCTCATCGCCGGCTTCGTGTGGCAGTTCATCCTCGAACGGCGCGCCGGCCGCATCGACCGCGACAACGCGAGGCGCTCCGCCGAGCTGATGCGGCTGCGCGACGAATTCGTCGCGGCCGTGTCGCACGAGCTTCGCACGCCGCTCACCTCGATCATCGGCTACCTCGAGCTCGTCCGGGATGCGAAGCCGGGCGAATCGGTCCCCAACCAGGCCGCCTTCCTCGACGTCGTCCGGCGGAATGCCGACAGGTTGCTCCGCCTCGTGAACGACCTGCTCTTCGTCGCCGAGGCGGAGGGCGGGGGCCTGTCGGTCGAGTTCAGCGAGGTCAGCTTGGGCGCGCTCGCCGAGGAGTGCGTCGAGGCCGCGAAGCCGGCGGCGAAGGCAAAGCAGATCGAGCTGACGCTTCAGGGCGACGGGTCGGGAACGCAGCTCGAAGGCGATCCGGTCAGGCTGATGCAGATGATGGACAACCTCGTCTCGAATGCGATCAAATTCACGCCGAGAGGGGGCCGTGTGGCCGTCTCGGCGAGTCACCGCGACGGCAGCGTTCTGTTCGAGGTCTCCGACTCAGGCGCCGGGATCGCAGCCTCGGACCGGCCACAGCTCTTCGACCGCTTCTTCCGCGCTCACTCTGCCGCCACCGACGCGGCGCCGGGGACGGGCCTCGGGCTCACGATCACGAAGGCGATCGTCGACGCTCATCGGGGCTCGATCGACGTCGAGAGCACGGTCGGCGCCGGCACGACGTTTCGGGTGCGACTGCCCCGAAGCCAGACTCAGTAGAGCGGCTTCGTGAACGCGGCGGCGACCGCGGTGCCGGCGAAGGCGCCGAGCGTGAGCACGACCGCGGCGGTCCCGGTGAACCGCCGGTCGCTCGTCGCTTTCGCACCGACGAGCAGGAAGATCAGGCCGAGCGGCGCGAACAGGAACGGGCGGTTCACGATCGAGACGATGCCGCAGACGGCCGCTGCGACGGCGAGGAGGTTGGCGCGGGTGCCCCGACTCACGAGCGTGACTTTACCCACCCGGACGGCGCGTCGCATCTAGGATCGGACTCGTGCCCGCCTGGCTGCTCTGGTGCATCGTCGCCGTGCTGCTGACGATCGGCGAGATCTTCACGCCGGGGCTCTTCTTCCTCGGGCCGGTCGCTCTCGCCGCGGTCGCGTCGGCGATCGCAGCCGCGCTGGGCGCCGGCTGGCTCGTCGACCTCGTCGTCTTCGTCGCCGGTGCGGCGGCGTCGCTCGCGCTCCTGCGGCCGATCGCCCGCCGCCACCTGCGGATGCCCCTCTCGATGCGGACGGGAGCCGCCGCGCTCGTCGGCGCCACGGCGGTCGTGGTCGAGCGCGTCGACGCCCACGGCGGCCGCGTGAAGATCGGCGGCGAGGTGTGGAGCGCGCGAACGCTCGACGAGAGCCAGGTGCTCGAACCGGGCACGGACGTGCAGGTCGCTGAGATCTCCGGTGCCACGGCAGTCGTCTACCTCTAGGAGGCGGAAATGGAAGCGCTCATCATCATCGTCGTCGTCGCGGCACTCGTCCTTACGGTGCTCTGGCGGACGATCCGGATCGTCCCGCAGGCGAACGCGGGCATCATCGAGCGGCTCGGGCGCTACCGGCGGACGCTCACACCCGGGCTGGCGATCGTCGTGCCGTTCGTCGACCGGCTTCGCCCGCTGATCGACCTCCGCGAGCAGGTTGTCTCGTTCCAGCCGCAGCCGGTGATCACCGAGGACAACCTCGTCGTCTCGATCGACACGGTCATCTACTACCAGGTCACCGACGCCAAGGCGGCAACGTACGAGATCGCGAACTACATCCAGGCGATCGAGCAGCTCACCGTGACAACGCTCCGCAACGTGATCGGCGGGATGGATCTCGAGACGACGTTCACCTCGCGCGACAACATCAACAACCAGCTGCGCAGCGTGCTCGACGAGGCGACCGGGAAGTGGGGGATCCGCGTCAACCGCGTCGAGCTGAAGTCGATCGACCCGCCGATGTCGATCCAGGAGTCGATGGAGAAGCAGATGCGCGCCGACCGGGAGAAGCGCGCCGCGATCCTCACCGCGGAGGGCGTCAAGCAGTCGCAGATCCTCACCGCCGAGGGTCAGAAGCAGGCTGCGATCCTCAAGGCCGAGGGTGAGCGGCAGGCGATGATGCTCGAGGCCGAGGGCCAGGCGAAGGCGATCGACACCGTCTTCACGGCAATTCACGAAGGGAAGCCCGACTCGGCGCTGCTCGCCTACCAGTACCTCCAAGTGCTCCCGCAGATCGCGCAGGGCCAGTCGAGCAAGATGTGGATCATCCCGAGCGAGCTGACCGAGGCGCTCGGGAAGATCGGCGGGCTCACCAAGGGCGACGGTTCGGCGGGTAGAGAAACCTAGACTCAAGCGGATGAAGGTCCGCTTCGCGCCGAGCCCGACCGGCTCGCTCCACATCGGCAACGCGCTCTGCGCCGTCGCCAACCGCAACTTCGGCGGCACCTTCCTGCTGCGGATCGACGACACCGATCCGGCCCGGAACCTGCCCGGCGGCGAGGAGGCGATTCTCGAGGATCTGCGCTGGCTCGGGATCGGCTGGGACGAAGGCCCGGTGCACCAGAGCGAGCGGACCGAGCGCTACCGCGAGGCCGCTGCCGGCCTCCCGGAGCGCTTCATGGGGGTGCAGCTCCTGCGGCCGGACGACAGGACGGCGACCTATCACCTCGCGAGCGTCGTCGACGACGTCGACTTCGGGATCACGCACGTGATCCGAGGCTCGGACCACCGTCCGAACGAGGAGCTCCACCGGGCGCTCGCCGAGGCGCTCGGCGCGACGCCCCCCGAGTATCTCTACGTCGGGCTGATCCTCGGCGACGACGGCAAGAAGCTCTCGAAGCGCTCCGAGGGCGCGTCCGTGGCGTCGCTGCGCGAGGCCGGGATTCCGGCGGAAGCGGTGCGCGGCTACCTCGACGAGCTCGGCATCCCGAGGCACGACGTCCACCTCGACCTGTCGCGCATCCGCTCGCTCGCGGTCGAGGTGCTCGGGGAGCTCTCGGACGAGGAGCTGGCGGCTCGGCTCGGCGTGCCGGCGGCGGTCGTGCCGGCGTTGCGCGGAACGCACGACCTGAACGAGGCGCGCGAGCTTGCCGCGACGATCCTCGAGGCGCCCTCGGTGTCGCTTCCCGGCGAGCGCGAGACGCTCGAGCGCTTCCGCGAGTTGCGCGAGGCTGCGAACGGCGTGCTCGACAAGGAGGGCGCGAAGGCGATCGTGCGCGAGCTGAAGGCCGTCGGCGGCAACCTGCGCGCGGTGCGCCGCGCCCTCACCGGCCGGGACAGCGGGCCGGAGCTCTGGTCGGTGCTCGCCGCGCTGCCGCGCGACGAGACGCTCGCGAGGATCGATGCGGCTCTTTGACACCTACTCCAAGGCGCTCGTCGAGCTGCCCCCGCCGCCCGGTCCCGTGCGCATGTACTTCTGCGGCCCGACGGTCTACGCGCGCGCACACATCGGCAACGCGCGCCCGTTCGTCTTCGGGATGTGGCTGCGCTCGTGGCTGCGCTCGCGCGGCTACGACGTGACGCTCGTCCACAACATCACCGACGTGAACGACAAGATCTACGACGCCGCTCCCGGTGCGAGCGCCGCACTCGCCGAGCAGGCGACGGAGTGGTACCTCGAGGACACCGTCGACCTCGGCCTCGGCATGCCCGACGCGATGCCGAAGGTGACCGATCACGTCGACGACATCGTCCGCTTCATCGGCGAGCTCGTCGACACGGGTTTCGCCTATCCGGTCGAGGGCGACGTCTACTTCCGCGTCGCGCGCTTCCCGGAGTACGGGCGGCTCTCCGGCCAGCGACCCGACCAGGTGGAGGAGCAGGAGCCGAATCCGTTGAAGGAGGATCCGCGCGACTTCGCCCTCTGGAAGGCGAACAAGGAGGGCGAGGACACGGCCTGGGACGCGCCCTGGGGCCGCGGCCGCCCGGGCTGGCACATCGAGTGCTCCGTGCTCGCCGAGGAGCTGCTGGGCCCGAGCTTCGAGATCCACGGCGGCGGGCTCGACCTCGTCTTCCCGCATCACGAGAACGAGCTCGCGCAGTCGCGGGCCCTCGGCCATCCGTTCGCGCAGATCTGGACGCACAACGGGCTGGTCGAGTTCACCGGCGAGAAGATGTCGAAGTCGGTCGGCAACCTCGCCTCCCTGCGCGACGTGCTCGACGAATGGGGCCGCGAGACGACCCTCGTCTACTTCCTCGGCGGCCACTGGCGCAAGCCGATCGACTTCTCCAAGCAGACGATGGAACAGGCGCAGGCACAAGCCCAGCGCTTTCGAGAGATCTTTCTCAGTCGCTCCGTCGAGGGGCCGCCCGAAGCCTGGGACCGGTTCGCCGCTGCCCTCGACGACGACTTCAACACGCCCGCTGCTCTCGCTCTGCTGAACCGCTGGCGCGACCACGACCTGCTTCGGCGAGCCCTCAGGGTCTTCGGGTTGGAATCGCTCGCCGAGCGCGCTGAGGCCCCGGACGAACTCGTTCGGCTTGCCGAGGCCCGTCGGAGCGCGCGCTTCAAGGGCGACTTCGCCGAAGCTGACCGCCTCCGCGCGGAGATCGAGGCGGCGGGCTGGGAGGTCCGTGACGAGCCCAACGACCGTTATCGGCTCGTTCGCCGCTGGTGACGGGCGACCTCGTCTACGGCCGCCGGGCCGTGCGGGAGGCGCTTCGGGGCCGGCGAGAGGTGCTCGAGCTCTGGGCGACCGACCGGGCCGCCGGCGCCGAGCCCTGGCTCGCCGAGGCAAGGCCGAAGCTCCAGGCCGAGCGCGAGCTCTCCGAGCTCGCCGGCACCCGCGACCACCAGGGCGTCGTCGCCCGGGTCGAGCCCTTCCGCTACGCCGACGCCTACGAGCTCGCCGCCGCCGAGCGTCCGCTCCTGGCCGTCCTCGACCGGGTCACCGATCCGCACAACCTCGGCGCCGTCTGCCGCAGCGCCGAGGGGGCCGGCGCGACAGGCGTCGTCGTGCCCGCGCACGGCTCGGCCGTCGTCACGCCGGCGGTTGCACGCGCGTCGGCAGGCGCGATCGAGCACCTGCCGGTCGCGGTCGTGACGAACCTCGCGCGCTACCTCGACGAGGTCAAGGGTCCGCAGCTCTGGGTCTACGGCGCCGCGGGCGACGCCGAGACGACGATGTGGGACGTCGATCTCGTGACCGGCGCCGCGCTCGTCTTCGGCGCCGAGGGCAAGGGCCTGCGGCCGCTCGTGCGCCGAAGCTGCGACGTGCTCGTCTCGATCCCGCTCGCGGGCAGCGTCGAGTCGCTGAACGTGAGCGTCGCCGCGGCGCTGCTGCTCTACGAAGCTCGCCGACAAAGACGTGGCTGAAGCGTCGCTCTACCTCTTCGACGGCTACAACCTGCTGCACGCCGGCCCGTTCGCCGATGCGCGCGAGCTCGCCGACGCGCTCGCGAGCTTCGTCGCGACGCGCGGCGCGCGGGGGATCGTCGTCTTCGACGGCGCCGGCGAGGACGCGGACCTCGGCCCGCTCGCGGTTCGCTTCGCGCCCGACGCCGATGCCGCGCTCGAGCGCCTGGCGGCCGAGCACCGCGAGCGCGAGCGCGTCCTGCTCGTCTCCTCCGACCGCGCGGTGCTCGGCACCGCCGGCCGCCAGGTGGCGCAGCTCTCGTCGCAGACGTTCTTCCGCGACCTCGAGCCGGCCGCAGGCCGCGAGCAGGCGCCCGGCGGCCTTGCCGACAAGCTCGATCCGGAGACGCGGGCGAGGCTCGAGCGGCTGCGCCGAGGCGAGTAACCGGGTCCTCCTGCAAGTGGGGGTTGTCTTTTCTGGGCAGGGGTGCTAGATTCACCTCAACCTCAGGGTGAGAGTTGCCCGTCCCGAAGGAGGTTTTCGCATGGCCGCGCGTCCTGCAACAGCAGTTCGGAATCCCCAGAAGGCTCAACGAGAGCTCGAGGATCTCCAGCTCGTCCTCAAGGCCCGCAACGGCGACTCGGCCGCCCTCGACGCGCTGATCCGCCGCTACACGTCCTTCGTCCGGCTGAAGGCGAGCTCCTACTTCCTCGTCGGCGGCGACGGCGACGACCTGATCCAGGAGGGGCTGATCGGTCTCTACAAGGCGGTGCGCGACTTCCGCTCCGACAAGGAGACGTCGTTCCGGTCGTTCGCCGAGCTCTGCGTGACGCGGCAGATCATCACCGCGATCAAGACGGCCACGCGGTTCAAGCACTCGCCGCTCAATACCTACGTCTCGTTCAGCCACACGCCCGCCGGCCAGGAATCCGACAGCGACGTCACCCTCGGCGATGCGCTGCCCGGCTCGCACGTCCACGACCCGGCGGTGTGCGTGATCTCGACCGAGGAGCTGCAGTCGCTCGTCGGCTGCCTCGGCGCGACGCTCTCGTCGCTCGAGTCGAACGCGCTCCGGCTCTACCTCGAAGGCTCGTCGTACGAGTCGATGGCCGACGAGCTCGGCTGCGACACGAAGACGATCGACAACGCGCTCCAGCGGGTCAAGCGGAAGATCCTGAACCACCAGCGCGAGCGCCAAGTTCTTCAGTAGCCGGGCGCGCGTACCATCCGGGTACGCCGGAGTAGCTCAGCTGGTAGAGCGCGTCCCTTGTAAGGACGATGCCGTCGGTTCGAGTCCGACCTCCGGCTTCTTCTCGCCCGCACGTACGGCGACCGCCAGCTTGTTCGCGGGCGGCGAGAGCGGGCAGGCCCACCTCGGGTCGTAGGCGCACGAGGGGTTGTAGGCGAAGTTGAAGTCGAGGGCGAGCCGCCCGCCGTCGGTGCCGAGATCGGCGCCCTTGACCGTGTCGAGCAGGTAGCGGCCGCCGCCGTAGGTCTCCGTCCCGTTCGTCCCGTCGCGGAACGGCAGGAAGAGTCCGCCGCCGTAGGCCTCGAGCCAGAAGAGCTCGAGCTCGTGGCCGGCGAAGCGGGCGAACGCGAAGCGGGTGGCGGTGACCGGCTCCGGGCCCGAGCCCGCGATCTGCCGGCTCTCGGGCGGCGCGGGGACGACGTCGGCGAGGAGGCGCCAGGCCGGGTCGTACGGGAAGTAGTCCGGCACCGCGCCCGGCCGCGGCGACTGCGGATGGGCGCGAAAGAGCTCCGCGCGGCCGGCGCGCCATCGCTCCCAGGCGGCCTCAGGGTCGGCCGCCGCCCGCACCTCGGCGTACAGCGCGAAGACCCGCCGCTTCCAGTCGAGCAGGTCGAGCGCCTCGCGTGCGTCCACGGGCTACTCGCCGATCGCCTTCAGGAGCACCCGCTTTCGCCGGCGGCCGTCGAACTCGGCGTAGAAGACCTGCTCCCACGGGCCGAGGTCGAGCTTGCCGTCGGTGATCGCGAGCACGACCTGGTGCGCCATCAGCTGGCGCTTGAGGTGCGCGTCGGCGTTGTCCTCGCCGCGGTTGTGGCGGTAGCTCGAGACCGGCTCGTGCGGTGCGAGTCGTTCGAGCCAGTCGTCGATGTCGGCGATCAGGCCGCCCTCGTCGTCGTTCACGTAGACGGCGGCGGTGATGTGCATCGGGTTGACGAGGCAGAGCCCGTGCTGGATGCCCGACTCGCGAACGAACGCCTCGACGCGCGCAGTGATGTTGACGTAGTCGCGCCGGTGCGGCGTCTCGAAGGTCAGGTAGTCGGTCGCGTGCCTCACGACGGCGAGCGTAACTGCCAAAGCCCGAGCGTGATGCCGCCGTGCGTGACGACGTCGTGGCGGTACTCCTCGCCGATCTTCGTCGCGACACGCATCGAGCGCACGTTGTCGGCATGGATCAGCGAGATCAGCCGCTCGGGCCTCAGCTCGCCCATCACCCAGTCGCGCACGGCGAGCGCGCCTTCGGTCGCGTATCCCTTTCCCCAGGCCGTGCGCTCGAGCGTCCAGCCGAGCTCGAGCTGGCCCTCGTCGCCGATGTCGTGACGCGTGCCGTGCTCCCACGTGGCCGTGTCCCAGACGAGGAGCCCGACCCGGCCGATCGCCTCGCCGGAGTCTCGCGGCACGAGCATGAAGTGGCCGAAGCCGTCGAGCTCCCACGCCCGCCGGTAGGCCTCGATCCGCCTCGCGGCGTCGTCGGGGCCGTAGGTGGCGCCCGTCGGGTCGAGGAAGCGCATCACCTCGGGATCGGAGACGATCCGGTAGACGGCGTCGACGTCTGCTTCCTCGGGCGGGCGCAGGAGCAGCCGCTCAGTCTCGATCACGAGAGCGCCTGGTCGAGATCGGCCCACAGATCATCGACGTCTTCGAGTCCGACCGACAGGCGCAGCAGGCCGGTCGGGATCCGGTCGCCCTCCCAGCGGTGGCGGCTCTCCATCGTCGAGGTCGCGCCGCCGAGGCTCGTCGCGTTGACGATCAGCTTCGTCCGTGTCTCGACCGCGCGCGCGTCGCCGACGTCGAACGAGATCACCCCCGAGAGGCCGGGGTAGCGGACGCGTTCGACCGCGGGATGGCGGCGAAGGCGCTCGGCGAGCTCGGTGGCACTCGCCGTGATGCACCGCATCCGCTCCTCGAGCGTGTCCAGGCCGCGGAGAAGCGACGCTGCCGCGTCGGGCGCCGACTGCAGGCCCGCGCGCCCGCGGAGCTCGAGCAGGCGCGCCGTCCTCTCCGGGTCGCGCGTCACGGTCGCGCCGAGCAGCGCGTCATGGTGTCCGCAGAGGTACTTCGTCGCCGAGTGGACGACGACGTCGGCGCCTTCGTCGAGCGCGCGCAGGTAGACAGGGGTCGAGAGCGTCGCGTCGCAGACGACGAGTCCGGGATGCGCGCGCAGCGCCTCCCAGTCGGGCAGGGTGAGCAGCGGGTTCGCCGGCGCCTCGACCCAGACGATGTCGGCAGGCGGCGGCGGTTGCGCCTGGTCGTACTCGGCGAGTTCGACGCCCCAGGCGGCGAGGTCGCGCATCAGCACGGCCGTGCCCCAGTAGGCGCCTTCGGCGAGTGCGACCTTCGCGCCCGGCCTCGCGAACGCGAGCAGCACCGCCGTCTCGGCGCCCATGCCCGAGGAGTAGAGGAGCGCCTCGCCGCCCTCGAGCGCGCCGAGTCGCTCCTCGGCGGCCGCGCCAGCCGGGTGCCCGTAGCGCGAGTAGTAGAAGCGGCCGGGCTCGCCGCGTTCGTCGTACGGCCAGATCGTCGCGCGGTCCGGGTCGATCTTGCGACTGTAGCCTCCCGTGCGTGGTGCACGAGACGACCGGCGCCAAGCTCGACTGGCTCCGTGAGCAGCGCGACAACGCGGCGCACGCCGGGACGGAAGCCGCGATCGAGAAGCAGCGTGCGGCGGGGAAGCTGCTCGCCCGCGAGCGTGCGGAGCGGCTCTGCGATCCGGGCACGTTCGTCGAGCTCGACAGGTTCGTGCGCCATCGCGAGTCGAACTTCGGGATGCTCGAACGTCGGCCGCCCGGCGACGCCGTCGTCACCGGTTACGGGCAGGTCTTCGGACGGCGGGTCTTCGTGTTCAGCCAGGACTTCACCGTCTTCGGCGGCTCGCTCTCGGAGGTCGTCGCCGAGAAGATCTGCAAGGTCCTCGACCTCGCGGGCAAGTACGGCTGCCCGGTGATCGGGATCAACGACTCGGGCGGGGCGCGGATCCAGGAGGGCGTCGTCTCGCTCGCCGGCTACGCGGAGATCTTCTGGCGCAACGTGCAGCTCTCTGGCGTCGTGCCGCAGATCTCGCTCGTGATGGGGCCCTGCGCGGGCGGCGCCGTCTACTCGCCCGCGATGACGGACTTCGTCCTGATGGTCGAGGGATCCTCGTACATGTTCATCACCGGCCCCGACGTCGTGAAGGCGGTGACGGGCGAGGCGGTCACGTTCGAGGAGCTCGGCGGCGCCGATGCGCACGCGACGAAGTCGGGCGTCGCGCACCTGACCGCGGCCGGCGAAGAGGACGCGCTCGACGACGCGCGCTACCTCCTGAGCTTTCTACCGCAGAACAACCGCGAGCCGGCGCCGTGCGACGAGCCGGCCGACCCGGTCGACCGCGAAGCGCCCGAGCTCGACGGGCTCGTCCCGGACGAGCCGACGAAGCCCTACGACATCAAGCGCGCGATCGACGCCGTGGTCGACGCGGACTCGTTCCTCGAGCTTCAGCCGCGCTTCGCCGAGAACGTCGTCACCGGGTTCGCGCGCCTCGGCGGGCAGTCGGTCGGCTTCGTCGCGAACCAGCCGAACGCGCTCGCCGGCGTGCTCGACTCGAGCTCGGCGACGAAGGCGGCCCGCTTCGTGCGGACCTGCGACGCGTTCAACGTCCCGCTCGTCACGTTCATCGACGTACCCGGCTTCCTGCCCGGCACCGAGCAGGAGTGGGGCGGCATCATCCGCCACGGCGCCAAGCTCCTCTACGCGTACTGCGAGGCGACCGTGCCGAAGCTCGCCGTGATCACGCGCAAGGCGTACGGCGGCGCCTACGACGTGATGAGCTCCAAGCACATCCGCGCCGACTTCAACTTCGCCTGGCCGACTGCCGAGGTCGCGGTGATGGGGCCGGAGGGGGCAGTCAACATCGTCTTCAGGCGCGAGCTCGCCGAGGCGGACGACGCGGATTCGCGCCGCGCCGAGCTGATCGCCGACTATCGCGAGACGTTTGCGAATCCCTACGTCGCCGCGGAGCGCGGCTACATCGACGACGTGATCGAGCCGCGCCGCACCCGGCCGGTGCTGATCGACGCGCTGCGCACGGCGATCACCAAGCGCGAGCCTCGGCCCTCGCGCAAGCACGGGAACATTCCGCTCTAGCTATCTCGCAGACGCCGTCAGCCGACGGTGAACGCCGCCAGCGTGAGCGGGTTGCCGGCGCACCGCATGCTCGAGAGATACGTTCCGTCCTCGAGTGCGCTCGTGTCCGGCGAGCTCGGGTCGATCAGACAGGTAAGCGCGCCGATTGTGATCGTCATCCCGTCGACGTTCGTGATCGTTCCCGAGACGGTCACAGAGGGCGGAGTCGAGGACGTCGACGTCGGCGCCTTCGTCACGACCGACGGCAGAGGGAGGACGGCTATCTTCGTGAGCACGCCTTTCGCGCAGAGGATCTTCGCGCCGTCGCCGACCTGGAAGTTCTGCCGCGCCTGCCGGCCGACCGCTCCCGTGAGCCGACAGGTCGTGCCGTGCACGGTCATCAGGTTGCCCTTGACGCGGCTGATCACGCCCTTCGCCGTCCAGGCCGGTGCCTTCGCGGCGAGGGCCGTCGGGCTCAGCGCGAGCACCAGCGCTGCGAGGGCGGCGAGCTTCACGGAGCGGCGACCGCGCGCCCGCGGAGGACACCCGGGGCGGCGCGCGCATAGTCGAGCCCTGAGAGCCACGTCAGCGCGACCGCGAGCAGCAGGAACCACCACGACACCGAGTGGTTCCACGTGCCGGCGGCGGCGAGCCCGCCGACTCCGGCCGCGACCGCCTGCGACCACGTCTTCACCTTGCCGAGATCGCGGGCGGCGATCACGACGCCGCGCTCGAGCGCGGCGAGGCGCAGGCCGTTGACGAGCAGCTCGCGCCCGACGATCGCCGCGACCATCCACGCCGGGAAGACCCGCTGGTCGAGCAGGACGACGAGCGCCCCGAGCACGAGCACCTTGTCGGCGACGGGGTCGAGCAGCGACCCGAACTGCGACGGCCGCCCGCTCCGCCGGGCGATGCGCCCGTCGAACCAGTCGGTCGACATCGCAACGCAGAAGACGGCGGTCGCCCAGTAGTCGTGACCGTGGAAGTGGAGGGCGAAGAGGAGGACGACGAGCGGCGCCGAGACGGCCCGCGTCACGGTCAGGCGATCGGCGAAGGTCATCGCAAGGAGAATACGCGTCGTGTTCGCCAAGGTCCTCGTCGCCAACCGGGGCGAGATCGCGATTCGGGTCTGCCGCACGCTCCGCGAGCTCGGGATCGTGTCGGCCGTGGTGTACTCGGACGCCGACCGCCTTTCCCTGCACGCGGCGTATGCGGACGAGGCCTACGCGATCGGAGGACGTAGCGCCGCCGATAGCTATCTCGATGCGGAAAAGCTGCTCGAGGTCGCGGCACGTTCGGGCGCAGAAGCGGTTCACCCGGGATACGGGTTTCTCGCCGAGAACGCGTCGTTCGCGCGTGCCGTCGAAGTTGCCGGCCTCGTCTGGATCGGACCGCCTCCCGATGCAATCGAGCTGATGGGGACGAAGACGACCGCCCGCGCCCTGATGAAGGGCGCCGGCGTGCCGATCATCCCGGGCACGACCGAGCCCGTCTCGTCGACCGACGAGGTGCGCGCTCTCGGCGCCGAGCTCGGCTACCCGCTCGTCGTCAAGGCGGCCGCCGGCGGCGGCGGCCGGGGGATGAAGGTCGTCGCCGGCCCGGACGAGGTCGCGGCCGCGTTCGACTCCGCCCGCCGCGAGGGCGAGGCGTACTTCGCGGACGCCTCCGTCTACGTCGAGCGCTACCTCCGGGATCCGCGCCACGTCGAGGTGCAGGTCCTCGCCGACGCGCACGGCAACGTCATCCACCTCGGCGAACGCGACTGCACGATCCAGCGCCGGCACCAGAAGCTCGTCGAGGAGACGCCGTCGCCCGCGGTCTCTCCGGAGCTGCGCGCCCGAATCGGTCAGGTCGCCGTCGAGGCGGCCCGCGCCGTGGGCTACCGCTCGGCCGGGACGATCGAGGGGCTCCTCGACCCGGACGGCGCGTACTACTTCCTGGAGATGAACACGCGCATCCAGGTCGAGCACACCGTCACGGAGCTCGTGACCGGCCTCGATCTCGTCCGCGAGCAGCTCTTGATCGCGGCAGGTGAGCCGCTATGGCTGCGCCAGCAGGACGTCGTGCTCCGCGGGCACTCGATCGAGTGCCGGATCAACGCAGAGGACGCGGCCGCCGGCTTCTTGCCGTCGCCGGGGCGGATCACGAGCTATCGCGAGCCGTCTGGTCCTGGGGTTCGCGTCGATTCGGGTGTCGCCGCCGGCTCCGAGGTGAGCGACGTGTACGACCCTCTGGTCGCGAAGCTGATCGTGCACGACGTCGACCGCGAGCATGCGCGGCTGCGCATGCTGCGCGCTCTCGGCGAGTACGAGATCGGAGGCGTGAAGACGCTCGTCGGCTTCCACCGCGCGCTGCTCTCTCACCCGTCGTTTGCGGCCGCAGAGACGTGCCGCGACTTGGTCGACTCGGAGGAGCTGATCGAGGCGGCAGAACGGTTTGCTCATGGGGCAACAACGCTAGCGACGCCGTCGGACGGCGCGTTGTCTGTCCAGACAGCCATGGCCGAAGTGGATGGTCGGCGCGTCGAGGTGAGGGTGCTGCGACCGGAACCGGGTTATCGGGCGCTCGGGCGCCGGCGCCGGGAACGCGATGCCCGCGGCTCAGGCGTGCGGCCGGATCACATCGTCAGCCCGATGCAGGGGACGGTCCTCGACGTTCGCGTGCGGAACGGCGACACCGTCGAGGCCGGCGCCGTGATCTGCGTCGTCGAGGCGATGAAGATGGAGAATCAGGTCACGTCCCATCGCGCCGGCGTCGTCTCTGATCTCTCCGTCGCGCGCGGCGGGACGGTCGCGAGCGGGCAGATCGTCTGCGTCGTCGGGGACGGCCCGGCGCGCTAGACGGCTCCGGAGGCTAGAGCGAGCGTTTATAGACGCGGAAGCACCAGTTCGCGAACGCGGCGGTGACCGCCGAGAGCGCGAACAGGTACGCGAGGTGCGACCCGACCGAGCCCCAGTCCGTTCCCGGCAGCACGACCGACCGCGCCGCTCGTACGCCCCAGTTGACCGGGTTGAAGTTCGAGAGCACCCGCATCCAATGGGGCATCTGCGTCTCTGCGAGGAGCGTCGAGGAGAGGAAGAGCAGCGGCAGGCTGATGAAGTTCGCGAGAGCGATCACCGTCGACTCCCGGCGCACGAGGAGTGCGACGCCCTGCGAAAACCCGGCGAACGCCGCATTGACGAGGATCGCGACGGCGAGGATCACGAGCCACCCCAGGACGCCGGCATGCACACGGACGCCGAGTGCGAGCGCGATCACGAGGATGATCACACCCTGGAGCGCAGCCGTGAGCGCGGAGCGCACGATCTGCGACAGGACGAGCGAGAGCCTCGACGCCGGGGTCGCCAGGAATCGCTCGACGAACTTTCGCTCGATGTCGAACACCATCGACATTCCGCTCCACGACGCGCTGAAGAAGGCGTTCATGACGACGATCGCAGGGGCGAGAAAGGTGATGTACGAGGTCGTGCCGAAGCCGCCGAGGCGCGTGATGTTCTTGAAGAGCTGCCCGTAGAGCAGCAGCCAGACCATCGGCTGCACGAGCATGATCGCGATCCAGATCGGCTCGCGGAGAAGGTTCCGGGCCTGCCGGCCGATCATGAACCAGGTGTGGCGCACCGTGGTCACGCAGCCTGGTCCTCGGTTGCGAAGTCCCGCCCGGTGTAGTGCAGGTAGACATCGTCGAGACTGGGGCGGTGCACCGAGACCGACGTCACGTCGATCCCCTCTGCCGAGAGCGCCGAGAGAATCCCCGGCACCGCATGGCCGCCCTTCGGCACCCGCGAGACGAGCGTGCGTCCGTCGGGCAGCGTCGTCTCGACCGGCACCTGGGCCGCCTCGAGCGCGCGGCATGCGTCGTCGACGCGCCCATTGGCGAGCTCGATGTGAATCGCATCGCCGGAGAGCTGCGCCTTGAGCTCGTTCGGCGTTCCAGCGGCGACGATCCGCCCCTGGGAAACGATCGCGAGACGATCGGCGAGCTCGTCCGCTTCCTCGAGGTAGTGCGTCGTCAGCAAGATCGTGAGCGACTCCTGCTCCGCCAACCTGCCGACCTCCGACCACATCGAGACGCGAGCCTCGGGGTCGAGCCCGGTCGTCGGCTCGTCGAGGAAGAGCACGCGTGGGCGGTGCACGAGCCCAAGCGCGATGTCGAGACGGCGGCGCATGCCGCCGGAGTAGCCGTCGACGACCCGGTCGGCCGCGTCGGCGATCCCGACCACTTCGAGCAGCTCGTCGATGCGCGCCCGCAGCGACGTGCCGCTCATCCCGTGCACCCGTCCCTGGAGCAGCAGGTTCTCGCGGCCGGTCGCCCGTCGGTCGATTCCGGACTCCTGCGGGACGTAGCCGATCGACTTGCGAACGGCGTCCGGCTCGCGCACGGCATCGTGGCCGGCGACCGTCGCGGTTCCCCCGTCGGGTCTTGTCAGGGTGACGAGGACGCGCACGGTCGTCGACTTCCCGGCGCCGTTCGGGCCGAGCAAGCCGAAGATCTCGCCCTCGCGAACCGAGAACGAGACTCCGTCGAGTGCCTGGATCTCGCCGTAGCGCTTGCGGAGGCCCTCGACGGCGATCGCATCCATCCGCTTCGAGCCTACCGCCGGAGCTAACGTCCGCCGCCGTGGACTTGTACGAGTATCAGGGCAAGGAGCTCTTTCGCCGTTTCGGCATCCCCGTGTCGGACGGCCGGCTCGCGACGACACCAGAGGAAGCGCGAGCAGCCGCCGTCGAGCTCGGAGGACCCGTCGTCGTCAAGGCGCAGGTGATGGCAGGAGGTCGCGGCAAGGCGGGCGGGATCAAGCTCGCGAACGATCCCGCCGAGGCGGAACGAAAGGCAGCCGAGGTGCTCGGCCTCGACATCCGTGGGCACGTCGTGCGGCGGCTCTGGATCGAGCGTGCCTCGGAGATCGCGAGCGAGCGCTACCTCTCGGTCACGCTCGATCGCGGCGAGAAGAAGCCGCTGCTGATGTTCACGACCGAAGGCGGCGTCGAGATCGAGCAGGTTGCCGCCGAGCACCCGGACGCGCTCGTGCGCCTGCACGTCGACCCGCTCGCGGGTTACGACGAGAGCATCGGCCGGAGGCTCGTCGGGGGCGACGCGCAGACGCTCGCGATCGTCGAGCAGCTCTACCGGTGCTTCGTCGAGTGCGATGCCACGCTGTGCGAGATCAATCCGCTGATCGTCACGCCCGAGGGCGCCGTGCGTGCACTCGACGCGAAGGTGACGATCGACGACTCCGCGCTCTTCCGGCACCCCGACATCGCCGAGTGGCGCGACACGAGTGCTGCCGACCCGCTCGAGGCGCTTGCGCGGGAGAAGGAGGTCACGTACGTGAAGCTCGACGGTTCGGTCGCGATCGTCGGCAACGGCGCCGGGCTGGCGATGGCGACGGTCGACGTCGTCGTGGTCGCCGGTGGCCGGCCCGCCAACTTCTGCGATCTCGGCGGAGCGAGCAACGCCGACACCGTCACCCGCGCCCTGGAGGTGATCGCACACGACGCGCAGGTCCGGTCGATCCTCTTCAACATCTTCGCCGGGATCACCCGCTGCGACGAGATCGCACGCGGGATGCTGATCGCGATCGAGCGGGCCGAGATCAGCGCGCCGATCGTCGTCCGTTTCGACGGCACGAACGCTGCGGAAGGCCGCGCGATCCTCGCCGACTCTGGCCGGCCGAACATCTTCATCGAGCCGACGATGCTCGACGCCGCGCGCCGGGCAGTGGAGCTGGCAGCGTGAGCGACGTCTGGAGCAGCCGCGCCGAGCTCTACCGTCAAAGTGCGGCCCACAGCACGGGTGCCGACCTCGACCTCGTCGTCGACTGGGCGGCCGGCTGCACGACGGCGATCGACGTCGCGACGGGCGGCGGGCATGTCGCGCGCCGGCTGCGCGAAGCGGGCCTGAACGTCGTCAGCTGCGATCCGTCGCCCGGCATGCGGCCCGACGTCATCTGCTTCGCCGAGGAGCTGCCGTTCGCCGATCGGAGCTTCGAGCTCGCGGTCACCCGCGTCGCCGCCCATCACTTCGCCGACGTCGCAGCGGCGGCACGCGAGCTCGCCCGCGTCGCCTCGAGGCGGGTCGTCGTGGTCGACAACCTGTACATGGGGGAGCACGCCGAGGAGGCCGAGCGGATTCGGGACGCCTCGCACGTTCGCAACTACAGCGAGGCCGACTGGCGCGGTTTCTTGACCGATGCCGGGCTCGTGGTCGAGGAGGTGCGCACGTTCGACTTTCCGATCGAGCTCGAGCCGTGGCTCGAGCGAACCGAATGCCGTGGTGACGAGGCGGCCCGCGTGCGCCGGCTCCTGGCGGACCGGATCGAGGACGGGTGGATCGCGCTCGAGCGAGTCGCCGTGCGGGCGCGACCGGCATGAGCATCCTCGTCGACCGGAGCACGCGTCTCGTCGTGCAGGGGCTGACGGGCAGCGAGGGCCGCTTCCACGGCCTACGCAACCGCGCGTACGGGACGAACGTCGTCGCGGGGGTCACGCCGGGAAAGGGCGGCGAGGACGTCGAAGGGATCCCCGTGTTCGGGTCGGTCTCGGACGCGGTCGAGGCAACCGGTGCGGACACGAGCCTGGTCTTCGTGCCGGCCCGTTTCGCCGCCGACGCCGTCCACGAGGCGGCGGACGCCGGGATCGGGACGATCATCTGCATCACCGAGCACGTGCCCGTCCACGACACGATGCGTGCGTACGCATCGCTTCGAAGCCTCGGGGTCAGGCTGGTCGGCCCGAACTGCCCGGGCGTCCTCTCGCCGGGCAAGGCGAACGCCGGCATCATCCCGGCTCCCGTGTTCCGCCCCGGCGTGGTCGGCCTGGTCTCGCGCTCCGGCACGCTCACCTACCAGATCGGGTACGAGCTGGCCCAGCTCGGGCTCGGCAATTCCACCATCGTCGGCATCGGCGGCGACCCAATCGTCGGCTCCTCGTTCATCGACGTCCTCGAGCTCTTCGAGGCGGATCCGGAGACCGAGGTCGTCGTGCTCGTCGGCGAGATCGGCGGCGACGAAGAGGAGAAGGCCGCGCGGTTCGTCCGGGAGCGGATGGCGAAGCCGGTCTTTGCCTACGTCGCGGGCTTCTCGGCGCCGCCCGGCAAGACGATGGGACACGCAGGCGCGATCATCTCCGGCTCGAGCGGGACCGCACAGGCGAAGAAGCTAGCGCTCGAGGACGCGGGGATCGCCGTCGGCACGACGCCCACCGAGGTCGCGCAGCTCGTCGCCTCGTCTGCCTAGACTGCCGGGATGGCCGTGACAACCTCCGTGATCTCCTTCGCGCGCGGTGTGCCGGCGCCCGAGTGCCTCGCCGTCGACGAGCTCGCCGACTGCGCCCGCACCGTGATCGAGCGCGACGGCCGGACGATCCTCTCGTACGGGTCCGGCGCGGGCTACCTGCCGCTTCGTGAGCTGATCGGCGAGTGGTTCGGCGTCCCGTCGAGCCGCGTCGTGATCACGAACGGCTCGCTCAACGGCTTCGTCCTGCTCGCGCAGAGGCTTGCGCGAGGCAAGACCGCGATCGTCGAGCTGCCCACTTACGACCGCGCGATCAAGATCCTGCGCGAGTCGGGCGCGACCGTGGCAGCTGTCGCCATCGACGAGCACGGCATCGTGCCGTCGGAGCTCGAGAGCCAGCTCGGGCAGACGCCGGATGCGGCCTTCGTCTACACGATTCCGACGTTCCAGAACCCGACGGGGCAGACGATGAGCGAGGATCGCCGCCGGCAGGTCGTCGAGCTCGCGAAGTCAGCGGGCGTGACGCTCTTCGAGGACGACCCATACAGCCTCGTTCGCTTCGACGGCGAGCCGCTGCCGTCGCTCTTCGAGCTGACGGGCAAGGAGTCGATCTACAGCTCGTCGTTTTCGAAGACGATCTCGCCCGGCCTCCGGGTCGGGTGGTTCCTCCTGCCGGAGGATCTCGCCGCCGAGATCACGGACGCGGCAACCTCCACCTACATCACGCCCGTCCTGCTCGCGGAGGCGACCGTGCACGAGTTCATCACGCGCGGCGCGTTCGAGCCGAATCTGAAGCGCGTGAACGGGCTGATCAAGGCGCGCCGCGACGCGATGCTCGGCGCGCTCGAGAAGCACTTCTCCGGTGCGAGGTGGACGCGGCCCGAGGGCGGCTACTTCATCTGGCTCGACCTCGATCCGGAGACGGACGCGAAGGACGTCATCGCCCGGGCAGAAGGCGTGACCGCCGTCGTGGGCGCGGATTTCGGTGGCCCGCCGTCGTCGCTGCGGCTCGCCTACAGCTTCGTCTCGCCGGACGAGATCGAGGCCGGGATCGAGCGGCTCGCAGCCGCCGTCTGACCGGCGGACGCCGGCGCCGCGCGGCACCGGGGTGTGGACAAGACGTCACGAAGCTGGTGCAAACGAAGGCCGTCCGCGCGCTAGGCTCGACTGTGAGGGAGGTGGGCGAAGATCCCCACCCTGGGCGGGGGAAGAACATCATCTTTCCGGCGTCGCGCTGGACCGTCGCATCGCCGCCGGTCGGCGACGGTGACTACGCGGCGTAGGCGGCCGAGGTGCCGGCCGCGGCGAGCGGCGCGCGCGCGACGAGCGCGGCCTGTCGCGGCGGCTCGAGCGTCCGGCCGGCCGCGCGGAACGTCGGACACGGCCGCTCGAGCGCGAGCGCGCAGAGTCCGTGCCGCCGGAAGTAGCACTCCTGACACGTAGGGCGTCGCTGCTTGCTCATCTGGCCTGTCCTCAGCTTCCGACGGGTGGCAATCGACATCGAGTGACGCGCTGACCAGTCGAGGATCCTACGACTGCCCCTGAGCCGCGCAAGTGCTTGCCCACAGAGAAAACGCGCAGTTTCCGCGCACTTCACCGGGTCGAAAACGCGTGTCTCGCTAGCCTGCCTTCGGCAGTGTTGCCAGGAAGTGCAACGCCTGTTGAAAGTTCTTCACAGGGACGATCCTCAACCCGTGCGCGTACTTCTCGGCGTCGGCGGCATTGTCCACCGGCACGAGAAAAGCATCCACACCCGCCTCGCGCGCGCCGATCGTCTTCTGCTCGATCCCGCCGATCGCGCTCACCTGGCCGTTGGGGGAGATCTCGCCGGTCGCCGCGATCTTTCTGCCGTGGTCGACGTTGTGGCCGAGCTGCTCGAGGATCTCGAGCGCGAAGGCAAGGCCGGCAGACGGTCCGCCGACGCCGTGCGCGTCGATCGACACGCGCAGCGGAAGCTTGAACTGCTCGGCCGGAACGACCTCGATGCCGACGATTCCATGGTGCGAGCCCTTCGACGCCGGAACCGTTCGGAGCTTCACCGTCTGCCGCTCCCCGGCTCGCACGACGGTGAAGGTGACGAGCGTGCCCGGCACCTTGCCCGTCATCGCCGTCTCCAGGCCGGCCGGCGAATTCACGGGCCGGCCGTCGACGGCCACGATCACGTCGTCCGGGAGGAGCTGGCCTGCCGCGGGGTAACCGTCGGCGACGGCGACGACGCTGGCACCCGTCTCCTCCGTGATCACCTTGCGCCCGAGCGACCGGAGCGCGACCACCGCCGCCACCTGCTGCGACATGTGCATCTCCTCCTCACTGACCGAGGTCTGCTGCGAGCTCGTCTCGCCGGCGGGCACGATCTCCGACGCCGGATAGAGGGTGGCGCCGTTGTCGATGCCCGGGAACAGACGCTCGAGCAGAGACGCCTTGCGCTCGAAGACGTCGACGAAGTAGATGCCGCCGCTCCCTTTCGGGTTGTGACCCCCCTGCACGTGTACGAGCGGCGCCGCCGGATGTGCCCGGTCGGGCAGCAGGATGTACTCGTTCGACGGCAGGACCCAGAGCGCTGCCACCACCACGAGCAGCAGCAACCCGACTATCAGGAGCCGTCCCGGAGTGACAAGCCTCCACGGCGCGCGCAGCACGGCGGCCAGAGTAGAGGTTTTAGGTCGTCAGGACGGCGACTACTTCGCGAACCGCCGAGGCCGATCGTGCGAGCGCCTCACGCTCCTCGTCGTCGAGCTCGAGCTCGACGATCTGCTCGACGCCGCCCGCCCCGAGCCGCACCGGCACGCCCATGTAGAGGTCGTCGATCCCGTACTCGCCCTGGAGGTACGCAGTGCACGGGAGGACGCGCTTCTCGTCGAGCATGATCGCGGTCGCCATCTCGGCGGCCGCGGCGCCTGGTGCGTACCACGCCGACGTACCGAGGAGTTGGACGAGCTCGCCCCCGCCCTTCGCCGTGCGCTCGACGAGGGCGGCGATCCGCTCCGCCTCGACGAGCTGCCGCAGGGGGACGCCGCCGACGGTCGTCGCGCTCACGACCGGCACCATCTGGTCGCCGTGCCCGCCCAGGACCAGTGCGGTGACGTCCTTTACCGACGAACCGGTCTCCCAGGCGATGAACGTGGCAAAGCGCGCCGTGTCGAGGATCCCGGCCATGCCGACGACACGCTGGCGCGGCCAGCCGGAGACGTTCCGCGCGACGTGGCACATCGCGTCGAGCGGGTTCGAGACGACGATCAGGATCGCGTCGGGCGAGGCGCCGATCACCTTCTCGGTCACCTCCTTCACGATCTTCTCGTTCGTCGTGACGAGGTCGTCGCGGCTCATCCCCGGGCCGCGCGGAAGACCTGCGGTGATGACGACGACCGACGAGCCGGCGCTCTCCCCGTATTCGTTCGAGCCCACCACGTTCGGCTCGTACCCGAGGAGCCTCCCCATCTGGTCGATGTCGAGCGCCTTGCCCTGCGGCAGGCCCTCCTTGATGTCGACGAGCACCACGTCCGCGTAGTCGCGCGTCGCCAGCACCTGCGCGCACGTCGCGCCGACGTTCCCGGCGCCGACGACCGTGATCTTGCGGCGTCCGCTCATCCTTGGAGTTTGACGATCAGCGCGTCCGCGACGTCGCTCGTGCCGACCGCCGTCGGGTCGTCGCGTTTCGGCTTCATGTCATAGGTCACGCTCTTGCCCTCGCGGATCAGCTCCGCGATCGCGTGCTCCAGCCGGACGCCGGCTTCGTGCTCGCCGATGTGGTGGAGCATCAGCATCCCCGAGAGCATGTGTGCGAGTGGGTTGGCCTTGTTCTGCCCCGCGTACTTCGGCGCGGACCCGTGCGTCGGCTCGAACACCGCGACGCGGTTGCCGAAGTTCGCGCCGGGCGCCACGCCGAGGCCGCCGATCAGCCCGGCGGCGAGGTCGGAGACGATGTCGCCGTAGAGGTTCGGCAGCACGAGCACGTCGTAGTCCTCGGGATGCTGCACGAGCTGCATGCACATGTTGTCCGCGATCCGGTCGTCGAACTCGATGTCGCTGTTCTGCTCGGCGACCTCCCGCGCCGTTCGCAGCCAGAGCCCGTCGGTGAACTTCATGATGTTCGCCTTGTGCACGCACGTCACCTTGCGGCGGCCTGTGCGCCGCGCATAGTCGAACGCGAACTCGAAGACGCGTCGCGTGCCCGAGATCGAGATCGGCTTGATCGAGAGACCCGAGTCGGGTTGGGGGAGGTGCTGCCCGTGCTGAACGAGCCAGTCCGCGAGCTCGAGGGCGTCGCGGGTTCCCTCCTCGAACTCGATTCCGGCGTAGATGTCCTCCGTCGTCTCGCGCACGACCACGAGGTCGACGTCCTCGTAGCGGCTGCGGACGCCCGGGTAGGTCTTGCACGGGCGCACCTGTGCGTAGAGGTCGAGCGCAGTGCGCAGGCCGACGTTCACCGAGCGAAAGCCTTCGCCGATCGGCGTGGTGATCGGGCCCTTGAGCGCGACGCCGTTTCGCCGCACGGACTCGAGCGTCGCCTCGGGGAGCGGGTTGCCGCCGTGCTCGGCCATCACCTCGGCTCCGGCGACCTGGACGTCCCACTCGAATGCGACCCCCGTCGCCTCGAGCACGCGGCGCGTGGCCTCGGTCAGCTCGGGGCCGATTCCGTCGCCGGGGATGAGGGTCACGCGGTGCGCCATCGGAGCGCGGATTGTACGTTTGCAGCGCTTTCCACTCGGGTTTCGATACTTTTGCGTCGTGGAAGAGATCCATCCCGGCCTCGAAGGGGTCGTCGCCTTCGAGACGTCGATCGCCGAGCCGGACAAGGAGGGTGGGGCGCTCCGGTATCGCGGCGTCGACATCGAGGAGCTCGTCGGCCGGTACCCGTTCGAGCAGGTCTGGGGTTTGCTCGTCGACGAGAGCTTCGAGCCGGGGATGCCGCGGGCCGAGCACATCGAGCTGCAGGACCCGAGCGGGTCGGTGATGGCCGACCTCCAGGCCGGCCTCGCGACGCTCGGCGCGAAGTGGAAGCTCGAGAAGCTGGTCGACCTGAAGCCGGAGCAGGCGCGCGATGATCTGGCGCGGCTTTCCGCGGCTTCGCTGTCGATCGTCGCGCAGGCCGCGCGCGGCGCGGCACCGGCGGTCCCGGAGTCGGACGTGGCGCAGGGCGAGAACGCGGCTGCGCAGTTCCTGATCCGCTGGCGGGGCGATGCCGAGCCGCGTCACGTGCAGGCGCTCGATACCTACTGGGTGACGGCGGCCGAGCACGGGTTGAACGCCTCGACGTTCGTCGCGCGAATCGCCGCCTCGACGGGGGCGGATTGCGCGGCGGCGATGTCGTCCGCGGTCGGTGCGCTCTCGGGACCGCTCCACGGCGGCGCTCCGGGGCGGGTCGTGCCGATGCTGGACGCGGTCGAGGCCACCGGCGACGCCGAGGGGTACATCCGCGGCCTGCTCGCGAAGGGCGAGCGGATCATGGGCTTCGGACATCGCATCTACCGGGCCGAGGACCCGCGTGCACGCGTGCTCCGGCGGACGGCGAAGGAGCTCGGCTCGCCCCGCTACGACGTCGCCGTCGAGCTCGAGAACGCCGCCCTGAAGGTCTTGAAGGAGGTTCATCCCGACCGGCCGCTGCCGACGAACGTCGACTACTGGGCCGCCGTCGTCCTCGATCTCGCCGAGATCCCGCACGAGATGGCCCCGGCGATGTTCGGCTGCGCCCGGGTCGCGGGCTGGTCAGCGCACATCCTCGAGCAGCAGCGGACCGGAAAGCTGATCCGGCCCTCCGCACGCTACGTCGGGCCCGAGGCGCACTCGCCGGCCAAGGCGTGACGCTGGCGGAAGCTGCGGGGGAAGCCGACGCGCTCGCCGAGCAGGGTGATGAGCGTGCGCTCGCCGAGCTGCGGGCGAAATGGGACGAGGAGCTCGAGCATGCGGCTCGTTCGCAGGACTTTCGCGAGCGTGCGGTCGCCTACCGCGGGATCGCGCAGTTTCGCTTCAAGCAGAAGATGGAGCTCCTTCGCCGCGGTCTCGAGGACGAGAGCCCGGCCTGCCGCGGCTCGGCGCTCCTCTCGCTCGAACGGCTCTCGCGCGAGCAGCCCGGTGTCGTGAACGGCGTGCGGCCGCTTCTCCTCGAGCTCGCTGCGCGCGACGGGAACGAGGCCGTCCGCCGGCTCGCGATCGTGTCGTTGAAGAACGGCTCGGCCGATCGCGGCACGATCCAGCTCCTCGAAGGGATGGCCGACGACGACGAGCAGGAGCGCGAGCTCCGCGACACCGCCGCGAAGGTCGCGCAGACGTTGAAGCGCAAGGGCCGCTAGAAGGTCAGGCCTCTACTGGCTGTCGCGCCCGCGGCGCGCGTGGGGGTGCGACTGGAAGTACGACTCCCGCCGGCGCCGGTCCGAGACGTGGGTGTAGAGCTCGGTGGTGCCGAGATCTGCGTGCCCGAGCAGCTCCTGCACGCTTCTGAGGTCGGCGCCGCCCTCGAGCAGGTGGGTCGCAAACGAGTGGCGTAGGAGATGGGGGTGGACGCGGCCCGGCTCGAGGCCGGCTGTGTCGGCGAGCCTGCGGAGGATCAGGAACACGCCCGCGCGGGTCAGGGCGCCGCCCTTCGCGTTCAGGAACAGGTCGGACCGGCGGCGGCGGTCGAGGTACGGGCGCCCCCGCGACAGGTACCGGCGAAGCGCGGTGACCGTCGGGCGCCCGACGGGCACGATCCGCTCCTTGCCGCCCTTGCCGAGCACGCGGACGAGTCGCTCTTCGAGGTCGACGGCGCCGAGCTCGAGCCCGACCGCCTCGGAGACGCGAAGGCCGGAGCCGTAGAGCAGCTCGACGAGCGCGCGGTCGCGAAGGGCCCGAGGGCCCGTTCCGTTCGCTGCGGCGATCAGCCGCTCGGCCTCGCCGGGCGACAGCGTTCGCGGAAGCTTCCGCGTGCGTCGCGGCAGCGCGAGCTCGGCGGCCGGGTTGTCGGTGCGCGCTCCGAGCAGCTGAAGGTGGCGGAAGAACGCTCGTGCGGCGGCCGTGCGTCGGGCGATCGTCGCAGCCGAGAGTCCGTCCGCCCGCATCTGCGCCGTGTACTGCTCGAGCTCTATGAGGGTGGCCGTCGCAAGCGGCTTGCCGAGAGCCGCCGAGAGCGCCCGCAGGTCGCGGCCGTAGGCCTCGACCGTGCGTGGGGCGCGGCGTGCCGCGAGCAACGCGAGGAACGCTTCGAGCTCGGCGTCCGTACGTCTCACGAGCGCGGGTGGGCCCTGTCGTAGACGCGGCGGAGTCGCTTCGCGTCGACGTGGCTGTAGATCTGCGTCGTCGAGAGGGACGAGTGGCCGAGCAGCTCCTGGATCACACGCAGGTCGGCGCCGTGCTCGAGCAGGTGCGTCGCAAACGCATGCCGGAGCCTGTGCGGGTGGGGCATCATGCGGCGCAGCGTCGACGTGTCGAGCCGCCGGCCGCGCGCGCTGACGAAGAGCGCGTTCTCTGCGCCCTTCACGAGCTGCGGCCGTGCTTCGCGCAGATAGCGCGCGACCCAGTGCCCCGCCTCCTCGCCGAGCGGCACCGTGCGCTCCTTCGCGCCCTTGCCGTGCCGAACGAGGACGAGCTCCTGCTCGAAGTCGACGTCGCCGAGATCGAGCCCGACCGCCTCGGCGCTTCGCAGGCCGGCGGAGTAGACGATCTCGAGCAGCGCACGGTTGCGGAGCGCGAGGGGTCCATCGCCCTCACCGGCCGCGGCGAGCAGCTCGTCGACCTCGAGCTCCTTCGGTGCGTCCGGCAGGCGGCGTCCTCGACGCGGTGCGAGCGGGACGTCGGGGACGCTGGCCGCGCCGAGCGCGAAGCGAAGCAGCGAGCGAACGGCCGAGAGCCGCCTCGCGATCGTCGTCGGCGCGAGCTTGCCGCCGGGCCTCGCGCGGCCGAGATCGGCCGTGTAGTCGGCAAGCACGCGAACGTCCACGTCCTCGAGCGGGCGCTCTCCGTACCAGTCGGCGAAGTCGCGCAGATCGAGCGCGTACGCCCGTTTGGTCGCCGCCGATACCCCTGCCGCCGTCAGATAGCGCTCGATCGCTGCGCGGATGGTCACGCGTGACGATTCGCCTCGGCGTTACGATCGCCTGCTGAGTGGTTGCCGATCGCTTCAGTGCTCTAGCCGAGCTCGCCGTACACGGCGTCAACGTTCAACCCGGCCAGGTCGTCGCCGTCGGCGCCGAGCTCGGCCAGGAGGAGCTCGTGCGGGCGATTGCCGTCGCTGCGTACGGGCGCGGCGCCAAGTTCGTCGACGCCCTGTACTTCGACCCCTGGGTCAAGCGTGCGCGGATTCAGCATGCCGATCCGGAAACGCTCGCCTTCGTCCCGGAGTGGTACGGCTCGCGCCTGCTCGCACTCGCCGAGCAGGGCGATGCACGCATCAGCATCACGGGCATCGTCTCGCCCGATGCGCTCGCAGGTGTCGATCCGACGCTCTCCGGTCGTGACCGGCTGCCCTGGATCAAGGAGATCGGTCGCGTGGTCAGCGAGCGTTCGACGAACTGGACGGTTGTTCCGTGCCCGCATCCGGTGTGGGCGAAGCTCGTCTATCCGGATCTCGGGGAGGAGCAGGCATACGAGAAGCTGTGGGACGAGCTCTGGCACATCCTGCGTCTGGACGAACCAGACCCCGGTGCTGCCTGGGACGAGCGCGCCGCCGATCTCAAGGCCCGCGGGGCCGCGCTCACCGAGCGGGGTTTCGACTCGCTCGAGCTCGCGGGTCCCGGTACCGAGCTGACGGTCGGATTGCTGCCGACGAGCGCGTGGGGCGCAGGCGACTTCACGACTCGGGCAGGGCTTCGCCATTTCCCGAACCTTCCGACCGAAGAGGTCTTCACGACGCCGGACCCGACGCGGACGCAGGGCCACGTCACCTCGACGAAGCCGCTCGTCCTGAAGGACGGCACGATCATCCGAGGCTTGCGCGTTCGCTTCGAGGACGGCCGCGCCGTCGAGGTCGACGCCGACGAGAACGGCGGTGCGCTTCGCGCTCAGACGGAGTCGGACGAAGGCGCGTCGCGTCTCGGCGAGGTCGCGCTCGTCGACCGCAAGGGACGGATCGGTCCGCTCGGGACCGTGTTCTACGACACGCTCCTCGACGAGAACTCTGCGAGTCACATCGCGCTCGGGCACGGATTCGCGTTCGCCGTCGGCGAGGAGGACCGCTTGCGGATCAACGACAGCGCGATTCACGTCGACTTCATGATCGGCTCGTCGGAGCTCGAGGTCACCGGCGTGACGCCGGACGGCGAGCGGGTGCCAGTCCTGCGAGGCGGCGACTGGCAGGTCTAGGCGCGGCGCGGCCGCGCCGTGTCAGGACGCCCACCGCGATATCGTCCCGGTGCGCGTGACGACCACCGCGGCAGCCGTCGATCTCGCCGAACATGGCATTCGGGCCAGAGGCCCCGTCTACCGCAATCCGACGACTTCCGTGCTCTACGAGCATGCGCTCGCACGTGCCGAGGCGAGGATCGGCGAAGGCGGCCCGTTCGTCGTCGACACCGGCCGGCACACCGGCCGCTCGCCGAAGGACAAGTTCGCCGTACGGGAGCCGCAGTCGGAGGGGCGCATCTGGTGGGGGACGGTCAACAACGAGCTCTCGCTCGACCGCTTCGAGGCTCTCCGCTCGAAGGTGACCGACTATCTCGGCGGCCTCGAGGCGCTGTACGTGATCGACGCGTTCGCGGGCGCCGACCCGAAGCATCGCATCGCGCTTCGCGTCGTGACCTCGATGCCCTATCACGCGCTCTTCTCCTCGACGATGTTCATCACGCCGACCAAGAAGGAGCTCGACGACTTCGACCCTGAGGCGCTCGTCCTGCACGCCCCGGCGTTCGAGGCCGACCCCGGCGAGGACGGCACGCGCAGCGGCACGTTCTCGATCTTCCACCCGACGAGGCGCGAGATCCTGATCGGCGGCACGTTCTATGCGGGCGAGATCAAGAAGAGCATCTTCACCCTGCTCAACGACTCACTGCCGCTCGAAGGCGTGCTGCCGATGCACTGCTCGGCGAACGTCGGCTCCGACGGCGACGTCGCGATCTTCTTCGGCCTTTCCGGCACGGGGAAGACGACGCTTTCGGCGGACCCGGAACGGCGTCTGATCGGTGACGACGAGCACGGTTGGGGCGACAACGGCGTCTTCAACTTCGAGGGCGGCTGTTACGCGAAGACGATCAACCTCTCCCCGGAGGCCGAGCCGGAGATCTTCGCGGCCTCGAACATGTTCGGCACGGTGCTCGAGAACGTCGCCGTCGACGAGAACGGCTTCCTCGATTTCGACGACAGCTCGAAGACGGAGAACACGCGCTCGGCGTACAAGCTCGAGAAGATCCCGAACGCGCTCCCGACGAAGACGGCTGGACATCCTCAGAACGTCGTTTTCCTCGCCGCCGACGCCTTCGCGGTGCTGCCGCCGATCGCGCGGCTCAACCACGCGCAGGCGCGGTACTACTTCCTGTCCGGGTACACCTCGAAGCTCGCCGGCACGGAGATGGGCGTCACCGAGCCCGAACCGACCTTCTCCGCCTGCTTCGGCTCGCCGTTCCTGCCGCAGGCCCCGGCGGTCTACTCGGCGATGCTCGGCGAGAAGCTCGCCGAGCACGATCCCGGCATCTGGCTGATCAACACCGGCTGGACCGGCGGGCCCGCCGAGCCGACCGGCGACGGCCACCGGATGCCGATCCAGGCGACGCGCGCCTTGCTGCACGCCGCGCTCTCGGGGAGGCTCGACGACGTCGAGTTCCGCCTCGACCCGACGTTCGGCTTCGAAGTGCCGGTCTCGCTCCCGGGCGTCGACCATTCCCTGCTCGATCCACGCTCGACGTGGGCGGATCCCGAAGCGTACGACCGGCAGGCCGGACGGCTGGCCGAGATGTTCCGCAGGAACTTCGAGCAGTTCGCGGACGCCGGCGACGACGTCCGCTCGGCAGGCCCCGGGGTTTGACATTGCGGTAGCGTCAGCTGGGTGGAGGCCTCGCACGACGTCCTCGTGATCGGTGCCGGCTGCGCCGGCATGCGGGCGGCGATCGAGGCGTTCGACGCCGGCGCCGACGTCGCCCTGGTCTCGAAGATCCACCCGACACGCAGCCATTCGGGTGCCGCCGAGGGCGGCATCAACGCGGCGCTCGGCAACGCCTCGGAGGACAATGCCGAGCTGCACACGTTCGACACCGTCAAGGGGTCGGACTACCTCGGCGATCAGGACGCGATCGAGATCCTCTGCACCGAGGCGCCCGGCGACGTCTACGAGCTCGAGAACTGGGGCGCGGTCTTCTCGCGCACCGAGGACGGCCGGATCGCGCAGCGCCCGTTCGGCGCAGCAGGCGCACCGCGGACTGCGTACGCGGCCGACATCACCGGCCACGTGCTGATCCAGGTTCTCTACGAGCAGGTGGTCAAGCGCTCGATCCGCGTCTACGACGAGTACTTCGCGTGGAAGCTCGTCGAGGACGGCGGCCGCTGCGTCGGCGTTCTCGCCTGGGATCTGATCCGGGGCGGTCTGAAGGCGCTGCCGGCAAGGACGACGATCCTCGCGACAGGCGGCGCGGGGCGGCTGTACGTCGGCACCACCAATGCCTATGCGTGCACGGGCGACGGCATGACGATGGCGCTCCGCGCCGGCGTCGCGCTGAAGGACATGGAGATGATGCAGTTCCATCCGACGACGCTGGCGCCGACCGGGGTCCTGATCACCGAAGGATGCCGCGGCGAGGGCGCGTACCTCTTGAACAAGGACGGCGAGCGCTTCCTCAAGGCCTACGCGCCGAACGCGATGGAGCTCGCCTCGCGCGACGTGATCTCGAGGGCCGAGCAGACCGAGATCGACGAGGGCCGCGGAATCGACGGCAACGTCATGCTCGACCTGCGGCATCTCGGCGCGGCGAAGATCCTCGAGCGGCTGCACGGGACGCGCGAGCTCTCGATGGTGTTCGCCGGCGTCGACCCGATCTACGAACCGATCCCGGTGAGGCCGGGCGCGCATTACCACATGGGCGGCGTCGCGAGCGACGTCCTCGGCCGCACCTCGCTCGAGGGTCTGTACGCCGCCGGAGAGGTGGCCTGCATCTCGGTCCACGGCGCGAACCGCCTCGGCGGCAACGCGCTGATGGAGACGATCACCTTCGGGCGGCGTGCGGGCGCCGACGCATCCGACGTCGCGTTCCGGACGCCGGAGCCGCACATTCCGGAATCGGCCGTGCGCGACGCGGAGGCCGAGTTGCGAGAGCTGCTCGACCGCCGGGACGGCGAGCGGCCCTGGCGGATCCGCGACGAGCTCGCCGAGACCATGCACCGGAACTTCGGCGTCTTTCGCCGCGAGGACCAGATGCTCGAGCAGGGTGAGATCATCGACCGCCTGCGCGAGCGCTACGAGCGCGTCGTCGTCGAGGACAAGGGAGACGTGTTCAACAACGACCTCACGCAGGCACTGGAGCTCGGCTATCTGCTGGAGCTCGCCGCATGCATGGTGGTGGCCGGCCTCGCCCGCAAGGAGAGCCGCGGCGCGCACGCCCGGCCCTACGACTATCCCGACCGCGACGACGAGAGCTTCCTCCGTCACACCATGATCACGTGGAGCAGCGAAGAGCCCGAGCTCGACTGGCAACCCGTGACGATCACCAAATGGCAGCCCGCCGCCCGTACCTACTGATCCTCCTGCCGCTCGCGCTCGCCGCGTGCGGCGGCTCGGCGAAGCCGAAGACCGTCGGCGCCGGTCCGATCGATGCCGCGGTCACGAAGACGCTTGCGCAAGGGAGCGAGAAGGTCACGATCAGCGGGAAGGTCAACCTCGCGGGCCAGGCGATCTCGCTCTCCGGCGGCGGCGCGTTCTCGCGGACGGCGGGCAAGCTGCACCTGAGCCTCGACGTGCCGCTGCTCGGGAGCTCGACGCTCGACGTGCTCATCGCGGGCGCCTCCACCTGGATCAAGTCTCCGCTGCTCGCGAGCTCGCTTCATGGCAAGCAGTGGCTCCTGGTCGATCTCGCCAAGGCGCCGGCAAAGGTCTTCGGCATCGACCTGACTCCGCTTCTCCTCGCGGATTCGCCGACGAGCCTGCTCGATCAGCTCGACACCGCCGTGCTCGGCGGCTCAGGCGTGGAGGAGATCGGAAGCGAGACCGTCGGCGGCGTCTCGACCACCCATTACCGGGTCGACGTCGGGACGACGAGCGTCAAGCGCCTGCAAGCCACCGAAGACGCCTGGATCGACGGGCAGAATCTCGTGCGTAAGCTGAGCTACGACTCGCCGGTCTCGGTCAGCGGGAAGAAGACGGCGCCGGCGGTGCTCACGATGACGCTGTCCGACTTCGGGACATCGGTTGCAGTCACGCCTCCGCCGGCCGCCCAGGTCGCCGCCGCAGGCACGGTGGGCAAATGAAGGTCGCACTGAAGATCTGGCGGGCCGACGCCGGCACCGGCGAGCGCGCCCTGCGCGAGTACGATGTCGACGCGCCCGAGTGGGTGACGCTGCTCGACGTCCTCGACCTGATCAAGGACCGCGTCGACGGAACGCTCTCCTATCGGAAGAGCTGCCGGATGATGATCTGCGGCTCGTGCGGCATGCGCATGGACGGCGCGGCCGTGCTCGCCTGCAAGACGCGGATGTACGACATCGCGCAGTCCGGCCACGTCCCGGTCATCTCGGCGATGGGCAACCTGCCGATCGTGAAGGACCTCGTCGTCGACATGGAGCCCTTCTGGGCGAAGTTCCGCGCCGTGAACCCGCACCTGACCCCCGGCTACGAACAGCCTCCGGCAGGACGCGAGTTCCGGATCTCGCAGGAGCGCATGAACGTGATCCAGAAGGAGTCCCTCTGCATCAACTGCGGCTGCTGCGTATCGGAGTGCAACGCGATGGAGTCCGATCCTGACTTCCTCGGGCCGCAGGCGCTCGCGAAGGCGATGCGATTCGTCGGCGACCCCCGCGACGGCGGCAAGATCGACCGGCTCGAGCTCGTCAACGGCAAGAACGGCGTCTGGCAGTGCACGCGCTGCTACTTCTGCAACGAGCGTTGTCCCAAGGGCGTCGACCCACGCGACGCGATCGCCAAGCTCGGCGCGGAGTCGATCGACGAAGGCGTCGACCGCGACATGGGCGCGCGTCACGCGAAGTGGTTCGTTCGCTCGGCGAAGACGACCGGGTGGTTGCGCGAGACCGAGCTCGTGCCGTACACGCAGGGACTCGTCGAGACGATCCGGCAGACGCGCTTCGCCTTCAAGCTCTTCCGCGTCGGCAAGGTGCCGCCGCCGTTCCCGCCGCACGTCGCGAAGGACGTCAAGGAGGCGCGCCGCCTCTACGAGCTCGTCGGACAGCAGGGCCGCCACGGTTACCGCGGCATCGTCCAGGGCGAAGCCGCGCTCGCGAAGCTTGCCCACGGCCACCACGAGGGCGAACGCGATCCGTACGGGCCGGGCTCGTTCCCGCGGCCCTTCATCGCCGGCGATGGACGTCCGTGAAGAGAGTCGCTTACTACAAGGGTTGCCTCGCGGCGCTCTCCGCAAAGGAGCTCGACTCCTCGACGCAAGCGCTCGCGCCGAAGGTCGGGCTCGAGCTCGTCGAGCTCGAGTCGGTCACCTGCTGCGGCGCCGGCGACATCCAGGAGGCGGACCCCGACTTCTACCTGCACCTGAACGCACGCATCCTGAGCTACGCGGCGGCAACGGGCGCCGAGACGCTGCTCACCGTGTGCAACGTCTGCACGCTCAACCTGCGCCAGGCGAACTGGCAGCTCGTCGGCGACGCGGAGCTGCGTGCGCGCGTGAACGAGAATCTGGTCGCCGTGGGCGCGCCCGCCTACGAGCGCGACGTCGACGTTCGCCACCTGCTCTGGGAGCTCGCCGAGGACTCGGGCTACGAGCGGCTGAAGATCGCCGCGCACAAGGGGCTCAAGGGCCTGAAGATCGCCCCGTTCTACGGGTGCCAGATCCTGCGACCCTCGCGTGTGCTCGGCTTCGAGGACCCTGACCGCCCGTCGTCGCTCGAACGAATCATCGAGGCTTGCGGCGGCGAGGCGATCGACTACCCGGCGAAGCTGAAGTGCTGCGGCTTCCCGATCATCCAGGCGCGCGAGGAGACTGCGCTCGGCGAGCTCGTCCAGCCGATCGAGCAGGCGGTCGAGGCCGGGGCGGACGCGATGGTGACGCCCTGTCCGCTCTGCCACCTGTCACTCGACGCCTGGCAGTCGAAGCTGAAGGCGCTGACCGGACGCGACTTCAGGATGCCGATCCTCCACCTCTCGCAGCTGATCGGCGTCGCGGCGGGGCTGCCCGCGTCCGAATTGAAGTTCCGGCGTCACGTCGTCAGCGTGCAGCCGGTGCTCGACAAGCTCGACGCGTAGGTGCCGCTCGTCGGCACCGGTCGTCAGGACGTGCGGGCTTTGCCCGCGCGTCCGTCTGCGTGGCCAACCCGGAACGTCTCATCGCCGGGGCTCGACGCGTAAGGTCTTCGGCGTGCCGCCGACCCGGCTCGAGGGCCTGACCAAGCTGACGCTCGAGACGGCGCCCTCGGTCTGCCATCGCTGCGTGTGGTGGCAGGCGCGCGGCCGACGCGAGATCGACAAGGATCGCTGGATGGAGCGTGTCGAGCTGGAGTTCGGCTCGTTCGGCACGGTGTACTACGACGGCGACGGGCGCGTGCTCGGCTCGATGCAGTACGGCCCCGCCGGCACCTTCCCGCGTGCCGACGAGCTGCCGGGTGGGCCGGCTTCCGACGACGCGATGCTGATCACGTGCGCGTATCTGCGCGACGAGACGAGCCCATGGGTGTTGCAGTCGCTCTTCCTGGCCGCGATCGGAGAAGCGCGTGAACGCGGTGTGCGTGCGGTCGAGGCATTCGCATACCGCTACCCCGAGGGCGAGTCGGCATATGAGCGCTTCCACGTGCACAAGACGATCTTCCCCGCCGACTTTCTCGGCGACTTCGGCTTCCGGATGCTTCGTTCGGCCGGCCGCGCCGGGCTCGCGCGGCTCGAGCTTGGCGGGCTCGTCCCCGTCGCCGAGTCGCGTCGCGAGCGGGCGCTGCGCCTCGCGAAGGAAGTGCTGCTGCCGACGCCGGTGCCGACGCCGCGCCGGCCCTGAGCGCTAGGCGGCCGCGCGGTCGCGTACGAGAAGCTCGGCGATCTGGATCGCGTTCAGGGCCGCGCCCTTGCGGAGGTTGTCGTTCGCGAGGAAGAGCGCGAGTCCGCGATCGACCGTCGGGTCGCGGCGGATCCGGCCGACGAGGACCTCGTCCAGGCCTGCCGCCTTGCCCGGCGACGGGAACTGGTCGACCCGAACCGAGGGTGCGGCACCGAGCAGCTCGGTCGCGCGCTCGGGTGTGAGCTCGTCCTCCGTCTCGATCCAGACGGCTTCCGCATGGCCGACCATCACCGGCACGCGGACGCACGTCGCCTGGATCGGCAGGTCGGGGAGCTCCATGATCTTCTGCGTCTCGGCGCGGAGCTTCGACTCCTCGTCGAACTCCTCGCCGTCGAAGTCCCAGTCCATGCGCAGGTCGTGCTCGGCCTGCGGTTCGTTGCGCAGCCGCTCCATCGACTGCGCCCCCGCGCCGGACACCGACTGGTAGGTCGCGACCCGCACGCGCACGAGCCCGGCCTCGTCGTGCAGCGGCTTTAGCACGCACGTGAGCGGGATCGTGCAGCAGTTCGGATTGGCGACGATGCCGTCGTGCTCGAGCGCCCGCTCTCCGTTCACCTCCGGTACGACGAGCGGGATCCCGGGCTCGAGACGGTATGCGGACGACTTGTCGATCGCGATCGCGCCTCCGGCGACGGCGTGGGGGACGAGCTGCCGCGAGGCGGATGTTCCGACCGAGAAGAGGAAGATGTCGACGTCGCCGCGCTCGAGCGCCTCGGGCGTGGCCTCCTCGACGGTGATGCCGTCGACGAGCTTCCCTGCCGACCGCGAGGAGGCGAAGACGCGTACCTGGTCGAAACGGTGCTCACGGAGCAGGCCGAGCGTGACGGTGCCGACAGCGCCCGTCCCGCCGACGACACCGATTCGCGTCGTGTTGGCCATCTCTGCCACAGTGTAGGGACCGCTTGCGAATGAGCCTCAACACCGTCCGGCGTGCCGCCGCCGTGCTCTTCGGAGCGGCGGGCCTCGCGCTCCTGCCGTGGACGTGGTGGATATCGGCGTCGCTGCCGACACACCATCACACGAGGCACTGGGACCTCGCGTGGGGCGGCTTCGACTCGGCGCTCGCGCTCTCCTTCCTGCTCACCGCTCTTGCCGCCTGGCACCGCCATCCGTGGCTGCCGGCGGCTGCCGCCGCCACGGGCGCGCTGCTCGTCTGCGACGCGTGGTTCGACATCATCCTCGAGAACAGGTCGAGCGACTTCGAGATCGCCGTGATCGAGGCCGTCGCCGCCGAGCTGCCGGCTGCGATCGTGTGCTTCGCGGTCGCCTACGTCACATCTCGCGCCGGCCCGCAAGCGCTCGACCAAGCGTGACCTCGTCTGCGTACTCGAGATCGCCGCCGACGGGCAGCCCGCTCGCCAGGCGCGTCACCCGGACGCGGTCGCGGAGCCGGTCGGCGAGATAGGCGGCGGTTGCCTCGCCCGTCATCGTCGGGTTGGTCGCGAGCACGACCTCGTGGACGCCGTTCGCCTCGACGCGGCGCAGCAGCTCGTCGATTCGCAGATCGCCCGGCTCGACGCCGTCGATCGGACTGAGCGCGCCGCCGAGGACGTGGTAGAGGCCGCGGTATTCGTGCGTGCGCTCGAGCGAGACGACGTCGACGGGTTGCTCGACGACGCAGATCGTCCCGTGGTCGCGCCTGGCGTCGGCGCAGATCGCGCAGGTCTCGTCCTCGGTGAGGTTGCCACACTCGCGGCAGAATCGCACGCGCTCCTTCACCTCCGTGAGCGCCGCGGCCAGGGCGAGCGCCTCGTCGGAGGGGCGTTGCAGGATGTGGAACGCGAGGCGTTGCGCCGTGCGCCGACCGACACCAGGCAGCCGGGTGAGCTGTGCGACGAGGTTCTCGACTGACGGCGAAAACACAGCCGCCCATTGTGCCGGTGGAGCCGGTCTGAGCTACTCGACCTCGGTCGCGTCGAGCGTGCTCTTGACGAGCTCGAGGATCTCCTCCTCGGTCGCCACCTGCGCCGGCTGCTCCTTCTCGGCCTGCCGCTCGGCCCCCTCCGCGAAGACGAGCGACAACCGTCTGCCGGTCAGCTCGTAGAGGGCTTCCTCGAGCAGCGCGGCGTTCTTCGGTTCCTCGGCCCGCTTGCGGTGGAAGTCGGCCGCCGGCGGGAACTCGACGGTGAGCGTGTCGCCCTCGAGCTTCGCGGGGTGCGCTTCCGAGAGCATCGCCGCGGCCGGCATGCCGCCCGCGCCGCGCTGCTCGACCGCCGGCAGCACCGACCGGCGCCATGCCTCCTGGAGCTGCGAGAGCTCGACGTTCGGCGGTGCCGCGGGTGGCTTGGCCTCAGGGGCCTCAGTGTCGGACACGTTCGTGTCCGACACCTGCGCCTGGGGTGCGTGGGGGCGTCCCTGCTCGATCCGGTCGAGCCGGAAGGCGATCCCCTCGCGCGAGAGATCCGATCCGGGCCGCGTCACCTTCACGAGCGCGAGCTCGAGCGGCAGGCGCGGGTCGCCGCCCCGGCGCATGTCCTCGACCGCGATCGCGAGCAGGTCGATCAGTCGCACGACCGTCGGCACGCCGAGCTGGTTCGCCTGCTCGCGCAGCCGCTCGCTCGCCTCGCTCGTCACCGGCAGCGTCTCCGGCACCTCGCCCATGTGCTGGACGAGCATCAGCTGCCGCAGGTGCTCGAGCAGGTCGAGCACGAGCCGGCCGAGATCCTGGCCGCGCTCCGAGAGCTCCTCGAGGAAGACGAGCGCGCCCGCGGTGTCGCCGTCGACGACGAGATCGCAGAGCCGGAACAGAACCTCGTCCTCGACCGCGCCGAGCAGCTGGAGCACGTCCTGCACGGTGATCGTCCCGCCCGTTGCGGCGGCGAGCTGGTCGAGGGTCGAGACGCCGTCGCGGAACGAACCGCGCGCCGAGCGTGCGATCAGGCCGAGCGCGGCGTCGGGCACGTCCATCGACTCGCCGTCGGCGACCCGGCGCAGCAGCTTGATCAGATCCGGGAGGCGCGGGCGCTGGAAGACGAACGTCTGGCAGCGCGAGCGCACGGTCGGGAGCACCTTCGCGAGCTCGGTCGTGCAGAAGACGAAGAGCAGGTGGGGCGGCGGCTCCTCGATCAGCTTCAGCAGGGCGTTCCAGGCGGCGTCGGTGAGCTGGTGCGCCTCGTCGAGGATGTAGACCTTGGAGCGCCCCTCGACCGGCTGGAGGACGACGCGGTCGCGGATCTCGCGGATGTCGTCGATGCCGCGCTGCGAGGCGGCGTCCATCTCGATCACGTCGAGCGAGGTGCCGGCCGAGATCGAGACGCACGAGTTGCACACGCCGCACGGCTCGGCCGTCGGGCCGTTCACGCAGTTGACGCCCTTCGCGAGGATACGGGCGAGCGAGGTCTTGCCGGTTCCGCGCGGGCCGGCGAAGAGGTAGGCCTGCCGGACGCGCCCCGCGCCGATCGCGTTCGTCAGCGTGCGCACGACCGCGTCCTGCCCGACCACCTCCGAGAACGTCTGGGGGCGATAGGTGCGGTAGAGCGCAGGCACCGGTCGATTCAACCAGACTCGTAAGGCGTGCCGCGGGCGCAAAAGCCGCTCGCAGCGGGTCCGGCGATAGATTGGCCAGGATCGATCGAAAAACCGGAAAGTCTTATTTGCACTCTATCGGTTGTCGGCGTACCCTCCCAGTAGTCATCGAAGCGGGAGAAGACCACACATGAGTCCGACATCGTCGTCATCGTCCGACGCCCTGAAGAAGAAGGATCGCTGGTCGGCCGGCGTCACCCCGTACGCGGAGATGGGGTACTACGACGCCGACTACGTTCCGAAGGACACCGACATCCTCTGCGCCTTCCGGATCGTGCCGCAGCCCGGCGTCGACCACATCGAAGCCGCGGCGGCAGTCGCGGGCGAGTCGTCGACCGCGACCTGGACGGTCGTGTGGACCGACCGCCTGACCGACCACAAGCACTACCAGGCGAAGGCCTACCAGGTCGATCCCGTTCCCGGCACGGATCAGTACATCGCGCGCATCGCCTACGACATCGACCTCTTCGAGGAGGGCTCGATCGCGAACCTGACCTCGTCGATCATCGGCAACGTCTTCGGCTTCAAGGCGCTGAAGTCGCTGCGCCTCGAGGACATGCGAATCCCGCCGCACTACATCAAGACCTTCCAGGGGCCGGCGCACGGGATCGTGATGGAGCGCGAGATGCTCGACAAGTACGGGCGCCCGCTGCTCGGTGCCACGGTCAAGCCGAAGCTCGGACTCTCGGCGAAGAACTACGGCCGCGTCGTCTACGAGGCGCTGCGCGGCGGTCTCGACTTCACGAAGGACGACGAGAACATCAACTCGCAGCCGTTCATGCGCTGGCACGACCGGTTTGGGTACGTGATGGAAGCCGTCGCGCGCGCAGAGGCCGTCACCGGCGAGGTCAAGGGCAGCTACATGAACGTCACTGCCGGGACGATGGAGGACATGTACGAGCGCGCGGAATACGCGAAGGAGCTCGGCTCGATCATCATCATGATCGACCTCACGGTCGGCTACACCGCGATGCAGTCGATGGCGAAGTGGGCGCGTGCCAACGGCATGATCCTGCACCTGCACCGCGCGGGCCACGGCACCTACACGCGCCAGAAGACGCACGGCGTCAGCTTCCGCGTGATCGCGAAGTGGTGCCGCCTGATCGGCGTCGACCACATTCACGCCGGCACGGTCGTCGGCAAGCTCGAGGGCGACCCGTCGACGACGAAGGGCTTCTACGACACGCTTCGCCTGAACCACATCCCCGAGGACCCGCGCTACGGCATCTTCTTCGACCAGGACTGGGCGTCGATGCCGGGCGTGATGCCGGTCGCGTCGGGCGGCATCCACGCCGGCCAGATGCACCAGCTCCTGCACTACCTCGGAGAGGACGTCGTCCTCCAGTTCGGCGGCGGCACGATCGGCCATCCGATGGGCATCGCCGCCGGCGCGACCGCCAACCGCGTCGCCGTCGAGGCGATGATCCAGGCGCGCAACGAGGGGAAGGACTACTTCCAGGAGGGCCCCGACATCCTCGAGAAGGCGGCCAAGGGCTGCCCCGAGCTCGACGCGGCTCTTCAGGTCTGGAAGGACATCACGTTCGACTTCGAGTCCACCGACATGCCCGACGTGCAGCTCGTGCCGTCGATCGGCTACTAGGAAGGAGCGCAGAGATGAAAGTCACTCAAGGCACCTTCTCGTTCCTGCCCGAACTGACGGACGAGCAGATCGACGCGCAGATCAAGTACGCCCTCCGCCACGGCTGGGCGATGTCGATCGAGTACACCGACGACGCGCATCCCCGCAACTCGTACTGGGAGCTGTGGGGCCTGCCTGTCTTCGACACGAAGGAGGAGGACTCCGAGAACGTCCTCCGCGAGGTTCGCGCCGCGCGCGAGGCCTTCCCGGAGCACTACATCAAGCTGATCGCCTACGACCCGACGTACACGCGCCAGACGACGGCGCTCGCGTTCATCGTCAACCGGCCTTCGGTCGAGAAGCGCTTCATCCTCGACCGCATCCAGGGACCGGGCCGCGTGAACCGCTTCCGGCTCGTTCCCGACGAGCGCACGCCCGGCCTCGGCTCGACATCGACGAACGGAGCCGGTACGTAGTGTCGTTCGAATTCGGGATGCGGCCCGGCCGGCCGCAGGGGTTCATCACCGCCCCGACCGAGCCGGAGGAGTACGACGTCGACGAGGAGGAAGCCGACCTCGAGGCCCCGGTCGTCCGGGACGAGGCTGACCTCGCTGAAGCCCTCAGCGCGACGAACGTCATGGAGGTGCTCGATCAGCTCGACCGCGAGCTGATCGCGCTCGTCCCGGTCAAGACGCGGATCCGCGAGATCGCGGCCCTGCTCCTGATCGACCGTCTCCGGGCCGAGGTTGGCCTCGCCTCGGAGCGCCCGTCGCTGCACATGTCGTTCACGGGCAACCCGGGTACCGGCAAGACGACGGTGGCGATGAAGATGGCGCAGGTGCTGTACCGGCTCGGCTACATCGACGAGCCGCGCGTCGTCGCATGCACGCGCGACGATCTCGTCGGCCAGTACGTCGGCCACACGGCGCCGAAGACGAAGGAGGTGCTGCGCCGGGCGTACGGCGGCGTCCTCTTCATCGACGAGGCGTACTACCTCTACAAGCCCGAGAACGAGCGCGACTACGGCGGCGAGGCGATCGAGATCCTGCTCCAGGTGATGGAGGCCGAGCGCGACAAGCTCGTCGTCATCTTCGCGGGCTACAAGGACCGGATGGACGACTTCTTCCACTCGAACCCCGGTCTCAGCTCGCGTGTCGCGCATCACATCGACTTCCCCGACTACGACGTCGACGAGCTGATGGCGATCGCGCACCTGATGCTCGAGAACCAGAACTACGTCTTCGGCCCCGGCGCCGAAGAGGCGTTTCGCGCCTATCTCGAGCGGCGCGTCAAGCGCCCCCGCTTCGCACACGGCCGCAGCGTCCGCAATTCGATCGACCGCGCCCGCCTGCGGCAGGCGAACCGGCTGTTCGCGGCCGGCGACGAGGTGCTGACGCGCGAAGATCTGATGACGATCACTCCGGACGACATCCTCCAGAGCAGCCTGTTCGCCGAGGACCACGAGCCGGAGGACGACGACCCGATCTCCGGCGCAGCCTAGAAGTGGCGCGCTCGATCACGCTCGGCGTCGTCGGCGACTCGGCGGCGGGCAAGACCACCCTCACGCGCGGGCTCGTGCGCGTGCTCGGCGAGGACAACGTCACGCACGTCTGCGTCGACGACTACCACCGCTACGACCGGAGGCAGCGCGCCGAGCGCAACATCACGCCGCTCGATCCCGAGTGCAACTACATGGACATGATGGCGCAGCACCTCGCGCACCTTCAGGCCGGCGAGCCGTTCTTGAAGCCCGTCTACAAGCACGAGGACGGGACGTTCGGGCCGCTCGTCCGGGTCGATCCGAAACGGTTCGCGGTCGTCGACGGGCTGCTCGGCTACTACACCCCGGAGCTGCGCAAGCTCTACGACGTGCGCACGTACCTCGCGCCTCCCGAGGAGCTACGGCGCCAGTGGAAGGTGCAGCGCGACTGCTCACGCCGCGGCTACACGACCGACCAGGTGCTCGCCGAGCTCGACCGGCGCGAACCCGACTCGGCGGCGTTCATCCGGCCGCAGGAGCGGTACGCCGACATCGTCGTCTCGTTCCTGCCGAACGAGCGCTCGGACCAGGAACACCTCGAAGCGGAGCTCGTGCTCAGGCCGACGCTCCGCCATCCGGACTTTCGCTCGGTGCTCGACGGCGAGGTCGATTCGAGCGACGGCATCCACATCGACGAGATCGACGGCGAGACGCACCTGCGGATCCCCGGCCGCCTCGAGGGCGAACGCGCGCATGCGCTCGAGGAGATGATCTGGGAAGGGCTCCACTTCGCGCGTCATCTCCGGTCGGAGCGGCTCGGCGAGTTCACGATCGGCACCGACCTCCACCGGTCGGAGTCGCTTGCGCTGATCCAGCTGCTGATCCTGTACCACCTGTTCACGGCCACCGCGGCCGTCGCACTCGGCGGCGAAGGGGTGCGGTCGGCCGACTAGCAGCTGGACGGGACGCCCCGTTCGGGCGTAGTCTGCCCCCGTGGCGGTCAAGCTCCACCGGTGTCGCAACGTCTGGGTGAAGATCGGCGGTCATCCGTGCTGGCGCGTCCAGCGTGAGCTCGACGCGGCCGGGATCGACTACGAGGTCGTTCCCGGGCCGGTGCGGCGAAGCAGCCGCGACGGCCTCGAACAGCTCTCCGGACAGCGGCTCTATCCGGTGATCGAGTTCGACGACGGATCGGTCTACCGCGAGGAGTCGAAGGACATGGCGGCGACGATCAAGTCTGGCCGGCTGATGGAGAAGCGCACCTAGCAGTTACGCATAGACAACGTCTTCCGCGAGCCGCAGCCGCTCGTGGATCACGTTGACCGCGCGCTCGGCGTCGGCCGCCGGCACGACGCAGGAGACGCGAATCGACGACGTCGAGATGATCTCGATGTTGATGCCGGCGTCGGCGAGCGCCTCGAAGATCGCCGCGGCGACGCCCGGATTGCTCTTCATGCCGGCGCCGACGACCGTGATCTTGGCGATCTCGCGCTCGCAGGTGAACCCCTCTGCGCCGATGTCCTTCGAGAGCTGCTCGAGAATGGGCTCGGCGCGGGGGAGCTCGTTCTCCGGAAGGGTGAACGAGATGTCGGCAAGACCCGCGACGGAGGTGTTCTGCACGATCTCGCCGATGTTGATCCCGGCCTCTGCGAGCGGACGGAACGTCCGCCCGGCCACGCCGGGACGGTCGGGCACGGCGCGAATCGTCACCTTCGCCTCGCTCGTGTCGTGCGCGATTCCCGAGATGATCGCCTGCTCGAGCATGTCCTCCTCCTTGACCACCCACGTACCCTCGTCCGGTTTGAAGGACGAGCGCACGTGCAGCTTGACGCCGTGGTTACGAGCGTACTCGACGGACCGTAGGGCGAGCACGCGGGCGCCGCTCGCCGCGAGCTCGAGCATCTCCTCGTAGGAGACCTCGCGCAGCTTGCGTGCGTCCTTCACGAGCCTCGGGTCGGCCGTGAACACGCCGTCGACGTCGGTGTAGATCTCGCAGACGTCGGCGTTCAGCGAGGCGGCGAGCGCGACCGCCGTCGTGTCCGACCCGCCGCGTCCGAGCGTCGTGATGTCGCGCGCCGTCGAGACGCCCTGGAAGCCGGCGACGATGGCGATCCGGCCCTCTTCGATCGCCTCGTGGACGCGGCCCCGGCGCATCTCGACGATCCTCGCCTTGGTGTGGCTCGTGTCGGTGACGATGCCCGCCTGCGAGCCGGTGAACGAGGCGGCCTCGTGACCGAGGTCGTTGATCGCCATCGAGACGAGGGCGACCGCGATCCGCTCGCCGGCGGTCAGGAGCATGTCCTGCTCGCGGGGATGGGGGTCGGGCGAGACCTCGCGCGCCAGGTCGAGCAGCCGGTCGGTGGTGTCGCCCATCGCCGAGACGACGGCGCACACCCGGTTGCCCGCCTCGGCGGTCTCGACGATCCGGCGGGCGACCCGCCTGATCTCCTCGGGGCCGGCGACGGAGGTCCCGCCGTACTTCTGGACGATCGTGGCCACCCGGCAGACGCTACCGGGTAGGGCCTCTAGCTCGTCCCGCTGCCCGGGACGGCGGTGAAGGTCATCTTGTAGGGCCCGCAGTTTCCGAGCGAGCCCTTCTCGAGCAGCGAGATCGTCCCCTTGACGGCCGTGGCGCTCGTGAACTGGCCGCTGACCGTGACGACGAGCTTGGTCGTCGAGTCGCCGCCGGCCCAGTTGTTCGGAGCCGACGTCGCCGCGAACGTCCCCTTGGCGGTCAGCGGGATCGAGTTCTTCAGCTGGACGAGCGACGTCGCGTACGGATCGACCTGGTACGGGTACGAGCCGTAGCCGAAGCAGCCGAGCGTTCCGAAGTCGAAGTCCCGGACCGCCTTGGCGCCGGCGACGAACGTCACGGTGTCGCCGAAGCCGTTGACGTTCTTCGCCGAGGTGGGGCCCGTGAAGCGCGTCCCGGCGTGCGGCAGCGCCGCCGAGGCAACCGCCACGGTGGCCAAAGTCGTCGTCAGCACCAGCGCGATCGTCAGCTTGCGCACCTGAGCCACCTCATGTGTCGGGGAATCCTCGGGACGTTCGGAGAGACCAAATTACCATGGTAGTTTCTGCCGCCCGTGGCATACCCGGTTGCCGACAAGAAAGCTGCGTCCGCTCTCGGTGTGGCGCTCCGCCGCGTGGGCTACGGCGAGGACGCCGTCCTCGACATGCTCGGCGAGGACGCCTACGGCAGCGACCGCGAGGACCTGCCGGTCGACGAGCGGCGCCTTCAGCGGTCGCGCCTCGGGACGGTCGTGCGGCTGCTCTTCCTGGAGCTGCCGGTCTCCCGTGAGGACGCGGTCACGGCGCTCGGCGAGCGGGCGGTGGAAGCGCTCGCGACGATCGGCACCGCCGAGATCCATCACGAGGTGCGCGTGCGCGCACGCGTGTTGCCGGTCGGCGACCTCTTCGTGATCTCGGACGACTACCCGGCCGGCGACGACGAGGATCCACCCGACTACGTCGCCGCCTACACGTCGACGTCTCGTCTCTGCGACTGCCTCACGCCGCGCGTGCGAGGTGGGCGCGCGCTCGACGTCGGCACGGGCAGCGGCGTGCAGGCATTGCTGGCGGCACGTCACGCCTCCCGGGTCGTGGCAACCGACGTCAACCCGCGTGCGCTCGCGTTCACCGAGATCAACGCGGCGCTCAACGGCTTCACCAACGTCGAGGTCCGGCAGGGCAGCCTCTTCGAGGCGGTCGCGGGCGAGCGCTTCGACCTGATCACCTGCAACGCGCCGTACGTCGTCTCACCCGAGAACCGGTGGGCGTACCGCGACAGCGGCCTGCCGGGCGACGAGATCACTCGACGCGTGGTGAACGCCGCCGCCGACCACCTTGCCGACGGCGGCTACGCGACGCTGCTCGGGAGCTGGGTCGGCAAGGACGAGGAGTCGGCCGACGACCGTCCGGTCGAATGGGCAAAGGGGCTCGAGGACATCGACGCGTGGATCCTCTCGGTGTGGGAGTCGGACCCGCTCGAGCACTCCGCGACGTGGAACCGGCCGCTCGCGAAACGGCGGGACGAATTTGCCGCCGCGCTCGACTCGTGGCTCGCCTACCTGGAGCAGATCGGCGCCGGCTGGGTGAGCGAAGGCGCGATCCTCCTGCACCGCCGCAAGGGAAAGCGGCACGGCGCGCGCGTCGACGGGATCGACGACGAAGGGCTCGAGGCCGCAGGCGACCAGGTGCGTCGCGCGTTCGCCGCGCGCGAGCAACTGGCCAAGCTGCGCCGCGCCGACGACTTGCTCGACCTGCGTCCCGCGCTCGCGATGCACGTCGAGCTCGAGCACGAGCTCGTCCCGCGGCGTCGTGGCAACGCCGACTTCGCCGCGCGCGTGCAGCTCGTCGACGGGACGAACTCGTTCGTCGAGACGACGATCGACGCGCTCGAGATCGTGCCTGCGCTCGACGGCACCGTCACGCTCCGCCGGTTGCTCCGAAACGCGGCTCCCTCCGCGCGGAAGGCCTCGCTCGCGCTCTGCCGCGACCTGCTCGAGCTCGGCGCGCTGAAGCTCTAGTCGGGCGTCCAGCGCCCCGAGCGGGCGAGCCCGTTCAGCCGCGCCTGCACGAGGTACGCGGCCTGAGCGGCCGCGACGTTGGCGGCTGACCCGGACCACGCCTTCTGGGTCGCCGCCTGCAGCGCCCGGCCGAACGAGAACGAGAGCTCCCACGGCTGTGGGCCGAGCGAGTTGATCGCGTTCAGGTGCTCGGTGGCGGCCGCGTCCGACTGGCCGCCCGACAGGAAGACGATGCCCGGCACGGCGGCGGGAACGTGATGACGAAGGCAGCGAACCGTCTGCTCGGCAACCTCCCGGACGGTTGCCTGGTCGGGGCAGTCGTAGCCCGAGAGCACCATGTTCGGCTTCAGCAGCATTCCCTCGAGCTCGACGCGCTGATCGCGCAGCTCCGTGAACACCGCGTGCTGCACGCGCGCGGTGGCGCGATAGGCCTCGGCGATCGTGTGCGTGCCGTCCATCAGGACCTCCGGCTCGACGATCGGCACGAGGCCGGCCTCCTGCGCGAGCGCCGCGTAGCGCGCCAGCGCGTGCGCGTTCGTCCAGACGGCGTACTCGCTCGGGCGGCCGTCGCCGATCGAGTACACCGCGCGCCATTTTGCAAACCGTGCACCGAGTCCGCGGTACTCCTCGAAGCGCGCGCGCAACCCGTCGAGCCCCTCCGTGATCGTCTCGCCCGGGGCACCTGCGAGCGGCTTCGCGCCCTGGTCGACCTTGATCCCCGGGACGATCCCCTTCGCCTCGAGGAGCTGCGGGAACGGTGTGCCGTCGGCGGAGCTCTGGCGGATCGTCTCGTCGAAGAGGATGACGCCGCTGATCCACTGCTCGGCCCCCGCCGCGGTGAACAGCAGGTCGCGGTAGGCGCGACGGTTCTCCTCGGTCGACTCGACGCCGATAGCGTCGAACCGCTTCTTGATCGTGCCGCTGCTTTCGTCCGCCGCCAGGATCCCCTTGCCGGGTGCGACGAGCGCATGGGCGGTGTCGGCCAGGTTCGGCATTGTCGACAAGGTAATAGTTGCCTAAAGGGTTGCGGCGCGGGTGGTCGGGGCCGGCACGCCGGGCGTACGATGGTCGGCGAGATGTACGGACGTGGCGGCTATCCGGGATTTGCTCCCTACGCGGTGCACGCGCACAACGGCTTCCCATTCCTCGGCGTGATCTTCCTGATTCTGCTCGTGATCGTGCTCGCCGTCCTCGCGGCGCTCGTCTTCCGCTGGCTCGTCGGCCGGCGCAGCGGCTGGCTCCGTCCCGCGGTCGTCTCCGGGGTGCCGATGGGTGACGTTCTCGCCGTCGTCCGGATGCGCTACGCGCGCGGCGAGATCGACCGCGACCAGTTTCTCCAGGCGACGGCGGATCTGAGCGGCCCGACGGCCCCGGCAGAATCGCCGCCGGACGCGCCGACGGCGGCGTAGCCCTACCCGCCGGGCGAGCGCAGCCGCGCGACGAGCGCGGCTTGGCTCTTCGGTCCCCAGAGGCCGTCGCGCGTCAGCCCGGCGGAAGCCTGAAAGCGCTTCACGGCCGCGGTCGTGATCGGTCCGTAGACACCCGTGACCGCGTGATGGAAGTAACCGAGCTTCGCGAGGTCTCGCTGCAAACGCCTCACCCACTGCGCCGGCGGCGGCAGCGCCGCGCCGCCCGCGGCTGTCTGGCTTCCTCCGGCAGCCGAGGAAACCCAGGCTGCAAGCGCGTCGATCTCCGCCGCCGACAGTGAGCCGCCGAACGACGGCATGCCGGGGCCGCCGCCGGTGACCTGTGCCGCGACCGCGCTCTGCGAGGGGCGAAGCTGGTCGAGGTTCGGCCCTTCGCTGCCCGACGAGCCGGCTGCGGCGAGCGTGTGGCAGTCGCCACAGCCCGACGACGACCAGAGCCGGCTTCCGGTCGCCGCGCCCGCTCCGGCCGGGGCGGCGAGCGCGATCGCCGTGCAGAGGAGTGCCGTCGTCGAGCGCTTCATCGGCCGCACCGTACGAGCGGCGAATGAGCCGTCGATGAGCGGACGGTCGATCTAGATCGAGATCCAGACGTCCGCGCCGCCGCCCTCGCTGCGGCCGATCCCGGCGCTGCCGCCGTGGGCAGAGGCGATCGCGTCGACGATCGCGAGCCCGAGCCCACTGCCGCCGCGGCCGCGCGCGTCGTCCGCGCGGCTGAACCGGTCGAATGCGCGCGGGGCGAAGCCCGCCGGAAAGCCGGCTCCCTCGTCGGTGACGTGCAGCTCGACGTGCCCGTTCGAGCGGCGCGCGGACAGCTCGACCGTTCCGGCGCCGTGCACGAGCGCGTTCGCGATCATGTTTCCAAGCGCCTGCTCGAGGCGCGCAGGATCGGCGTCGAGGGTCACGTCGTCGCCCGCGATCCGGAGCGAGCGGCCGAGCTCGCCGGCGCGCACGGTGAACCGTTCTGTGACGCGCTCGAAGAGCTGGCGTGCCCGCAGCGTCTCCGGCCGCACGGGCAGCTCCCTTTGATCGGCCCGCGCGACGAAGAGGAGGTCTTCCGCCAGGTTCGTCAGCCGGTCGGTCTCCTCTGCCGCCGAGCGCAGCGCCTGCTCGAGCTCGGTGTGCGTGCGCGTCCGGCGGAGCGCCAGCTCGAGCTCGGTGCGCAGCAGCGCAAGCGGGGTGCGGAGCTCGTGGCTTGCGTCCGAGACGAATCGCCGCTCGTGCTCGAACGCCGCCTCGAGCCTCTCGAGCATCTCGTTGATCGTCTCGGCGAGCCGCGAGATCTCGTCGCGGGCGGGCGGGACGGGCAGGCGCGCTCCCGGCGTCGACGCGGTGATCGCGGCCGCGCGCCGCCGCATCGCCTCCACCGGGCGCAGCGCCGCGCCGGCGAGGAGGTAGCCGGCGAACGTCGCGACCAGGAGCGCGAGCGGCGCCGAGAAGAGGAACTCGTGGCGTAGCCGTTCCAGGCTCTCTGCTCGGCTTGCGAGCGAGCGGCCGATAACGACCACGCGGCCGCCGCCGGCGGGCGCCGCCTCGAGCCGCCACGTCGCCTTCAGGCCCGGCACCGCCGAGCTGAGCGTGAGCGTGTGCGTGGCGGCCTTCCGCTCCGTCGGCGAGTCGAGCAGCTTCGGGAGTCCGGCCGGGGAGGACTCGAGAACCGCGCCGCTCGGCGAGAGCAGCTCGGCGATCCCTGCGGTGTCGAGCGCGTCCTTGTCGAGCAGCGGCTTCCCGTCACGGAGACGCGCGAGCGCCTCCGTCGACTGGCCGCGCAGGCCCTGGTCGACGCTTGCAAGCAGGGTCGACGCAACGCGTACGTAGAGGAACACACCGAGCGCGACGAGCACGAGTGCCATCGCGAGCGCAAACGGGAGCGTCAGCCGAATCCGGATCGGCAGCGAGGCCATCAGCCGCCGTCCTTGCGCAGCCGGTAGCCGATCCCGCGCACCGTCTCGAGCGATCCTCGGTCGAAGGGCCGGTCGATCTTCTCGCGCAGGTAACGGACGTAGACGTCGACGACGTTGGAGCGGCTCTCGAACGACATGTCCCAGGCTCCGTCGAGCAGCTGCACGCGGGTCAGCGCTTCGCCCGCGCGACGCATGAACACCTCGAGCAGTGCGAACTCCTTGGCCGAGAGCTCGATCTCGGCCGCGCCGCGCCAGACCCGGCGCGACGCCGGGTCGAGGCGAAGATCGCCGGCGGCGAGCTCGGTCGGACGCTCCGACGGACCTCGACGCGCGAGCGCGCGAAGTCGTGCGAGCAGCTCGCCGAAGGCGAACGGCTTGAGGAGGTAGTCGTCCGCGCCAGTATCGAGACCGGCGATCCGGTCTTCGAGTGCGTCTCGGGCCGTCAGCATCAGCACCGGCGTCCACACCTTCCGCTCGCGCAGCCGCCGGCAGACTGCGAGGCCGTCGAGTCCCGGCAGCATCACGTCGAGAACGATCGCGTCGTACGCATCGGAATCGGCCATCCACAGCGCCTCTTCGCCGGTGAGCGCCACATCGGCGGGGTGCCCTTCTTCGGCGAGTCCCCGTGCGAGCAGCCGCGCCAGCTTCGGCTCGTCTTCGACGACCAGGATCCGCATCTCAGCGGATCATCTTCCGCGAAAGATGAGGGCAGCGTGAGAGCTCTTTCATCGGCCGCTCATCTCCGCTTGCTCCACTGGGGGCATGGCGACGACGGCCGGAAGAACCTCGGTGCGCTACCGCCGCCGCGTCTTCGGCGGAGCGCTCGGCAATGCGCGCCTGACAGCGCTTGCCGGCGCTCTGCTGCTCGTCCTGCTCGCCGTCGAAGGCGCGACGGTCCCCTTCATCCGGTCGCTGCTCACGGTCCACATCTTCGTCGGGATGCTGCTGCTCGGGCCGGTCGCGCTCAAGCTCGGCAGCACGGGGTATCGCTTCGTGCGGTACTACACGGGCGCGCGTGATTACCGCGAGCTCGGGCCGCCCACGCCGCTTCTTCGCATCGTCGTTGCCCCCGTACTCGTCCTCTCGACGCTGACGCTCTTCGGCACCGGCGTCCTCCTGCTCGCGAGCCCTCATCGAGGAGCGATCCTCGGGCTGCACAAGGCGAGCTTCGTCGTCTGGTTCTTCGCCTGCGCCGTGCATGTGCTCGCGTACGCGGTGCGGACGTTGCGGACCCTGCTCGAGGATCGCATCGGCGGCGAGGCGCTTCGCGTGACGCTCGTCGTCACGGCGATCGGCGCCGGCGTGGCCGTCGCGGCCGCGACGTATCCGCTCGCGGCCCCCTGGCTGCACGGCGCGCTCCTCCGGCACCACTAGCCGGCCGGCGCGTGCCCGCGTCTAGTAGTGGCCGTCTTCGAGGTTCGGAGGATCGAAGCGCCGCTGATGAGTCTGCGGATCGCGGTACACGTCCTTGTGCCGGCCGAACGGGCTCATCTCGAACAGCGCGAACGCGACGAGGCCGAGCACCACCACGACGAAGACGATTGCGACGACTGTGACGACCATGCCCATGACGGCCTCCTCTCAGGCGGTGAGTGCCCGCTCGGTGTCGAGTACCCCGGTTGCGAGTGCGTAACGGACGAGTTCCGCGCGGTTGGCGAGCCGCAGCTTCTGCATGATCCGTGCGCGGTGCGTCTCGGCGGTGCGCACCGAGATGAAGAGCTGCTTGGCGATCTCCTGATTCGTGTGGCCCAATGCGAGCAGGCGGAGGACCTCGTGCTCGCGGGTCGAGAGCGGGTCGGCTTCGGCGCGCTCGTGCGCGTCGACCTCCGCTGCAGCGAGCCGCGCGCCGAGCGTCGGATGGACGTAACGATGGCCGGCGGCGACTTCCTGAATCGCCTGGATGAGCTCGGCGTCGGCAGCCTCCTTGAGGAGGTAGCCGTGCGCACCGGCCGAGAAGGCCTGGCGCACGTAGCTGGGGTCGTCTTGCATCGACAGGACGAGCACGGACGTCTTCGGCGCCGCCGCGAGCAGGTCGGGGAGCGCCGCGATCCCGCTGCGTCCCGGCATCACGATGTCGAGCAGGAGCACGTCGGGGTTCAGCTCTGCGACGGCCGCGATCGCCTCTTCGGCGTCGGCGGCCTCGCCGACGACCTCGATCGACGGCTCGGACTCGAGCAGGCGGTGCAGACCGGAGCGCACGAGCGCGTGGTCGTCGCAGATGAGTACCTGAATAGCCATGGAACGCAGGATCACTCCCCGCCCGCGGCCACGCGACGGGGTCGACCGCATCGCGTCTGCGGGGTTCTACGGATCTTCGGGCAGCGCCGGAACGGATGACCGGGCACGGAGGCGCCGGTTTCCTTTCGGGCATGAAGCCGCTGATTCTCGTCGCGTACGCGACGAAGAAGGGCTCGACTGAGGAGGTCGCGCAATCGATCGCCCGCCGGCTCTCCGAGCAAGACCTCGTCGTCGACGTGCGCGCCGCGGCCGACGTCGACGACCTGCACGGCTACGACGGAGCCGTCCTGGGGAGCGCGCTCTACATGGGCCGGCTGCACGAGGATGCCCGCACGTTCCTGCGCCGCCATCGCAGCGACCTGGCCGGCCTGCCGTTCGCGGTCTTCGCGATGGGCCCGCGGACGCTGCGCGAGGAGGACGTCGCCGACTCCCGCAAGCAGCTCGCCGCGGCGCTCGCCAAGGACCCGACGCTGGAACCGTTCGCGACCGCGATCTTCGGCGGCGTGCTCGACCCCTCGAAGCAGCGCTTCCCGTTCAACCGGATGCCGGCGTCGGATGCGCGGGACTGGAACGCGATCCGTGCATGGGCCGACGAGGTCGCGGCCCGCTTCGCGTTGATCGATGCAGTCGCGTGACCACGCAGGAGCGCGGCGCAGACGGCCCTCGCCGAAGGTGCTGGTCGCGGCTTCGCTCATCCTCGTCTTCGCCGCGGCCATCCTCGCGCTCGGCGCGATCTCGCACGGCAAGGCGCCGAAGCTCGTCGGTGTCGCGGAGGTTCGGACGCTCCTCGACGGCATCCCGCAACACGGGAACGCCCTCGGCTTGCGGACGGCGCCGGTGACCCTCGTCGAGTACGTCGATCTCCAATGTCCCTACTGCCGCGAGTTCGAGATGCAGGCGCTCCCGACGCTGGTCGAGCGTTTCGTCCGTACGGGGAAGCTCAGGGTCGAGCTCCGCCCGCTGGCGTTCATCGGCGCCGACTCGGTGCGCGGGCGGAACGCGATCGTCGCCGCCGGCATGCAGAACCGGCTGTTCGACCTCGCCCTGCTCCTCTACGAGAACCAGCAGGTCGAGAACACGGGGTGGCTCGACGATCGGCTCGTGAAGGAGGCGGCTGCCGCGATCCCCGGGCTCGACGTCTCCCGACTCCTCGCGGACCGCAACACCGCGGTCGTGGCGACCGCCTGCGGCACGTTCGACGCCGAAGCCGACGCCGCGAAGATCACGTCCACGCCGACGATCCTCGTCGGCAGGACCGGAGCGGCGCTGCGCAGGGTCACGCTGGCCTCGCCGACCGACGAGCAAACCGTCGCCGAGGCGGTGGCGGCGGCGCTCTAGGGTGTCCGCCGGCGCAGCGTCATCGCGCCGAGCCCGAGCGCGAGCGCTGTGACGCCGAGCACGATTGCCGTGTCGCGCGCCACGGCTCCGCGCGCGCCGCCCTGCACCGCATGCGCAAGCGCGTCGTAGGCCCACGTGAGCGGCAACGCGTACGAGACAGCGCGCAGCACGTGCTCCATGTGGGCGCGCGGCTGGAGCAGGCCGCAGAGGAGCAGCTGCGGGAAGACGACTGCCGGCATGAACTGCACCGCCTGGAACTCGGTGCGGGCGAACGCGCTGAAGAAGAGCCCGAGCGACATGCCGAGCACGGCGTTCGCAATTGCGAGCAGGATGACCACCAACACCGATCCCGAGACGCTCAGCCCGAGCAGTCCGAACGCAACGCCCGCGGTCAGGCTCGCTTGTACGCAAGCGACCGCCGCAAAGGCGATGCCGTAGCCGAGCAGCAGGTCGAGCTTCGCGAGCGGCATGCTCATCAAGCGCTCGAGCGTCCCCGACGTCCTCTCGCGCAACATCGCAATCGACGTGACGACGAACATCGACGAGAACGGGAAGATGCCGACCATGGGCCCGCCGACGCGATCGAACGTCGCGGACTGCCCGTCGAAGACGTAGCGGAGGAGCGTGATCAGCAGCGGCGGGACGAGGAAGACGAGCGCGAGGGTTCGCGGATCGCGCCGGAGCTGCCGCAGCACGCGCAGCGCGGTCGCGACGGTTACGCGCGCGGTCAACGTGACTCCACGAGCGCGAGGAATGCAGCGTCGAGATCGCGGCAGCCCGTGCGCTCGCGCAGCGAGCCGGGCGTCTCGTCGGCGATCAGCTTTCCCTCGCGCATCAGGAGCAGCCTGTCGCAGCGGTCGGCCTCGTCCATCACGTGTGAGGAGACGAGCAGCGTCGCGTCGCCGTTCGCCGCGAGGTCCCGGAACGTGTTCCAGAGATCTCGCCGCAGGACGGGATCGAGGCCGACGGTGGGCTCGTCGAGGACGAGCAGCTCGGGCTCCGCGAGCAGCGCGGTTGCGAGCGAGACGCGCGACAACTCGCCGCCGGAGAGCGTGCGCACGATCCGGCCTCCGAATGTCGCGAGCCCGACGACCTCGAGCACACGGTCGACCTGTTCGCCCGCCGCGTCCAGCACGCGGGCGAAGTAGGCGAGGTTCTCGCGCACCGTGAGGTCTGCATAGACCGAGGGCGCCTGCGTGACGTAGCCCACCCGGCGGCGCAGCGCAGGCGAGCCGGCGGCGGCGCCGAGCACGCGCACGGTTCCGCTCTCGACCCGCTGCACGCCGACGATCGACCGCATCAGGGTGGTCTTGCCGGACCCACTCGGCCCGAGCAGTCCCGTCACGGTGCCGTGCTCCACCTTCAGCGAGACCCCCGCAACCGCCTCCCTGCCGCCGCGCACGACGCGGAGGTTCTCGATCTCGACCGCCGGCAAGGACTTCTACGAGGTCGGAAGCTCGGCGACGATCGTCGTTCCCCCACCGGGCGACGACTCGACTTCGAGCCGGCCGCCGAGGAGCTGAGCCCGCTCGCGCATGCCGACGAGCCCGAGTGCCTCCTCGCGCACGTCGCGCTTCGCGAAGCCGGTGCCGTCGTCCTCGATCACGACACGCACGGTCCTGGCCGCGCTCGTGACGACGATGCTGACGGAGCGGGCCGACGCGTGCTTGACGACGTTCGTCAGCGCCTCCTGCACGATCCGGTAGAGCGCGGTCTCGTACTCGCGCGGCAGGCTGCCCTCGGGGACGGCGACGTTGACGCCGACCTCGAGCCCGCTCCGCTCGCGGATCACCGAGGCCAGGCGTTCGACGGCGGCGGCGAGCCCGAAGTCGTCGAGCGCCGGCGGGCGCAGCTCGACGGTGAGTCGCCGCACGTCGCCGAGGGCCGAGTCGACGAGGTTGCGGATGACGGCGAGCGGCTCCTCGCCCAGCTCGCGCTCGAGCGCCTTCAGGCCGAGGAGGATCGAGGCGAGCGCCTGGCCGGTCTCGTCGTGGAGCTCGCGCGCGAGCCGGGTCCGCTCGAGCTCCTGGCCTTCGAGCAGCGCGCGGACGGCGCGCCTGCCGACGCGTTCGGAGAGCTCGATCGCGACGGCGGCGCGATTCGCAAATGCCTGTGCGACGCGCATGTCCGCATCGGAGAAGCGCGGACTCGGCCCGCGCTTGTCGTACACGACGATCACTCCCGCCGCCTCGTCGCGGACGACGAGCGGGACGTAGAGCGCGGCGCTGGCCTCGACGAGCCGCGGCGTCGTCTGGTCGACCTCCGGGTCGTCGAGCAGCGAATCGATCCGCTCGCTTCGCCGCCGTTCGAGCGTCCGACCGCTCTTCGAACGGTGTGCGTCGACCTTCAGGCCGTGCAGCCGCTCGGCTCCGTCGCCGCTCGCCGCCTCGACGGTGAGCCAGTCGCCGTCCGGAGTGGGACGCTGGATCATCACCACCCGCGCGTCGACGAGCTCGCGCAGCCGCGAGGCGGCGAGCTCGAAGAGCTGGCCGAGGTCGCCCTCGCCGACGAGCGCCTCGCTGATCTCGTTCAGCGATTCGAGCTGCCGCGACCATTGCCGCGACGACTCGTACAGGCGTGCGTTCTCGATTGCGACGGCGGCCTGCGCGGCGAGCAGCCGCACGATCTCCTCGTCCTCGTCGTTGAACTCCTCGGCGTCCTTCTTCTCGGTCAGATAGAGGTTCCCGAACGCGGTGCCGCGAAGCTCGATCGGCACGCCGAGGAACGTCTCCATCGGCGGGTGGCCGGGCGGAAAGCCCACCGAGCGCGGATCCTGGCTCAGGTGGCGCAGGCGGAGCGTCTGGCGGTTGTTGATCAGCACGCCGAGGATGCCGCGGCCGCGCGGGAGATCGCCGATCGCGCGCTGCTGCTCCTCGTCGATGCCGACCGTGATGAACTGCTCGAGGGCGCTGCCCGTACGGTCGATCACGCCGAGCGCGCCGAAGCGCGCGCCGGTCAGCTCGACGGCGGTTTCGATCACACGGCGGAGCAGCGCCTCGAGCGAGAGCTCGGAGCTGAGGGCGATGCCGGTTTCGACCAGACCCCGGAGGCGGCCGGCCGGCGCCGTCTCTTCGGGCGTCAGCTTCTGCGCGGAAACGCAGCCAAGACTACGTCAAGAGGGTGAGAACCCGGCGTTAAGGCGGGCGCCGTCGCGTCAGCGGAGCGTCGGGTCGAGCAGCTCCCTGAGGTCCGCGACGACGAGGTCGGCGCCTTCGTGCCGCATCGCCTCGCCGCCGCCGTGACGCTCGACCGCCACGACTCGGTCGAAGCCGCCCGCGCGCGCCGCGGCAACGCCGATCGGCTCGGTCTCGAACACGGCTGCGTGCTCGGGCGGTACGCCGAGCCTGCGACACGCAGCGAGCAGCACGTCGGGCTCCGGCCACGCGCGAAGATGCTCGGCGACGATCACGTTGCCGTCGACCCGCTCGTCGACGAGTCTCGCGAGCCCCGCGCCCTCGAGGATCGCCTGGGTGTTCGCGCTTGCCGAGACGACGGCGGAGCGCAGGCCCGCGTCCCGCACCGCTTCGAGGTAGTAGCGGGCGCCTTCGTACGCGTCGACGTGCCGCGTCGCGAGCAGCTGCTGGAGCGCCTCGTTCTTGCGTTTCGCGATGCCGTGGACGGTCTTCGTGCTCGCAGGATCGTCCGGGCTTCCCTCGGGAAGCCTCAGGCCGCGGCTTGCGAGGAACGCACGGACGCCGTCGAGCCGAGGGCGGCCCTGGATGAACGCGCGGTAGTCGGTTCGGGGGTTGAAGGGTGCGAACGGCCCGAAGCGCTCGCCTGTTCGCTCCGCCCGGCTGAACAGGAGGTCCTCGAACGTCTCCGCCCACGCCGCCGCATGCACCGCGGCGCTCGCGGTGAGCACTCCCTCGAGCTCGAAGACGCAGGCGTTGACTTCCGACGGGAGGCCGAGCATGCGCTGCGACGGGCGCGGCGCCGCGACTCGGTGGACGAGCCGGATCTGATGCTCGCGTGCGACCTCGTCGAGCAGGCGCGCGGTGCGGTCGCGCTCCTCGACGAGCCTGCGCCTCAGGTGATTCCCGGGCGACAGGTACTCCCCTGCGGCCTGCACCGCGTCCTGTGCGGTGTTCAGCGCCAGCCGCCAGTGCGCGCTGAGCGCGTCCAGGTCGAGCGGCGCCTCCGGGCTAACCGGGACGGTTGCCGTCCGGGACGATTGCGACGGGGCACGCGGCATGGTGGGCGCACTGTTGACTGACCGACCCGAGCAGAAGACCCTTGAAGCCGCCGAGCCCGCGCGAGCCGACGACGAGCAGGTCGGCGTTGCGTGCCTCCTCGACGAGGACGTCCGCCGCCTGGCCCTCGCGGACGACCGGTGTCACGCTGACGCCGGACTTCGAGACGGACGCCTCTTCGAGCGCCTGCTCGAGCGCGGTCTTGGCGCTGTTCTCGAACTCGCTCGGGTCGACCATGACCGGCGCCATGCCGCTGCCGTAGACGGCGAGTGGAATGTGCCAGGCGGCGACGGCCCTGACGTCGGCACCGCGAACCCGGGCCTCGTCGAGCGCGTACGAGAGTGCATTGATCGACCCGTGAGAGCCGTCGATGCCGACGACGATCGTGCCGCTCATTTCCGCTCCTTTCAGTCGACTCCACCCTTGATTCTCGGCTCTGGCCGACGGCCCGACCTCGGAAAAGGTCCGGATTCCGGGTGCGGCCTAGTACCGATGCCGGCGGTCCCGCCGCGCGTCAGCCTGGAGACGTGTTCGGCAACGCCTCCCAGCACATGAGCTTCCTGCTCGTCACGACGGGCGCCGGGCTGACCATGTTCTTCGCCGGGGCGAAGAAGCGGCGACTTCAGTGGCGCACCGCGCCGCGCGAGCGCCGCAACCGGCGGCGCGGCGGACGCCGGGTGTGAGGCGGGCCGGAAGGTCCCTTTCGCGAGGCGAACAGAAGTCAGGCAGCCTTCACCCAATGATCAGCGAGGCCGGAGTCGGGGCGGTCGACGTCATCCTTCGGGACGGCGGCACCCTGCGGCTGCGGGCCCCCGTCGCCGCCGATGCAGAGGCGGTGCTCTCGTTCTTCGAGGCGCTGTCGCCGGAAAGCCTCTCGCTCCGGTTCCACGGCGCGCGCCGTGTCGACCGGGCGCTCGTCGAGCCGTTCCTCGATCCCGACTGGACCGAGCGCGGTGCGCTGCTCGGCTGCCTCGACAGCGAGGTCGTCGCGCTCGCGAGCTACACGCGGCTCGACGGGACGGACTCCGCGGAGGTCGCCTTCGTCGTCGCCGACGCCGAGCAGAAGCGCGGGATCGGCACGCGCCTGCTCGAGCAGCTCGCCGCGCGTGCGCGCGAGGCGGGGATCACGGAATTCGTCGCCGAGGTGACGGCGGGCAACGCCCACGCAGCCCGCGTCTTCGCCGACACCGGCTTCGAGCTCGTGCGCGAGCTCGAAGGAGGGGAGATCGAGCTGCGGTTTCCGATTGCCGCAACCGGCGACCTGACGCTCCGCGTCGAGAGCCGGGACCACGTCGGCGTCGTCGCCTCGCTTCGGCCGTTCTTCGCCCCTCGTTCCGTCGCCGTGATCGGCGCGTCCCGGCGTCGGGGGTCGATCGGCGGCGAGCTCTTCCGCAACATCCTCGCGGCAGACTTCTCGGGCACCGCGTATCCGATCAATCCGGGCGCGGAGCCCGTTGCCGGGGTGCGCGCCTATGCGTCGATCGCCGACCTGCCGGAGCTCGTCGACCTCGCGGTGTTCTGCGTGCCGGCCGCGCGCGTGCTCGAGCTGGCCGAGGCTGCGCTGCAGGCCGGGGTGCGTGCGCTCTGCGTCATCTCGGCGGGATTTGCCGAGACGGGGCCCGAGGGATCCGACCGCCAGGACCGCCTGCTTGCGCTCGTTCGCGCACACGGCGCGCGGCTGCTCGGGCCGAACTGCCTCGGGATCGCGGTCCCGCCGATCGGCCTCAACGCGACGTTCGCGCCGAGACCGCTCCCGTCGGGGCGGATCGGGTTCTCCTCGCAGAGCGGAGCGCTCGGACTCGCACTGCTCGAGAAGGCGACCGAGCGCGCGCTCGGCTTCTCGGCCTTCGCGTCGATCGGCAACAAGGCCGACGTCTCGTCGAACGATCTCCTCCAGTGGTGGGAGGACGACGACGGCACCGATCTCGTGCTGCTCTACCTCGAGTCCTTCGGCAATCCGCGCACGTTCGCGCACGTTGCGCGGCGCGTCGCGCGCCGCAAGCCGATCCTCGCCTTGAAGGCCGGCGTCACCTCGGCGGGTGCGCGGGCGGCAAGCTCGCACACTGCGGCGCTCGCCGGCTCCGATGCCGCCGTCGAGGCTCTCTTCCACCAGGCCGGCGTCCTGCGTGCGCGCACGCTCGAGGAGCTCGTCGACGCAGCGGCGCTGCTCTCGTCGCAACCGCTGCCGAACGGGCCTCGCGTGGCCGTGATCACGAACGCCGGCGGTCTCGGCATCCTCTGCGCCGACGCGTGCGAGGCGCACGGGCTCGAGCTGCCGGCGCTCGACCAGCGCACGCGCTCCCTGCTTGCCAAGGCGGTGCCGGACGAGGCGAGCCTGGCGAACCCCGTCGATCTGCTCGGCTCTGCCACGGGCCAGACCTACGAGGCCGTGATCGGACCGGTGCTCTCCGATCCGAACGTCGATGCGCTGGTGGTGATCTTCGTGCCGCCGGTCGTTGCGGGAGCCGACGAGGTCGCGGCCGCGATCCGCGCGGCAGTTGCGCGCGCACACCAGGAGAAGCCGGTCGTCGCGGTCGTCGTCAGCGCCGAGGGAACGCCGGCGGTGCTGCGCGAGACCGACTCTCCGGTCGTACCTCTTCCGTATCCGGAGTCGGCTGCTCGTGCGCTGTCGCTCGCGCTCGAGCGGACGCGCTGGCTCGAGCGGCCGGTCGGCACGGAGCCTTCGCCGGCCGGGGTCGACCGCGCCGCGGCGCGCGCGATCGTCGCGGGCGCCGACGGCTGGCTCGCTCCGGCGGAGGCGTCCGCGCTCCTCAGGTCGTACGGAATCCCGCTCGTCTCGGAACGCGTCGCCATCGACGTCGAAGAGGCGGTCGCCTACGCGCGCGAGCTCGGCTTTCCGGTCGTCGTCAAGACGGCCGAGCCGGGCGCGCACAAGACGGAGCTCGGCGGCGTCGCGCTCGATCTCCGCAGCGAGTCGGCGGTCCGTGCCGCCGCGTTGCGCATCGGCCCGCCGGTGATCATCCAGCCGTTCCTCTCGGGCGGCACGGAGTTCCTCGCCGGCGCCGTGCAGGACCCGATCTTCGGTCCGCTCGTCGCCTTCGGGCCCGGCGGCGAGCTCGCCGAGCTGATCGGCGAGGCGACGTTCCGGCTCGCCCCGCTTACCGACCTCGACGCGCTCGATCTCGTTCGAACCGGGAAGGCAGGCCGGCTCGTCTCGGGCTTCCGCGGGGCGCACCCTCCGAACGAGGAGGCGCTCGTCGATCTCCTGCTGCGGCTGGGGAGGCTCGCGGCCGACCTGCCCGAGGTGGCCGAGCTCGACCTGAACCCGGTGCTCGCCGGGCTCGACGGCTGTGTCGCGGTCGACGCCCGGATCCGCGTGCATTCGCCGGATCTGCCGCACCGCGTCAAGGCCTGGTAATTCACCGCAGCGCCGATCGGCGAGATCTCCGATGGTCTGGCGGGATCCGGCTCCGATCATGTCGGTATGCAGGTCAGGGACGTGATGAGCACGAACGTCGTGACGGTTTCGCCCGAGCTGTCGCTGAAGGAGGTCGCTGCGCTGCTCGCGAAGCACCGCATCTCCGGCGTTCCGGTCTGTGGCCCCGGCGGAGACGTCGTCGGCGTGGTCACCGAAGGCGACATCCTCTGGAAGGAACGGGGGCTCCGGACGGGCCACGGGACGCTCGAGTGGATCCTCGAACGTGCCTACGGCGAGGAGGAGCGGATCAGCGCGCAGACCGCGGGCGAGGCGATGACCTCGCCTCCGCTCACCATCGCTCCCGATGCGTCGCTTCCCCAGGCCGCCGAGCTGATGATCCGCCGCAACGTCAACCGGCTACCCGTGCTCGAGGGCGGCAGGCTCGTCGGGATCGTGGCCCGGGCAGATCTCGTTCGCGCTTTCACGCGGTCGGACGAGGAGATCGAGCGCGAGATCAGCAACGAGGTCCTGCGCGAGATGCTCTGGATCGACCCGGACAGCGTCTCGCTCGTCGTCACCGGCGGCAAGGTGTCGGTCGTCGGCGAGGTGGAGAACCGCTCGACGGCAGAGTCGATCGAAAGCCGGATTCGCGCCGTGCCCGGCGTCGTCGGCGTACGGTCGAAGCTTCGCTGGCAGATCGACGACCGCTCGCGCAAGACCGAGGCCGCCGCCGATCATCTCGCCCGGCCGGTCTGAACCTAGCGCTTCGCCACGTCGTTGATCCGCAGGTGCCTGACGCCGTGGGGCACCCGCACCTCCACGAGGTCGCCGGGATGATGGCCCTCGATCGCCCGGGCGACCGGCGATTCGTTGGAGAGGCGTCCTGCCCCGGGGCTCGCCTCCGCCGGCAGGACGATCACGTAGCGCTCGGCCGTTCCCTCGTCGAGGTCGTCCAAGACGACGCGCGACCCCAGCGTGACGGTCTCGTAGGAGCTGTCGCGGTGGTGTGGAGTTGTCGTCGAGCCGATCACACGTTCTCTGATCCACTTTCGACGTCCGCGGGCGTTCCGGCATCGGGGCGCACCGCGGAGAGGTTGCGGAGAACTCCTGACGGTCCTTCCACGAGCGTCTCCGGCTCCGCCACGATGTCCGGGGCTGCGCGCGGTGCCAGGCTGTGAGAGATGAGCCGGATCTCGAGAGAGAAGCGAACGGCGACCCCGTCGTTCCCGCTCGTCGTCCACGCCGACCGCGGAATCCCGCCGGCCGCGAAGGCGCGTGCCGAGCAGGTCGTGCTTCGGGTCGCGCGTTTCTCGAGGCGCCCGGTTCTCTACGGACGCGTGGTGCTGCGCGTGGAGAGCGATCCCGCCGTCGAACGGCCGGCGATCGCGAAGGCGACGCTCGACGTCAACGGCCGGGTCGTGCACGCTCACGCCGCTGCGTCGCGAATCTACGACGCGATCGACGTACTCGACGAGCGGCTGCGGCGAGAGCTCGAGGAGCTCGAGGATCGCTCGAGCGTGCGCGGCGGGTTCCGGCTTCCTCAGCCCTGAAGGTGCTCCGTCAGGTGCTCCTTCATGTGCGCGAGCGAGGCGAACCTCTTGCCGAGCAGATGCGGGTGGTACGTGCACTCGACGGTCGTCCCCGTCTCCTCGTCGTGGAAGGCGCGGAGATGCGGGCAGCGATAGCAAACCTCGACGTCGACGGTCGAACCCGGCGTGAGATGCGGGCAAGCGACCTGTCCGTCGAGCATCGGCACCTCTTGCGTTCTCATCACTCGCCTCCTTTCCGTCGTTTGCAGTTGACTACTCAGTTCAGTCTTCGCAGATGTCGCCGATCGCCGCCAGCGAGTGGAGGAGCAGGTCGCGCGTCTTGATGCGGATCGACGCGTCGTGCGATCCGGCCTCGACGACGACGGTGTCCCGCTCGACCAGACAGCGGTCGACGACCGTGCGATCGCCGCCCGGGCCGCCGAGCGGCGGCACCGCGCCGAGCTCGAACGCCGGGTAGGCGGCCGTCAGCTCCGCCTCGGTCGCGAGCCGCACGTCGTGCTCGAGCTTGAGCACTGTCCGCACCTTCTCAGCGTCGACGTGCGCCCAAGCCGGCACGACGGCGCGGACGAACCCGTGTCCGTTCTTCATGACGACGGTCTTTGCGACCTCGTCGGGTGAGATTCCGAGCGCGTGCGCCTCGGCGCGCGCCGTCTCGGTGTGCATGTGCGGCAGCACCTCGTAGTCGACGTGTTCGCGGTCGAGGAGATCGACGAGCTCCTTCGAAGCGATCATGGCTTGTCTCTCTCCGTGCGCGGGCGAATGAGCGAATCGCTCGACGGGAAGAAGATGCTGACGTGCTCGTCGTCCCACCGGACTCGGTAGTGCGCATCGCCGGGCTTGCCCAGCACCTCGAGGATCTCGCCGATACGGCGCGACTCGCCGGTGCGATGGCCCTCGACGACGACGAGGTCACCCGGTTGTGCCTGGTGCGTTTGGATGGTTTCGGCCATTTCGACCTCCTGTCGTCGGAACGACGCCATCGTCCCGCAGGAGCCGAGCCCGGCCATCCGCAAGACCACGGATTCGGTTCTGCGGGTTCTCACGGAGCCGCCGGTGCCGCCGGGCGGCGCTGCGGGGTTCCCGCAGGGAGCCGGCGGGTCAGTCCCGATGCCGCCCCCGGCGCGGTGCCGCAGGATGCGCGCATGACGTACGCGGTCGTGGTCAGCGCAGACGACGGGCCCCAGCAGGCAGGGCGGCTCGAGCTCGAGCCCGACGGCCTGCGGTTCTCCGACGGAAGCCGCATGCTCTACGCCGACCTCGGCGACGTCTACGTCGAACGGAGGTCGGGCGGCGGTTCTGCGGCACGCCGCCCGACCCTCGTCGTGATCTCCCGGCAGGGCGAGCGGCGGACGATCACGTCGCTCGAGGGACTCGGCGCACTGCACGAGCTGGCGGAGGAGCTCGTCGAGGCTCGCGGGAAGACGTCCGGCTGAGCCCGCCGTCAGACGTGCAGGCCTCGCTGTCCCACGACCGTCTGCGGGCGCTGATCGACGCGGGCCGCATGCTCACGTCCGAGCTCTCGCTCGACGCGGTGCTGCACCGGCTGACCGAGGTCGCGGCCGAGCTCACCGGTGCGAGGTACGCCGCGCTCGGCGTGATCGACTCGAAGGGAGCCGGCCTCGACCGGTTCGTCACCCACGGGCTCGACGAGCGCACCGAGGCTGCGATCGGAGAGAGGCCCCAGGGCCGCGGCATCCTCGGCCTGCTCATCCGCGAGGCGACGCCGATTCGCCTCCACGACCTGACCCGCGACCCGCGCTCGGTGGGGCTGCCGCCCGGCCATCCCCCGATGCACTCGTTCCTCGGCGTGCCGATCATGCTGCGCGGCGCGGCGTACGGAAACCTGTACCTCACCGAGAAGGAGGACGGCGAGGACTTCACCGCCGAGGACGAGGAGCTGATCACCCTGCTCGCGGCGCAGGCGGCGATCGCGATCGATCTCTCCGAACGCGTGGCGCGGGACTCGCTGCGCCGCGTCGTCGCCGCGCAGGAGGTGGAGCGACGCCGGCTCGCGCGCGAGCTGCACGACGAGACGGGGCAGGCGCTGACGTCGATCCTGCTCGGACTGCGCTCGCTCGAGGAGTTCGTCGACGACGAGAGCGAGCGTGCGGCCGTCGCGCACATCCGTCAGCTCACGGTCGAGACGCTTCAGGACGTCCGCCGCCTGGCCGTCGAGCTGCGGCCGAAGGCGCTCGACGACTTCGGTCTCATCGCCGCCCTCGAGCGTCTCACGGCCGGGTTCGGCGAGCAGACCGGGCTCGCCGTCGATTTCGTCGCCGGCTTCGGGGACACGGAGATTCCGGGCGAGGTGGCCACCGCCCTCTACCGGATCGTGCAGGAGGGATTGACGAACGTCGTCAAGCACGCGGCGGCCACCCGCGTGAGCGTCCTCGTGACACGCAAGAATGGAGGGGTGGTGCTCGTGATCGAGGACGACGGCCGGGGCTTCGACCCGGAGGAGGCTCCCGGCGACGGATTCGGGCTCCAGGGCATGCGCGAACGCGTCGACCTCCTCGGCGGCACGCTCCGCGTCGAATCGCGCGAGGGTGCGGGCACGACGATCGCGGTCGAGGTGCCGTCGTGATCCGTGTGCTGGTGGTGGACGACCATGCGGTCGTCCGCTCCGGGCTGCGCCTCCTGATCGACGGGGAAGCGGACATGGAGACGGTCGGCGAGGCGGGGAGCGTCCGCGACGCGATCTTCGAGGCCCGGTCGACGAAGCCGGACCTGATCCTGATGGACGTGACGATGCCGGGCGAGTCGGGGCTCTCGGGGCTGCCGAAGCTGTTCCACGAGCAGCCCGACGTCAAGGTCCTGATCCTGTCGATGCAGGACGATCCGCGCTACGTCCGCGAGGCGTTCGCGGCCGGCGCCTGCGGCTACGTCCTCAAGGAGGCGGTCGACTCCGAGGTCGTGACGGCGATTCGCGAGGTCGCGGCCGGCGGCCGGTACGTCCACCCGGAGCTCGGCGCCAGGCTGATCGCGGCCGAGGCGGAGGCGGCGAGGCAGGCCGAGGAGGATCCGCTCTCCGATCGCGAGCGCGAGGTGCTCCGGCTGCTCGCCCTCGGGTACACGAACCAGGAGATCGCCAAGCAGCTCTTCATCTCCGTTCGCACCGCCGAGACCCATCGCGCGCACGTCATGCAGAAGCTGCGGCTCGCAAGCCGCGCCGAGCTGGTCCGCTACGCGATGGCGCAGGGCCTGCTCGAAGAAGGCGGCGCGTAGCGCCGTCAGTTCGCTCACGGCGCTACCTGGCCGCAGGCGGCAAGGGACAGGCGTTCCCGACAACCTTGGGGGCGGTCGTCGTGGCAAGAGGAGAGACCATGCTCACGGTGGTCCGTTCGGATGAACGCCGGGAGATCCCGGCTTCGCCCCACAGGCGTTATCGGCCGCCTGGAACTGTGGTGTGTTGGAGTTGAAGGTGATGTGGAACCCGCCACCCGGCAGGGGGTCGGGGAAGTCGGCGATCCCGTGGGAGCGCATGCATTCGGCGTATTCGAGCTCCTCCTGGATGTTCACATGTTTCACCGGGATGTTGCTTGCCGGGAGATCGTTGTGGCACGCCATGGACGCCGACGCAAACTCCGCCTCATTCTTGATTCCGAAGGGGACGTGCATCTCGACCTGGCCGGCCGCATTCACCGAGACGGCCGAGTCGGGGAAGTTCGAGACCCCGTGCGCCCGCATACAGGAGGCGTAGAGGATGCCACTCTGCCTAGCCGACGACGACTGCGGCGCGGTGGTCGTGGTCGTCGTGCCGAGGCGCGCAACCGAGGGACCCTTCGAACCGCCGCAGCCTGCAGCGAGCAGCGCGAGGCTCGAGAGCCCCGCGGCGGGCATGCAACCGCGGAGGCGAACCCGTCGGCGGATCACTCCAGAAGGGAAGCAGAGGCTTCTGAAACGACTCTAAATGTGAGCTCGGAGATGTTCCCCGAGCGGTGGTCGTCTAGCTCTCCTTGTGAGTGAGGAGCGCGTGGATCTGTTTCGTGAGGTCTGCGACCTGCTCGGTCAGCTGCTTGTCCTGCTGGGTGAGGCTCGTGTTCGATTGGAGCAACTCGAGGAGTTTGTCGGTCTCGGCCTTCGCTGCGCGTTCGATCCGGGCGTGGTTCTTGTCGATCCGGTCGGCGTGGACCTTGTCGCGGTCGGCCTGGCGCGTCTGCGCGAGCAGGATCAGCGGCGCTGCGTACGCAGCCTGGAGTGAGAACAAGAGGTTCAGGGCGATGAAGGGATAAACGTCCCAGGCGAATCCAAGATGCAGCTGGGTCGAGTTCAGCACCACCCAGGCGAGGACGGCGACGGTCTGCCCGAGGATGTAGTGCGGCGTTCCGAAGAACCTCGCGGCCTTCTCCGCCATGCGCCCGAACGCGTCGTTACCGAACGCACCATGCAGCTCAGCGTGCTGAGGCTCCAACGGGCTCGCAGCTTGGGCGACGCTTTTCGAGGACACGACATATCGTGTTCTCGGCACTCCAGCCTGGTCCTCCGTGCCATCTGACCACGACCGCTCCAAAGTGTCAGGACGGACGGCTGCGCCGGTGCTCGGCTGGAGTTCCCCCGCTTTGATGGACACCGTCGCAGTGCCCCGGGTTCGGTGGAGCGATGCTTGCCTCCGGTTGACTCAGGCCCGAACGGACTGCGAACGCCGGTAGTAGTCGCGCCAGATCAGGCGATACACCGGGACGTAGAGCGGGATCGAGCGGACGCCCGGGATGAAGGGCACGAAGACGAAGGCCAGCGAGAGGATTCCCATGATCGCCCAGATCTGCGCGTCGGCGTTCGCCGAGGTCGAGAACGGCGGCACCTGGTACCAGAACGTGTAGAGCCAGAGCCAGGCCTGCCCCGGATAGTTGCCGGTCTCGTTCATCATCCCCCACTGGCTGCCGAGGAGGTTCTGCTGCGAGGCGAGACTCTCGAGGTAGCCGCCGTCGGAGAGGAAGAGCAGCGACTTCGTGAAGTTCGTCTGGTAGAAGCGGTTCGTCGAGACGAGCGCGCCGTCGAGTGCGCCGGTGCGCGCCATCTCGAGCAGCGCGACCATCATCACCGGCACCGGCCCGTAACGGTTGCCGCTGCGGACGAACTTGCCGTGGGCGAGCGAGGTCGAGAACGCCGACGTCCACGCCTGCTGCTGCGCGGGGGATGCGGCGCGGTACGTGACGAGTGCGCGCTCGAGCCGGGGGCTCGCCTGGGCCGGAATCGAGAGCGGCCCGAGCACGAACGCCTCCGCCGTGTCGATCGGAATCCGGACCCCGACGAGCTGCTGGAGCGAGAAGCCGCCGACGATCTTCTGGGCGGCTCCTGCGGTGTGTGTGTAGGGCGGGCCGTAGGTGGCGACGCCGCTCGTGCCGTCGAGCTCCGAGACGGCGGTCTCGAGGAAGTCCCTCGGCGCCGAGGTCGCCCACTGCGCCACCGTCACCGGCTTCACGTCGGGCGACGAGAAGACGATCGAGAGCAGCACGACGAGGAGCGTCACGGCGCCGGTCGCGATCGACGCTTCCTTGACGAGGTCGTAGCGCCGCTTGGCGCCCGTCCAGTCGAGCGACGGGTCGGCGTGGCTGGGATAGGGGACGGCGCTCATCGTTCGGCTCAGATCGGCGGCACCACGCCGCGGTGGCGGACGAGGAGGACATGGCCGGCGACGAGCAGGACGACTGCGAGCGGCAGCAGCAGGATGTGCCACATCAGCATCTGGCCGTAGTTCAGGACGTTGAAGAAGGCGCCGACGCCCGACGCGTTCAGGCCGTCCTTCGCCTGGGTGCCGATCCACTGCGAGTCGAGGTTCTGCTGGATCAGGTAGCCGGTGAAGGCGGTCGGGATCGTGATCAGGAAGCAGAGGGCGCCGGTGATCCAGGTGAGGGCGCGGCGCCCGCGCCAGCCCGCCATGAAGAACTTGCCCCAGAGGTGGACGACCATGAAGAAGAAGAAGAGCTCCGTGCTCCAGAGGTGCATGCTGTTGACGAAGTGGCCGACCGTCGAGCCGTGCCACCAGGCCGGGCCGGCGAGCGCGATGACCGCGCCCGAGCCGAGCACGACGACGAGCGCGCCGATCGTCAGGACGCCGAAGACGTAGATCCACGAGGCGACGTAGACGGGCTGGGTGTCGGACAGCAGCCGCTCGGGCGGCAGGTAGGCGACTGCGGCGTTCCGGACGCGTTCGGTCCAGGTCGGCGGATCGATCGTCGTCACCGCTTCGACCGGTCGTGCGGGAAGGGCGCGAACAGCGCGAGCGCGAAGACGGCGATCATCGCCACGATCACGACGAGGTTCGCGACCGAGATCAGGAACCAGCCGGAGTGGAGGTAGTGCGGCCGGCCGTTGAGGTCGATCAGGGCGGCGAGGAGTGCGGTCATGTCGGCGATGCTCGCCGCGGGGCAACCGGCGGCCATCCGCGCGAAGTCCGATCCCCGTTGCGGGCTTCCCGTAGGGACGGCGAGGGCGCGGTCTCCCGCGCCCTCGCGATGTGGTCCGGCTTCCAGGCCCGGGCGGGACAGCTAGGAGCTAGGCGGCCCCTGCCGTCGGCGGTGGAGCGCCGCCCAGTCGAGGACGACGAAGCCGGCGCCGGTGAGCAGCAGGGCCACGCCGGTGACGACGCTGAACAGCGAGAGCTGGGATGCGAGGAAGCTGACGTTGAGGGCCGTCGTCAGCGCCGTCTCCGTCACCCAGACGTTGCGGGCGGCGTTCGCGACCGGCTGCTTGGTCGTCGGATCGATCACCGCGTAGGCGGTGTTGTCCGTGGCGCCGTCGGGCGTCAGCTGGGCCTTCGGCGTGCCGGGCTTCGCCTCGTACTCGCCCATCTGGGCGTACACGAAGCCGCCGGTCGCCTCGAGCGCATGGATGTTCATGTACTCGGCGAAGCAGCGCGCACGGGCGCCGCTCGTGACCGGCTTGCCGGCGACCGAGCAGGTCGGGAACTTCACGTTCTTCAGCCCTGCCTTGGCCGCCTCTGCCTCGATCCCGCTCGGCGTCATGTCGGACGTGCCCGTGATCTGCTGCTGCTTCAGGCTCGAGTTGACGGTCGAGCGGCCGTGCACGGCGAGCGCGATCACCGCGGCGCCGAAGACGATCAGGATCCCTCCTGAGATGAACCCTCCGATCTCCAAAACCTTTTTCATGTCTCCTCCTGGAAGCTGGGAATGCTCGACTTGGCCGCACCAGTTTCCGATCGGGTATCGGCCCGGACATCCGGGTTTCACCGCAACGGCGGTGCGGGCAACTCGGGTTCTCGCCGCGATCTACGAGAGCTCGTCCTGCACGCCCGCGAGCGGCAGGAAGACGAGATTGCCGATGTCGCGGATTCCCTTGACCGTGTCGTAGGCGTAGACGACGCCGGGCGCCTCGATCTCGGCGGCGACGATCGCGCGCTTCGGCTCCGAGAGCACGACCTGCTTGCCGGTCGTCAGCTGGAGGCCGTAGAGCGTCCGCCAGACGGAGTAGACGGCGATGTTCGAGTTCACGTCCAGGTTGGCGGCGCCGCCGGGTACCGGCCACGTCCGGATCAGCGCCCCGGTGTGCGAGTTGTAGATCTCGAGCGTCTTCGTCTTCGTGAGGACGACGAGGTAGTCCTTGCGCAGCGCGACCTCGGCGACCGAGCTCGGCGCGATCGTCTGGAGCAGAGTTCCGGAAGCCGCGTAGATCGCGACCGAGCCGTCGCTCCGGACGACGGCGACCCGTCCCGTGTCGGCCGACTCCGCCGTGATCGTGCCCGGTCCGCTTGCGATCGCCGACAGGCGCTTCACGCCGACGGCGTCGAGCGACGCCTTCGTGACCGTTCCGGTCGAGTCGGTCGTCCAGGTGTTCGCCGTCAGCACCGTGCCGGAGCCGACGAGTCCGCCGATCCAGCCGCCCTGCTGGGGCCCCTGCTCGCGGTCGCCGATCCGGCTCGCGGCGGCGAGCCTCACCTCGGCCGGCTTCGGCAGCGTCGCGGTGAAGAGGTAGTCGTCGCTCTCGGTGTTGCCGGCGATCGCCCGCAGCCAGGCGAGACGCGTGCCCGCGATCGCGACCTCCTGGACCGGCCGGCCCGACGGCTCGTCCGAACCGCAGCTGCCGGTCTTCGGGCCGCTGACGAGGACCGCCGCACGCGTCGTGACGTTCCAGGTGAAGAGCTTGTCGCAGTTGGTCGGCGCGTAGGCCTGCGTCGCGTACGCGACCTGCGGCCCGTCCATCGCGAGTGCGGTGATCCAGCCGTTCACGTTCTTCACGAGCGGCAGCGGCGTCGCCCCTGAGCCGGGCGCGGCGCCGGCAAGCGCTCCCGCGAGCGCGAGGGACGCGAGGCCGAGACGCCTCATCCGCGGGCGGCGGCTGCGACGTTGCGCAGGAGCACGGCGGTCGTCACCGGCCCGACTCCGCCGGGCACGGGGGTGATCGCCTTCGCGACCGGCTCGACGGCGGCGGTGTCGACGTCGCCGGCGATGCCGCCGTCGGGAGACGGGTTCGTGCCGACGTCGATCACGACGGCGCCGGGCTTCACGTGCTCGGCGCCGATCATCGCCGCCTTACCGGCCGCGACCACGAGGACGTCGGCGCGGCGCGTCTCGGCTGCGAGGTCTGCCGTCTTCGAGTGGCAGACGGTGACGGTCGCGTTCTCGGCGAGGAGGAGCATCGCCGCCGGCTTGCCGACGACGATCGACCGTCCGACGACGACGGCGTTCGCGCCGGCGAGCGGCACCTGCTCCCTGTGCAGGATCTCGACGACCGCCTGTGCGGTTGCGGGCGCGAAGCAGCGCTGACCGGCGGTGAGGCGCCCGAGGCTGACCGGATTGGCGCCGTCCACGTCCTTGGCGGCGGCGACGTGCTCCGCGACGGTTGCGAGCGCGAGGCCTTCGGGCAGCGGGGTCTGGCAGATGATCCCGTGCACGCCCGGATCGAGCGAGAGCTCGTCGAGCGACGCCGCGAGCTCCTCCTCCGCCGGCTCGTCGAGCTCGACTCGTCTGACGTCGATGCCGAGCTCCGCACCCGCCCGCTCGAGCGAGCCGACATACCAGACCGCGGCTTCGTCACGGGTCGGGAGGACGATCGCGAGCGTCGGCGAGACCCCCGCCGACTTCAGCGCCGCGACCTCGGCCGCGACCTCGCTTCGGATCGCCGCCGCGATCGCGCGGCCGTCGATGAGGGTCATGCCGGCAGGCCGAACCCCGGGATCGGGAAGGCGGCGGCGAGCTCGGCGACCTCGCCCGCGATCCGTGCGATCGCGGCCTCGTCCTCGTGCTTCGCGGCCTCGACGCCGTCGTCGATCCAGCGCGCGATCACCTCCATCTCGGCCTCGCGCATTCCGCGCGTCGTCACCGCCGGCGTCCCGAGCCGGATTCCGGACGGGTCGAACGGCTTGCGCGTGTCGAACGGGACGGTGTTGTAGTTGACCGTGACGCCGGCGCGGTCGAGCGCCTGCGCGGCCGCCTTGCCCGGCACGTCCCTCGAGGTGAGGTCGATCAGGATCAGGTGGTTGTCGGTGCCGCCCGAGACGAGCTCGAAGTCGCGGGCGAGCAGGTGCCCGGCGAGCGCCTTCGCGTTGGCGACGACCTGATGGGCGTACTCGCCGAACTCGGGCTGCTGCGCCTCGTGCAGCGCAACGGCGATCGCGGCGGTCGTGTGGTTGTGCGGACCGCCCTGGAGACCGGGGAAGACGGCACGGTCGATCGCGGTCGCGTGCTCCTCGTCGCACATCAGCATCGCCCCGCGCGGCCCGCGCAGCGGCTTGTGCGGCGTCGTCGAGACGACGTCGGCGTGGCCGACGGGTGAGGGATGTGCGCCGCCGGCGATGAGCCCGGCGATGTGCGCGATGTCCGCGACCAGGATCGCGCCGGCTTCGTGTGCGATCTCGGCGAAGCCGTCGAACTCGATCGTGCGCGGGATCGCCGTGCCGCCGCAGAAGATCAGCTTCGGGCGCTCGCGCAGCGCGAGCTCGCGGACGTCGTCGAGATCGACGCGTCCCGTCTCGCGGCGGACGCCGTACTGCACGGCATGGAACCACTTGCCGGTGACGGAGACGTTCCAGCCGTGCGTCAGGTGCCCGCCCATCGGCAGCGCCATCCCCATCACCGTGTCGCCGGGTTCGAGGAAGGCGAGGTAGACGGCGAGGTTCGCCGGCGAGCCCGAGTACGGCTGGACGTTCGCGTGCTCGACGCCGAAGAGCTTCCGCGCGCGCTCGATCGCGAGCGGCTCGATCTCGTCGATCACCTGCTGGCCCTCGTAGTAGCGCCGTCCCGGGTAGCCCTCGGAGTACTTGTTCGTGAAGACCGAGCCCATCGCCTCGAGCACGGCGCGCGAGACGTGGTTCTCGGAGGGGATCAGGCAGAGCGTGCGCGACTCACGCTCGAATTCGGCCTCGACGAGGCGTGCGACCTCCGGGTCGCTTTCGGTCAGACGTGGATCGCTCATGGCCCAACCGTAACGGGCCCGTCCTACCTCAGGCCGGTCGTGCGTCCCGCCTGGTCGACGTCGATGTCGAGTGCGGCCGGATGCGCCGAGAGCCCGGGCATCGTCTGCACGTCGCCGCAGACCGCGACGATCCAGCCTGCCCCGGTGTAGGGGCGAAGCTCGCGCACCGGGATCGTGAACCCGGTCGGAGCGCCGAAGACCTCCGGGTCGTGCGAGAGCGAGAGGTGCGTCTTCGCCATGCAGATCGGGAGCCTGCCGAGGCCTTCGGCCTCGAACTGCTCCGCCTGCTTTCTCGCCGCCGGCGAGAGCTCGATGCCGGCCGCACCATAGGCGCGCGTGGCGACGTTCGCGATCTTCTGCTCGATCGAGTCGTCGAGGGAGTAGAGGAAGCTCGGCGTCTTCGGGCCCGCGGCGGCCGCCTTCATCACGACCTCGGCGAGCTCGACCCCGCCCTCGCCGCCGCGCTCGAAGCCCTCGCTCACCGCCACCCCGGCAACGTCGAGCTCGGCCGCGAGACCGCGCGCGAGGTCGATGTCGGCGTCGGAGTCGCCCGGGAAGCGGTTGACGGCGATCACGCACTGGAGCCCGAACGCGTGGACGATGCCGAGGCACGCGCGGAGATTCGCCATCCCGCGCTCGAGCGCCTCGCGGCCGCCTTCGGCGTCGCCGCCGTGGTGCTTCAGCGCCTTCACGGTGGCGACGAGCACGACGGTGCTCGGCGCGATGCCAGCCTTGCGGCAGACGATGTCGATCAGCTTCTCGAAGCCCATGTCGGCGCCGAAGCCGCTCTCGGTGACGACCCAGTCGGCGAGCTTCAACCCGAGCAGGTCGGCGACGATCGAGTTGTTGCCGTGCGCGATGTTCGCGAACGGCCCGCAGTGGACGAGGGCAGGCTCGCCCTCGGCGGTCTGCACGAGGTTCGGCTTGATCGCGTCCTTCAGCAGCACCGTCATCGCGCCCGCGGCGCCCATGTCGCCTGCGGTGACCGGCTTGCCGTCGAAGTTCGAGGCGAACGTGATCGCGGCGAGCCGGTTGTGCAGGTCGTCGAGGTCGCTTGCGACGGCGGCGATCGCCATCACCTCCGAGGCGGCGGTGATGTCGAAGCCGGTCTCGCGCGGCCAGCCGTTCGCCTTGCCGCCGAGCCCGATCACGACGCGGCGCAGCGTGCGGTCGTCCATGTCGATGCAGCGCCGCCAGCTGATCGTGTACGGGTCGATCCCCAGCTCGTTCCCGTGCAGGATGTGCGCGTCGATCATCGCCGAGAGCAGGTTGTTCGCGGCGCCGATCGCGTGGATGTCGCCGGTGAAATGGAGGTTGATCTGCTCCATCGGCACGACCTGTGCGCGCCCGCCGCCGGTGCCGCCGCCCTTGATCCCGAACACCGGCCCGAGCGAGGGCTCGCGCAGGCAGGCGAGCGAGTGCTCGCCGAGCAGGCCGAGCGCCTCGACGAGCGAGATCGCAGTGGTGGTCTTGCCCTCGCCGAACTTCGTCGGCGTCATCGCGGTGACGGAGATCAGGCGTCCGTCGGCTGTTGCCTGCCGGCGCTCGAGCGCGGAGAGCTCGATCTTGGCCATGATGCGGCCGTAGGGCATGACCTCGTCGGCCTCGAGGCCGAGGTCGGCGGCGAGGTCGGAAATCGGGACTGGCTCACGGGTGGCGGGGATCGTTGTCATGGGCCAAGCGTTCCCGCCTCTCGCCGGCCGGGCATCCGCATTCGCACGGTGGGCCGTTGCGGCAAACTCCCAATTGTGGAAGAGACGACGCTCGAAGGCTGGCTCGCCGAGCTGGCCTCGTCCGCGCCCGCTCCCGGCGGCGGCGCGGCCGGCGCGCTCGAGGCGGCGATCGGCGCCGCGCTCGTCGAGATGTCGGCGTCGCTCACGATCGGCAAGCCGGCCTACGCCGAGCACGAGCCGGACCTCGTCGCGGCCCGGGACCGCGCCCAGGGCCTCCGGGCGGAGGCGCTCGAGCTCGTCGACGAGGACGCGAAGGCGTTCAGCGAGGTGATGTCGGCGTACCGGCTGCCGCGCGAGAGCGAGCAGGAGAAGCTCGAGCGGGGGAGGCAGGTCCAGGCGGCGCTCGCCGCCGCCGCCGACGTCCCGCGTCGCACCGCGTCGAACGCGCAGGCGACGCTCGAGCTCGCGGAACGGATTGCGCCCTTCACCAACGTGAACGTCGTCTCCGACGTCGCCGTCGCCGCCGCCTCGGCCCGCGCCGCGCTCGTCGCCGCGCTCGTCAACGTCGAGGCCAACCGGAACGGGATCGAGGATGCCGCGGTGCGCGACGAGCTCGCGGCGGTGATCGCCGGGATCGAGACGCAGCTCGGCCGTGCGGACGCCGTCGTCGCGACGGTGCGTGCGCTCGGCGCCGGCTAGGCAGCCGGCTGCTCCGACCTCGCACCGGCCATCATCAACCCGAGCGCCTCGCGGGTGCTGCTGCGCGGGTCCGCCTCGGCGATGATCGCGCCCTCGTACATGACGAGGATCCGGTCGGAGAGCGAGAGCACCTCGTCGAGATCCTCGGAGATGACGAGGATCGCAGTACCTCGATCGCGTTGCTCGACGAGCCGCTCGTGGATGTAGGCGGCCGCGCCGACGTCGACGCCGCGTGTCGGCTGCGCCGCGAGCAGCACGCGGGGTTCGCGCGAGAGCTCGCGCGCGAGGATCAGCTTCTGGATGTTGCCGCCGGAGAGGTTGTGCACCGGCGTTTCGAGCCGCGGTGTCTTCACGTCGAAGTCGTCGACGAGCTGGGAGCAATGACTGCGGATGGCGCGGTTGCGGAGGAAGCCGAAGCGCGAGTACGGGCGGCGTCCGGCGTCGATCAGGAGCAGGTTCTCCGCAACGGTGAAGTTGGGCACGACGCCGTCGCGCATGCGCTCCTCCGGCACGTAGCCGAGGCCGGCGTGGCGGACCTCGGCCGGCTGCCTGCCGGCGAGCTCCACCCCCTCGAGGCGGATCGAGCCGGAGGTCGGCTGCCGCAGCCCGGCGATCGCCTCGGCGAGCTCGCGCTGGCCGTTGCCCGAGACCCCCGCGATGCCGACGATCTCGCCGGCGTCGACGTGCAGGTCGAGGCCCCGCACGGACTCCGCGCCGCGGTCGCCCTGCACGTGCAGGCCCTCGACGACGAGGCGGGTCTCGCCGACGGCGGGAGCGGGCTCGAACTCCCCGGAAGGGAGCTCGTGGCCGACCATCATCTCGGCCAGCTGCTGCTGGGTGACGCCGACCGGCAGCACCGTTCCGATCTTGCGGCCGTCGCGCAGGACGGTGATCCGGTCGGAGAGCTCGAGCACCTCGCGGATCTTGTGCGAGATGAAGACGAGGCCGCGCCCGTCGGCGACCATCTGGCGCAGAACGGCGAAGAGATCGTCGACCTCCTGCGGCGTCAGCACCGCGGTCGGCTCGTCGAGGATCAGGATCGAGACGTCGCGGAAGAGCGCCTTGATGATCTCGACGCGCTGGCGCTCGCCGACGGCGAGCTGCCAGACGATCGCGTCCGGATCGACCTCGAGCCCGTAGCGCTCCGAGAGCTCGCGGATCCGCGCCGAGACGCGTCCGAGGTCGGTCAGCGGGCCGCGGGTCGAGTGGAGGCCGAGCGCGACGTTCTCCGCGACCGTCAGGGTGTTCACGAGCATGAAGTGCTGGTGGATCATTCCGATGCCGTGCCGGATCGCATCGGCAGGCGACGCGATCGAGACGGGCCGGCCGTCGAGGAGGATCTCGCCCTCGTCGGGCCGGTAGAAGCCGTAGAGGACACGCATCAGCGTGCTCTTGCCGGCGCCGTTCTCGCCGAAGAGCGTGTGCACTTCGCCGCGCCGGACGTCGAAGTCGACGCGATCGTTGGCGAGCACGCCGGGGAACCGCTTCGTGATCCCGCGCATCTCGAGCAGCGGCGGCGCCGTCCGGGCGCCGCCGCCGATTGGATCACTCGAGAAGTTGCTGCTTGTCATTGCGGGACTTTGATCGTTCCGTTCTCGATTCCCTTGATCACCTTCTCCGCCTTCGCCTGGAGGCTTGCGGACAGCTTGTAGGCGGGGTTGAACTGGATCTTCTCACCGCCGTTCTTGAGGGAGATCGTGTAGTACGTCCCGCCGAGCTGGCCGGCCTGGATGCCGGCAAGCATCGCGTAGACCGTCGGCGTCCAGTTGTAGACCTGCGACGAGACGACCTGCTTCGGAGCAAGCGACGCCTGCGTCCACTGCGTCCCGAACCAGGCGACGTTGTTCGCCTTGGCGACCGTGATCGCCCCGACCACCGACTGCGAGCTGCCGGTCAGGACGTCGGCCTTCTCGGCCAGGTACTCGGTCGCCTGCTTGGACATCAGGCTCGGGTCGCTGAACGAACCCGTGTAGCTGACGTGCACGGTCGCCTCAGGGTCGGCGGCGAGTGCGCCGGCCTTGAACCCGTCGACGTAGAGCTTCGCGTCACCGGTTGCGATCGGGCCGATCTCGCCGATCACCTTCGTCTTGGAAAGGAGAGCGGCCAGATAGCCCTGCACGTAGCCACCCTGGTTCGAGGCGGCCTGGTAGGCGTAGACGTTCTTGAGTCCGTAGGTCGAGCTCGCCGTTCCCCAGGCAAACGACACGTTCGGGAATTTCGGCGCGAGCTGCTCGATCGTGCCGCCGTACTGCGACCCGTGGGCGATGATCAGGTTGTAGCCCTCGGACGCGTACTGGCGGATGATGTCCGCGGCGTTCGCGACCACGAACTGGTTCTCCGAAACGGAGAGCTTGAAGCCGTACTTCGCCTGGAGCGTCTTGAGCGAGCTGTACATGGACTGCGTGAACGCCAGGTCGTTGGTGGCGCTCGGTGCGACCAGCGCCACCTTGAACTGGCTCAAGGGAAGCGCCGTCGGCGACGTCGGCTTTGCCGACGCCGGTCCGGCGAACAGCACGAGAGCCCCTGCGATCGCAGTCGCGAGAAGCCACGACAGCGACCGTTTTGGCTTGGAGCGAATTGACATTGTGGTTTCTCCTCTTGCTCGACCCTGGGCGGGTCGGTGTCCGCCAATCGTCGGTCGGGCGCTTCGGGCGTACATCGGCCTGGCTACGGATCGCGCCTGCGGCGAACTACGTCACGCGCCGCGTTCGTACGGCTTGCCGAGCGCGGCCGGTTGCCTGAATCGCCTCGCCACGGTGAGCAGTGCGAGCACGGTGATCACGGCGGGTGCCGTCGCGGCGAGGTCGGAGAGGCTGAGCGGGATGATCCCGAGCCCCTTCCACGAGAGGATCACCGCTTCGGTCATCCCGTAGAGGAGCGCGCCCGCCATCACGCCGGTCGGCCGCCAGGCGCCGAAGTAGACGAGCGCGACGGCGATGAAGCCCGCGCTCTGGGTCAGGTTCTCCTGGAAGATGCCGGTCTCGATCAGGAGGGTCGCGCCGGCGAGCCCGGCGAGCGTGCTGCCGAGAATGACCGTCGAGTAGCGGATGCGCGCGACGCTGACGCCGAGGCTGTCGGCGGCCGCCGGGTTCTCGCCGGCGGCGCGGATGTTCAGGCCGTAGGTTGTCCGGTTGAGGACGAAGGTCACGACCGGGACGAGCAGGAACGCGAGGTACACGAGGACGGTCTGCTTGAAGAACATCCCGCCGGCGGTCGGGATCCGGTCGAGCAGTGGGATGTTCACCGTCTTCAGCTGGGTGATCGGCAGCGGCGTGCCGACGAGCTTCAGGAAGAGCAGGTCGCTGAAGCCGAGCGCGAACAGGTAGACGCCGATCCCGCTGATCCCCTGCTCGGCCTTGAGCGTCACGCTGACGAGCGCCGTCACGAGGCCGAGCACCGCGCCGGTGCCCATGCCGGTCAGCACGGCGAGGAACAGGTTGCCCGTACGCAGTGCCGTGTAGTAGGCGGTGAAGGCTCCGAGCAGCATGATCCCGTCGCACCCGAGGTTGATCACGCCGCTTCGCTGGCCCATCGTCTCCCCGAGCGCGGCGAGCAGGAACGGCGCCGCGAGCTGAATCCCCGCCGTGACGGTCGCGGTGAGGATCGCCGAGGTGAAGAACATGTTCATCAGGTCTCGCCTCCTGCGTCTGCCCCGACCGGCCGCAGCGGCGCGGGGCCGGGTGTCGCCGGTGCGCGACCGCCCTCGGCCTCGAGCGCGCGGGCGCGGCGGCGGAGGTACTCGAGCGAGACGACGAAGACGACGACGAGACCGTTCAGCGAGGTGATCAGGTCGGAGGGGACGTTGGTGACGACCTGCATCGAGATCCCGCCGACGATCAGGCCTGCGAAGACGAACGCCGAGACGATCGTCCAGAGCGGGTTCAGTCCGCCGAACAGCGCGACGACGATGCCGTTGAAGCCGGCCGAGCCGGTGAAGCCCGTGAGGCTGCCGTCGGTGACCATCCGGTGCGAGATGCTTCCGAAGACGAGCATCCCTCCGGCGAGACCGCACATCGCGCCGGAAAGCGTCATCGCGTAGGTGATCGTCCGCTTCACCGGCATGCCCGCGTACCTGGAGGCATCGCGCGATTGCCCGACGGCGCGGATCCGGAAGCCGAAGCTCGTGCGCCAGAGCAGGAAGTACGCGGCGATCGCGACGAGGACGGCGATCAGCACGCCGAGGTGCAGCTGGGTCCCCGGGATGAGGATCGGCAGCCACGAATGCTTGGAGAGAAGCCGCGTCTGCGGGATCAGGCCGCCGATGATCGAGCCGGCGGTGTGATCGACCATCGGCCCGGCGAGCAGGTAGTTCATCAGCTGGACCGCGACGAGGTTCAGCATGATCGTGCTCAGGATCTCGTTGACGTTGAAGTAGGCCTTGAAGACGCCGGGGATCGCGCCCCAGAGGCCGCCGCCGACCGCGGAGGCGATCAGCGTGAGCGGGATCAGCACGACCGTCGGGAGGTTCGGCAGCGCCAGCGCCGTCGCGGTGCCGGCGAGACCGCCCATCGCGATCTGCCCTTCACCGCCGATGTTGAAGACGTTTGCCCGGAACGCGATGCAGATGCCGACGCCGACGAGCAGCAGCGGCACCGCTTGCACCGCCGTGCTGCCGAGCGCGTAGCTGCCGCCGAAGGCGCCCGAGATCAGCGCGTGGTAACCGGTGATCGGATTGGCGCCGAGCGCGGCGATCATCGCGGCGCCGACGAGGAGCGCTGCGATCGCAGAGGAAGGCAGAGCGAACCAGCTGAGCAGGAATCGCTGCCGGTTGAGCCGCCGCGCGTTCACTGCCGGGGAGACTTGCCGGTGGACGAGCCGGCGGCATCCGTGGTTTTCCCTTGCCGCCGCAAGGCGAATTACGCAGTGCGCATCGTCTGCGGGAATGTACGGAGCGCGTTTACGACGAAGTGCGGAAGTTGGCGCCTCCGGCCAGGCCTAGCCTCGCGGTTGACCCCATTTCTCGAGGAGGCGCAGTGCTCACGGAAGCCCCAGATTCAGCCGTTCTCGACCGGACCGCCGAGCGGCTGCGCGAGTCGCAGATCCTCCTGCCCACCTTCGCGCAGCTCGCCGATCCGTCGCGCGTTCCCGCCGCCATCAGGGCGGCGCTCGCCGGCGTCGATCCCGACGCTGCGCACCCGCTCAACCTCTTCCGCGTCCACTGGCACAACGCGGCCGACCGGGTCGGCTACGCAGCGGTCCCCGAGCATCTCGTCCTGCCGCGCGAGCTGACGGGCGTCGACGCGACGATCGTCGTCGCGCTCGGCGACCGGTTTCCGATGATCGGCGCGCACAAGGTGCTGGCCGCGTACGGCTGCCTCGCACCGCGGCTTGCAAGCGGGTCGTTCGACCCGACCCACGACCGTGCCGTGTGGCCGTCCACCGGGAACTACTGCCGGGGCGGCGTCGCGATCTCCCGCCTGATGGGCTGCCGCGGCGTCGCCGTGCTGCCGGAAGGGATGAGCCGCGAGCGGTTCGCGTGGCTCGAGGAGTGGGTGTCGGACGCCGAGGACATCATCCGCACCCCGGGTGTCGAGAGCAACGTCAAGGAGATCTACGACCGCTGCAAGGAGCTCGCACTCGATCCGGACAACGTCATCCTCAACCAGTTCGCCGAGTTCGGGAATCACGTCGTGCACTACCTCGCGACCGGCGCCGCGCTCGAGTCCGTCTTCGAGTCGCTGCACGCGAACACGCCGTCGCTCCGCCTTCGCGCCTTCGTCTCGGCGACCGGTTCGGCGGGGACGATCGGCGCCGGCGACTACCTGAAGGAGCGGTTCGACTCGCTCGTGGTCGCAGCCGAGGCGCTCGAGTGCCCGACGATGCTCGACAACGGCTTCGGCGGCCACAACATCCAGGGGATCGGCGACAAGCACATTCCGCTGATCCACAACGTCATGAACACGGACGTCGCACTCGCGGTCTCCGACCGTGCCACCGACCGCCTCGGCGTGCTGTTCGGCACCGGAGCCGGCAAGGCCTATCTCGCCGGACGTCGCAACGTGCCGCAGCCGGTGCTCGACGGGCTCGACTCGCTTGGGCTCTCGAGCATCTGCAACATCCTCGGCGCGATCAAGGTCGCCAAGCATTTCGGCTACGGCGAGGACGACGTGGTCGCCACCGTCGCGACCGACGGTGCCGCGATGTACCACACAGAGCGCGATCTCGCGCTCGCGAGGTACTTCGGCGGCGCCTTCGACGAGGCGTCCGCCGCCGAGGTCTTCGGCGAGCATCTGCTCGGCGCGACGACCGACAACCTGCGCGAGCTCACCTTCGAGGAGCGCAAGCGGATCTTCAACCTCGGCTACTTCACGTGGGTCGAGCAGCAGGGCGTCTCGCTCGAAGACTTCGAGGCGCGGCGCGACCAGGCCTTCTGGGTGAAGACACGCGCTCAGGTCGACGGCTGGGACGAGCTGATCGACGAGCTGAACCAGCGCACCGGTCAGCTGGAGAACTGGTGATGCGAGACGCCGACCGGCTCGTCTGTGCCGGGTGCGGCGCCTCGCCGCCGCCGTCGGCTCCCTTCCCGTTCCGCTGCCCGAACGCGGGCATCGGCGACGTCGACCACGTCCTGCGCCTCGTGCAGCCGGCAGGGATGTCGTTCCCGGCCGGCGAGGGCGATCCGAATCCGTTCATCCGCTACCGGACGCTGCTGCACGCCCATCAGTTCGGTCTCGCGCACGGCCTCTCCGACGACGGCTTCTGCGCGATCGTGCGGCGGCTCGACGACGCAGTCGCCGCGGTCGACGGGCGCGGCTTCGCGTTCACGCCGTTCGGCCGGTCGGAAGCGCTGTCCGATCGCCTCGGCTTCTCGTCCGAGGGCGGCGTCTTCGTCAAGGACGAGACCGGCAACGTCTCCGGGTCGCACAAGGCGCGGCATCTCTTCTCCGTCCTGCTCCAGCTCGAGGTCGCCGAGGCCGTCGGTCTCGCCGACCCGAGGAAGCGTCCGCAGCTCGCGATCGCAAGCTGCGGCAACGCCGCGCTCGCTGCGGCGGTGCTGGCTGCCGCCGCGGGGCGCGCCCTGCGCGTCTTCGTCCCCGTCGACGCCGATCCGAGCGTGCTCAGGCGGCTCGAGGAGCTCGGCGCTCAGGTCTCGGTTTGCCCGCGCTCGCCGGGAGCTCCCGGCGATCCGACGTATGCGGCGCTGCTCGCCGCGCTCGAGGCCGGCGCGCTGCCGTTCACCTGCCAGGGAAACCTGAACGGGCTCGCGGTGGAAGGCGGCAAGACGATCGGCTACGAGCTCGTCTCCCAGCTCGCCCAGCTCGACACGACGCTCGACCGGATCGTCGTCCAGGTCGGCGGCGGTGCGCTGGCGAGCGCGGTCGCCGCCGCGTTGCGGGAAGCGGTCGACCTGGGTGCGCTCGCACACAGCCCGCGGCTCGACACGGTTCAAACCGCCGGCGCCTGGCCGCTTCGGCGCGCCTTCGATCTCGTCAGCGCTCATCACGCCCACGCGCTCACCTACGCGGCGCACCACCGCTCCGAGTTCATGTGGCCGTGGGAGGAGGAGCCGCACTCGATCGCCGGCGGCATCCTCGACGACGAGACCTACGACTGGCTCGCCGTGGTCGAGGCGATGCTCGCCACCGGCGGGCGGCCGGTGGTTGCGCTCGAATCGACGCTCGAGCAGGCGCACGCGCTCGCGCGCAGGCGCACCGGCATCGACGTCGACCCGACCGGCGCCTCCGGTCTCGCCGGCCTGCTGATGCTGCTCTCCGCCGGCGAGGTCGGGCCGGACGAGCGCGTCGCACTGCTCTTCACGGGCGTCACACGCACGTCAACCACTACGAGAAAGGAGTCCCGAGATGAGGAGCTTCCTCGGGCGCGACATCCTGTCGCTCAAGGACTTCGAACGCGGTGACTTCGAGCGCGTCTTCGAGGTCGCGGAGGAGCTCGCGCCGATCGCGCGCAACCGCCGCAATTCAGACCTGCTCGCCGAGAAGACGCTTCTGACCGCGTTCTACCAGCCGAGCACGCGCACTCGTCTTGCAACCGAGGCGGCGATGCACAGGCTCGGCGGCCACGTCCTCGGCTTCAGCGATGCGAAGATGACCCGCGCCGGCGACTTCTACCAGGAGTCGATCAAGGACACGATTCACATGCTCGAGTACTACGGCGACGTCATCGCGATGCGCCACTTCCAGCAAGGCGCTCCGGCCGAGGCTGCCAAGTGGGCGTCGATCCCCGTGATCAACTGCGGCGACGGCTGGGGTGAGCACCCGACCCAGGTGCTGACCGACCTCTACACGACGCAGAAGGAGCTCGGCTCGATCGACGGGCGCACGTTCCTGCTCGTCGGCGACATGCGCATGCGGACGATGCACTCGATCCTCTACGCGCTCTCGCAGTTCGACGCGAAGGCCTACGTCGTCGGCCCGCCCGAGATGTCGCTGCTGCCGGAGTTCACGCTCGAGCTCGACGAGCGGAACGTGAACTACGAGGTGGCGGACTCGGTCGAGGACGTGATCGAGGACTGCGACGTCATCTACATGGAGCCGGTCATCCAGCCGGACTACACGAAGGCGCGCGACGAGCGCGGCGACGTCGAGCTCGCGCACACGCCCGAGTCGTATCGCGTGACGCGGCAGCTCCTGAAGCAGAAGGCGAAGGGCAGCGCAATCGTGCTGCACAGCCTCCCGCGGATGGACGAGCTGCCGACGGACGTCGATTCGACCCGCCACGCCCGGTACTGGAACGAGGCCTTCAACGGCGTCGTGATGCGCATGGCGCTGATCGCGCTCGTTCTCGGAGCGACCGAGTGACGGTCGAGTTCACACTCAACGGCGAGCCGGTCACCGTCTCCGTACGCGAGGACGAGAGCCTCCTCGAAGTCCTCCGGGAGCGGCTCGGCGTGCACACGCCGAAGGACGGCTGCGCGCCGGAAGGGTCGTGCGGTGCATGCACCGTCCTGATCGACGGGCACGCGTCGGTTTCGTGCGCGCAGCACGCGACGCGCGTCGCCGGCAAGCACGTCGTCACCCACGAGGGCCTCGATGCGGAGACCCGGAAGCTGTGGGCGGACTGCTTCACCGCCGCCGGCGCCTCCCAGTGCGGCTACTGCTCGCCGGGCATCGTCCTCAAGGCGGAGGGACTGCTCGCGAAGCACCCGACGCCGACGCGCGACGAGATCAAGCACGCGCTGCTCGGCAACCTCTGCCGCTGCACGGGCTACCCGAAGATCGTCGACGCGATCGCCCTTGCCGCTCTCGCGAGGCGCGGCGTGGCACTGCCGCCGCTGGAGACGAGCGGCCGTGTCGGGGCGCGTTCGACCCGCTACGCGGCCGACGAGCTCGCGCTCGGCGACCGCCTGTTCGTCGGCGACATGAGCATGCCCGGGATGCTCCACGGCGCGCTTCGCTTCTCGGATCATCCGCGGGCGCGCGTTCTCCGCATCGACACCGCCGAGGCGGCGGCGTATCCGGGTGTCGTCGCGGTCGTGACCGCCGCCGACGTGCCGGGGGAGCGCACGCAGGGCCAGCTCAAGCGCGACTGGCCGCAGTTCGTCGCCGAGGGCGAGGAGACGGCGTACGTCGGCGACGTGCTCGCCGCCGTCGCGGCCGACACCCGCCACGCGGCGCGCGAGGCGGCCGCGCTCGTCGCGGTCGAGTACGAGGTGCTCGATCCGGTCGTCGACCCCTTCGACCCGCGTGCGCGCGAGCTCTCGACCTCGGTCGTGAAGCGCGGCGACGTCGACGCGGCACTGGCCGGCGCGGCTCACGTCGTCACCGAGAGCTACCGCACGCAGGTGATCGAGCACGCGTTCCTCGAGCCGGAGGCGAGCCTTGCCGTGCAGGAGCCGGACGGAACGATGCACGTCTTCTCGCAAGGCCAGGGCGCCTGGGAAGACCGGCGCCAGATCGCCTCCTTCCTCGGCGTGCCCGAGCAGAAGGTGCGCGTGACGCAGGTCGCGACGGGCGGAGCGTTCGGCGCCAAGGAGGACCTGAACGTCCAGGCGCACGCCGCGCTGCTCGCGATCGCCGCCGCGCGTCCCGTGCTCGTCGGGCTCACCCGCCGCGAGAGCCTCCACTTCCACTCGAAGCGGCATCCGATGTGGCTCGAGTACACCGCGGGCTGCGACGAGGAGGGCAAGCTTCTCGCCGTGCGCGCGCGCATCGTCGGCGACACCGGCGCCTACGCGAGCGTCGGGTCGAGCGTGCTCGAGCGCGCCGCGGGCCACGCCTGCAGCGCGTACCGCGTCCCCAACGTCGACGTCGAGGCGAGAGCCGTCCTCACGAACAATCCGCCGTGCGGCGCGATGCGCGGCTTCGGCGTCAACCAGTCGAACTTCGCAATGGAAGGCGTGCTCGACCAGCTCGCGGAAGCGGTCGGGATCGACGGCTTCGAGATCCGGTGGCGCAACGCCCTCGAGGAGGGCGACCGCTTCTCCACCGGCCAGAAGCTCGGCCCCGGCGTTGGCCTCAAGCAGACGCTGCTCGCCGTGCGCGACGCCTACCGGCAGGCGCGCTTCGCGGGCATCGCCTGCGGCGTCAAGAACACCGGGATCGGCAACGGCATCCCCGAGTTCGGCCGCGCGATCCTGCGGCCGGAAGCGGACGAAACCGTGACGCTCTACCACTCCTGGACCGAGATGGGGCAGGGCGTGACGACGATTCTCCGCCAGATCGCGTGCGAGGAGCTCGACCTGCCGCCCGCACGCGTGCGCGTCCTCGTCGACACCGAGCGCGAGCTCGGCACCGGTCAGACGACCGCTTCGCGCGCCACCGTGCTCGGCGGCAACGCCGTGATCGACGCGGCGCGCAAGCTCAAGGCCGCGGGCACCGTCGAGGAGCTCGCGGGTCGCGAGTTCGAGGGCGAGTACCGCGTCGACTGGACGACGCCGAACGGCGTCGACGAGCCGGTGACGCATCTCGCCTACGCCTGGGCAACGCAGGTGGTGATCCTCGACGACGAGGGCCGTATCGCCAAGGTGATCGCCGCGCACGACGTCGGCAAGGCGATCAACCCGCTGCTTGCAGAAGGCCAGGTCGAGGGCGGCGTGCACATGGGCCTCGGCCAGGCGCTCTCCGAGGAGTACGTCCTCGAGAGCGGCGTCCCCGTCACCGAGACGCTCAAGTCGCTGCACATCATCCCGCCGACGGGCATGCCCGAGGTCGAGTGCATCCTGATCGAGGAGCCCCAGCCCGAAGGCCCGTACGGCGCCAAGGGCGTCGGCGAGGCCGCACTCGTTCCCACCGCGGCAGCGACGGCCGCCGCCCTCTACGCCTTCGACGGCATCCGGCGCACGCGCCTCCCGATGAAGGACTCGCCGGCTGCGCTCGCCGCCGTCCCGCACCTCGCCGACCATCCGCACGAGCACGCGGTGAAGGTGCCTGCATGATCTTGCGCGACGCGATCGTCGTCCAGTCGCTCGATCCGGTGTCGGTCGCCGTCGGCGACGTGCGGATCGAGGACGGCCGGATCGCTTCGATCGGCGGTCTCGCCGGCGGCGGGCCTACGCGCGACTGCTCCGGCTGCGTCGTCGTGCCGGGGAACGTCTGCGCGCACACCCATCTCTACTCCGCGCTCGCGCGCGGCATGCCCTACGCGCTCGCGCCGCCGGAGGACTTCGTGCAGATCCTTCAGCGCATCTGGTGGCGGCTCGACCGCGCGCTCGACGAGCACGAGGTGCGCGCCTCCGCGCTCGTCGGCGGGATGGAGGCACTGCTCTCCGGAACGACGACGCTCGTCGACCACCATGCCTCGCCGAACGCGGTCGACGGTTCGCTCGACGTGATCGCCGACGCGCTCGGCTCGATGGGCGTGCGCTCCGTACTCTGTTACGAGACGAGCGACCGCGACGGCCCCGAGGTCGCGCAGGCCGGTCTGGCGGAGAACCGTCGCTTCCTCGAGCGCGCCGCCCGCGGGGAGCTGCCGCTCGCGCGCGGCCTCGTCGGCGCCCACGCCGCGTTCACCCTGTCCGACGACACCCTCGAGGCCTGCGCCGAGATCGCGCGCGACCTCGGCGTCGGGATCCACGTCCACGTGGCCGAGGACCGCGTCGACGCGCACGGCCCCGTCTCTCGCCTCGCCTCCGCGGGCGCCCTCGACGAGCGGTCCCTGCTCGCGCACTGCGTCCATCTCGACGACGCCGAGATCGAGCTCGTTCGCACCGTGAACGCGACGGTCGCGCACAACGCGCGCTCGAACATGAACAACTCGATCGGCCGTGCGCGCGTCGGCCTCTTTGGAGACCGGGTCGCGCTCGGAACCGACGGCATCGGCAGCGACATGTTCGAGGAGTCGCGCACCGCGTACTTCAGGCTGCGCGAGGACGACTCCACCGCCGGCGCCGACTGGGCGCTCGCGCGCCTCGCCGAGGGCGCGCGCCTCGCCGGCCGCAGCTTCGGCGAGCCGCTGCTCGGCACCCTCGTTCCCGGAGCGCCTGCCGATCTCGTCGTGCTCGACTACCCGGCGCCCGCGCCGCTGCGCGCGGAGAGCTTCGCCGGCCACTGGATCTTCGGCCTCTCGTCCCGCTCGGTTCGCGACGTCATGGTCGGCGGCGAGTTGGTCGTGCAGGACCGGCGGCTCACCCGCGTCGACCAGGACCAGCTCGCGCACGAGGCGCGGATCGACGCCGGGCGCCTCTGGCGCCGGCTCGACGAGGTCGCCTCCCATCAGTTCCAAGCGGAAGGAGCGAGGCCGTGGCCGTCTCCAGCGAAGGCCGGGTAGCTCTCTACCTCCAGGACAAGCATCCGATCCGCGACGGCATGCGCTACGCGCAGCTCGCCGAGCGCTGCGGCTTCGAGGCGGTCTGGCAGGCCGAGAGCCGGCTCGTCCGCGAGGCGACCGTGCCGATGGCGGCCTACGCGGCCGTCACCGAGCGGATCGCAATCGGCTCGGGCGTCGTCAACAACTGGACGCGCAACACGGGCCTGCTCGCGGCGACGTTCTCCACGCTCGACGACCTCGCGCCGGGGCGCATCAGGCTCGGCATCGGCGCGTGGTGGGATCCGCTCGCGACGAAGGTCGGCATCCATCGCCACGACACGCTTCAGGCGATGCGCGAGACCGTCGAGGTGACGCGGCGCCTGCTCGCGATGGAGCGGGTCACGTTCCACGGGGAGTTCGTGAACATGGACGACGTCGAGATCGACATCGTCCACGGCGACCGCTCGCCGAAGAAGGTGCCGATCTACATCGGCGCGACGGCGATGAAGATGATGGCGCTCGCCGGCGAGATCGGCGACGGCGTCGTCCTCAACTACCTCGTCGGCCCGAACTACAACAAGCAGGCGATGGAGGCGCTCGCGGAGGGCGCCGCCCGCGCCGGCCGCACCGTCGACGACGTCGACAGGCCGCAGCTCGTCGTCTGCTCGCTCGACGACGACCGCAGCGTCGCGCTCGACCGCGCGCGCGAGCTCGTCACGCAGTACCTCGGCCAGCAGCCGCACATCATGAAGGCGAGCGGCGTCGACAAGTCGCTGCTCGACGAGATCGGCTCCGTCCTCACGTGGCCGGCGACGGAAGAGCAGATCGAGCGCGCGATGCATCTCGTCCCCGACGAGGTCGTGCAGCTCATCACCGCTTCCGGCACCGCCGACGAGTGCAAGGCGAAGGTGCGCGAGTACGTCGAGAACGGCTGCACCTGCCCGATCCTCTATCCCCTCGGCGACGACGTCGAGGCGATGATCGAGGCGTTCGCGGACGGGAAGTTCTGATGCAGGCGTTCGCCCCCCACACGCTGGAGGAGGCGCTCGAGGTGAAGGCGGCCCATCACGAGGCCGTCCCCGTCGCCGGCGGCACCGACCTGATGGTCGAGCTCAACTTCGGCCGCGCGCACCCGACGTCCCTGCTCGACCTCTCGCACGTCGAGGAGCTCGTGGGCTGGGAGCGGGAGAACGGGTCGATCTTCGTCGGCGCCGGGACGAGCTTCGCGCAGATCGCGCGCGAGCTTCGGAGCTTCGAGGCGCTCGCCGAGGCGGCGCTGACCGTCGGCTCGCCGCAGATCCGCAACCGCGCGACGATCGGCGGCAATCTCGCCACCGCCTCGCCGGCGGGAGACGGGATCCCGCCGCTCGCCGCCTACGACGCCGAGGTCGTGCTCGCCGCCGCCGGCGGCGGGCGGCGGATCGTCCCCTGGGATCATTTCCTGCGCGGCCCCAAGCATCCCGCGCTCGAGCACGACGAGCTGATCGCCGGCGTGCGGTGGCACGTCGTCGACGGGCCCGGTGCGTTCGCCAAGGTCGGTCCGCGCGGCGCGAACGTGATCGCGGTCGCAGCCGTGTGCGTCCAGCTCGACCAGGAGTCGCGCGGCGTTCGCGTCGCGCTGGGCTCCGTCGGCCCGAGGGTGCTGCGCGCCCCGGCCGCCGAGCTCTATGCCGCGGACGCGATCGCGTGGGACGACCCCGACGCCGAGCTCCCCGAGGACGCCGTCAGAGGCTTCGGCATGCTCGCCGCCTCGGCCGCGACGCCGATCGACGACGTTCGCGGCTCTGCCGACTACCGAAGGCACGCCGTCGCCGCGCTCGCCCGCCGGCTGCTCGTGAAGACGCTCGAGGAGAGGAGAGCGCGATGCTGATCCAGACCACCGTCAACGGCGAGCGCCACGAGCTCGACGTCGAGCCCGCCGCGTCGCTCCTGAACGTGCTGCGGGACGAGCTCGGGCTGACCGGCGCCAAGGGCGCCTGCGAGCAGGGCGAGTGCGGTGCGTGCTCGGTCTGGCTCGACGGAGAGCTCGTCTGCTCCTGCCTCGTCCCCGCCGTTCAGGCGGAGGGCCGCGAGGTGCGCACCGTCGAGTCGCTCGCGGCCGGCGGCACGCTGCATCCGGTGCAGGAGGCGTTCGTCGAGGCGGGTGCGGTGCAATGCGGCTTCTGCACGCCGGGCATGGTCTGCGCGGCCGTCGACCTGCTCGAGCGGGATCCCCACCCCGACGACGCGGCGATCGAGGAGGCCCTCGCGGGTCACCTCTGCCGCTGCACCGGCTACCGCAAGATCGTCGAGGCCGTGCACCTCGCCGCAGAGGAGGCAGCATGACCTCCCTTCGCGAAAGGTCAACGATCGGCCAGGGGCGCATCGGCGAGAGCGCGCTCCGGATCGACGGCATCCCGAAGGTGACCGGTGCCTTCACGTACGGCAGCGACCTCAGCGTCGACGGGATGCTCTTCGGCGCGGTGCTGCGGAGCCCGCACTCCTCGGCGCTCATCCGGTCGATCGACAGCTCGCCCGCGCTGCGCGCGCCGGGCGTCGTCGCCGTGCTGCTCGCGGATGACGTCCCGGGCAAGCAGACGTTCGGGCTCGAGATCTCCGACCAGCCCGTGCTCGCGCGCGACGTCGTCCGGTACGACGGCGAGCCGATCGCGCTCGTCGCCGCCGAGACGCGCGAGCAGGCGCGTGAGGCCGCGAAGCTGATCGCCGTCGAGTACGAGCCGCTCGCCGGCGTGACGGACATGGAGATCGCCCTCGATCCGGAGGCGCCGAAGGTCCACGAGTTCGGCAACGTCCTGCGCCACGTGCACATCGTCCACGGCGATCCCGACGCCGAGGCCGACGTGTGGGTCGAGGGCTACTACGAGACCGCGATGCAGGACCAGGCGGCGCTCGGCACCGAAGCCGGGCTCGCCACCCCGGCGGCCGACGGCGGCGTCGATCTCTACGTCTCGACGCAGTGGCTGCACATGGACCGCCAGCAGATCGCAGCGTGCCTCGGCCTGCCGGAGGAGCTCGTTCGGATCACGCTCGCCGGCGTCGGCGGGTCGTTCGGATCGCGCGAGGACGTCTCGATGCACATTCACGCGTGTCTCCTCGCGCTCCACACCGGCCGCCCGGTGAAGATGGTCTACGGGCGCGAGGAGTCGTTCCACGGTCACGTCCATCGCCATCCCTCGCGCACGTGGATCCGTTTCGGCGCGACGAAGGACGGCAAGCTCGTCGCCGCGCACGTCCGCCTCCTGCTCGACGGCGGCGCCTACGCATCCTCTTCTCCGGCCGTGATCGCGAACGCCACGACGTTCACCGCCGGCCCCTACGACGTGCCGAACGCGCGGCTCGAGGGCACCGTCGTCTACACGAACAATCCGCCGTGCGGCGCGATGCGCGGCTTCGGTGCGCCGCAGACCTGCTTCGCCTACGAGTCGGCGATGGACGCGCTCGCGGCGAGGCTCGGGATCGATCCGCTCGAGCTGCGGCTGCGGAACGCCGTCGTCCCCGGCTCGATCCTCCCGACCGGCCAGCGGCTCGGCCCGAGCACGCCCGTGCGCGAGCTGATCGAGCGCTGCGCCGCCGTGCCGCTACCCGCCGGCGAGCCGGCGGAGGGCCGACGGCGCGGCATCGGGTATGCGGTCGGCTTCAAGAACGTCGCCTACAGCGAGGGCTTCGACGACGCCGCCGAGGCGACGGTCACGCTCGGCGAGGGCCCGGACGGGCCCGTCGCGGGCGTGCACACCGCCGCCGTCGACTTCGGCCAGGGGCTCTACACGGTGCTGACCCAGATCGTGCGAACCGAGCTCGGCGTCGAGAACGTCGTCGTGCACCCGGCCGACACGAGCGGCGGCTCGGCGGGCTCGACCTCGGCCTCGCGGCAGACGACGATGGCCGGCGGGGCAGTCCTCGGCGCCTGCCGCCTCGTGCGCGACGAGCTCGTCGCGCGCGGCGGCGACCTCGCGCGCGGCCCGATCAGCCGCACCTTCGTCTACCACCACCGGCCGACCGACCGCTTCGACGAGAACGGCCAGGGCGACATCCACGTCACGTTCGCGTTCGTGGCCGAGCGCGCCGTCGTCGACGTCGACGAGGAGCTCGGGCTCGCGCACGTCGTACAGCTCGCCGTCGCGCAGGACATCGGCCGCGTGATGAATCCGCAGGGTGCGCAGGGCCAGGTCGAGGGCGGCGCCGCGATGGGGCTCGGGCTCGCGCTCATGGAGGAGCTGCAACTCGACCGCGGACACATGCGCAACCCGTCGTTCACGGACTACCTGATCCCGACGGCGCTCGACGTGCCGCCGGTCGTCACCGAATTCGTCGAGGTCCCCGAGCCCGGCGCGCCCTACGGCGTGAAGGGGATCGGCGAGCTGCCGACCGTCGCCGCAACCCCGGCGATCGTCGCCGCGCTGCGCGCCGCCACCGGGCGTCCGCTCAACCGCGTTCCCGTCGCACCCGACGACCTGCTCGGTCTCCGCCCGCCGGTCGAAGGCGGTGCGCCGGCACCGGTCCCCGATGTCCACACCCAGCAGCCGATCCCCGAGGTGCTCGGGGTCGGCACGGGTCAACAGGAGCTCATGAAAGGAACGATCTGATGGCCACTGCAACGAAGACGGCGTTCGACAGGCGCTCGCTCGTCGGACGCGACTACATCGAGACGATCGACTGGACGGTCGAGGAGATCGACGAGGCGATCGCCGTCGCCTCCGAGTTGAAGGCCGACTTCAAGGCCGACCGTCCGCGTCGTCTCCTGCCGGACAGGACGCTGTTCATGCTCTTCCTCGACAAGTCGACCCGGACGCGCAACGCGTTCGAGTCGGGCATGACCCAGCTCGGCGGCCATGCGATCTACCTCGACTCCGAGAAGACGCAGGTCGCGCACGGCGAGAGCCCGAAGGACATGGGGATCATCCTCTCGCGCTACGGGCACGGGCTCGCGATTCGCCACGACCTCGCCCCGTACGAGGGCAGCGCGTGGATGCGCGAGATCGCGCGCTGGGCGGACATCCCGGTCATCAACCTCCAGTGCGACATCGACCACCCGACGCAGACGCTCGCCGACCTGATGACGCTGCGCGAGCAGCGCGGTGCCAACCTCAAGGGCATGCGGGTCGCCGTCTCGTGGGCGTACGCGCCCTCGTACGCGAAGCCGCTCTCGGTGCCGCAGGGGCTCGCGACGCTTCTGCCCCGCTACGGGATGGACGTCGTCGTCGCGCATCCGCCCGGCTTCGAGCTGATGCCGGAGGTGATCGAGAAGGCGAAGGCCGCGGCCGAGGCCGGCGGAGGCTCGCTCAGCTTCTCCGACGACATGGACGAGGCGTTCGAGGGCGCCGACGTCGTCTATCCGAAGTCGTGGGGACGCCTCGACGCCTTCTCACACGAGGCCGAGGCGCTTGCCGACTCCGCCCAGTACGAGGGCTGGATCTGCGACGAGCGCAGGATGGCGCTCGCCAACCCGGACGTCCTCTACATGCACTGCCTGCCCGCCGACCGCGGCACCGAGGTCACCGACGCCGTGATCGACGGCCCGCACTCGGTCGTCTACGACGAGGCGGAGAACCGGATGCACACCGGCAAGGCGCTGTGCGCGCTGACGATGGGCGGCTTCGGGAAGTGAGCTTCGGCGGTTAGCGGCGGCTACTGCTCGGCGAGCAGCTTGCGGTAGGCGGCGACGTCGAGCAGGCCGTCGCGCTCCGAGGGATCGCTCAGGCGGATGCGGACGAGCCAGCCCTCGCCGTAGGGGTCGTCGTTGGCGGTCTCCGGTGCGCCGCTCATCTTCTCGTTCACCTCGAGCACCTCGCCGGAGAGCGGAGCGATGAGATCGGAGACGGCCTTCACCGACTCGACCTCGCCGTACGAGCTGCCCTTCGCGACCTGCGCGCCGGGCTCGGGCGGCTCGAAGTGCACGAGCTCGCCGAGCGCGTCGAGCGCGTACCAGGTGATTCCGAGGACGGCCTCGTCCCCGTCGATCCGCGCCCAGTCGTGCTCGGTGTTGTAGAGCAGATCGTCCGGATACGACTCGCTTGCGGTCACCTGGCTCCTCTCGTCGGAGACCGCAACCTAACCCACGCCGGTATCGTCAGCCTGCGGTAACCGTCGTCCCCGCCTCGCCCGCGAGGATCGCGACCGCGTCCTCGAGCGCGCCGATCGCCGCCGTCCCGCCCGTCCTCTCGGCGAACCGGCACGCGGCTTCGACCTTCGGGCCCATCGATCCGGCTGCGAAGTCCTGCGCCCGCAGCTCCGTCACCGTCGCGCTGCGGATCGGCGCCGCCTCGGCGGTGCCCCAGCCGGCGATGACGGCGTTCACGTCGGTCAGCATCAGGTAGCAGTCGGCGCCGAGGCTCCGCGCGAGCAGCTCGCCGCCCAGATCCTTGTCGATCACCGCCTCGACGCCGTGGAGCATCCCGTTCGTCTCGACGACCGGAATGCCGCCGCCGCCGGTGCAGACGACGAGGGCGCCGGCGTCGACGAGCGTCCTGATCGCGGGCAGCTCGACGATGCGCAGCGGCTCGGGACACGGGACGACGCGGCGGAAGTGCTCGTTGTCGGGGGCGATGCTCCAGCCGCGCTCCTGCGCGAGCTTCTCGGCGTCTGCCCTCGAGTAGATCTGCCCGATCGGCTTCGTCGGATGGGCGAAGCCCGGATCGTCCGGGTCGACGACGACCTGCGTCAGCACCGTGGCGACCGTTCGCCCGGGCAGGCGGTTCTCGAGCTCCTGCTCGAGGACGTAGCCGATCATGCCCTCGCTCTCGGCGCCGAGCACGTCGAGCGGGTACGCGGGGACGTCGGTGTACGCCGAGGCCTGGAGCGCGAGGAGGCCGACCTGCGGCCCGTTGCCGTGCGTCAGGACGACGTCGTGCTCCCTCGCGAGTGCGGCGATCGCCGTCATCGCGTCGCCGGCGTGGCCGCGCTGCACCTCGGCAGTCGGCGCCTCGCCGCGCTGGAGCAATGCGTTGCCGCCGAGCGCCACCACGAGCTTCAGGCGCTTCTCTCCGGCGGACTTCGCGGAACGTGCAGGAGCTGTCTGGCTCATGGTGTGCCTCCGGCCATTCGTAGTCCGATTTCCTGGACGCTCTCGCGGTCGCCGACCTCCGAGAGCTCGCCCTCGTACATGACGAGGATGCGATCGTTCAACGCGAGGATCTCGTCGAGGTCCTCGCTGAAGAGCAGCACCGCGGTGCCGGCCGCGGCCGCGTCGAGCAGGTGCGCGTGCACCGATTCGACCGCGGCCACGTCGAGCCCGCGAGTCGGCGACGCTGCGACGAGCACCTTCGGCCGCTCCGAGAACTCGCGTGCGATCACGAGCTTCTGAAGGTTGCCGCCCGAGAGGTTGCCGGCCGGCATCTCCGGCCCCGAGGACTTGATCTCGTAGGCGTCGATGGCCGTGAGCGCGCGCTCCCGCATGGGGTGCAGGCGCAAGAGGGGTCCGAGCGACCGGTGCCGGTACGAGCGCAGGTCGAGGTTCATCGCCAGCGAGAGGCTCGGCGAGACGCCGGTGCCGAGGCGGTCCTCGGGGATGAAGCCGACCCCGGCCTCGACTGCGGCGCGCGCATCGCCGCTCCGGAGCTTCCGGCCGCCGACGAGCACCGTGCCCTTCGACGCTTTGCGCAGGCCGCCGATCGCCTCGGCGAGCTCGCGCTGTCCGTTGCCGGCGACGCCCGCGATCGCAACGATCTCGCCGGCGCGGATCTCGAGCGAGACGCCCTTGACCTTCTCCGTGCCGCGGTCGCCCTCGACCCAGAGGTCGTCGAGCTCGAGGACGGCGCCGCCCTCGGTGTGCTTCTGCCGGGTGTGGCGAACCGTTTCGACCTCGTGTCCGACCATCAGCGAGGCGAGCGACTGCGGCGTCGCCTCGGCCGTCTGCACGGTCGCGACGGCCTTGCCGGCGCGCAGCACCGTCACCCGGTCCGAGACGGCCATGACCTCGTGGAGCTTGTGGGAGATGAAGATGACCGTTCTGCCTTCGCCGGCGATCTTCCTCAGCGTCTCGAAGAGCGTGTCGGCCTCGTCCGGCGTCAGGACGGACGTCGGCTCGTCGAGGATCAGCACGCGCGCGTCCTGGTAGAGCGCGTTGAGGATCTCCACCCGCTGCTGCTCGCCGACGCCGAGCTGCCACACGTGCGCGCGCGGATCGACCGGGAGGCTGTAGCGCTTGCTGAGCTCGCTCACCTGGCGCTCGACGGCGGCCGGATCGATCACGAAGCTCCGGCCGGCGCCGCGGCGGTCGCCGAGGATCAGGTTCTCCGCCACGGTGAACCGTTCGACGAGCATGAACCGCTGGTGAACCATGCAGACGCCGGCGTCGATCGCGTCTCGCGGCGACGAGAACGTCATCCGCTCCCCGTAGAGCGAGATCTCGCCCTCGTCTGGGCGGTAGAGGCCCGTGAGGACGTGTGAGAGCGTCGTCTTGCCGGCGCCGTTCTCGCCGAGCAGCGCGTGCACTTCGCCCGCGGCCGCCTCGAAGTCGACGTGGTCGTTGGCGACGACGCCGGGGAAGCGCTTCGTGATCCCGCGCATCGAGACCGCGGCGACGGCCGGGTCACGGTCGCGAACGAGTGGCTCGGTCACGAGTTGCGCCATCCGGCCTTCAACCTGACGCAAGCCGGCGCCGGGAGCATCAGGGGGAATCCGGTGCCTGGTGCGGGAAATCCCGGATGCCCTCCGGCGGCGGTGCTGCCACGCTCGATGCGAGATGTCCAAGATCAGACTTCCCCGGTTTCCGGGCCGTGCCGAGCGCCGCCCGGAGCCGGCTTCGAAGGAGGAGCGGTCGTCGGGCGAAGAGGATTCCCGCACGACCGAGCTCTCGTGGGCCGAGGTCTCGGCGCCGGGGCGCCCGCGGCTGAAGACGACCACGCTCTAGTGGGCTCGGGATCCGCGGCACCGGCGAGGCGTCTGGCGGTCGCACGCGGCGACGAGCCTGCCGACCTCGTCATCCGCAACGGCCGCGTGCTCTGCGTGTTCACCCGCGAGTGGCTCGACGCCGACGTCGCGATCGTCGACGGGTTCGTCGCCGGGCTCGGCGAGTACGAAGGCCGCGAGACGATCGACGCGTCGGGGCGTCTGCTCGTTCCCGGGTTCGTCGACCCGCACCTGCACATCGAGTCCTCGAAGCTGACGCTCGACGAGTTCGCCCGGCTCGTGCTGCCGCTCGGCACGACCGCCGTCGTCGCCGACCCGCACGAGATCGCCAACGTCCTCGGGACGGACGGCGTCCACTGGCTGCTCGACGCGTGCGAGTCCCTGCCGCTCGACGTCTACTTCATGGCCTCCTCGTGCGTGCCGGCTTCGGCGTTCGAGTCGCCGCACCGCGCGCTCACGCTCGGCGACCTCGAGGGCCTGCTCCGCCGCACGCACGTGCTCGGGCTCGCCGAGATGATGAACTTCCCCGGCGTCGTCGCCGGCTCCCCCGCCGAGCTCGCGAAGCTCGCGCTCGCGCGGCACGTCGACGGACACGCACCCGGCCTCGCCGGCAAGGCGCTCAACGCCTATGCGGCGGCCGGAATCCAGTCGGATCACGAGGCGGCGACGCTCGAGGAGGGCCGCGAGCGGTTGCGCGCCGGGATGTGGCTGCTCGTGCGCGAGGCGTCCACCGCCCGCAACCTCGAGGCGCTGGCGCCGCTCATCGGCGAGTACGGCCCGAGCCGGATGGCCTTCTGCACCGACGACCGCGAGCCCGAGCACATCGTCGACGACGGCCACGTCAACGCAATCGTCCGTGCGGCCGTCGCGCTCGGTGTCGAGCCGGAGGACGCGCTCGTGATGGCGACGCTCAACCCGGCCGTCTACCACGGTCTGGCGCAGCTCGGTGCGATCGCGCCCGGCTATCAGGCCGACATCGTCTTCCTCGACGATCTCGAGTCCTTCGTCCCGGTCCGCGTGCTGAAGCGCGGCCGCCCGCTCGGCGAGATCGAGCCGCTCGAGGTGCCCGAGTGGGCGAAGAGGACCGTGCACGTCGCGGGTGTCGGCGCCGGCGACTTCGCGATTCCGTTCGCCGGCGGCGAGGCACGGGTGATCGGGCTCGTTCCCGGCCAGATCATCACCGAGTCGCTCGTCGAGAGGCTCTCGGTCTCGGACGGCCTTGCCGTCGCCGATCCCGAGCGCGATCTCGCCAAGATCGCCGTCGTCGAGCGGCACCTCGAAACGGGTCGCATCGGGCTCGGCTTCGTGCGCGGTTTCGGCCTCCGCGAGGGCGCCTTCGGCTCGACGGTCGCCCACGACGCGCACAACGTGATCGTGGTCGGCGTCGACGACGAGGCGATGGCACGAACCGTCGGCCGGCTGCGCGAGCTCGGCGGCGGCATCGTCGTCGTCGACGGCACCGGCGTGCGGGCCGAGCTGCCGCTTCCGGTCGCGGGGCTCCTGTCCGACCGCCCGGCGGCCGAGGTGCTCGAGGCGAGCAGGGCCGTGACCGAGGCGGCGAGATCGCTCGGCGTCGTCTTCCCTCATCCCTTCCAGATGCTGGCGTTCCTCGCCCTGTCGGTGATCCCGTCGTTGAAGATCACCGACCGCGGCCTCGTCGACGTCGACCGCTTCGAGCTCGTCCCGCTCGCGGTGTGAACGTTCGCCAGAAGGCCGCAAGCGAATTCCGCGCGCGCCCGGATGTCCGGGGGACGGCCAACGTGCAGGATGGGTGCCGCGGCAGAAGGAGGTGAATTTGCCATGACCACCCTCGTCAAACAGTCGCCGCTCGTCGAGTTCGACGGCATGGAGCGCTGGCTCAACACCATGCTCTCGGGCATCGGCTTCGGTCCGCTCATCAGGCCGCTCGTGCCGACCATGGGCTTCGTGCCTGCGGCAGACGTCTACATCGCCGAGGGCAAGTACGTGATCGAGCTGGAGGTGCCGGGCTTCGTCGAGAAGGAGCTCACCCTCGAGGTCACGGGACGCTTGCTCACGATCACGGGCAAGCATGCCGAGGAGAAGGAGACGACGAAGACGTTCCGGCTCCATGAGCGCATCGAGAACGAATTCGAGCGGACGTTCATGCTTCCGTCGGACGTCGACGTCGAGAAGATCACCTCGACCTTTGCGAACGGCGTGCTCAAGGTGCACGCGCCGCTTCCGGCGGCGTCGGCGCCGATGAAGATTCCGATCAAGACCCTCTGATCCTGACCGGATCGCCGGGGTGGTGGGGCGATCGAGCCCTGCCGCCCCGGCGCAGTATCGTCCGTCGGCGGATGGCCGACGCCCTGCCACGTGGCGCGATGCACGTCGAGTTGACGCGCCTGCCGAGCGGGCGTTCCGAGGTCGACGTCGTCGCGATCGAGGAGCCGCTCGAGATCCGCATCGGCGGCGAGCCGGTCGCGGTGACGATGCGGACTCCCGGGAACGACGAGGAGCTCGCTCTCGGCTTCTGCATCTCCGAGGGCATCCCGGCGACGAGCGCCGCGCTTCCCGCCGACCTCGCCGCGAACACGGTCGAGGTCGAGGCGGGCGACTTCGACCGCTCGCGGGTGCAGCGGAGCTTCTACACGTCGTCTTCGTGCGGCGTGTGCGGCAAGGGCGCGCTCGAGGCGGTCTCGGTCGAGGCGCCGCGGGTCGAGAGCCGGCTCACCGTCGGCGCTGCGCTCGTCGCGGCGCTGCCGGACCGCCTGCGGGAGGCGCAGCCGACGTTCGCCGCGACGGGCGGCCTGCACGCGACCGGACTCTTCGACGCCGGCGGCACGCTGCTCTGCCTGCGCGAGGACGTCGGCCGGCACAACGCCATGGACAAGGTGGTCGGCTGGGCGTTCCTCGCCGGCAGGCTTCCGCTCGCCGACGCGATCCTCTGCGTCAGCGGACGGCTCTCGTTCGAGCTCGTGCAGAAGGCGGCGGTCGCCGGCTGCCCGCTGCTCGCCGGCGTCGGCGCTCCCTCGAGCCTCGCGGTCGAGCTCGCGCGTGACCGCGGGATCACGCTCTGCGGCTTCGTCCGCGACGGCCACCTCAACGTCTACAGCGAGCCGTGGCGCGTGCAGGGCTGACGGGCGTCCTGCTCGTCGGCGGCGCGTCGAGCCGGTTCGGCTCGCCGAAGGCGCTCGCGCAGTTCGGCGGCGAGACGCTCGCCGAGCGCGGCTGGCGGACGCTCGGCGAGGCGTGCGGGCACCGGCTCGCGGTCGGCAAGGCGGCGGAGGGGCTCGTGCTGCCGTTCCCCGTGCTCGACGACGAGAGCGACGTCCAGGCGCCGATCGTCGGGCTCGCCGCGGGCCTGCGCGCGGCGCCGACCGACCTCTGCGTCGTCCTGCCCGTCGACTGCCCGTTCGTGACGGCGGCGCTCCTGGTCGAGCTCGCCGACGCCTGCCGCGACGCGGCGAGGACGCAGCGCGGCCCGCTTCCCGGCGCCTACCGCAGGCGCGTCCTGCCGGCGCTCGAGCGCGGCGAGCTCGCGATCCATCGTGCGATCGCGGAGCTCGACGTCGCCGTCGTCGAGGCCGACCCGGCGCTGCTCGCGAACGTGAACACGCCGGAGGAGCTCGCCGCGCTCAAAGAGCGCTGACCGCGACCGGCACGACCTTGTACTCGGGGCAGCCGGTGTCGAGGTCGGCCGACTCGCCGAGCAGAAGGTTCGTGCGCACCTCCGGGAAGTGGAACGACGTGAACGCCTGCCCGGGTTGCATCCGGTCGGAGAGCGCAGCCTTCACCCGCGTCGAGCCTCTCGCGCTGCGCACCTCGACGAGATCGCCGTCGGCGATGCCGAGCCGCCTCGCATCGGCCGGATTGAGCTCGAGCGACTCGGCGCCGCGCAGGACGAGGTTGCCGGTGCGCCGCGTCATCGTCCCGACGTTGTAGTGCTCGAGGCGCCGCCCAGTGATCAGGATGAGCGGAAACTCGTCGCTCGTGTCGTTGCCCGGCTCGCGGAAGGGCAGGGCGGCGAGCCGTGCGCGCCCGTCGGGATGCTCGAACCGGTCGGTGAAGCAGATCGGCGTGTCGGCGCCGCCCGCGTCGACCGGCCACTGGAGGCCGCGCCGGCCGAGACGCTCGTAGGTGACGCCGGCGAAGTGCGGCGTCAGGCGCGCGATCTCGGCCATCACGTCCGCCGGGCCGTCGTAGGGGAACGGACGGCCGAGCCGGCCGGCGACGGCGGCGAACGTCTCGAGGTCGGTCCTGGCGGCGCCGGGCGGCTCGACCGCCGCCTCGACGAGCTGGACGCGCCGCTCGCCGCTCGTGAAGGTTCCGTTCTTCTCGTAGAACGAGGCGGCGGGCAGGACGACGTCGGCGAACTTCGTCGTCTCGGTCTCGAACAGGTCGGAGACGACGAGGAGCTCGAGCGCCTCGAGCGCGGCGGCGACGCGCGCGGTGTCGGGGTCCGACTGCGCGATGTCGTACCCGCAGATCCACATCGCCTTGACGCTTCCCGCGAGCGCGCCGTCGAGCATCTCCGGCAGCTTCAGCCCGCGCTCGCGCTTCATCTTCACGCCCCAAGCCTCTTCGAAGAGCCGCGCCGTCTCCTCGTCGCCGACCGAGCGGTAGCCGCTGAAGGTGTCGGGCAGCGCGCCCATGTCGGACGAGCCCTGGACGTTGTTCTGGCCGCGGAGCGGCAGCAGCGCGCAGCCCGGCCGCCCGATCTTGCCGGTCAGGAGGGCGAGGTTCGCGAGCAGCTGCACGCTGCCGGAGCCGTGCCGCTGCTCGGTGACGCCGAGGCCCCAGCTGATCGAAGCGCGCTTCGCCTCTCCGTAGAGATGGGCGGCCCGTTCGACGTCGGCGGCCGGAACGCCGGTGATCCGGGCGACATGCTCCGGCGTGTAGTCGGAGACGAGGTCGGCGAGCTCCTCGAAGCCGGTCGTTCGCTCGGCGACGAACTGCTCGTCGACGAGGCCGTCGCGGACGAGGACGTGCGCGAGGCCGTTCAGGAACGCGACGTTCGCGCCGGGCCTGACGGAGCAGTGGAGCGCGCCGTAGTCGGCGAGCTCGATGCGGCGCGGATCGACGGTGACGAGCGAGGTGCCGTTGAGGGCGGCCTGCTTCATCCGCGCACCGACGACCGGATGTCCCGACGTCGGGTTGACGCCGACGAGCAGGATGACCTGCGAGCGCTCGATGTCGTCGAACGATCCGCTCGCGCCCGACAGTCCGAGCGACTTGCGCAGCGCAAAGGACGTCGGCGCATGGCAGACGCGCGCACAGTTGTCGATGTTGTGCGTCCCGATCGCTGCGCGGAACAGGCGCTGCATCGCGTAGCACTCCTCGTTCGTCGACCGCGACGAGGCGAGTCCCGCGATCGCGTCGGGGCCGTGCTCGACGCGGATGCGCGCGAGCTCGGCCGCGACGAAGTCGAGCGCCTCGTCCCACGTAACCGGAACGAGCAGGCCCTCCCTGCGCACCAGTGGCGTCGTGAGCCGGTCGGGAGCGTGTGTGAACTGGTGGGCGAAGCGGCCCTTCACGCAGGCGTGGCCGCGGTTCGCGGGGCCGTCGGGCGCAGGCGTGACCGAGGCGATCAGGCCGCCGCGCGTGTGCACGTCGAGCCGGCAGCCGACGCCGCAGTAGCCGCACGTCGTCGTCACCTCAGGCACTGCTCACCTCCGCGATCGCGCCGGTCGGGCAGGTCGCCGCGCAGGCGCCGCAGGAGACGCAGCTCGACTCGAGGAAGCCGCCGTCGATGCCGGCGGCGACGTTCGCGTCGAAGCCGCGCCCCGTCGCCGTCAGCGCGAACGCGCCCTGGATCTCGTCGCACGCACGCACGCAGCGCCCACACGAGATGCAGAGCTCGTGGCGGAAGGCGAGATACGGATGGCGGTCGTCGTGGCGCTCCTCGTGTGTCGCTCCGCGCCACCGAACGGTGTCGACGCCGAGGCGGCGCGCGACCGCCGCGAGTTCTGTGTCCGGCTGCGGCGGGCCCGGCAGCTCGGAGAGGACGAGCTCGACGACGTTCGCCGCGATCCGTTGCGCGTGCGGGTCACGCGTCGCGACTGCCATGCCGTCCCGGCACGGGGTCGTGCACGACGTCGCCGGCTTGCCGTCGATCGAGACGAGGCAGACGCGGCATGCGCCGAACGGCGCGAGCCGCTCGTCGAAGCAGAGCGTGGGGACGTCGCCGCCGCACGCGCGGATCGCCTCGAGCACGGTCGTGCCGGGCTCGACCTCGATCGCCGCGCCGTCGACGAGGACGTTCATGCGGCCGCCGTGAACTCGTCGGGGAAGTGCGCGAGCAGGCTGCGGATCGGCGCCGGCATGCCGCTTCCGTGCGCGCACAGGCTTGCCACCTCGAGCGTCTCGAGCAGCTTGTCGAGCAGCTCGCGATCGACGGGGCCCTCGGCGGCGACGAGCTCGTGGGCGCGCCGAAGGCCGATCCGGCACGGGAAGCACTTGCCGCAGCTCTCTTCGGCGCCGAAGTGGAGGAGGTGGCGCGCGAGCGCGCGCATGTCCGTGCGCTCGTCGAACGCGACGATGCTCCCGTGGCCGAGCATGCAGCCGGCGGCGGCGAGCGGCGCGAAGTCGAACGGCGTGTCGAGCAGCGAAGCGGGGAGGATGCCGGCGAGCGGACCGCCGATCTGCAACGCCTTCAGCGTGTGACCGTCCTTGATCCCGCCGCCGAGCCGCTCGCAGATGTCGCGCAGCGGCAGGCCGAAGCGGACTTCGTAGACGCCGGGCCGGGCGAAACGCTCGTTCAGGCAGACGAGCTTCGTGCCCGGCGTCGCGCCGGGGCTGAGCGCCTTGTAGGCGTCCGCGCCGTGCAGGGCGATGAAGGGTGCGCTGCACACCGTCTCGACGTTGTTCACGATCGTCGGCCTGCCGAGGTAGCCGCGCTGGGCCGGGAAGGGCGGGCGCGCCGAGACCGCGCCGCGAAGGCCCGCCAGCGAGCTGAGCAGCGCCGTCTCCTCGCCGACGACGTACGACCCTGCGCCCTCGACCACCCCGACGTGGAACGAAAAGCCGCTGCCGTGGATGTCGTCGCCGAGATTGCCCGCGGCGTAGGCCCGCGCGATCGCGAGCTCGACGATCTCCATCGCGTGCGGATATTCGGAGCGGACGTAGACGTACCCCTGCCCGGCGCCGACCGCGTAGCCGGCGAGTGCTGCGCCTTCCAGCACGAGCTCCGGGTTCCGCTCGAGCAGCACCTTGTCGATGTACGAGCCCGGATCGCCTTCGTCGCCGTTGACGACGACGTACTTCTGCTCGCCCGGCGCGTTGCGCGCGAGCTCCCACTTCGCGCCGGCGGAGAAGCCCGCGCCGCCGCGGCCGCGTAGCGTCGCCGCCTTGACCTCGGCGAGGTACGCCTCGGGCGTCAGGTGGGCGAGCACGCGGGCGAGTCCCGACCAGTCGCCGGGACGGAGCAGCACCGGTTCGTCGAGGTCGCTGCGCCAGTGCGGCTCGAGCGCCTGCTGCGTCGTGCCCGCGAGCACGCGCAGGAGCGCGCCTTCGCCCGCGTCGACGACGTCTCCCTCCCGGAACGCCGGCCCCGAGTGGCAGAAGCCGAGGCAGCGGGTCTCTCCGAGCGAGCACGCGCCGTCGGCGGACCGTTCGCCGACACGCACGCCGAGCCCGGCCTCGACCGCGGCGACGTGCTCGCCGAGGTCGGATGCGAAGCAGCCGGTCGCCGTGCAGACCTGGACGTGCCGCCGGCCGCGCGGCTGCACGAGGTCGTCGTAGAAGGTGGCGACGCCGTAGACCGTCGCCTCGGGGAGGCCCGATCGCGCCGCGACCTGCCGGACGTCGTCGGCCGTCACCTCGCCGTGATCGTCGACTGCGTCCTTGAGGCGGTCGAGCGCAGTCGGCACCGCGCCGTGCCGCGACACGAGCTCGGTCAGGTTGCGCGACGACACGACCTGCTGATCTTCCGCTCACGGCGGCAGATCGGCAATCCGGGCCGGGTCGGATCGGCGTCGGTAGTTGTCCGCAGTCGCTACAGGCCGGGCTTGTGGAGCACGTACCAGCCGTACTGGCCCTGCGCGTCGGCGGGCGCCAGCGTTCGCGCGTGCTCGCGTTCGTCGCCGTGGCAGCCGGCGAGATCGAGGTACCGGTCGAGATCGCGGTCCTCGCGCACGACCTCGCCGCGGCGCAGGACGAGGTTGTTCGTGTCGAACAGCCCGCGCAGGTCGACGTCCGCGAGGATGCGCGTCGTCGACGGGTCGCGTGCGCGCTCGAACGCGTTCAGCTCGATCGCCGCGAGCGGATCGACCGGGGCGACCTGGTCGACCACGACCATCGTGCCGCCGGGCCTGAGGACGCGCGTCATCTCTGCCAGCACGAGCTCGGGCCGCGGGACGTGGTGGAGAGTACGGGCGGTCGACACGAGGTCGAACGAGCCGCGGTCGAACGGCAGCTTGGTCGCGTCGCCCTCGACGAAGGTGGCGTTCTCCGGCGCGCGCTTCCGTGCCTCGGCGAGGAGCTCGGGCACGACGTCCACGCCGACGACCTCGCGCACGAGCGGTGCAAGAGCGAGCGCGAAGGCGCCGGCGCCCGTGCCGACGTCGAGCGCGCGCTCGTCGCCCGTGAGCGAGAGCAGCCGGCGCAGGTGCGCACGCGTCTCGTCCGCGCGTGCGTCCTGATGCTCCGCGACGCGGCTCGCAGTCTCCGCGAAGCGCTTGCGAACGGCCTCTGAGTTCGACTCGGTCATTCCCTACGCCTCCGTGATGATCGCGTCGAGCGGGACGTCGTGGGGCTCGTGGGGGAGACCCGCCGCGACCCTCGCCCATTCGTACGCGACACCGATCTTCGTCGCCTGCGGCTGAGCGCCGAGGAAGCGGTCGTAGAAGCCGGCGCCGAGCCCGAGGCGGAAGTTGTCCTCGTCGAAGCCGAGCACGGGCACGACGATCAGGTCGAAGTCGCGCGCCGGGATCGGCTGGTCGGCGGACAGGTCCGGTGAGACGATCTCGATCGCGGGCCCGCGCTCGCGCACGCCGCGGACGATCGGCTCCGTGTCGACCTCACCCCAGTCCGGCACGGAGCGGTAGATGTGCAGGGAGCGGATCTCCGGCCAGTCCACCGAGTCGAGCAGCTTCTCGGCGATCCGCAGGCTCGCCGTCCGGCGGGCCTCGGCCGTGACTTCGCGCCGCCGCGCGCGCAGCTCTCGCCGAAGCTCGCGTTTCAGGACGGCGGAAGAGCTAACAGTCACGGCGTTCCACCGGGAAAGAGCCTAGGCTGAGCGGGATGCTTCTGCGCGGCGGAACGGTCGTCGACGCCTTCGGCGCCCGGCGGGCCGACGTGCGCGTCGACGGCGAGCGGATCGCCGAGGTCGGCGAATCGCTCGCGGCCGCCGACCGCGACGTGATCGACGTCGACGGCGCGTACGTGATTCCGGGCGGGATCGACGTCCACACCCATCTCGCGCTCCCGGTCGGTGCGGTGCGATCGGCCGACGACTTCGAGTCGGGGACGCTCGCCGCGGCGTGCGGCGGCACGACCTGCATCGTCGACTTCGCCGGAGCGGGCCGAGAGCCCTGGGAGGAGGCGCTCGCCACCTGGCACGAGCGCGCCGACGGCCGCGCCGTCGTCGACTACGGGTTCCACCTGACGGTGACCGACGTCCCCGAGGATCCGGACGTCGCGCGGGCCCGCTTCGAGCAGTTCGCGGAGCACGGCGTGACGAGCGTCAAGCTCTACATGGCGTATCCCGACCGGCTGATGGTGGACGACGACACGCTCCTTCGCGCGCTCGTCGCCGCCCGCGCCGCCGGCATCCGCGTCTGCGTGCACGCAGAGGACGGAGCGGCGATCGAGGAGCTGACCGCGAAGGCGCTCGCGTCGGGCCGAACGGGGCCGGGAGCGATACCGGAGGTCCGGCCGCCGTCCGTCGAGGCCGCTGCGATCGAGCGGGCGACGGCGCTCGCGCGCAAGGCAGCCGCGTCGCTGTACGTCGTTCATCTCTCGAGCGCCCAGGGACTCGAGGCAGTGAAGGCCGCGCGCGCCGCGGGCGCCGACGTGCACGCGGAGACCTGCCCGCAGTACCTGTTCCTCGAGAGCGGGCGGCTGACCGACGGCTCCGACGAGGCGCAGGACTTCGTCTGCGCGCCGCCCCTGCGGTGCGGGTCGGATCGCGCCGCGCTCTGGGCCGCGGCCGGCTCGGGCGAGCTCGAGGTCGTCTCGACCGACCACTGCCCCTTCACCTGTGCCGACCGGCGGCACGGCACCGCGGCCGAGTCGGACCACTGGCGCGACTTCACGCAGATCCCCGGCGGGCTTCCCGGCCTCGAGACCCGCGTCGGGCTGCTCTACCAGGGCGTGCGGCGCGGGTGGCTCAGCCTCGAGCGCTGGACCGACGCCGTCGCCGGCGCGCCCGCGCGGCTCTTCGGCCTCGACGCCCGCAAGGGGCAGGTCCGGCCCGGCCTCGATGCGGATCTCGTCGTCTTCGATCCCGAGGCGACGAAGCGGCTGACCGCCGCCGCGCTCCACTCGCGGTCGGATCACAGCCCCTACGCGTCGATGGAGCTCCACGGCTGGCCCGTGCTCACCGTCGCCCGCGGCCGGGTCGTCGCGAGCGGGGGCGAGCCGGCCCCGCAGGCCGCGGCCGGCGGGCGCTTCGTCGCCCGCGCGCGCGTCGCCTCTGACCCGTTGGGCGGATTGCGTCCGTAGGTCTCGCGCCCCGGTCAGCATCGCCACCGATGACGGTTGCGCTCTACCGGACGAAGCTGGCTCGTGGAAGGAGGTGAAGTCAATGGGTGCTGCCCAACCTCAGATTCGCCTTGAATGGCGTGAACGCCGCATCGCCGGCGTGACGCCCGCGGTGCACAGGACGACGCTCGTCGCGATGACCGGACTTGCCGGCGCCGTCGGCCTCGCGCTGCCCGCCGTGCTCTACGACTGGGCGAACGTCGGACACAGCGCACTCGAGCTGCCGATGGCGGCGACGTCATGGGTCTTCGGTCTGAGCCACTTTGCCCAGAACGGATACCAGTGGGGCTCGATCGTCGTCGGGATGCTTCTGCTGCTCGCGTACGGGATCGCGACCGCCGGTGTGTTCGCGGCCGTCGCGGAACGGTTCCTCCAGCTTCGCAAGCTGCCCGGCCTGATCGGCGCGGGTCTTGCGTGCGGCTTCGTCGGTTGGATGTTCTTCTGGTACACGCTGTTGCCGATCGCGCGTGGCGGCGCGCCGTTCCATGCCGCTGCGCTGTCGACGTTGTTCGTCGCCCCGGCGTGGGTGTTCGTTCTTGCATTCGCCGTCTCCGGCCTCATGACGGCGCTGGTGTACGCGCGGATGCGACGCACGAGCTAGCCCCCCGCTCACTCGTGCGAGACAAGGCGGGGCTGAGACCTCTTGCGTCTCAGCCCTTCGCCTTTTCCGTGTCAGCCGGCGGATGCGGCGGCGGGCGTCCAGGTGAAGCGGACGAGCGCGATCGCGAGACCGGCTGCCGCCCACAGGAGGAGCACGCCGATGTCGCTCCAGACGATGCCCGTGCCGCGCGTGGCGGGATCGAAGGCGTGGTGGAGCCCGTCGGCGAGGTGCTGCACCGGGAATACCTTCGCGACGTCCTGCATCCACCGCGGCAGGCGGATGTTCGGGATGAAGACGCCGGAGATGAAGTAGAGCGGCAGGATGATCGCCTGCACCATCGGCTGGGCGGCGTCGGCAGTTCGGATCGCCGTCGAGAGCGCGTAGCCGAGACAGCAGAAGGCGACCGCGCCGACGATGCCCGTGAAGACGACGGCCGGCAGCGTTGCGGCCGGCAGCCGGACGCCGTAGGCGAAGCGTCCGATCAGGAGCAGCACGGCCATGACGGCTAGCGAGACGACGATCGCCGTCAGCGCCCGGCCCGTGATCAGCACCCACGCCGGCACCGGTGTGGAGCGGCGCCGCTTCAGCACGCCGGCCTCGCGCTGGGCCGTGATGGAGACGACGAGGTTGACGAACGAACCCGCGATCACGCCGAGCGCGGCCAGGCCGGGGACGTAGTAGGTCGACGCCTTCACCTGCGCCGGCCCGACCCTGTTGTTGCCAAACACGCTGACGAAGATGACGAGGAAGAGAACCGGGAGGATCAGCGTGAAGAACCGCGACTGCCGGTTGCGGACGAATGCGAGCAGGTCGTAGCGCGCCTGGTGCAGGACGAGCCGGAGGGCTCCGTGCCTCATTCGTCCCCCTGCTCCCGGCTGCTGCCGGTCAGCTGGAGGTAGACGTCCTCGAGCGACGGCCGCCGGACGTCGAGATCCGCGAGCTCGAGGCCGCGGCCGAGCGCCCAGTCCGCGAGCACGTTGACGTCGGCGAGCGGCCGCGTCGTCTCGACCACGATCCGGCCTCGCGGCGCCGTGGCCGCCGACCGTTGCAGCTCGGCCGGCAGGTCGTGAACGGAGAGCGTCTCTGGCAGCGTGAACGCGATCCTCACCGCCATCCGCTCGCGGCCGCCGAGCGTCGAGGGCGTCCCCTCGGCGACGATCCGGCCGCCCGCGATCACGGCGATGCGGTCGGCGAGGTGCTCGGCCTCGTCCATGTAGTGCGTCGTCAGGAACACGGTCTTGCCGAGCTCCCGGAGTCCGGCGATGACCTCCCAGGCGGCACGCCGCGCCGACGGGTCGAAGCCCGTGGTTGGCTCGTCGAGGAAGATCAGCTCCGGGTCGCCGATCAGCGCAAGCGCGACGTCGAGGCGCCGCCGCTGGCCGCCCGAGAGCTGTTCGGCGGGCGAGTCTGCCTTCTCCTCGAGCCCGACGAGCGCGATCGTCGAGGCGATCTCGCGCGGTGCGTCGTAGTAGCCGGCGTAGAGCTCCAGGCATTCGCGGACCGTGAGCCCCGGCTCGGGCTGCGACTCCTGGAGCACGGCACCGACGCGGTTGCGCCAGGAACCGCTGGCGTGGGCCGGGTCGACGCCGAGCACGCTCACCTCGCCGTCGCTGCGCCTGCGGAAGCCCTCGAGGATCTCGACCGTCGTCGTCTTGCCGGCGCCGTTCGGGCCGAGGAACGCGAAGATCTCGCCGCGGCGCACCTCGAGGTCGATGCCCGCGACTGCCTCGATCGCTCCGTAGCTCTTGCGCAACCCGCGGACGGTGATCACTGCGTCCACGGTGCAATTCTCTATCCGGTCGGCGATTCGGCCGCGGCGGGTTCGAAGCCTTGCCACATGAGCAGGCCGGCCGCGGTCAGGAGCGTCGCGATCTGCTCGGCCGTCATCAGGAGCGCCGCGTGCATCTGGTCGTAGCTCGCCGTCCAGCCGAACGGCCGGTTGACGATCGCCGCGTAGTGCGGGTAGATCGGCCCCGCCACGAGCAGCACCTCGGCGAGCGGCATGCCCGCGAGCAGCACGCCGGAGGCGAAGAGAGCGCGCCGGCCCGGGCTCATGTGCCCGCCGGTCGGGTCGATGATCTGGAACCAGACGAGGCAGCCGACGAGGAAGAAGAGCGCGTGCTCGGAGTCGTGCAGGAGCGGGTGGGCGATCGCGGCGTCGTAGGCGGCCGGCACGTGCCAGCCGTACATGACGAGAACCCACACGCCGAGCGAGACCCAAGGGCGAAGGACGAACGAGAGCGCGCGCCGAAACGGACGGCAGCGCGCGAGCGGGCCGAGCAGGGACGGCGGCAGGACGAAGAACGCGAGCGGGCCCCGCAGCCCGACGATCAGGAGCAGCGGGGCGATGTCGCCGAGCAGAAGATGCTGGCCCATGTGCGCGGTGAGGAGCCGGTTCTCGCCGAGCTCGTCGAGCGGCGAGACGACCGCCAGCAGCGCGATCGCGGTACCGGCGGCGAAGGCGGCGGCCGAGTGCCACGGTGCCAGATCGGAGCGGCGGGCGCGGAGTCGCCGGAAGCCGCGGGTGTAGAGCATGAGCGCGACTGCCGACAGGGCGAGCGGGAGCGGGCTGAACGTCCAGACGCCCATCGGTGCGTCAGCCGGACGCCGCGGACTGCGACACGTACACGGCGACGTCCTTGATCTGCTCCGTCGTGAGATGGGTCTTGAACGCAGGCATCGCCTTGCCGCCGTTCGTCACGTTCGCGACGACGATCGCCTCGCTCGGGTGGACGGTGTCGAGGTCGGGTCCGACCGTCCCCGTTGCGTGCGCCGCCGCGAGCGTGTGGCAGCCGCCGCAGCCGGCGCTCGCGAACACCTGCTTGCCCGCCTCGAACTCGGGCGATCCCTTGGCGGGAGTGACGGCGGCCGACGGCGTGGGGGTCGTGCTCGCCTGGGCGCGGTAGGCGGCCCAGCCGCCGACGGACGCCGCCGCGAGCACCGCGATGCCGACCGTGATCGCGCGCGGCGATCCGAGCGTCGAGCGCTCGACTCTGCCGACGCCCTTGCCGCGGATCGTCTGGACGATGTTCCAGGCGAAGAGCAGCTGGGCGGCGCCGATCAAGAGCGACATCGGGACGGCAAGCTGCGTCGCCGCGTCGTAGCGGTGGGGCAGCACGTTGAACCGGCGCGGGCCGCCGAGCAGGCCCTGGTACATCCAGATCGCGGTGTTCACCATCGTGAAGACGAACGTGAGCCACACGTGCCATCGCGCCATCGTCTCGCTGTAGAGAGGCTTGCCGACGAACTCGGGCAGGTAGACGTAGGTCGCGGCAATGATCGTGAAGCCGATGCCGAGGAACGCCATCTGGTGGAAGTGGCCGACGATCCAGAGCGTGTTGTGGATGATCTGGTCGAACGCGATCGTCGCGTTCACGATCCCCGAGAAGCCGGCGATCATCCAGCTCGTGAGACCGAGGAAGATCGCGGTCGAGGCCGCGTTCCACGGGTACTTCGATCGGAAGATCGTGAAGAAGAGACTGTAGAGCGAGAGCGCCGAGACGATCGTGACCGAGAAGGTCAGCGGCTCCATCGTCACGTTGATCGCCGCCTGCGGCGATCCCGCCGGGTAGTCGAGATAGATGTGGTGCGCCCAGACGATGACGTTTGCGACCACGGCGATCGCCCACGCGACCGCGATGATGTTTCCCGCGACGAGAGGCCGGCCGGCGAAGCGCGGCACGAGCAGGTAGTACAGCGCGACCGACGGGAACAAGAGCAGGTAGACGACCGGGTGCCCGAAGAACCAGAGGACGTTCTTCGCGAGCAGCGGGTCGACGTGGACGCTCGGCGTCAGCGACTGCACCATCATCTCGACGAGCAGCACCGCAAGCGGCAGCGTCGCGATGATCATGTCGAGCGCGATCACGGTCAGCGGCAGGACGGGGTAGGGAACCGAGCGCGGGTTGGTCGCGAACCGCGAGGGCGACAGGTAGCCGAAGCCCATCGCGACGCCGATCCGGTTCGGCACGCTCCTCTTGACCGCGTGCAGCGCCGGCCCGACGACCGTGTGCAGGATCGAGAGGCACCAGGTGACGATCGCGAGCCCGGCGAGAAGCACGGAGAACGAGAAGAAGAACGCGGTCCACTTGCCCCACTGGCCCGCGCTGTGGAACGAGATCGGGTACAGGAAGACCCACGAGCCGCCGTACTTGAAGAGGAGGCAGGTGACGACGACGCCGCCGACGCCGAGCACCATCAGCCACCAGGAGAGCTTCGCGAGCGCGAGGCCCGCCGGGCGAAGCGGGAACCCGACCTGGGCGAGGACCCAGAAGCCGAGGCCCATCACGGCGAACGCCGCCCAGCCGACGAAGGCGCCCAGGCCGTGGGCGGTCATGATCGCGTACCACCAGCCGGCCGAGACGCGATCGACGCCGGCCTGGCTGTCGCGCAGGATCAGTCCGAGGATCCCGCTCACGCCGAGGATCAGCGTCGACGCGATCAGGTAACGGAAGGCGAGCGAGCGGGCGTTGTCGAGATCGGGCCCGGGCGGAAGCGGCTCGGGAGCCGGTGCGACGTGGGCCGGGCTCACGCCGTCACCGTCAGCTGGTTCTCCATCTCAGCGTGCCCGACGCCGCAGTACTCGAGGCAGAGCACCCGGTAGGTGCCGGCGTGCTTGAACGTGTAGACGTAGTCGGTCGTCCGCCCGGGCATCACCTGCACCTCGAACAAGAGCTCGCCGCTCATCGTGTAGACGGCGAAGCTGTGGTTGACGTCGGCGGAGGTGAGCTTGAACTCGACCTGCCGGCCGGCCTGGAGCGGCGTGCTGGGAATCAGCCACGCGAACTGGATCGCCTCGATCTTCTCCACCTGCGCGTTCGCCGACGCGGTTCGTCCGTACGGGGTGAAGAAGATCGTCGCGACGAGGAGCGACACGAGCAGCACGACGACCACTCCGAACCACGCCTTCTCGCGTTCCGCGAGCGCACCGTGATCGGGTGCGGCGACAGCCGGGTTCCGGGTCGAACGCGCGATGTAGATCACGAACGCGATGCCGAGAACGCAGACCGTCGTGAACGAGATCGAGAGAACGGTCGCCGTCGTGCCCACGCGCTGCGACCTTAGTGGAGGCTCCGGCGGGCATGCAACGTCGCCGGCGGCGTCTGCGGCGAACTACGTACAGGTCGAGCTCCCGCATACGATGCGCCGGAGGTGAGCTCCGCACTCCCGATCCGCACCGAGCAGCTGACGAAGACCTACACGGGGCGCCGGGACGAGGTGCTCGCGGTCGACCGGCTCGACCTCGAGATCGGTCAGGGCGAGTTCTTCGGATTGCTGGGGCCGAACGGCGCGGGGAAGTCGACGACGATCGGCATGCTCACGACGACCGTCGTCCCGACGGGCGGCCACGGGTTCGTCGCCGGGTTCGACGTTCGCCACCGGCCGGCTTCGGTGAAGCGGCGGATCGGCGTCGTCTCGCAGTCGAACACCCTCGATCGTTCGCTGACGGTCTGGGAGAACCTCTACTACCACGGCCGCTTCTTCGGGGTCGCGCGCGGCGAGGCGCGGCGGCGTGCGGACGAGCTGCTCGAGCAGTTCGCGCTCGCCGAGCGCGCCCAGTCGATGGTGTTCGAGCTCTCGGGCGGGCTCGCGCAGCGGCTGATGATCGCTCGCGCGCTCGCGCACCGGCCGCAGGTGCTCTTCCTCGACGAGCCGACGTCGGGGATCGACCCGCAGACGCGCCACAATCTCTGGCGGATCCTGACCGACCTGCATGCGGACGGCTTGACGATCCTGCTCACGACGCACTACATGGAAGAGGCCGACACGCTGTGCGAGCGGATCGCGATCCTCGACGACGGCAAGGTGCTCGCCCTCGGCAGCCCGGCCGAGCTCAAGCACGCGTACGGCTCGGACACGGTGATCACGATCTCCGTCGACGGCGACGGCGGCGCCGCTCCGCTCGAGCGGCGGGCCGCGACGACTGCGGGCGTACGGTCGGTCGAGCGCGACGGCGCGGTGCTGCGCGTGTTCGCCGACCGGCCGGCCGGCGTGCTCGCGGAGCTCGTGCGCGCGGCGTCGGAGCTCGGGCTTCACGTTCGCGACGCCGCGAGCCAGCCGCCGAGCCTCGAGACGGTCTTCCTCTCGCTCACCGGGAGGGAGTACAGAGAATGAGCGTGCTCTCCGGTGCGTCGGTCGAGTGGGTCGGCACGTTCTTCGCGCTGCTCGAACGCGACGTGCGCGTGCTGCGGCGCCAGATCGGCCAGTTCCTGACACGCACGATCATGCAGCCGCTGCTCTTCGTCTTCGTCTTCGCGTACGTCTTCCCGAAGATCGGCCAGGGGTTCAGGGCGAGCGCCGCGGGCGTCTCGTTCACGACCGTGCTCGTGCCCGGGCTGATCGCGGTCGCGATCAACTTCCAGGGCATCCAGGCGGTCGCCTTGCCGCTCGTGCAGGAGTTCAGCTTCAGCAAGGAGATCGAGGACCGGGTGCTCGCGCCTGTGCCGGTGTGGATGGTCGGGCTCGAGAAGATCGTCGCCGGCGCGATTCAGTCGGTGATCGCCGCCGGGGTCGTGTTCCCGGTCGTGTACCTCGTGCACGCCAAGGGCGCCGCGCCGACGGTGCACATCCACGACTGGCTGCTCTTCGCCGTCGTCGTCCTGTTCGCGTCGTTCCTGGGCTCCGCTCTCGGGCTCTTCATCGGCACGGTTCTCGACCCGCGGAAGATCACGCTCCTGTTCGCCGTCGTCGTCATCCCGCTCACGTTCCTCGGCTGCGTCTACTACCCGTGGGCGACTCTCTCGCCGATTCCGTGGCTCCAGGACATCGTCCTCCTCAACCCGCTCGTCTACATGACCGAGGGCCTGCGTGCGTCGCTCACGCCGCAGCTGCCGCACATGGCCGACTGGGCGTTCCTGCTCGCGCTCATCGGCGGCTCGATCGCGCTCACGACCGTGTCCCTGCGCATGTTCCACCGTCGCGTCGTGACCTGAGCGCTGCGAGACTGCGCAGGTGGCGAAGAAGCAGAAGGCGGCTCCGCGGGAGCACTGGAAGGACGAGCCGGAGGAGCACGACTTCCCGGCCGCCGCCGACTACCTCGGCCTGCTCTTTCGCCCTTCCGAGTCGGCGGCGATCGTCGAGGAGCTCCGCCGTGCGCCGGCCACTCGCCGGAAGGCCAAGGACCTGCTGCGCGCGAGCGGTCTCGAGCTGCTGGCGAAGGACGATCCCGAAGTGGCGAAGGATCTGGCGAAGGTCGCCGGCGGCGAACGGCTCTCGCCGGTGCTGCTCGTGCGCGGGTCGAACGGGGCGAAGCCGCTGATCGTCGCCGACGGCTATCACCGGATCTGCGCCAGCTACCACCTCGACGAGGACGCCGACATCCCCTGCCGCCTCGTCGACGCGCGGTGACGACGGAGCTCGCACAGCTCGGCTGGCGTGCGGTCCGGCGCCTCTTCTCGGAGACCTTCGGGACGTTTCTGCTCGTGCTCGCGGGTGCGGGCGCGCCCGTCGTCTCGGCGGTCAGTCACGGCCAGGTGAGCCGCACGGCCGCGGTGGCGGCGCCCGGCCTGACGGTGATGGCGGTGATCCTCTTCATGGGGGCGGTGTCGGGGGCTCATCTGAATCCGGCGGTGACGATCGCGTTCTGGTTGCGCCGCGACTTCCCGTGGTGGCGTGTCCCGGGCTACGTCCTCGCGCAGCTCGCGGGCGCGTCGCTCGCCTGCCTCTTCCTCTGGGCGCTCTTCGGCAAGGTCGGCGCGCTCGGCGCCACCGAGCCCGGCGGCGGGATCGCCGACTGGAAGGCGATGCTCGCCGAGCTCGTCCTGACGCTCGGCCTCGTCAGCACGATCCTCGGCACGGCGTCGCGGGCGCAGAACGTCGGCCCGCTGTCGGCGTTCGCCGTCGGCGGCTACATCATCCTCGCCGGGCTGTGGGCGAGCCCCGTGAGCGGCGCGTCGATGAACCCGGCGCGCTCGTTCGGCCCCGACCTCGTGCTCGACCGTTACGCGCACCTCTGGCTGTACGTCGCCGGTCCGCTCGCGGGAGCGGTGATCGCCGTCGTCTTCGCGTGGATCCTGCGCGGTCCGGGCGGCGACGTCGGCGGCGTCACGGCTGCCCGCGGCATCCTCGACCCCTGAGGCGCGCGCCTCAGCCTGCGTTGCGATAGGTCTGCCAGCACGTCGTCACGGGGCCCGTCTGCTGGGCGAGCGCCGTCAGCATCAGCATCCGGTCGGTGAACGCGCGCCGGCCCGCCTTCGTCGGGTTCAACCACGGGATGCCGCCGAGCCGCTGCATCAGCGGCCAGAATTGCTGCTGCCCGAAGCACGCCGCGTTGAGCTCGCCCGGATCCGGGAGCTGGTGGGCCTGTTCGGTTGCGTTTCCCCACTCGTGGCCGAGGATCCGGACGGCCTGGACCTGCTGGAGCGTCGCCGGCACCGAGGGCACGAGGCTCTCCGCCTGCTGGCACACCCACTGCGGCAGCTCGATCGTCGGCCCGGAGACGAGCTGGCCGTTCGAGATCGCCGAGGTGGTCAGGCCGACGACGTTCGGTGCGGGGACGATCTGCTGCCAGGAGTCGGGGGAGTAGCACTCGACCGGAAAGCCGGTGATCGCCGAGAGCGTGGCGTCGTTCGCGTAGGACGCACTTGCGGGCTCGACGGTGGCGAGACCCAGGACGATCAGTGCGAGGAGAACGAGGGGCCGTCGTCCGCGGCGCTTGAGGAGGGCGACCATTCCACGCATGGAGATCGGGCCGCCCGGCCCCGATCCTCGTCCCTCGTTCGGGCTAAACCTTTCGTACATCTCAGGCCGCGCCCGAGCCGGCACTCAGTCGAAAGGTGAGAGGCACGCTCTGGCTGCCGGCGGCGAGCGGTGCGACGTTCACGAGGAGCTGCACGAGGCCCATCCCGGAGCGGGCGGCGGCGCGAAGGACGATGCTCGGACCGGCCGCGTCAACCGGGGACGGAAGCGTGCAGGTCGATCCGGGTGTGCACCTCGCCGTGATCGAGGTCACCGTCACGGGTGCAGGCGCCGAGACCGCGAGCACCCAACCGGCGCCCGTGCCCCGCGCGTCGGCGACGAGCAGCGGAACCTGTACCGCGCGGCCGGCGATCGCGTCGACCGGGGGCGATTGGAGTGAGAGCCCGCCTGAGCCGAGTCCGAGCGTTACGGCGACGGTGCCGCCGAGCGCCGGCTGGGCCGGCAGGAGCAGCGCTGCGACGACGGCGACGACGGCGATCGGGACGTACCTGGTCATCCCGCCGCCACTGTTTGCCTCGCAGAGGCGAACGTTCGACCCACCGCAGGACGGCTCACGGGGTTGCAGCGGTGGGTGACGGAGGCGACCGGCGTGATCGCGGCCGGCATTGCCGTGGAGGTCGGTGAGGTGACGTCTCCGAGCTGGCTCGCGAGGAGTGCCCGGAACTCAGCAGGCGTCATGCCGGCCGCGTCGGCGCCGACCTGCGCGGGCTGGATGCAGTTGCCGGGCGACTGCCAGTAGGCCCAGGCGAGCGTCGCCGCGAACCGTTCGCAGCCGTACTGGGAGAGCTGGAGGCCCGGCTCGTCGCCGTAGCACCAGACGGTCCCGCCGAGTGCGCTGTTGAAGAGCGCGTGATCCTGCTCGGGAAGCAGGAAGAAGTCGACCTGGTTTGCGTACTCGGTCTGGACGACCCCCCACGAGAGCGCACCCGAATCGAGCAGCGCGGGGTCGAGGAAGATCTCGCCCGGGATCGATTCGTCCTGACCGACCGAGGGATCGATGTCGATCGTGATCTGCTCGCCGACGAGGCTCCAGTTGAACGAGCTCGCGTCGAGCGCGTCACGGACTTGCTGCTGCTCGAACGGCGTGCCGCCCTGGAAGACGTAGTTCCCGCCGTCCGCGAGCGCCCCGGTGGGCATCGCCCAGGCGACCAGAAGGAGGGAGAGCGGGACGAGGAGGTGGAATCCGTGCATCGCTCACATCGTCGGAGCGACCGGCCCTGTTGACGATCGACGCTTCGGGCTCCGTTCGGTCCCCGTTTCCGGGTGCGGGCGATCCCCGTTCGGCCGAGAGTCGACCCGTGGTTGACACGGGGCATAGACTCCGATCGGAGGGAAAAGCCCGTGCAAATCAGATGTTTGGTCGCCGACGACCACCCGGCGATCCTCAAGGCCGTCTGCGACTACCTGACCGGCGAAGGAGTCGAGATCGTCGCCTCTGCACGCGACGGGCGAGAGGCGCTCGCGAAGCTCGGCTCGATGCAGCCGACCGTCGCGATCGTCGACGTCCACATGCCCGAGCTCTCCGGGATCGAGGTCGCCCGTGAGGCCGCCCGCAGCTCACTGCGGACGGCGATCGTCCTCTACACCGGCTTCAACGAGCAGAGCCGTCTCGCCGAGGCCGTCGACGTCGGCGTGCGCGGCTTCGTCCTGAAGGATTCCCCGCTGGCCGATCTGCTCCGGGCGATCGAGACGGTCGCCGACGGCGGCACGTACGTCGACGCCGTCCTCGCGGGCACCCTCACGAGCGCGCATGCGACGGGAAGGCTGGTCGAGCTGACCGAGCGCGAGCGCGACGTTCTGCGGATGCTCGCCGACGGTCACACGTACGACGAGATCGGCAAGGTGCTCTTCATCGCTCCGGAAACCGTTCGGACCCACGTCCAGAAGGCGATGCGTCGACTCGACGCCAACACGCGAACACAGGCGGTTGCGACGGCGATCCGACAGTCGTTGATCGCATAGGCGCTGCGGGATGCGACGACCTGCGGCGAGGCGGCGTGTGTCGGTAGGGGCGAGCCCGTCGGATGCCGAGCGCGAGCTCGCCGCGATCGTCGAGTCGTCCTATGACGCGATCATCGGCACGTCGCTCGACGGCACGATCACGAGCTGGAATCCGGCCGCCGAGCGGATGTACGGCAGTACGGCAGACGAGGCAGTCGGCCGGTCGATCTCGACGTTCGTGCCTCCGGACCGCGCCGACGAGCTGTCGGAGATCTTCGACCGTCTACGCGCGGGCCACCGGATCGAGCAGTTCGAGACGGATCGCGTGCGGAAGGACGGCTCGCTGATCCGTGTCTCGCTCTCGATCTCTCCGGTCAGGCGTCAAGGGTCGATCGTCGGGGTCTCGGCGATCGTGCGTGATGTGACCCCACGTTGGCGCTTCGAGCGCCAGGTCGGGGAGACGCTGGCGCTGCTCGAGGCGATCGAGGCGACGGCGCCGGTCGGGTTCGCGTTCGTCGACCGCGACTTTCGCCTCGTCCGCGTCAACCAGACGCTCGCGGGAGTTGCAGGTGCGGCGGTGGAGGAGCTCGTCGGCGTGCCTCTCGGCGAGCTGCTCGGTGAGACCTTCGCCGAAGTCGAACCGGTCTTCAGGAGCATCCTCGAGAAGGGCGAGCCGGTGACCGGCCTCGAATTCCTGTACCCGAGCGCTGCGCTGGCGGGGGAGGTCCGCAACTGGCTGACGAGCTTCCATCCCGTCACGGTCGCAGGCGAGATCGGCGGGATCGGCGTCGTCCTCTTCGACATCACCGAGCGCAAGCGGACCGAGGAGGCTCTTCGTGGCGCGAAGGAGTACACGGAGCGTCTGATCGAGACCTCGAACGCGATCGTCCTGGTGCTCGACACGGACGCGACCATCAGGGTGATCAACAAGGCGGGAGAGGAGATCACGGGCTACACCCGCGAAGAGCTCGTCGGCCGGAGCTGGGACGTCGTGGTGCCCCGCGACCGCTATCCCGAGACCTGGGAGGCGTTCGACACCCTGCTCGAGGGCGGGCTGGAACAATGGGAGAACCCGATCATGACCAGATCGGGCGAGGAGCGGATCGTTCTCTGGCGGAATGCGCAGGTGGTCGAGGACGGCGAGGTGACCGGGACCGTCTCCTTCGGGATCGACGTCACCGAAGCCGTGCGGGCCCGCCAGGAGGCGGAGCGCAACTACGAGCTCCTGCGAGTCGCGCATAGCGATCGCCGAGCGCTCCTACGCAGAGTCGTGCACGCCCACGAGGACGAGCGGCAGCGCATCGCCGGCGAGATCCACGACGACCCGCTCCAGGCCCTGACCGTGCTCGTGATGAATCTGGACCTGCTCGCCGGGCAGGTCGACGATCCCGCGTTGCTCTCCCAGCTGTCGGAGGCGAGAGAGTCGGGGCGGACGGCGATCGCCAGCCTCCGCGAGACGGTTTCCAGCTTGCACCCGCTGGCCCTCGATCAAGAGGAGCTCGCACGCGCACTCGGCGAGCAGCTCGAGAAGCTGCGTCAGGACACGGGGATCGAGGTGAACCTCGTCGACGAGCTCACCGAGGTGCCGGAAACGGCCACCGGCCTGATCGCGTTCAAGATCGCCCAGGAAGCCCTGATGAACATCCGCAAGCACGCACAGGCCCGGCACGTGGACGTTCGTCTTGCCGAGAGCGCCGAAGGACTCGTCGTGCGGATCGCCGACGACGGTCGCGGGTTCGAGGTGAAGCCGAACGAGCCGGGCCACCTGGGGCTGACGCTGATGCGTGAGCGGGCCGAGATGACGGGCGGCCGGCTGAAGATCGAGTCGGAGCCCGGACGGGGAACGGCGGTCGAGTTCGTCCTGCCGCCGATCGCTCCGTGTTCGCCGCAGGCCGTCAGCTGACGGTGATCGCCCAGTTCTTGCGGACCGTGACGCCTTCGGCCTTGACGACGAACTGAAGCGTGAGCGGCTCCCCGCGGGAGTCGGCGGGCCACGTGATCTCGTTGCCGGCCTTCTCCTGCCACGTGCCGACGAAGTGGTAGACGGCGCCGTTGTCGATCTTCCCGACGGCCGCGCCTTCGAACATGACCTGCATCGTCAGCGTGGCGGCGATCGGCTTGCCCGCGGCGTTCGTCACGCGCACCTTCACGGGCCAGGGGACGTTCACCTTCGGCTTGTGGGTCGGCGAGATCACCGTCACGTGGACGGTGGCAGCGGCCGCAGCAAGGCCCCGGACGCCGGCGGAGGCGGCCGGCGCGAAGCCCGCGAGGCAGGCGCTGCCGAGGAGGACGACGATCCTCGTCTCGAGAGAGGCGGTCAACTCGGGCCCACGATCCTGTCGAGCGGTCCACTCACAGCTCGCCGACCAGCCAGAGGATGAGCAGCACGAAGGCCGAGAGCACGATCGCGGCCAGCAGGAACGCCGCGTTGACGCCGACGAAGAGGACGAACGGCGTCGCGTTGTCGTGCCCGCCGGCGAGCCGGCGAGCGGCCCGGACGAGGCCGGACCGGTGCCGGGGCGGCATCCGCTCGAGCCGGCTGACGCGCAGGCCGAAGCCGTGCAACGCCTCCTCCGTGTCCGCGTCGAGCGGCCCGGCGACGAGGATCTCGTCGGCCGGAAAGTCACGGAGCGCGTCCTCGACCGCCTGAACGGGATCGACGTCCCCGGCCTCTCCCTCGACGCTCGCCTCGTCGGCCAGCGTCCACTCGACCTCGAGCACGCGTGCCTCGGCCTTCCGGGCGGCGTCGTCGTCGGCCGTTGCGAGCCAGTCGAGCGGTCCGACGAGCGCCGGCGCGACCACGTGGATGCGCTCCGGCGGCTCCTCCCGCTCCTCGATCGCCTCGCGCAGAGACTCCACCTCGTCGTCTCCGAGCAGCAGGACGAGCAGGTTCGTCGCTGTCGGCTCGCTCATCCCGGAGCGCCAAGTCTCTCATGCCCGGGGCGGTGGAATCGGGAGTAGCCCGCAAATCGGTGCCGCAAATGTGCTGATGGCCCGCGCGCCTCCGTCGCCGACCATGAGAGCGATGAGCGCAGTGCTCGAACAGACGCTCCGCCGGGAGCTTCACCCGGCGCTCACGGCGGAGGAGGCGGTCCTCGAGGCGGACCGCTGCCTCGGCTGCGGCGGTCCCAACGGCGAGGCGCCGTGCGCCGCGGCGTGCCCCGCCGACATCGACGTGGCGGGATTCATCGGCTCGCTCGCCGTCGGGGATCCGGTCGGCGCCGCGCACACGATCTTCGCGGAGAACCTGCTCGGCGGGACCTGCGCGCGCGTCTGCCCGGTCGAGATGCTTTGCGAGGGAGCCTGCGTGCTCCGGCACGAGGGCCGTCCGCCGATCGCGATCGGCGCCTTGCAGCGCTACGCGACGGACACCGCGTTCGCGCGCGACTCGGTGGTGCTGCGCACCGCCGCGCCGCGCCGGCAAACTCGGGTCGCGGTCGTCGGCGCAGGCCCGGCCGGTCTCGCCTGCGCGGGCGAGCTCGCAGCCCTCGGCCACCGGGTCACGGTCTACGAATGGCACGACGAGATCGGCGGCCTCGTCCGCTTCGCGATCGCCCCCTACCGCGAGCAGCGCGAGCCGCTGCCCTCCGAGCAGCGCCTGCTCGAGCAGCTCGGCGTCGAGTTCGTGCTCGGAGCCGCCGCACCGGCGGAAGCGCTCGCGGCGGCCGACGCCGTCTTCCTCGGCGTCGGCATGGGACCGGACGTCTCCGTCCGCTACCCGGGCGACGAGCTCGCGGGCGTATGGGACTCGCTGCCGTTCATCGAAGCGTTGAAGACGAGAGCGCACCCGCCCGCGGTCGGGCGCGACGTCGTCGTCATCGGCGGCGGGAACACCGCCATCGACGTCGCGCGCGAGGCCGTCAGGCTCGGAGCCGAGCGCGTCACGCTCGTGTACCGGCGAACGCGGGCGCTGATGCCGGCCTACGCGTACGAGGTCGACGAGGCCGAGGCGGAGGGCGTCCGCTTCGCCTGGCTCGCGGAGCCCGTTCGCTTCCTCGGCGCGCTCCGCGTCGGTGCGGTCGAGTGCCGCTCGATGCGGCTCGGCCAGCCCGACGAGAGCGGCCGGCAGAAGCCGGAGCCGATTCCGGGCAGCGAGTTCGTGACTCCGGCCGACACGGTCGTCAAGGCGGTCGGCCAGCGGCCGAGGCCGGAATACGCGCACCTGCTCGAGCACGTCGATCTCGCGACGGGACGCACGTCCGATCCGAGGATCTTCGCCGGCGGCGACGTCCTGAACGGCGGCGTCAGCGTCGTCGAGGCGGTGCGCGAGGGCAAGCTCGCCGCCGCGGCCATCCACGACTACCTCGAGGCGCGATGAACACGACCGAGATCCGCTGGCATGCGCGCGCCGGGCAGGGTGCGAAGACCGCTGCGCACACGCTCGCTCTCGCTCTGCTCTCGGGCGGCAAGAGCGTGCAGGCGTTCCCCGAATACGGCCCCGAGCGCCGCGGCGCGCCGCTGCGCGCGTTCACGCGCGTTTCGGACCGGCCGATTCGCCGACACGACGGCGTCACCGATCCCGACCTCGTCGTCGTGCTCGAGCCGTCGCTCGTGCACGAGGTGGACGTCGGCGAAGGGCTTCATCCCGAAGGCTTGATCCTGCTGAACGCCGACGCAGTTCCGCCCGAGCTCGCCGGGCTGCCCGTTCGCTGCGTGTTCGCGGCGCGCAACGCGAACCTCGTGCTGCTCGGCGCCGCCGCGGCGGCGCTCGGCGAGCCGCTGGACGAGATCCAGGCGGCCGCGGTGCGCGTGCTCGGCAAGAAGCTCGGCGCCGAGGAGATTCGTTCCGCCGTCGCGGAGGGACACGCATGCCTCGCCTGAGCGACTGGCAAGAGCTCGCGCCCGGCGGCACGGTGCAGCCGGCCGCCGCCGTGCAACCGCACACGGGCGGCTGGCGCACGGGGCTGAAGCCGTCCGTCGAGCTCGACAAGTGCGTCAACTGCCTGCTCTGCTGGCTGCACTGCCCCGATTCGGCCGTCGTGCTCGACGGCGCGACCTTCACCGGCTTCGACTACGACTACTGCAAGGGCTGCGAGATCTGCGCGGCCGTCTGCCCGGTCGAGGCGATCACGATGGTGGTGGACGAATGACCGCCCCGCGGCTCCTCACCGGCGGAGAGGCGGTCGCCGACGCGATGCGCCAGATCGATCCTGACGTCGTTCCCGTCTATCCGATCACGCCGCAGACGCCGATCATCCAGCGCTTCGCGCACTTCGTCGCAGACGGCGCCGCGCATGCGGAGCTGATCGACGTCGAGTCCGAGCATTCGGCGATGAGCGCCGCGATCGGCGCTGCTCTCGCCGGTGCGCGCACGATGACCGCAACCTCCTCGCAGGGGCTCGCGCTGATGGCGGAGGTCGTCTATCTCGCAGCGTCGATGCGTGCGCCGATCGTGATGGCGATCGGAAACCGCGCACTCTCGGGCCCGATCAACATCCATTGCGACCACTCCGATTCGATGCTCGTCCGCGACTCGGGGATGATCCAGCTCTTCGCCGAGAACGCGCAGGAGGCCTACGGCCTGACGGTGATCGCGCCGAGGCTCGCCGAGCATCCGGACGTCCTCCTGCCGGTCGCCGTGTGCCTCGACGGCTTCACGATCACCCATGCGGCGGAGCCGGTCTGCCTGCTCGGCGACGACGAGGTACGCGCCTTCGTCGGCGAGTACGCGATCCCGCACTCGATCCTCGACGTCGCGCACCCGTCGACGCACGGGCCGTTCGCGATGCCCGACTACTACTACGAGCTGCGGCGGCAGCAGGCTGCTGCGATGACCGCCGCGCTGCACGTCTTCGAGAGGCTCACCGACGAGTACGTGGAGCTCTCCGGTCGCCGCTACGGCTCGGTCGAGGCGTACCGCCTCGACGACGCGGAGCACGCGATCGTCGCGCTCGGGTCGACCGCCGGCACCGTGAAGGACGCCGTCGACGAGCTGCGCGACGAGGGGCAGCGGGTCGGCCTCGCGAGGATCACGTCGTTTCGCCCGTTCCCGGCGGGCGAGCTCGAGGAGGCGCTCCGCCGTGTCGAGCGCGTGACGGTGCTCGACCGCGCCGACTCGCCCGGCGGCGTGCCGCCGCTCGCCGCCGAGACGGCGGCAACCCTCTTCGGCAGCGGCATCGAGCTCGACCACCACGTGTACGGGCTCGGCGGGCGCGACCTGCATCCGCGCGACGTGCGCGCGATCTTCGCCGGCGGCGTGCCGGTCTACGCCGGCGTGAGAGGTGAGTCGTGAGCCGCATGCGGACACTCGTGCGCAACGAGCGCGGCGTGCCGCCGCTGCGCGGCGGCCACTCGCTCTGCCAGGGCTGCGGCATCCCGCTCGTCGTGCGCACCGTCCTCGACTCGATCCCCGGCCCGGCGGTCGTCGTCAACGCGACGGGTTGCCTCGAGGTCGCGACGACGCGCTATCCGACGACCGCCTGGAACGTGCCGTGGCTCCACGTCGCGTTCGAGAACACGGCGGCGGTCGCGTCGGGCATCGACAGCGCGCAACGCGCGCTTCGCCGCCGTCACGCTCTCCCCGACGGCGAGCAGATCACGATCGTCGCCTTCGCCGGCGACGGCGGCACCTATGACATCGGGCTGCAGGCGCTCTCGGGAGCACTCGAGCGCGGCCATCGCTTCATGTTCGTCTGCTACGACAACGAGGCGTACATGAACACCGGCGTACAGCGCTCGAGCGCGACGCCGTTCGGCGCGGATACGACCACGAGTCCGATCGGCGACGAGAGCTTCGGCAAGGCGCAGAAGCGCAAGGACATGACGGCGATCGTCATCGGCCATCACGTCGCGTACGCCGCGCAGGCATGCGCGTCGCACTGGGACGATCTCTCGCGCAAGGTCGAGCGCGCCGCCGCCGTCGACGGCCCTTCGTTCCTGAACGTGCTGACGGACTGCCCCGTCGGCTGGGGCCACGAGCCGCGCTTCGGGACGGAGATTCTCGACACCGCCGTCGAGACGTGCTTCTGGCCGCTCTACGAGGTGGTCGACGGCGCGTACCGTCTCACGTATCGCCCCGAGCAGCAGCTCCCGATCGAGCGCTGGCTCGCCGGGCAGACCCGTTTCGCGCATCTCCTGCGCCCCGAGAACCGCCCGCTCGTCGAGTCGATCCAGGCGGAGGTCGACGCCGACTGGGACGCGCTGCTCGCCGAGGTCCGAGCGACCGCGTCGTGAGCAGCGGCAGCGCGTACGCCGTCGTCGCCGAGTCACTCGGCCGTCGGTTCGGCGACCTCGAAGCGGTGCGCGACGTGTCGCTCGCGGTCGCCGAGGGCGAGGCCTTCGGCTTCCTCGGCCCGAACGGCGCCGGGAAGTCGACGACGATCAACATGCTCTGCACGCTCCTGCGGCCGACCGCGGGGAGTGCGCAGATCGCCGGCGTCGACGTCGTCCGTCACCCGCTCCAGGTGCGGCGCGAGATCGGGCTCGTCTTCCAGGACACGACCCTCGACGACTATCTGACCGCCGCCGAGAACCTCCGCTTCCATGCCGAGCTCTACGGCGTCGACCCGGCGCTGCGCGAGCCGCGCCTGCGCGGCGTGCTCGAGATGGTCGGGCTCGACGACCGTCGCGACGATCTCGTCGGCGACTTCTCCGGCGGCATGAAGCGCCGCCTCGAGATCGCGCGAGGCCTCCTGCACTCGCCCCGGGTTCTCTTCCTCGACGAGCCGACCATCGGCCTCGATCCGCAGACCCGCGCGCACATCTGGTCGTACATCAACGAGCTCCGCGTACGTGAACAGGTGACGATCTTCCTGACGACCCACTACATGGACGAGGCCGAGCACTGCGACCGGCTCGGCATCATCGACAACGGCTCGCTCGTCGCGGTCGACACGCCGGACGCGCTCAAGGCGAGGATCGGCAAGGACCGGATCGAGTTGCAGGTCGACGACCCCGCCGCGACGATCGCGGAGCTCTCCGAACGATTCGGCCTCGACGCGCGCCTCTCCGAAGGTGCCGTCGCCTTCCACGTCGCCGGCGGCGAGCAATTCGTTCCGAGGCTCTTCGCCGAGCTCCGTCAGCCGGTCCGCTCGATCCGCGTCGCGCGGCCGACGCTCGACGACGTCTTCATGACCTACACGGGCCGCACGATCCGGGACGCCGAGGCGTCGGCCGGCGAGCGGCTACGCAACCACGCAAGGCGATGGCACAGGGGACGCTGAGCACACCGTCCGCGCTCGCGCGTATGCCGGAGCGGGCCCCTGGCAGCGCGCTCACCGCCGACCTGCGCGCGGTCCGCATCGTCTGGCGGCGCGAGCTGCTTCGCTTCCTGCGCAACCGGCTCAGGCTGATCACGTCGTTCGTCCAGCCGGTGCTGTTCCTGCTCGTCCTCGGCACGGGCATGGCGTCGCTCGTCGCGTCGAGCGGCGGCGTGAATTTCAAGACGTTCATCTTCCCGGGCATCCTGGCGATGACCGTCCTCTTCACCGCGCTCTTCTCGGCGATCTCGATCGTCTGGGACCGCGAGTTCGGCTTCCTGCGCGAGATGCTCGTCGCTCCGGTTCGCCGCTGGGCGATCGTGCTCGGCAAGTGCTGCGGCGGCACGACGACCGCGGTGATCCAGGGCGCGGTGATGCTGCTGCTCGCCGGGCTCGTCGGCGTTCCCTACGCGCCGTTCCTGTTCCTGACGCTGCTCGGCGAGATGATCCTCCTCGCCTTCGCCCTCACCGCCTTCGGCGTCCTCGTCGCGAGCCGGATGAGCCAGATCGAGTCGTTCCAGGCGGTGATCCAGTTCCTCGTGATGCCGATGTTCTTCCTCTCCGGGGCGATCTTCCCGCCGAGCGGCCTGCCGGAATGGCTCGCCGTCCTGACCAAGCTCGACCCGCTCTCCTACGCCGTCGACCCGATGCGCCGGGCCGTCTTCGCGCACGTTCACACCTCGGCGGCGCTCGCCGCGCGCCTGAACGCCGGCGTCACCTGGGCGGGCTGGCGCGTGCCGGTACCGCTCGAGCTCGGCCTGGTCGCGGTCGGCGCGATCGCGGTGCTCGTCCTCGCCGTCTGGCAGTTCAACAAGGCCGAGTAGCGCCGTGCCGCAGCCGATCTGCGAGAGTGCGCCTCGAGGGAATGCCCTGCCCGATGTCCCGGTAACCGCCGTCGCCGTGGAGGCGCTCGAGGATCTGGTCGCCGCGCTCCGGCGGCGAGGCTTCCGGGTGCTCGGGCCGACGCTTCGCGACGGGGCGATCGTCTACGACGACCTCGACTCGGCGGCCGAGCTGCCGATCGGCTGGACCGACCGCCAGGACGGCGGCACGTACCGGGTCGAGCGGCGGGCCGACGAGGCCCGCTTCGGCTTCGCGGTCGGACCGCAGTCGTGGAAGCGCTTCCTGTTTCCGCCGCAGGTGCGCCTCTGGCGCGCGACCCGCAACGGCGACGGTGCCCCGGTCGTCGAGGAGGAGCCGGTCGACGACGCGCCGCTCGCGTTCATCGGCGTCCGCTCCTGCGAGCTGCATGCGATCGAGATCCAGGACCGCGTCTTCGTCGGCGGCAAGCACGTCGACCGCGACTACGCCGCCCGCCGCGACGGCGCGTTCCTCGTCGCCGTGAATTGCCACGAGCCCGGCGGCACGTGCTTCTGCACGTCGATGGGGACGGGGCCGCGGGCGAAATCGGGCTACGACCTCGTCCTGACCGAGCTGCTCGAGGGCGAGCACCGCCTGCTCGTCGAGGCGGGGAGCGAGCGCGGCGCCGAGGTGATGGCCGAGCTTCAGGGCCGTCCGGCCGTCGAGGCCGATCTGGCCGCCGCGGACGCGTCGATCGAGTCCGCGGCGCAGCGGATGGGCAGGACGATGGACACGCACGACATCCGCGATCTGCTGATGCGCAACCTCGAGCACCCGCGCTGGGACGACGTCGCCTCGCGCTGCCTCTCCTGCGGCAACTGCACGCTCGTCTGTCCGACCTGCTTCTGCTCGTCGGTCGAGGACACGACAGACCTGAGCGGCGACGAGGCGGAGCGGTGGCGCGTGTGGGACACGTGCTTCTCGGTCGATTACTCGTACATCCACGGCGGCAGCATCCGCCCCGCGGGCACGTCGCGCTACCGCCAGTGGATGACGCACAAGCTCGGAACGTGGTTCGACCAGTTCGGCTCCTCGGGCTGCGTCGGCTGCGGCCGCTGCATCACCTGGTGTCCGGTCGCGATCGACATCACCGAGGAAGTCGAGGCGATCCGCGCGACGGACGGAGACCATGCCGCGGTCGCTTGAGAGCGTGCTCGCCGAGGTCCCGCTCCTCGACGGACTGAGCCAGGACGAGTTCGCGCTGCTCGCGGGATGCGCCGGCAACGTCCGCTTTGCCGCGGGCGAGCAGATCTTCCGGCGGGGCGACCCCGCCGACACGTTCTACGTCATCCGTCACGGCAGCGTCTCGCTCGAGACGTTCGTTCCCGGCCGCGGCCCGGTCGTGATCGAGACGCTCGAGGCAGGCGAGGTGCTCGGCTGGTCGTGGTTGTTCCCGCCGTACCGGCAGCATCTCGACGCGCGCGCGCTGACGCTCGTCCGCGCCACCGGCTTCGACGGCAAGTGCCTGCGCGAGAAGTGCGAGGCGGACGCGAAGCTCGGGTACGACCTGATGTCGCGCTTCGCGCAAGTGCTGATCGAGCGCTTGCAGTGGACGCGCCTTCGCCTCCTCGACGTGTATGGCAACGGCGACGGTCACTGAGCCGCACGCCGCGTCGGCGATGACGCCGCGCGCCTTTCGCGTCGCCGGCCGGGAGCAGGACACCGCCGACACGTGGACGCTGACGCTCGAGCCCGTGGACGGCGAGCCGCCGGCGATCGCACCGGGGCAGTTCATGATGGTCTACGCGTTCGGGATCGGCGAGGTGCCGATCTCGGTAAGCGGCCCGCCCGGCCGTCCCGGCCCGGTGGTGCTGACGGTGCGCGCAGTCGGCGCCGTCACGAACGCCGTCTGCGCCGCGCAGCCCGGCAGCGCGCTCGGCCTCCGCGGCCCGTTCGGCAACTCCTGGCCGGTCGATGACGCGGCCGGCGGCGACGTCGTCGTCGTCGCGGGCGGCATCGGCCTCGCGCCGCTGCGGCCGCTGGTGCTGCGTGCACTCGAACGCCGCGCCGACTACGGCTCGGTCAGCGTCCTCTACGGCGCGCGCACGCCGGCCGACCTGCTCTACGTCTCGCAGCTCGAGGAGTGGCGGGCGGCGATCGACGTCGCCGTCACCGTCGACACGGCCGGCGGCGGCTGGCACGGCCAGGTCGGCGTCGTCCCGAAGCTCGTCGCCGGTGCGCGCTTCCGTCCCGAGTCGGCACACGCATTCGTCTGCGGCCCCGAGGTGATGATGCAGTTCACGATCGAGGCGCTCACAGACCGCGGCCTCGCGCCGGAACGGATCCATCTCTCGATGGAGCGCCACATGGACTGCGGCGTCGGGCTCTGCGGACACTGCCAGCTCGGGCCGACGCTGATCTGCCGCGACGGCCCGGTCTATTCGTACGCCGAGCTCGCGTCGCTGCTCGAGGTGCGCCACCTGTGAGCAGGCGCGTCCCTCGCCACCTTCGGCTCCCGGCCGGCGGAGCCGGCCTCCGCCGAAGGTTGGCGTCGCTGGACACTGCAGGATGCTGCGCCCTCGGGCCATCGGCCGTACCTCTCGTACTGTCCTCGGCCCTCGGGCTTGCCTCCTTTGCCAGCGACGCCCGAGGAACCCGCCTGACCGGCGCTGCGAGGCAGCTGTGAGCGACACCGGCAAGCCGAAGCTCGCCGTCTGGAAGTTCGCCTCCTGCGACGGCTGCCAGCTCTCCCTGCTCGACCTCGAGGACGAGCTGCTCGCGCTCGCCGGCACCGTCGAGCTCGCCGAGTTCCACGAGGCGACGAGCGGTGCGGTCGCCGGTCCGTACGACCTCTCGCTCGTCGAGGGCTCGATCACGACCGCGCACGACGCCGAGCGCATCCAGGAGGTGCGGCGCGCGTCGAAGGCTCTCGTCACGATCGGCGCCTGCGCGACCTCGGGCGGCGTCCAGGCGCTGCGCAACTTCGCCGACGTGAGCGAGTTCGTCGCCGCCGTCTACGCCTCGCCGGAGTACATCTCCACGCTCGAGACCTCGACTCCGATCGCGGAGCACGTGCGTGTCGACTTCGAGCTGCACGGCTGCCCGATCGACAAACGGCAGCTGCTCGAGGTCGTCACCGCGTTCCTGCACGGACGCAAGCCCGGCATCCCCTCGACGAGCGTCTGCACCGAGTGCAAGCGCCGCGGAATCGTCTGCGTCACCGTCGCGCACGGCACGCCGTGCCTCGGCCCGGTCACGCACGCCGGCTGCGGCGCGCTCTGCCCCGCCTACAACCGCGGCTGCTACGGCTGCTTCGGCCCGATGGAGACGCCGAACACCGAGGCCCTCGTTCCGCTGCTTCGCCGCCAAGGTCTCGACGAGCGGGGCGTCGAGCGCATCTTCCAGACCTTCAACGCGAACGCGCAGCCCTTCCGTGAGGCGGTGAAGGGTGACTGAGCGGCGCACGATCCGCACCGACTACCTCGCGCGGGTCGAAGGCGAGGGCGCGATGACCGTCCGGCTCGAGAACGGCCGCGTCGAGCACGTCGAGCTGCGGATCTTCGAGCCGCCGCGCTTCTTCGAGGCGCTGCTTCGCGGCCGGTCCTTCCGCGAGACGCCGGACATCACGGCGCGGATCTGCGGGATCTGCCCCGTCGCGTACCAGACGAGCGCCGTCAACGCGCTCGAGAGCCTCTGCGTCGGCGAGGTTCCCGAGCCGATCCGCGCGCTGCGCCGCCTGCTCTATTGCGGCGAGTGGATCGAGAGCCACGCGCTCCACGTCTACATGCTCCACGCGCCCGACTTCCTCGGCTACGCGGGCGCCGTGGAGCTGGCGCGCGACGCGCCGCAGGCCGTCGAGCGCGGCCTCGCGCTCAAGAAGACCGGCAACCGGCTGATGGCGGTCGTCGGCGGCCGCGAGATCCACCCGATCAACGTCCGCGTCGGCGGCTTCTACCGCGCGCCGTCGCGGAACGAGCTGCGCTCGCTCGTCGAGCCGCTCGAGCGCGCGCGCGAAGCAGCCGTCGAGACCGTTCGCTGGACGTCCGGTTTCGACTTCCCCGAGCGCACGGTCGACTGCGAGCTCGTCGCGCTCTCCGATCCGGACGTGTACGCGATCGAGGGCGGGCGCATCCGCTCGGACGCCGGGCTCGACATCGCGCCGGCCGAGTACGACGAGCACTTCGAGGAGGAGCACGTCGAGCGCTCGACGGCGCTGCACTCCCGGCTGCGCGAGCGCGGCACGTACCTCTGCGGGCCGCTCGCCCGCTTCGCTCTCAACCACGACCGGCTCTCGCCGCTCGCGCTCGAGTGCGCGCGCGAGGCCGGCCTCGAGGCGCCGTGCCGCGACCCGTTCCGCAGCATCGTCGTCCGCAGCGTCGAGCTCGTCTACGCGTGCGACGAGGCGCTCCGGCTGATCGACGCCTACGAGGAGCCCGACCCGCCGGCGGTCGAGGTCGAGCCGGTCGCCGGGACCGGGTACGGGGCGAGCGAGGCCCCACGCGGCCTCCTCTATCACCGCTACCGCATCGACGCGGAGGGCACGATCCTCGACGCGAAGATCGTGCCGCCGACCTCGCAGAACCAGCAGGCGATCGAGGACGACCTGCGCGACGTCGTCGGCCGGTACGCGCACCTCGACGACGAGCCGCTGCGCAACCTCTGCGAGCAGACGATTCGCAACTACGACCCGTGCATCTCCTGTGCGACGCACTTCCTCCGTCTCGAGGTGGATCGCCGGTGAACGCGGAGCGTCGCGTCGTGATCGGCGTCGGCAACGAGTACCGCTGCGACGACGGCGCCGGGCTGACGGTCGCGGCACGTCTCCGGACGCGCGTTCCCGCCGGCGTCGCCGTCCTGCCGTGCGAGGACGAGCCGAGCCGCCTCCTCGACGCCTTCGACGGCGCCGCGGTCGTGCTCGTCGTCGACGCCGTCGCCTCGGACGCCGGGCCGGGAACCCTGCACCGCTTCGACGCGAGCGTCGAGCCGGTGCCCGAGCGCGTCTTCCGCTCGTCGACGCACGCGTTCGGGCTGGGCGAGACGATCGAGCTCGCGCGTGCGCTCGGCAAGCTCCCCCGGCGCGTGCTCGTCTACGGCATCGAAGGCGCCGAGTTCGCGGCCGGCCGGGGTCTCAGCCCCGCGGTCGAGGCGGCTGTCGAGCCGACCGCGGACGCGATGCTGGAAGATCTGGAGCGAGAGGAGGCACGTGCACGAGCGAGCGCTGATCGCTGACGTGATGCGAAAGATCGAGGAGGTTGCCGCGGCCGACGACGCAGCCCGCGTGACGCGGGTCAGCGTGCGGCTCGGTGCACTCTCGCACTTCACCCCCGAGCACTTCCGCGAGCACTTCGCCGACGCCGCGCGCGGCACGGTCGCCGAGGGCGCAGAGGTGGACGCCGTCGTCGAGCACGACCTCTCGGATCCGCGTGCGAGCGACGTCGTCGTCGAGAGCGTGGAGGTCGAATCCTGATGTGCATCGGCTCGACCGCCCTCCTTGCGGAGACCTGGACCGACGGCGCCGCGCCGGTCGGCAAGCTGGATGACGGCTGCGTCGTCTCGCTCTCGTTCGTCCCGGGCGCGCAGCCGGGCGACCGTCTGCTTCTCCACCTCGGCATCCCGGTCGAGGTGCTCGACGCCGATGAGGAGGACGCTCGATGACCAGGCGTGCCGCAGGGATCGCGCTCGCCTTCTGTACTGCCGTGATCAGCGGCGTCTCGATCTACGTGAACGGACACGCGGTGTCGCACTTCCACGATGCGACCGTCTACACGACCGCAAAGAACGGCGTCGCCGGCGTCCTGCTGCTCGTCCTCGCGCTGCGCACACGGCCTGCCGCCGCCGCTGCGCCGGCCGCGCGGCCGTCCCGCCTGCGCGTCACGCTCTCGCTGCTCGCGGTCGCCGTCGTCGGCGGCAGCGTACCGTTCGTGCTCTTCTTCGAAGGTCTCGCGCGCGCGCAGGCGACGCAGGCTGCGTTCATCCAGAAGACGCTCGTCGTCTGGGTCGCGCTGCTCGCCGTTCCGCTCCTGCGCGAACGCTTCCGCTGGCCGCACGCGCTTGCGATCGCGCTGCTGCTCGTCGGCCAGGCGTGGCTCGCCGGCCGAGCGGGGAAGATCGTCTTCGGAAGCGGCGAGGCGATGATCCTCGGCGCCACGCTCCTCTGGGCGGTGGAGGTCGTCTTCGTCAAGCGCCTGCTCGCGACGCTCGCGTCGCCGATGCTCGCCGCCGCCCGGATGGCGATCGGCACCGTTCTGCTCGTCGGCTGGGTCGCCGTCTCCGGCAAGGCGGGGCAGCTCGCCGCCCTCGACGCGGGCCAGTGGCGCTGGGTGCTCCTGACCGGCGTGCTGCTGACGGCGTACGTCGCCACGTGGTACGCGGCGCTCGCGCGCGCGCAGGCGATCGACGTGACGGCCGTGCTCGTGTTCGGCGCTGTGATCACCGCCGTGCTCTCCGGCGCCGCCGACGGAACGCCGATCAACGCAACCGGTGTCGTCCTTGTCGCACTCGGTTCGGCGCTCGTCGCCTGGGCCGCGCTTCGCCGGCCGGCGCCGGAGGCAGCGGCGCGTTGAACGAGACCGCCGGCCCGCTCCTCTTCGCGCGCTACGCGTACCCGCCGAATGCCCTCGGCCTCTGCGGCGCCGACAGTCCGCGCACGCTGCTCGAGTACGGCGACGCGCGCGCATCCGACGGCGGGCTCGCCGAGCTCGCCCGCACGTTCGACGGCGCCTGGCCCTACCTGACGCTCATCGCGGCGGCGAACGAGATCGCCGATCCGCTCGATCCGCGCGTCGTCGAGGCGTACTGGGTCGGCAACGAGCTGCTCGACCAGGTGCGCCCGGGCGAGCTCGCCCGCCACGTCGACGAGCGCTTCCGCGGCCGCATCGGCCGTGCCCGCGAGCGCGTCTTCGGCACCGTGGCGGCCGGCGCCGTGCCGCACCACTGCTTCCACGTCTTCGCCGTCTATCCCTGGCTCGGCCTGCTGCGGACGGGAGTGGTCGACGAGCCGCTGCACATCCTCGACCAGTGCCGGACGACGCCGGCGGTCGTGCAGGCGGTCGGAGACGGCGACACGCTCGTCGTCCTCGCGCGGCCGCTCCTCTGGGACGGCGTTGCGCTTCGGCTCGGCGAGCCCGAGCCACGCACGGTCCGCTGGCGCGACGACGGCCTCGCCTTTCTCACCGCGCCGCTCCCCGGCGACCGCGTCTCGCTGCACTGGGACTTCGTCTGCGACCGGCTCTCGCCGCAGGCGGCCCGGGCGCTCGACCGCGCGACGCGGCGCGCCCTGCATGCCGTCAATCGCAGCGGGGTCGCCGGCGCGGCCGTCGCCTGAGCTCTTTTCCGGAATCCGTACCTTCTACCTACCGAACGGCGCCCGTGGCGAAACCGCTTTCGGCCTACGATCCACGGAGATGAACGTCTTGCGCATCCCCGCCGTCGGTCGGCGGCGGAGAGACGCTCGTGCGGAGATGCTGCCGGCCAACCGGCTCGCGCTCCTCACGACGATCGCCGTCGCCGTTTCGTTTGCGCTCGTTCTCGTCCCGACGTCCCACAGCAAGTCGCTGTTCATCGCCCTGGCGGCGGTGGTCGGGGGCGTCATCATCGGCGCGTCGCTTCTGTCGCGCCGGTACTCGCATGCGATGCGGCTCGCGGTGCCGATCGGGTATCTGCTGATGGTCGCGCTCCTGCGCGAGGCGGAGGGCGGTTCGTCGAGCGGCTTCGGCGGCTTGTTCCTCGTCGCGGTGACGTTCCTCGCGCTCTCCGGGAGCCGCCTCGACCTGATGATCGGGCTCTGCGTGATGCTGCTCGCCCAGCTGGTGCCGATCGTCGTGTGGGGTGCGCCGGAGTATCCGTCCTCCGGGTATCGCGGCGTGATCGTGCTGACGACCGCCGCCGCGATCGCGGGACTCACGATTCAGCAGCTCCTGTCCGACCTGTCGAGGGGAGTCGAGCGCGACGTCCTTCGGCGGGTCGTCGAGGCGCAGGAGGTCGAGCGCCGGCGGCTGGCGCGTGAGCTCCACGACGAGACAGGCCAGACGCTGACGTCGATGCTGGTCGGTCTCAAGAGACTGGAGGAGAAGTCCGATCCGTCCGACCGCGAGGTCGTGAGCTCGTTGCGGGAGTCCGTCGTCGGGACGCTCCGCGGCCTGCGCCGGATCGTCGTCGAGCTTCGGCCGCAGGCACTCGACGATCTCGGTCTCGTCCCGGCCCTGGAGGCGCTCACGCTCAACGTCTCCGGCGGCACCGATCTCGATGTCGAGTTCAAGGCGGAGGAGTTCCCGCGTCTGCGGGCCGAAGCGGAGACCGCCCTCTACCGAATCGTGCAGGAGGGGCTGACGAACGTCGTTCGCCACGCAGAGGCGACGACGGCGTACGTCGGCATCGGCTCCGCCGCAGGCTGGGTCCGGCTCACGATCGAAGACGACGGACGCGGGTTCGACGCCCCCTACACCGGCAGCGAAGGCTTCGGGCTCGAGGGCATCCGCGAACGCGTGCAGCTCCTCGGCGGCCGCTTCCTCGTGACCTCGACCAAGGGGAACGGCATGCTGCTCGTCGTGGAGGTTCCGGCCGGATGACCGGTGTGCTCATCGTCGACGACCACGCAGTCGTGCGCGCCGGCCTTCGCTATCTCGTCGATGCGGAGGAGGACCTCACGACCGTGGGCCAGGCGGGAAGCGTCGCGGAAGCACTCGAGCTGGCCGACTCGCTCTCCCCTGACGTGATCCTGCTCGACGTCGTGATGCCGAACCAGAGCGGCATCGCCGGGATTCCGGCCCTCATCGCCGCGTACCCCGACGCCAGGATCCTGATTCTCTCGATGGAGGACAGCTCGGGCTTCGTGCGCCAGGCGCTCGCGGCGGGCGCGAGCGGCTACGTGCTCAAGGAGGCGATCGACACCGAGGTCGTGCGCGCGATTCGCGAAGTCGCCGAAGGCGGCCGCTACCTCCAGCCCGAGCTCGGCGCGCGGCTCGCCGACCCGCAACCGCGTCGCAGCATGAAGATCGGTCCCCTGTCGAATCGGGAGCGCGAGGTGCTCAGGCTGATCGCGCTCGGTCACACGAACCCCGAGATCGCGGAGAAGCTCGTCATCTCGGTGCGCACCGCGGAAACCCACCGGGCGAACATCCTCCAGAAGCTCAACCTCACGAGCCGGGCCGAGATCGTTCGCTACGCGATCGCCGAGCACATCCTCGAGACCTGAGCCGGCTCGATGTTCCTCCGGGGCACTCCGTAGTGGCTACGGAGGAGCGATGTCGGTAGCGGCCACGAATTGTGACCGGGTCGGGAAACCGGCAGGCTTTGCGCCGGGAGACGGAGTTCCTCCTCGGGAGCGGAGCTGTCCCCCGGCTCCGCTCCCGTCTGTCTGCGGGAAGTCGCGGACGGCGGGCCGGGGGAATACCGATTCGTGCGGCGGCCGCCGGTTCGACGCTTGACTCATGGTTGCCGAGCATCCGACCGTGGCGGCGCGCCCGTCGTGGCGGCTCCTGCCGCGGGGCCGGGCGGACCTGCTGCGGCAGATCGCGATCTGGCTCGGCTTCGGCCTCGGCTACGAGGTCGCGCGTGCGCTCGCCGACCGGGGCACGGCGGAGGCGCTCCGGAACGCCGACCGCGTCGTCAGCGTCGAGCAGCACCTGGGCGGGCTCTTCGAGCTCGACTTCCAGCGCTGGGCGCTCGACGGCGGCCACGTGTTCCTCCAGTGCGTCAACTGGACGTACTGGCTCTCGCAGTTCGTCGTCCTCAGCACCGGCCTGCTCTGGGTGTACCTCCGCCGGAACGACGCCTACCTGCGACTTCGCAACACGCTGATCGCCGTCAACCTCGTCGGCCTCGTCGGCTACGTCGCCTTGCCGACCGCGCCGCCGCGTCTGCTGCACCCGCGCGGCTTCGTCGACACGCTCCAGCGCTCGCCGATGAACTTCCATTCGCGGATCGTCGAGCTGCTCGCGAATCCGCATGCGGCGATGCCGAGCCTCCACGCGGCGGACGCGCTCGTGCTCGCCGTCGTCGTCGTGCCGCTCGTCCGGCCACGGGTGCTGGGGGTGCTCGTGCTCTGCTGGCCGCCGTGGGTCTGGTTCTGCCTCCTCGCCACGGGTAACCACTTCTGGCTCGACGTCGCGGTAGGCGCCGCCATCGGCACGCTCGGCCTTGTCGCCACGCCGCTTCTCGCGCGTCGTCGCGGCCGCTGACTCGCGGCGGCCGTTGGGTCTAAGATGAGGTGAGGCTCAAATGACTGCGGCGGCGACGAAACCCGGTCTTCGGGAAAGAAAGAAGCAGAGGACGAGGCAGGCGATCGTCGAGGTTGGGACGCGCCTCTTTCTCGAGCAGGGCTACCAGCAGACGACGCTCGCCCAGATCTCGGAAGAGGTCGAGGTCGCGCCGAGCACCTTCTTCAACTACTTCTCGACGAAGGTCGACATCGTCTTCTGCTTCTTCGACGCGGTGATCGAGAGCGCGAAGCACCGCGTTGCGGAACGGCGCGACGGCGAGCCCGCGCTCGACGCGATCGTCGCCTGGCTGAGCGACGATCTCTTGAGCGTCGAGCAGCCCTACGTGGAATCGATCCGGCGGATGCCGGCGATCGTCGAGTCGGCTCCCGAGCTGCGCGCCGAGGAACGGCTCCGCTATGCACTCCTCGAAGACGTTCTCGCCTCGGGCTTCGCGCGCGATCTCGGCGAGTCGGCCGACGGCGTCCGGTCCCGCGTGCTCGCGGCGATGGCCCTGCGCGGCATGCTCGAGGCCTGGGAAGCGTGGTTCGAGAAGCACGCGAACGACGCCGAGTTCGACCTCTCGGAGGCCCTCGAGGCGAAGGCCGTGCGAGTGGTGGCGTTGCTCGAGGCCGGCCTGTCGTTCGTCGACCGGCTTCCCGGTCCGCTCGACGCGTAGCTTCGCGGCGGCCGACTCGGCCTCAGGCGGGCGGACCGCTCGCGAGCGTCACGGTCGCGGTGTGCGACTGGCCGGATGCATCCGTCCAGGTGAGCGAGACCTTGTCGCCCGGGTGATGCGGGATGAGCAGCTTGGTCAGTGCGTCGTGCGTGTCGACCGCCTGGCCGCCGAAGGCGGTGATGACGTCACCTGCGACGAGACCGGCCTTCGCAGCCGGATCGCCGGAGACGGTGCCCTGCACGGTGAGGCCGGAGGACGTCGAGCCCCCGGCGAAGCCCGGGTTGGCCGACTCGACGCTGACGCCGAGGAACGCGGTCTCGCCGACGTGCACGGTGGCAGAGGTCGTGCCCGCCTCGATCTGCTTGGCGATCGAGAGCGCTGTGTCGATCGGTACGGCGTAGGCGTAGCCCGTGTTCGAGTAGTACCCGAAGCCGCTGCGGCTCGAGCCGGCAGTGTCGATCCCGATCACCTTGCCGTTCGCGTCCACGAGCGGACCGCCGGAATCGCCGGACTGGATCGGCGCGTTGATCTCGATCATCCCGCTCAGCTGCTCGCTTCCGCCACCGAGGTCGTCCTCGGCGGTGAGCGATGTGTTGAGCGCCGTGATCGAGCCGCCGGCCGCGCTCGGCGTGCCGCCTCCCCCGCCCGCGTTGCCGATGCCGACGACCGGGTCGCCGACGGAGAGCTTCGACGAGTCGCCGAGCGATGCCGTCTCGAGTCCGGAGGCGCCTTGGAGCTGGAGGACGGCGACGTCGCTTTCCGGGTCGTACCCGACGACGGAGACGTTGTAGGTCTTCCCGTTGCCGACGTCGGTGGCGGTGAGCTTCGTCGCGCCCTCGATCACGTGGTTGTTCGTGAGCACCTCGCCGTTCGAGCTGACGACGATGCCCGTCCCCGCGCCGCTCGCGCCCTGGTAGCTCAAGTTCGAATCGATGTCGACGATCGCGGGATCGACCTTCGCCGCGATCCCGGCGACGTCGGACGGGGCGCCGCTCGCATTGCCGCTCGGCGGGCTGCCGCCGAAGGGTCCGCCGAAGCCGAAGCGGCCGGGGGTCAAGCCCGGGTTGCCGCTGACGGCGGCGGGCGTGGTCGTGCGCGTCCAGAGCTCGTGGCCGATGACGACCCCGGCGCCGATCAGGAGCGCCGCGATCGCTGCCCCAGCGCCTGCGAAAAGCACGAGCAGCCGTCGCGAGGTGGCCCGGCCCGGTGGGCGCTGGGCGCCGTCCTCGATTGTGGGCTCTTCCGCCATGGCTACATGAGAGCAACAAAAGGTAAGAGCGACCTGATTTCCACCTTCGAGGTCGATGAGAAACCACGGTTGGCCGTCGATGGAGGGAACCGGGCGTGGGGCGCAAACCGGCTCCTTGACTGGGGCCGGGGCGAGCCTTCCCGCCCTTGCCGGGTCGATCCACGGGTGATGTGTTTACTTATGTTTTCGCTGCACTTGCCGATTATTTCGAGGTGAGCTGGACTGCGATCGAGGCGTGATGCGGACGAGCGGGATCGGTCCGTGGCGGGGTCGTCCGCTCGGGCTCGCGCTCGCGTTTCTGCTTGGTTTGACGCTGGTGGTGCTGCCGGGCGCGGCGGGCGCAACGCTCACATGGGGGACGGGTGTCGAAGTCGCCGGGTCGATCAACGCCGGCGGCGACGCGGAAATCCAGTCGGTCTCGTGCTCGTCGGAGGGCAACTGTTCCGCCGGCGGCTTCTACGAAGACGGCTCGTCCGACTACCAGGCCTTCGTCGTGGACGAGGTGAGCGGGACCTGGGGGACTGCGAGCGAGGTGGCCGCGTCGCTCAACGCCGACGGCGAGGCGGGGATCGACTCGATCTCCTGTTCGTCGGCGGGCAACTGCGCCGCCGGCGGTTACTACGAAGACGGCTCGTCCGACTACCAGGCCTTCGTGGTGAAGGAGGTGAACGGGACCTGGGGGACTGCGAGCGAGGTGGCCGCGTCGCTCAACGCCGGCGGCGACGCCGGGATCGTCTCGGTGTCGTGCTCGTCGGCGGGTAACTGCGCCGCCGGCGGCTACTACGAAGACGGCTCGTCCGACTCCCAGGCCTTCGTGGTGGACGAGGTGAACGGGACCTGGGGGACTGCAAGCGAGGTGGCCGCGTCGCTCCACGCCAGCGACCAGCCGGCGGTCAATTCGGTCTCGTGCTCGTCGGCCGGCAACTGCGCCGCGGGCGGCGACTACGTCGACGGCTCGGGCAACGAACAAGCCTTCGTCGTCAACGAGGTGAGCGGGACCTGGGGGGCTGCGAGCGAGGTGGCGGCGTCACTCAACGCCGACGGCGACGCGGCGGTCATTTCGGTCTCGTGCTCGTCGGCCGGCAACTGTTCCGCGGGCGGCTACTACGAAGACGGCTCGTCCAACTATCAGGCCTTCGTGTTGAACGAGGTGAGCGGGACCTGGGGGGCTGCGAGCGAGATGGCCGCGTCGCTCAACGCCCGCGGCGACGCGGAGGTCGAATCGATGTCGTGCTCGTCGGCCGGCAACTGTTCCGCCGGCGGCTCCTACGAAGACGGCTCGAACCACCAACAAGCCTTCGTCGTCGACGAGGCGAGCGGGACATGGGGCACTCCGAGCGAGGTCGCCGGGTCGCTCAACGCTCGCGGCGACGCGGCGGTCGAGTCGGTGTCGTGCTCGTCGGCCGGCAACTGCGCCGCCGGCGGCTCCTACGAAGACGGCTCGTTCGACTACCAGGCCTTCGCGGTGGACGAGGTGAACGGGACCTGGGGCACTCCGAGCGAGGTCGCCCGCTCGCTCAACGCCGGCGGCGATGCGGGAATCGTCTCGGTCTCGTGCTCGTCGGCGGGTACCTGCGCCGCCGGCGGCAGCTACAAAGACCGCTCGTCCGACTACCAGGCCCTCGTCGTCGACGCGCAGTTTGCCGCGGCAGTATCGGTGACGAACAACAGCGTCACGGCCGGCGGGACCCTGGTGTTCACCGCCACGGTGACCGGTTCTTCGGGAGGGCCGTCCCCGACCGGGACGGGGGGCTGGACCGTCACCGCGCCGGGCGGCGGATCAGGCAGCTGCAGCGCAACGAGCGGGCCGTCCGGATCCGCCAACGTCGCCACCTACACCTGCTCGGTCGCAGGCGCCGCAGCGGGGACCTACCAGGCGAGCTTCTCCTACCCCGGAGACTCGACCTATGGGGCAGCCTCGGGCACCGACACGACGGCGAACGTGGCCAGTCCCTCGACCGGCTCGGGCACGAGCAGCACCACCACCACCACCACGACCACGACGACGAGTCCGAGCACGGGGCCGGCGAGTTCGACCTGTTTTTGCGGGAATGCGTCGGCGGCGTCCTCCGGGTCGTTGAGTTACGAGTCGGCGGCGTCGGCGACCGTACGGGCATCGTCTTCGACGACCCTTGTCGAGTCGGCGGCGCTCAAGCCCGACCCGCTCACTCGGAAGATGACGCATCTCGAGGTGACGGTCGACTGTGTCTCCGGGAGCAAGTGCGTCGGCAGCCTCGGCGTCACGCTGGGCGATCAGGCGAAGAAGCACGGAAAGACCACGACGACGCACCCGAAGGTCGCGAGCGGAAGCTTCACGATCGCCGTCGGCGCGCACAAGACGATCGCCATGACGCTGACGAAGCTCGGCAAGTCGCTGGCGGCGAAAGCGACGGCGAAGCATCGCCTGCGCGCGACGGTCACCGTCAAGCTGACCGGCGGACAGCTGAGGACCGCGACGATCGAGCTCTCCTGAAAGACGTCGAGCAGCAGGGGCTTCGCGTCGCCGCTTGCCCCGGAGGGGAAGCATGGCCGGAAGATACCGTCGGCCAAGATCCGGGCTCGCGAAACAGCGGCTCGCAGAGTGGCACGCCCGCCGTCAGTGAAGCGCCCATTCCTTTGTGGTGTGCTCTGCATGATATGAAGTCCCGCGGCGACGACTTCTTGGCTGAAATGATCGCGGAGCGGACGAAGGCGAACGCCGACTTCCCCGCGCTCGTTGAGGCAGCACCTAACCGCCGCGAGCTCCTGCGTGCCTTGGCGGCCGAGCGGCAGGCCGCCGGCCTGGCCCAGACCGAATTCGCCGCCGCGCTCGGCGCCTCGCAGGCTCAGGTCGCCCGGCTCGAATCCGGCACCGCTGATGCCAAGCTCTCGACGGTCTCACGACTCACCGCCGTTCTCGGGAAGAAGATCGAGTTCCAGATCACAGATGCCGCCAAGCCGAAGCGATCTGGCCGAAGCGCGTCGAGTCGGAGCCGGAAACCCGCAACCGCGGCCACCGGTTCGCGGTAGCCCGTAGGTTCACAAACTCTGGCACACCACCCGACTCGCACCATCTGCGGCGGGATCGAATGAGCGAACCCTACGCGGACGTGCCGCGACATCGTGCTCGGGGTCTTGGATGCCTTGGATGAAGAGCGCTGAACGGGACGCAAGCTCGCACGCGACCACCCAGGCGACGCGCTGGGCGGCGGCTGCGCCGCTCGCCGCTCTCGATGGCATCGAGTGATTTGGAGCAGGGACTGCCCCTGTCGTATTGTCCGCGCTGATGTTCGAAAAGCGCCGCGCCAAGAAGGCTCAGGAAGAGTACGAACGGGAGCTCAGCGACTGGCAGGCCGAGCGAGACGGAACGGCCTCGCTCCTCAAGCTGGCTGAATCGTACGGCGGCGAGTCATCGACCGAGCTCATGCTCAAACCGGGCGAGGCGGTGTTCGCTTACATCACCGGTGCGGGCCTGATTGAGGATCGCCGCGGCCGCGGACGATACGAGGGCCGCTCGAGCGGCGTCTCCATCCCGGTCGGCAGCATCGGTGGCCGGTCTGTCCGGTATCGCGTTGGCGCCTCGCGCGGCCACTTCGTCCAGGGAGCGCCCGTTCCCACAGCAGTCGATCGCGGCACGCTCTACGTGACGAACAAGCGAGTGGTGTTCGTCGGGGGAAAGCAGACGCGCGAGTGCGCTTTCGACAAGCTCGTCGGATTCCGTCACAGCAACGGCGAGACCACGTTTTCGGTCTCAAACCGACAGAAGGCGACAACCGTTCACTACGGCCCACAGCTCGACGACTGGTTCGACTTTCGTCTCGACCTCGCGCTCGCCCACTATCGCGACACCGTCCCCCAGTTCGTCGCACAGATGAAGTCGCAGCTCAACGGGCTCGATGCAGCGAAGCCTCAGCCGCCGTCGGCGCTTCCGACCCTGAGCGTCTAACGGCCCGCGCGCCGTCCTCGAACGAATCGCCGCGCTTTCGCCGTACGGAGCCACCACCATGACCGCAGTCGAACTCGACGCGGGCCTCGGGGATAGTCCTCGTGACGCCAGTCGTACACATTCGCTGCCTTTCGATCACTGCGGATGCCCAGCTTAAACGTCGTTCGGTAGAAGGAATACGAGACGTCGAAGTAGCTCAGCTCACCGTCGAAGCCATCCCACACCGGCAAACCGACGCCGGCGACGGCGCTTGTCGGCGGATCGAAGTCAGACCACTCAATAACCGCCGGTTCGCCGGGCGCGACGACATCGGCGAGTTGCCTCGGGCGCGTGATCTTCGGTTTCTCACTGTCGAGCATGATGTAAGCGCCGAGTCGAAGGGCAGGCCCGCGGCCGACGTTCCGAACACTGAGACTCAGCCTTCCACCCTCGAGCGTGGCGAGGGCAAAGACCAGTACGGGGCGCCAGTTAGCCCGGGTCTCGCTTCCGGCCGCACGTGCCAAGCGACGCGTCGTCCAAGCCAGCCACGCGGTGAAGGCCGCGAGGACGAGCGTGCCGATCGCCGCAACGCCCTCAGGATCAGTCCATGGCGACGCGAGCAAGCTCGATGGGCCTGCAGTCTCGCCGCGAGCCTCTAAGGCCCGTCGGGCGTCTTGGTGAGATGGTCGAGCCGCACGCGAACCTCGCGCAGCTCGACCAAGATCGCGGCGAGGAGAGCCGTGTCCGCCGTGATCTCTGGCCGCGGCCTCCATCCGCCGAGGTCGAGCACGCGCTGCGCGGCGCGTATCTGCTCGTAGATCGCCTGTTCGGTGTCCGTCGCCTTCGCGGTCATTTACGGGCCACCCGCGGTGTCGTGAAGGTCGTCGATCAGCGCGTTCCTGAGTTCCCACACGCCTTCCGGCAGCCCCGCATAGCCGCCTGCGACCTCCCCCGTCCACACGTTGATCGCCTCGACGAGGAGCTGCTTCTCGGGCGTACCCAGCCGCACGGGCGCGGAGGTACCGATGTCCTCGAAGGCCTTGATCGTCGAGGTTGCTGAGTGCAAGTGATCGACCTCCTCGAGAAGCGCTCGCCGCGATTGCCACGGCAATTCGACGACGCACCGAGATGTGGCGACCTTCACCCACTCATTGGAGCGCTTCGGCTCGTCGCCCATTTCAGACTCCCACTTTTTGGAGGTATTCAGTCTTCAGTATCGGGCGCCACGATGCCTTGAACCGCGGGCACGAACTTGAACCCTGTCCCGGCGGCCTGGATTCCTAGAAACGCGAGCGCGATCCATACAACCGTGGTCCCTCCTGCTGCAGAGCGACCGGTCTCAAGAGAACGGAGGCAGATCCATTCGGTCCATCCATAGAAGCCCCACCAGCCGAGCCACAAGAGCGGCGAGAAACGGATCGCCGGCTGACCCAATTTGTGCACGCGGCGGGCCGCATCGACGCTCCGGAAGTTGATGACCACCCTCCCTCCCTGTCCAGCAAGGTCCACGAGCCTCAGGAGCGGGATCAACGCCGCCGCTGCGAGATAGAAGTCGCCTTTCGGCATTGCCCGAATAGTACGACCACACGACGCTTGTTTCGGGGTAGCACCGAGGTCTGCACGGCGCGACCAAACGCGAGCACGGTGACACGCCTGACATCACTATTCAAGCCAAATCCCTGTCTCCAGGCGTGCTGTAAGGCTCATTCGGGGTCGAGGTTCGCCTGCCAACCGTGGAAGATCACTCCGTGGAACCCGCCTGCGCTCGTCGTCGGCGCCGGAAACCCGGCCTAGACGGTCAAGCCTGCGTCACGATTTCGGACGAGTCCAAAATGCGCGGGAACCTAGGCTGGGGTGGGCGCGACCTCGAGATCGTGTGATTCCGACCCCCTATCCCCTTCGCGAGTTGGTGCGGGTGGACGTCTTGTGCCAGAGTTTCTCGAGCCGGGATGAGGAGAGCCTTCATTGTTTCTTGCGTGGTGATCGCGACCGGAACCGCAGCTGCAGTTGCTAGCGCCGTGACAACGCGCTCTGGTGACAATCCATCAGCAGCCTGAAGGCCTCTGCCTATGGTGGGCTTGGAGCCACTGTGACAGCGTTCTATGCGCAGAACCCGCATGGCTCATTTACCTCCCCCGCTTGGCGCTGTCTACTACGCGATTGACCAAACTAGCCATGGGCGCGTCACGGCCTTCCATTATCGAGATCAACGCCTCGCCGCCCTTTCGGCTCGGGAACGTCTAGCGCAAGTAGGAGGGATCAACCTCCCGATTGACGCGACCGAAACGAACTTGAACAGCACCTATTGCCTTGTCTGGAAGAGCCGCACGCTCAAGAAGCTTGTTGGCATGGGCTACGCGGCAGCGACAACAGGCATCGATAACACCACCGCCCAAATGCGCGCCGAAGCAACGCCGCACTGTTGAGGCGGCGGCTGCCTACGGCTGCTCAGCCACCGCGGTACGACCGAGCAAACTGCGCTTGTGGTCGCCGGCATTGGGGCCCTCTAAGTCGAGAACGGAACCCTGCTGGCCCAGTTAGAGCTTCTTACGCTACGCCCACATCCGCGATGTTGGAGAGATCGACGAGCATTGATGCGGACCGTGGACTCCGGAAGAAGAGTTCAGCCGGTACGGCCACTCGTGAATCCCGCACCTCGAGTGGAAACGCTCGCCCAGCGACGTGACGATTCGCTTCTGCCAAGAGATCCAGGATCGCTGAGCTCTCTGGTGCTCCATTCACTCGTCCCCGTAGCGAACGTTGGTATACGAAGGTCGAGCAAAGGCCCCAACGCCCATCGACCTTTCTCCAGTGAAGAAGCGACTGTCGACACCCGCTGACATCACTCAGCCGGCGGACGACGGCAGAAAGGGAAGCGTCCGCCTCGTTCGCGATTTCCAAGGCCATGGATAGCTCGCCTCGGCTACCTCTCCGCGCCATCTTCTCCCTAACCCAACTGCGCGGAAGCAAGAGGGCAGCCGCAAAGGCATCGCAGAACCGTTCCTCCGTGTTGGAACTTGTCGCTCTTGAGCGCTGAGCTACCCATCGATCTTTGGGCGGTTCAAGCAATAGATGTCCCAGCTCGTGGCAAAGGGTGAATCTTTGACGTGTGGGTGGCACGTCCTTCCGGAGAAGAATCCGCACACAGTCGTTCCGCTTCTCAAGCCGCCCGTCCTGAAGCATCGAAACCCGAGAAACCGTCGTCACGCCGAGCAGCTCGGCAATTCGCTCGACATTCACCGGCGGACACTCATGAGAGGCCTCAAGCACAGCTGCAGCCCAGGTCTCCGCGGTCTTCAACAACGCCTCACTCAGGGTGGTACGCATCGCTCAGCTCCTTCCAGCTTTCCTTGGTTGTGAGCGACCAACGAGACTCGCTTCTACTCATCTCAAGCGCAGCGAGCGTCTCGAGGTCAAGAGTCTCGGCGCCGCCCCACCCGTACGACCGGGCTGCGTCTGCAAGAGCCTGCCGTTGCCGGACCGAGAGCACCGGAAGCCTCTCGGGTCGGAATCCATCCGCCACATCCAAATGAAGAGCACCCGTGAGCGCTACAACTTCCTGGAAAGTGGCAGAGGCAAACATAGCCAGGTTCATAACCAGTCGTTCGATTCGAGATTCGGTGAGTCGAGAAACGCCGATAACCTCTTTGCGTTCGACGTCATCAAGGGAAGCCCAGACCTCAACGATGGCTGCATGCAACCGAAGAAGCTCAAGATGCCAGTTGCTCCGTCGCCTCTTGTGCCCCTCGATAGCAGCACGGTGTGTCGTCAGCCATTCTTGAACGCACGATCGAACGCCGCTGGCGTCAACTCTTGCGATCGTGACGCCATACTCCCTTGATAGACCCGCAACCAGACGACTCGCTGGCTCATCCGTTGGAAGCAAGTACAGAATTGAGAGGCCATGGGAGCAAGCGAGACATAGCTCGTAGCCCACACCAGTACTTCCGCCATGAAAAGCGAGCGCAATCATTGCGTCCGCATCTTCGGTCATGGCCTTTGTATTCCGTGCGAAAACGTCATCTTCAGGAGACGACTTCTTCGTCCACTCAAGACACGAGTAGATCCTCGGTGTCCAAGGCTCTTTGGCATCTCTTGCTGCATCCAGAACCGCGGTTGCAGCGAGCTCGCCCCATGCAGGGACGCTTCGTTGTTCTTCCCCGGTAAGCGCAGATACCGGGACTGAGACGAAGATCAACGGTGCAAGTTCATCGGATGTGCCTTCTCCATCCATTCCCACTCCCTCTCAGTTCAACCGCGCTCGGATCCATTGGGCAAGCTCTTCATCGACCGTTTCTCGACGTGCGATCTTTCGCAACAGGGCAGCGACTTGTGGTGTTTCGCTGTCATCAATTCGCACTGCGCGTCCGTTCCGCTCAAGGAACTCAAGCATGCAGACATATCCGACCGCCTCATTTGCACGCGGCAGAGCATCGGACCGGCAGAGCCGCGAGCAAAGGACGGCAGCCTTCGTGGGCAGATCCGCGTAGAGTTCATCTAGCCCAGTAAGCGCAGCGGGAGCATCCAACGCTGGAACTGCGAGGTGAAGGCGCGCAAACGAGACAACTTCCTCCGCCTTGAGCTTCAGAACCATCGCGGCGATGGCAAGAAAGTCCCGCAGGTCGAGGTACTGAGTGCTCACCGACTAAGCTGCTCCAAGAGGCGGCGGTTCTCGTCCAGCATCCTCTTCAGCCGGTCGCGGAAGTCGGCATCGCGTCGGCGCGCCTCGATGTGTGCGGCAATTGCGCCCCGCACAGCCTCGGTCACCGGGATGCCGTCCACCTGCGCAACCATCTCGAGTTCGGCAGCCTGCTCGGCTGGCAGTCGGAGAGTCATGGCCTTGACAGCCTCGGACACCTCTGCTGCCGTCCGTGGACCAGTTGCGTTCACCGTTTTCCTCACTCCTTTCAGGGGTGTTTGAGTTCGCTGCGAAGCGTACCATCTAGATATCAACATGTCAAGATCCCACATAGTCGTGATTGCTCTGAACTTGACAATATTGACTTAATTGACATAATTGCTGTCGTGGATCCAGTCGCAACACTTGAGCATTCGCTCAAGGAGCTCCCTCTCGACAAGCGCAACAAACTGAGCGACGTGTTCCTGAAGTTCCTGAATCTCGCGCGCCTTTCAGAACCTTCACCCGATGACGCCAGTCGACGGGCGTGGCTAGACGACCTCGAACGGACACTCGATCGCCTGACCTCGCTAATCGTCAATGACCCGCAGGGCGTCACGCCAGATCTTCGTGTCACCGCCAGCGACTCGATCGAGCCCACCCTCGCCGAACTCGAAAAGCGGAACGCCTTAGCTCGAGCTGAGCAATGGCATCAGGCAGTGCGAGAGTCGCTGTCAACAATCGAGCTCCTAGAGCAGATCGGGGTGAGTCGGCAGCGGCTCGAACAACTTCGAAAGAACAAGCAGCTGTTCGGGCTTCAACCTCCATTCGGGCGGGGGTTCTTCTATCCGATCTGGGAATTCGACCGCGACGGACGGCCAAGGAAGGCGATCCCTGCGATCATCAAGGCCGCTGAGGATGCCCGCCTAGATCCACTCTCGCTACATCAACTCATGGTCTCTCCAGACGTATCTCCCGAAGGACCATTGATGAAGGCACTCGACGCGGGACAGGGTGACTATGTACTGGGCGTGATCCGAGCGTCGACGGCTCAGGGATCCTGAGCACACAGCTCTCTGACGCGCTGCCTCGCCCTTCCCCCGGCCCGCCGGCCGACTTCGCACCATCAGCTCGCGAAGTACTGAGCCTCTGGCGGTTGCATTGGGAGGTTCCTGATGACGTCCTCTCGCGATCGCCAGCGAACCCACCGAGATACCGCTTCGATGACAGCAACCATCGTTTCTCCGTGAGCTATGCGAATACCACTGAAGTCGGAGCTTTCCTCGAAGTGTATGGCGACAGCCGGAGAATGGGCAGGCAGGACGGTGATCGATATCTCACTCAGATGCAGACCAACCGGAAGATCCTCCTGCTTGACCTCGATTCAGCCATAACCCAGAAGGCGTTCGGACTCGATGCAAGAATCGCAAGTTCTCGACAATACGGAATCACTCAAATGTGGAGCACTGCATTACATGACTGGTATCCGGATCTCGATGGGATCCGATACCGGGCGCGTCATGAGAATGACACACTCAACATCTGTCTCTTCCTCGATCGATGTGGGCAAGACATCGATCTTCTTTCGAGCACAAAGCTAGGTGCTCTTCCTCGTCAACAAGTCCTTAGTCTCGTGGTCCCTTACGGCATCGTCGTCGATCTCAGTTGACTATGAGGCGGGCCGGAGCGCGCCCTCCGGGATACGGGAGACGGCGTAGAGATCGCTCCGCTCAACTCGGCTATTCGCCTCGGCGAACGCTGACCGGGCGCCGCTTCGGCCTCCGATACAGCCCGCTCCTATCTCACCTGCACCACGCGCGCGACGACCGCGGGCCGACGACCCTTCGCGACCAACTCGCGGGACCGGGCGGCGCGCGCCCTCACTCCCAGCCCCGCAATGCTTCCCCGCGATCTCAAGCTCGTATGTCTTCCTGCCGAGCGCACGCTCGAGTTCGCTGATCCGCTTCTTCAACTCGCGTTCACCTTGGCGCTCGTCCTTGCCCGCGAGCGCGACCTTGCCGCCCTCAAGCAGCTTCTCCCGCCACGACTAGTAGAGCGTCTCCGCGATCTGATGCTGACGACACAGATCCTTCACCGACACCTCACCGCGAAGGCCCGCGAGGACGATCTCCAATTTCTTCTGAACAGAAAAAGTCCGGCACTTCCGCTGCTCGCTGAACTCGAATCCCCCTTCAGTTGAGCGGCCTATCCTCTGAGCCCCGTCGGACGACGAAACTCAGCGAGGCAACTGTCGACCGACGACCGGGGTCCAGGTCAATCTACTCCGCGGCGAGCTCCATTTCCGCGGAGTTGTGATTACGGACGCGCTGGACACCCCGGCGGTCACCAACCAGGTGACCGTCCCGCAAGCTGCGGTCGACGCGCTCCGAAACGGAGTCGACATGGTCCTCGCGGCCGGGACGATAAGCCGCCACGCGTATCAGACCGCGGAAGTCACCTATGAGGCTCTGCTCTCGGCGGCGAAAAGCGGCCGACTCCCTTCGGCGAGGATCGAAAGTGCCTACCAGGCCATCCTCAGTCTGAAGCGCCGATTGCACGAGTGAGACCGAGGTCGGGAACCCAGCCCGGGCCCGGGGGCGAAAGCCGGCGATCCCTCATCAGTCCGCGTCTGAAAATCTCGCACCAATCTCGCACGCGTATCACACGCGACGAAACTGCAAATCACTCAAGAAGGAAAGCCGCCTTTTGCAGCGGCTTTCGCAGTGGGCGCACCTGGGATTGAACCAGGGACCTCCCGCGTGTGAAGCGGGCGCTCTCCCGCTGAGCTATGCGCCCGGGAGAAAAGCCGCGGCACCTGCGAGGGATCCTTAGGGCTGCTTCCTCCCGGATCTGACCCGGTTCGGAATCTCGCAGCGCCGCGGGCGCCGATCAGTGTAGACAGGCGCGGATCGTCTTGCGGTCGGCGGCGGAGAGCCGCCTGCCGCCCGGATTGCCGCGGTCGTCGATCGCGCCGCCTGTCGAGACGGTGAAGGCGACGCCGCCGGGTGAGGTGCCGGCGACGCGCCCGGTCGTGGGCTGGACGAGGAACCCCTTGCCGTTCAGGCAGTCGGCGAGACGCTCCGCCGGCGACGCGGGCTTGCCGCCGCAGCCGGCGAGCGCGATGACCATCACTGCAAGTGCGAGCGGGCGTATAGAACAACCCTATGCGCGCGCTCGCCGCGGCCGGACTGCTGCTCCTCGCCGTGCACGGCCACAGCGGGCTCCCGCTCGCCGGCAAGACGGTCGCGATCGACCCGGGCCACAACGGCGACAACTGGGCGCACCCGGCCGAGATCAACCGGCTCGTGAACGCGGGCGGATTCATGAAGGCGTGCGACACGACCGGCACCGAGACCGACAGCGGCTACACCGAGGCCGCCTACAACTTCGACGTTGCGACGCGGCTGGAGCGGATCCTCCGCGCCGCCGGCGCGCGCGTCGTGATGACCCGGACGAGCAACGACGGCGTCGGCCCGTGCATCGACGAACGTGCCGAGATCGGCAACCGCGCGCACGCGAACGCGGCGATCTCGATCCACGCCGACGGCGGCCCGGCGACCGGCCGTGGATTCGACGTCATCTACAAGCCGGATGCGCCGCGGTCGTACCGGCTCGCACTCGCGATCCGCAAGGCGTTCGCCGCCGGCACCGGCGAGCCGTACGCGGACTACGTCGGCCACGACGCGCTCGACATGCGCGTCGACCTCGGCGGGCTCAACCTCTCGACCGTGCCGAAGGTGCTGATCGAGACCGCCAACATGCGGAACGCCGCCGACGCCACCCGGCTCGAGTCGGCCGCCTATCGCCAGCGCGAGGCCGAGGCCCTGGCGCGCGGGCTCGAGGCGTTCCTGCTCAACTGACCTGGCTCGTGCAGAACGCGCAGCGGCGCGCGTCGACCGGGATCTCGCTCAGGCACTCGGGGCACTTCTTCGTCGTCGGATCCGCCGGCGGCTCCCGGTGAGCGCGCTGGACGAGCACGTTCACGGGCTGGACGACGAAGAAGAAGACCACGGTCGCGATCGTGACGAACGCGATCACGGCGTTCAGGAACGCGCCGTAGCCGAAGATCGAGTGGTGAATCGTGAAGGTGAGCGAGGCGAAGTCGTGGCTGCCGAAGATCGCCGCGATCAGCGGAGTGACCAGGTCGCCGACGAACGCCGTGACGACTGCGCCGAAGGCCGCCCCGATCACGACGGCGACGGCGAGGTCGACCACGTTGCCGCGAAGCAGGAACTGCCTGAAGTCCCGGAGCACGACCTGATCGTCCCGCTTGCACCGGACGGCCTCGCGGAGTAGCGTCGCCGGCGCAGGCTGCGGCGCCCCTACTGGCTAAGGAGGCGCTATGACGACCATCACTTCTCTCGAGACGCGCGTGAAGCTGGGGAAGCTCCCGGTTCGCACCGACCCCCGCACGCTCAGCTTCGCCCGCTACGTCGACCGTTCGAAGCTGCCGCCGCCACCGCCCGGCATCGACCTCGCCGCGCCGGTGACCGAGTGGCCGATGTACGGCAACGACCGGATCGGCGACTGCACGACCGCGGCGGCCGGACACATGATCGAAGCGTGGACCGCGCCGACCCGTGGAGCACCGGTCGAGGTGAGCGAGCGCTCGGTGCTCGCCGCGTTCGACAAGGTCAAGCAGGTCGACCCGGCGACCGGCGAGGAGGGAGCCGCCGAGCTCGACGTGCTCACCTACTGGCGCGCGCACGGGATCGGCCGCCACCGGATCGGCGCGTTCGCCCGAGTGCCCGTCTGGGATCACGCCCTCGTCCGCGACGCGGCGTACCTCTTCGGCGGTCTGTACATCGGGCTTGAGCTGCCGCTCTCCGCCCAGAGCCAGGCCGTGTGGGACTGGACGCACCGCCTCGACGGCCCCGCGAAGCCGGGCTCGTGGGGCGGGCACGCCGTCGACGTCGTCGGCTACGACCAGCACGTGCTGACCGTTGTGACCTGGGGGAGGTTGCAGCAGCTCACGTGGGCGTTCTGGGACCGCTACGTCGACGAGGTCTACGCGATCCTGAGCGTCGACTTCCTCGACGAGGCGGGCGAGGCGCCGAACGGCTTCGACCTCGCCGCCTTGAAGGCGGATCTCGCGCTCGTGACGGCCTAGAGGAGCGCGCGGCCGACGACGGCTGCTTCGGCGCCGACGGCGGCGAGCGAGGCGACGTCCTCGGGCGAGCGGATCCCGCCCGCCGCGAGCACGCGCAGGCCCGTCGCCGCCACCTGCCGGACGAGCTCGAGGTCGGGCCCGCCGAGCGTTCCGTCACGCTCGATCGCGGTGCAGAGGACACGGGTCACGCCCGCGTCCCTGCACCGCCGGGCCGCCTCGGCGACGGTGAGGCCGGAGCCCTCCGTCCAGCCGGCCGTGCGCACCTGGCCGTCGCGCACGTCGAGCGCGACGACGAGCCGCTCGCCGAGCTCGGCGAAGAGCGCGGGGTCGGGAAAGGCCGCCGTGCCGACGACGACCCGCTCGGCGCCGGCGTCGAGGAGCGCGCGGGCGTCGGCCGGCGAGCGGATCCCGCCCGAGGCCTGGACGAGCGCGGGGGCGACCGCCTCGGCGACCGAGCGGACGAGGTCCGGCCGCACCCGGCCGGCCTTCGCCCCGTCCAGGTCGACGAGGTGGATCCGCCGGGCGCCCGCCTCGGCAAAGGCCCGTGCTAGCTCGACCGGGTCGCCGGCCCGCTCGACGACCGCGTCGTAGGCACCCTGGTGGAGCCGGACGGCGCCCTCGCCGAGCACGTCCACGGCCGGGATCACCTCGATCTCGCCGCCGCCCGAGAGCCAGTGCTGCCACTCGTTTAGCATGTTGTCATGATAACGTGCTAACATGATGACCGGTAGACATGGCACTCGACGGCCGACACCCGTGGGAAACCAGGCAGATGAGAGAGCTCTTCGACGCGCTGCGCGCGGCGAAGTCGCGGGCGGAGCTGACCGCGTTCATGCGGGATCTCTGCACGATCGGGGAGCTCGAGGCGATGGCGCACCGCTGGGAGGTGGCGCGCCTCGTGAACAAGGGGCTTCCGTACACGGAGATCGCGGAGAAGACCGGGGCGTCGACCGCGACCGTGACGCGGGTCGCCCACTGGCTGAACCACGGCGAGGGCGGCTACCGCAGCGCGATCGACAAGGCGAAGCGCGCCTGACGATTGCCGTCCCCGTGAAGGGGAGGCTGCGCGAACCGTCGGTCTCGCTCCTCGAGGACGCCGGTCTCGGGCCCGAGCAGCCGGGCGAGCGGGCGCTCGCGTTCCCGTGCCGCAACGCGCCGGTCGACGTGCTGCTCGTCCGCGCCGCCGACATCCCCGAGTACGTCCAGGACGGCGTCGTCGACTGCGGCATCACCGGCCAGGATCTCGTCCGCGAGCGCGGCGCGCACGTCGAGGAGCTGCTGCCGCTCGGCTTCGGCTCCTGCCGCCTCGACGTGGCGGTGCCCGAGGAGTCGGCCTACCAGAAGGTCGAGGATCTCGCGGGCGCGTCGGTCGCATCGGTCTATCCGCGGCTCACGCGCGAGCTGCTGCCGTTCGAGGTGGAGCTCGTCGACGTCACGGGATCGGTCGAGGTCGCACCGCGCCTCGGCCTCGCCGACGGCATCGTCGACCTCGTCTCGTCGGGGAACACGCTGCGTACGAACGGCCTCCGCTCGCTCGGAACGCTCTTCGAGTCGCAGGCGGTGCTGGTCGGCGCCCCCGGCGCCGACACGTCGCAGCTCGTCTCGATGATGCGCGCCGTTGTCGAGGCGCGCGCGCACCGCTACCTGATGCTTGACGCGCCCGAGGCGAAGCTCGATGCGATCTGCGACGTGATCGGCTCGCGGTCGCCGAGCGTGCTCCAGCTCGCCGAGCCGGGCATGGTCGCCGTGCACGCACTCGTTCCGGCGAAGGACGTCTGGCAGCTCCTGCCGCGGCTCGAGGCCGTCGGCGCCTTCTCGATCCTCGTCGTGCCGGTGGAACGGATGGTCCGGTGACGAACATCATCCACGAGATTCGCGAGCACGGCGAGGAGGCCGTGCGCAAATGGGCCGTCGCGCTCGACGGGATCGAGCCCGAGCTCGCGCTGCCGAGCGACGACGCGCTCCCGCGCGACGCGATCCTCGCGCTCGCCGACCGCGTGCGCCGCTGGCACGAGGCGCAGCGTCCCGCCGACGTCACGCTCGAGGTCGAGCCCGGCGTCGTCCTCGAACGTCGCTGGGTGCCGCTGCGCAAGGTCGGCATCTACGTCCCGCGCAACCTCGTCTCGACGCTCGTCATGTGCGCCGTGCCCGCGCAGGTCGCGGGTGTCGAGCGGATCATCGTGTGCACGCCGCCCGCCGGCGTCGGGCTGATCTCGGCCGCGGCGGAGCTGCTCGGCGTCCACGAGGTCTGGGCGCTCGGCGGCCCGCAGGCGATCGGCTGGCTCGCCTACGTGCGCAAGGTGGACAAGATCGTCGGCCCCGGCAACGCGTACGTGAACGAGGCGAAGCTCGAGGTCTCCCGCGACGTCGCGATCGACCTGCCGTGCGGCCCGTCGGAGGTCGTCGTCGTCGCTGACGCCGGCGCCGATCGTCGCCTCGTCGAGCTCGAGCTCGCCGCCCAGGGCGAGCACGGCCCCGACGCCGTCTGCCGCGTCGTCTCGACGCTCGAGGAGGCGGAGGCGATGGCGCCCGAGCACCTCGTGCTGCTCGGCGAGTCGGAAGCGCACGCGGGCGAGGTTCGAAACGCGGGCGCCGTCTTCGTCGGGCCGTGGTCGCCGGTGCCGGCCGGGGACTACGCTACGGGCGGCAACCACGTGCTGCCGACCGGCGGCTGGGCGCGGTCGACCGGCGGTCTCGGCATCGAGACGTTCCTGAAGCCGATCACGACCCAGCGGCTGACGCGCGAAGGGCTCGAGCGGATCCGCCCGACGGTCGAGGCGCTCGCCGCCGCCGAGGGGATGCCCGCGCACGCCGAGGCGGTGCGGAGGTGAAGAAGCTCGCGCCGGAGTTCAGCGCGTACACGTGGGCGACGCCGACCGACGAGGTCGCGCAGATCGCCGGCATCGATCCCTCGCAGGTGATCCGCTTCGACCAGAACACCTCGCCGCAGCCGCTCCCGTCCTCGCGCCCGGGAACGATCGCGAAGGCGCTCGCGGGGATCAACAACTACCCGCCCGGCGGCTACGAGGAGCTCCATCGCGCGATCGCCCGCTACAACGGCGTCGATCCCGCGAACGTCGTGCTCGGGCTCGGCGCCGACGACCTGATCCTGCTCTGCGCGCGTGCGTTCGCGGGGCCGGGCGACACGATCGCGATCGAGCCGCCGCGCACCTACCCGCTCTATCGCATCGCGGCGCAGCTCGCGGGTGCGACGGTCGGCGACGACAACCCGGTGCTCACGTTCACGTGCCGGCCAGGGAGCCCGCTCGGCGATCTGCCCGAGCTGCCGGCGGCGCGTCCGCTCGTCGTCGACGAGGCGTACTACGAGTACTGCGGCGAGACCGCGCTGCCGCTCGTCGAGGACGGCGACGTGATCGTGCTGCGCACGTTCTCGAAGGCCTTCGCGCTCGCGGGCGCGCGCATCGGCTACGCGATCGCCTCGCGCGAGCTCGCGGCCGAGCTGAACGCGCGGCAGGCGCCGGCGCCGGTGACGTCGCTGTCGGCTGCTCTCGCGATCGCCGCGCTGGCGTCCCCGCCGGACGTCCGCCCGGTGGTGGAGGAGCGGGAGCGCCTCGCGTCGAGCCTGCGCGCGATCGGCCTCGTGCCGCTGCCCTCGCACGCGAACTTCCTCTTCGTCCCGGTCGAGGACGGCCGCGAGCTCGCCGACCGCCTCCTGCGGCAGGGGCTCGTCGTGCGCGCCTACGACGACGGAATCCGCATCACCGTGCGCGACGCGGCCGACGACGACGTCGTCGTCGAGGCGCTCGCGCGCCTCTACGACCGGCCGTCGCCGGTGGCCGGGCATGCCGCCCGCAGTGTCAGACACCTGCGCGCGACGGCCGAGACGCGGATCGCGGTGCGACTCGGAATCGACGGCGCGAGCCGCGTGTCCGTGCAGACCGGCGCCGGCATCTACGACCACTTCCTCGAGCAGCTCGCCTTCCACGCCGGGCTCGACCTGATCGTCGAGGGGACGGGCGACCTCGAGACCGGCGGGCACCACACGGTCGAGGACACCGCGCTCGCCTTCGGCGAGGCGCTCGACCGCGCGCTCGGCGACCGTCGCGGGATCGCGCGCTACGGCGACGCGGTCGTGCCGATGGACGACGCGCTCGCGCGCGCCGCGGTCGATCTCGGCGGGCGGCCGTACGCGGAGCTCTCGTTCGAGACCGAGCCGGAGATGGCGACGCACTTCTTCCAGTCACTCGCGCAGGCAGGGCGGATGGCGATCAACGTCGAGGCGACCGGGCGCGATCCGCATCACACCGCCGAGGCCGCGTACAAGGCGGTCGGCCGTGCGCTGCGCACGGCGCTTCGTGTCGAGTCGTCCGGCATTCCTTCGACGAAGGGTGTCGTATGAAGGTGGCGGTGTGCGACTACCGCGCGGGGAACATCCGCTCGGTCGAGATCGCGCTGCGCCGCCTCGGCGCGGAGATCGTCGACGACGTCGTCGGCGCGGATCTCGCCGTGCTGCCGGGCGTCGGCTCGGCGCGCTCGGCGATGGCGGAGCTCCAGGAGCAGGGGCTCGACGTTGCGCTGCGAGAGCGGCTCGCCGAGGAGCGTCCCGTGCTCGGCATCTGCCTCGGCCTCCAGCTTGCGGTCGAGTGGTCGGAGGAGGACGGCGGCGTCTTCGGGCTCGCGCTCCTGCCGGGAAAGGCCGTTCGCGTGCAGGCCGAGCGAGTGCCGCGAATCGGCTGGGCGGAGGTCGACGGCACCGCGTACTACTTCGCGCACTCCTACGCGGTCGAGACGCCGCACGCGACAGCATGGTCGGAGGGGCTCGTCGCCGAGGCGCGCTTCGGCTCGTTCCTCGGCGTGCAGTTCCATCCCGAGAAGAGCGGTGCCGCCGGAGCGCGCTACCTCGACGCCGTCCTCAAGGAGGTGAGAGAGAGATCACTCTCCCGCGCCTGATCCCGTGCCTCGACGTCGCGGCGGGCCGCGTCGTCAAGGGCGTCAAGTTCCAGGAGCTGCGCGACGTCGGCGATCCCGTCGAGCTCGGCGCCGCGTATTCGGACCGCGGCGCGGACGAGCTCGTCTTCCTCGACGTGAAGGCGACGCTCGAGGAGCGCGAGACGCTCGTCGGTGTCGTGCGGCGCGTCGCCGAGCAGCTCGCGATCCCGTTCACGGTCGGCGGCGGCATTCGAACGGTCGCCGACGCCGACCAGCTGCTCTCGGCCGGCGCCGACAAGGTGTCGGTGAACTCGGCCGCGCTCGCGCGCCCCGCGCTCGTCACGGAGCTCGCGGAGAAGCTCGGCTCGCAGGCCGTCGTCGTCGCGATCGACACCGAGGGCGGGACCGTGAAGACGCGCGCCGGCACGACCGAGACGGCGCGTACGACGGTCGAATGGGCGCAGGAGGCCGAAGCGCGCGGCGCGGGCGAGATCCTGCTCACGTCGATCGACGCCGACGGCACGCGCGAGGGCTACGACCTCCGGATCACGCGCGCGGTCGCGGACGCGGTGTCGATTCCGGTGATCGCGTCGGGCGGCGCCGGCGAGGCGCTCCACGTCGCCGCCGCGCTCCAGGTTGCGCAGGCGGCGCTGCTCGCGTCGATCCTCCACGAGGATCCGGAGCGTTTGACCTCGCTGCGCGAGGAGCTGCGCGGGCTGGGGGTGCCGCTCCGTGACGCAGCCTGAGCTTCGTCCGGCGATCGTCCAGGATGCGGAGACCGGCCGCGTGCTGATGCTCGCGTGGATGGACGCGGAGGCCGAGCGGCGTACGCGCGAGTCGGGCGAGGCGTGGTTCTGGAGCCGCTCGCGGCAGGAGTACTGGCACAAGGGCGAGACGTCCGGCAACACGATGGCGGTGGAGGAGCTGCGCGACGACTGCGACGGCGACGCGCTGCTCCTGCGCGTGCGGCCGAACGGGCCCGCGTGCCACACCGGTTCGTTCTCGTGTTTCGCGCCGGCGCTCTGGCGGACGATCTCCGAGCGCGCCGCCGAGCGGCCCGAGGGCTCGTACACGGCGAAGCTGCTCGACGAGGGCGTCGGCAAGTGCGCGCAGAAGGTCGGCGAGGAGGCGGTCGAGCTCGTGCGCGCCGCGCTCGCGGAGTCCGACGAGCGCGTCGTCTCGGAGGCGGCCGACCTCGTCTACCACCTGTACGTGCTGCTCGCCGCGCGCGGCCTCGACGTCGCCGCCGTCGAGGACGAGCTGGCGCGGCGGCGTCAGTAGATCTTCTCGCCGCGCGCGAGCATCTCGACGAACTGCGCGATCCGCCGGGCGCGGGTCTCCGGCCGCTTCGCGTCCTGAATGCGGTACAGGATCGCGTAGCGGTTCTGGCCCGACAGCGTCGCGAAGAACTCGCGCGCCCGCTTGTTGCGCCGGAGCGCTTGTTCGAGATCGTCGGGAACCGTCGCCGTCGCCGGGCCGTCGTAGGCCGCCGCCCAGCGGCCGTCCGCCTTTGCGCTCTCGACGGCGCGCAGGCCGGGCTCTTTCATCAGCCCAGCCGCGATCAGCCGCGTCGCCGCCGCGCGATTCGTCTTCGACCACTTGCTGCGCGCGCGGCGCGGCGTGAAGCGCTGAAGGTAGTACGTGTCGTCGAGCCGCTTCACCTGCGTGTCGATCCAGCCGTAGCAGAGGGCGGCCTCGAGCGCCTCGTCGTACGTGACCGTCGTCGCGCCCGTGCCCTTCTTCGCGAACTTGATCCAGATGCCGGCGTCGTCGTCGTGATGCCGCGTGAGCCAGCTCTCCCACGCCGCGCGCGAGCGAAAGAGCCGGACCGGCGGATCCGCCACTACGGGATGAGCAGCGCGAGCAGCGCCTTCTGCGCGTGCAGCCGGTTCTCGGCCTCGTCCCACACCGCGGAGTGCTCGCCGTAGAGGACGCCGGGCGCGATCTCCTCGCCCGGATGCGCCGGCAGGCAGTGGAGCACGATCGCCTCCGGCGCCGCGAGCGCGACGAGCTGCTCGTCGAGCCGGTACGGCTCGAGGTCGCGCAGCCGCTGCTCGCGTCCTGCCTCCTGGCCGAGCGAGACCCAGATATCGGTGACGAGCACGTCGGCGCCGCGGGCCGCTTCGTGCGGGTCGCGAACGAGCGAGAGGTTGTCGCTCGCCGGGTCGTAGCCCTCGGGGCATGCGGCGACGACCTCGGCGCCGAGCATCGACGCGAGATCGGCGAGCGAATCGAGCACGTTCGTGCCGTCGCCGACCCAGCCGATCCGCAGCCCCTCGATCCGGCCGAGATGCTCGCGGATGGTGAGCACGTCCGCGAGCGCCTGGCACGGATGCTCGACCGACGTCAACGCGTTGATCACCGGGATGTCGGACGCGTCCGCCCACGCTTCGAGCTCCTCGTGCGAGAGCACGCGGATCGCGAGTGCGTCGAGGTAGCGCGAGAGGACGTGTGCGGTGTCGTAGAGCGACTCGCCGCGCGAGAGCTGCATCTCGTCCGGCGTCAGCGTGACGAAGCCGCCGCCGAGTTGGACGATTCCCGTCGCGAACGAGATCCGCGTGCGCGTCGAGGGCTGGCCGAAGATCAGGCCGAGCGTCTTCTGCGGCAGCAGCGGCTGCGGGTTCGCCTTCAGGTCGGCGGCGACGTCGAGGATCGTCTCGGCCTCCTCGCGCGAGAGATCGCGGATGCGAAGCAGGTCGCGTCCGCGCAGCGACACCGGCGTCTTCACGACCACCGCTCCTTCGCGGCGCGTACGGCCGCCGGGACGTCGATCCCCCGGTCGCTCAACCCCAACGTGTCGACACGTTGAAACGTGCCCGCGCGCACCTGCGCCGCCACCCGCTCGTGCGCGTCGCGGAACGGCACGCCCTCCTTGACGAGCGCCTCGGCGGCGTCGGTCGCGTGCAGGAGCGGGTCGGCGCACGCCGCCGCCATCCGCTCGCGGTCGAACTCGAGCCCGCGCACGAGCACGGCGAGCGCGGCCAGCGCAGCCGCGACGTCGGCCCGCGCCGCGAACACGGGCTGCTTGTCCTCCTGGAGGTCGCGGTCGTAGGCGAGCGGGAGCGACTTCACCGTCGCGAGCAGTCCGGTGAGCCGGCCGATCGCCGTGCCGGCCTTGCCGCGCGAGAGCTCGGCGACATCGGCGTTCAGCTTCTGCGGCATCATCGACGAGCCGGTGGCGGCGTCCTCCGGCAGTCGCGCGAAGCCGAACTCGCTCGTCGTCCAGAGCACGAGCTCCTCGCCGATCCGCGACAGGTGCACGAACAGCACCGCGCAGGCATAGAGGTAGTCGAGCGCGAAGTCACGGTCGGCGACGGCGTCGATCGAGTTGCGCATCGCGTTCGGCACCGGCGCCAGAGGCAAGGTCGAGCCTGCGAGTGCGCCGGCGCCGAGGGGAGACGGCCTGGCTTGCTTCCGCGCAAAGAGATACCGGTCGCGATCGCGCTCGAGCATCTCGACCCACGCGAGCAGATGGTGGCCGAGCGTGACGGGGATCGCCCGCTGGAGATGCGTGTATCCGGGCATCGGCGTCTCCGCCTCCGCCTCCGCGCGGTCGAGGACGACGGACACCAGCTGATGCACGCTCAATACGGCTGCGTCGCACGCGACGGCGACGTAGAGACGGAAGGCCGTCGCCACCTGATCGTTGCGTGAGCGGCCCGCATGGATCTTGCGGCCGACGTCGCCGAGCAGCCGCTCGATGGCCGAATGGACGTCCTCATCCGCGTTCGTCAGGTCGGCGACGGTGATCGAGGCAAGGCGTTCGTCGACGTCGCGAAGCTCTTCCGCGCTGAGCAGGCCGGCGGCCTCGAGGCGCTGCGCGTGAAGGCTCGTCCCGATCACGTCGAACGGAAGCAGCTCGTCGTCCTGTGCGCGGAGAAAGTCCCAGACCTCCGGCGCCAGGCCGCTGCCGACCCGTCCCGCCCAGAGCGTCACGGCTCGAGCTCCAGCGGCGCCGCATGCCGCAGCTCCCTCTGCGCCTCGAGCATCCGGCGCGAGTCCTCGATGTCGTTGATCTGTACCTGGAGCTGCCCGATCCGGTCGCCGGCGGTGAACGCGGTCGCGCTGCGCTCCATGCTCAGCCGCTCCGGGTCGTACGTGACGGCGTCGCCGCGCGTGTCGAGGATCGTGTAGTCGTCGCCGCGGCGAAGCTCGATCGTCACCTCGCCGTCGACGACGGCCGCGACCCACCGCTGCAGCGAGTCACGCAGCATCAGCGCCTGCGTGTCGAACCAGCGGCCCTCGTAGAGGAGCCGCCCGAGCCGCCGCCCGTCGACCGCGTACTGCTCGAGCGTCGCCTCGTTGTGGATCGCGGTCAGCAGCCGCTCGTACGCGATCGCGAGCAGCGCCATCCCCGGCGCCTCGTAGATACCGCGGCTCTTCGCCTCGATGATCCGGTTCTCGATCTGGTCCGACATGCCGAGCCCGTGCCGGCCGCCGACCGCGTTCAGCTCGCGGATCACCTCGACCGGGTCGCCGACCGGGAGGCCGTGCTCGAACCGGATCGTCACCACCTCGGGCTCGATCTCGACGGCGGGATCCCAGTGCCTGACGCCCATGATCGGCTCGACGATCTTCATGCTCGTCGAGAGGAGCTCGAGGTCCTTCGCCTCGTGCGTCGCGCCGAGCATGTTCGCGTCGGTCGAGTACGCCTTCTCGACGGAGGCGCCGTGCGGCAGGCCGCGCGCCTCGAGCCACTCGCTCATCTGCTTGCGCCCGCCCAGCTCTTCCACAAAGGCGTTGTCGAGCCAGGGCTTGTAGATGCGCAGGTTGGCGTTCGCGAGCAGGCCGTAGCGGTAGAAGCGCTCGATGTCGTTGCCCTTGTAGGTCGAGCCGTCGCCCCAGATCTCGACGCCGTGTTCGCCCATCGCGCGCACGAGCAGCGTGCCGGTGACCGCGCGCCCGAGCGGCGTCGTGTTGTAGTAGGTGCGGCCCGCCGTGCGGATGTGGAACGCGCCGCACTGGAGCGCGGCGAGCCCCTCGCGCGCGAGTGCGTTCTTGCCGTCGACGAGGAACGCCTCCTCTGCGCCGTAGTGCCGCGCCCGATCCGGAACTGAGCCGACGTCGTCCTCGTCGTACTGGCCGAGATCGGCCGTGAACGCGTACGGGATCGCGCCCCGCTCGCGCATCCACGCGATCGCGCAGCACGTGTCGAGCCCGCCCGAGAACGCGATGCCGACGCGCTCGCCGACGGGGAGTTCGCCGAGGATCACCCGCCCGTTGTTCACGACGCTCCCAGGTGGTGGCGGAACTGCTCCTCGAGATCCGCGCCGGTCATCCCGTCGCGGGCAGCGACGAAGATCGTGTTCTCGCCGGCGACCGTGCCGGCGACGTCCGCGAGCCCCGCCTCGTCGATCGCGTCGGCGAGCGGCGCCGCGAGCCCGTTCGGCGTCGTGATCACGAGCAGCTGGCCGGCGGCGGTCATGCCGTTCGACCAGCGGCGCATCGCGATCGCGAGCTCCTCGATCCGGCGCAGGTCGGCCGCGCCCGGCAGCGCATAGACGAGCTTGCCGTTGCCGTTTCGCACCTTGACGAGCCCGAGCTGCGCGATGTCGCGCGAGACGGTCGTCTGCACGGTGTCGATGCCCTCGCCGCGCAGCGCGTCGGCGAGCTCCGACTGCGTCGTCAGATGACGCTGCTCCACCAGCTGCAAGATCTTGGCCTGCCGCTCGACCTTGCTCACGAGGCGATCACCTCCTGCAGGGTTGCGATCCCGTGCTGCACCTCTTCGCGCGAGATCGTCAGCGGCGGCGCGAGCCGGAGCGCGGTGTCGCCGGCGGTGCCGACGAGCACGCCCTTCTCGAGCGCCGCGTGCGCGACCGGGCCCGCCGGATGGTGCAGCTCGACGGCGAGCAGGAGCCCGGCGCCGCGCACCTCGGGCAGAGCCTCCGCGAAGAGCGCGCCCATGTCGCGGACGTGCTCGAGGAGGACGTCGTCGATCGCGTCGACGACGGCGCACGCGGCGGCGCATGCGACCGGGTTGCCGCCGAAGGTCGAGGCGTGATCGCCGGGGACGAAGCCGGTGGGCGCACCGTCGCGCACGAGCAGCGCGCCGATCGGCAGGCCGTTCGCCAGGCCCTTCGCCAGCGTCACCGCGTCCGGCTTCACGCCCGAGTGCTGCCATGCGAAGAACTCGCCGGTGCGGCCGACGCCCGTCTGCACCTCGTCGAAGATCAGCATCGCGCCGTTGTCATCGGCGAGCTCGCGCGCGTCGTGCAGCACCTCGTCGGAGAGCGGCTTCACGCCGCCTTCGCCCTGCACGATCTCGAGCACGATCGCGGCCGTCTGCGGCCCGACGTGGTCGGCGATCGTCTCCGGCGTCGCGAAGTGCACGCCCGGGATCAGCGGCTCGAACGGCGCGCGCTTCGACGGCTGGCCGGTGATCGAGAGCGAGCCCATCGTCCGGCCGTGGAACGAGCCCTCGAGCGCGACGAAGTCCGTCTTCTCGGTCGCCTTGCGCGCCCACTTGAGCGCGGCCTCGATCGCCTCCGTCCCGGAGTTGCAGAAGAACGCGTGCGCGCCGCCGAACCGCGCGGACAGCCGCTCGGCGAGATGCTCCATCGGCTCGGTCGAGTAGAGGTTCGACACGTGCCACAGGCGCTCGAGCTGCGCATGTGCCGCTGCGAGGGGCGCCGGGTGGCAGTGGCCGAGGCTGACAACGGCGATCCCGGCGATCAGGTCGAGGTAGCGCTGGCCGTCGTCGGCGACGAGCCACGAGCCCTCGCCGTCGACGAAGGTGACGGGGAAGCGCGCGTAGGTGGGAAGGAGCGGCGTGCCGGTCAAGACACTCATGCGGTGACCGCCGTTCGCCCGATCGTCGCGGCGACGCCGCCGCGCGCGGCCGCGACCGCCGCGCCGAGCTTGGGGATGATCCCGCCCTGGAGCGTGCCGCCGTCGAGCAGGTCGGCCGCGTCGTCGACGCCGATCTCGTCGACCACCTCGCCGTCCAGGATGAGGCCGTCGACGTCCGTCAGGAAGAGCAGCTCGTCGGCGCCGAGACCGAGCGCGAGCGCCGCCGCCGCCTCGTCGGCGTTGACGTTCAGCGGCCCCTCGGCGAGCGGTGCGACGACAGGGATCTTCCCGGCCGCGAGCGCCTCGACGACCGCGGCCGGCCGCGACGGCAGCGCGTCGCCGACGAGGCCGAGCGCGGGCACGGGCTCGGCCTTCATCCCGATCTCGTCGCCGAAGAGCGGCGCCGCACGCTCGCCGATCGCTTCACACAGCATCGTGTTGACACGTCGATATGAGGCGCGCACGAGCTCGAGTCCTGCCGCCGAGGTCACGCGGCGGCCGTCGACGAACTCGACGGGGATGCCGGCGCGCTCCATCTCGAGCGAGATCTGCGGGCCCGCGCCGTGCACGACGCAGACCTCGTGCTCCTTCGCGAGCTCGAGCACCGCTTCGGCGGAGTCCGCCGCGACGGCGCCGCCGACCTTGACCACCAGGCGGGTCATGTCCTGTAGTCCGCGTTGATGCGGACGTAGTCGTAGGAGAGGTCGCTCGTCAGGTAGCCGGCCCGGCCGGGGCCGAGCCCGAGATCGAGGTCGATCGTGCACGAGGGGCCGGAGACGTCGGGCTCGACGTCGGTCGGCGCGCCCCGGTCGAGCACGACCGAGCCGTTGTAGCGGAGCGTGATCTTCTCCGCCTCGACGCTCGCGTAGCCGCCGTTCCACGGCGCCGAGCCGGCGGCCATCAGCACGCGGCCCCAGTTCGCGTCGTGGCCGAAGAGCGCCGTCTTCACGAGCGGCGAGGTGGCGATGCGCCGCGCGATCGCCTTCGCCTGCGCGTCGTCGACGGCGCCGGTGACGTTGATCTCGGCGAGCACGGTGATCCCCTCGCCGTCGCCGACCACCTGCCGGGCGAGATCGGCGCACACCTCGTTCAGCGCGGCGGCGAACGCGGCGTCGTCGCGCGCCGCGCCCGAGGCGCCGTTCGCGAGCAGGATCACGCAGTCGTTCGTCGAGGGCTCGCCGTCGACCGAGATCGCGTTGAAGCTCTGCTCGACCGCCGGCCGCAGGAACTCGATCGCCTCGCCGGCCTCGAGCGGGTAGTCGGTCGTGACGACGGCGAGCATCGTCGCCAAGTCGGGATGGATCATCCCCGAGCCCTTTGCCATCCCGCCGACCGTGAAGCCCGTGCCGGCGACGGCGGTCTTCGGGTGGGTGTCGGTCGTCATGATCGCCTCGGCCGCGTCGGCGCCGCCGTCCTCGGACAGCGCGGCGGCCGCGACCTCGAGCCCCGGGAGCAGCTTGTGCAGCGGCAGCCGCGCGCCGATCACGCCGGTCGAGAGCGGCAGCACCTCCTCGGCCGTCAGGCCGAGATGGCGCGCCGCCTCCGCCGTCGTCGCGATCGCGTCGAGCACGCCCCGCTCGCCGGTCGCCGCGTTCGCGACGCCGGAGTTGATCACGACCGCCTGCGGACGGGCGAGCGAGAGATGCTCGCGGCAGACCTGGAGGCACGCCGCCTGCACCTTGTTGCGCGTGAACATCGCCGCGCCGACGGCGGGAACGGTCGAGCGCACGAGCGCGAGGTCGCGCCGCTCGCGCCGCCGGATGCCGACGGCGACGCCGGACGCGACGAAGCCCTTGGCGGCGGTGACGCTCACACGCGGACGCCTTCCAGCCTCAGCCCCGCCGTCTCGGGCAGGCCGAGGGCGAGATTCGCGTTCTGCACCGCCTGCCCGGCGGCGCCCTTGCCGAGGTTGTCGATCGCGCAGACGACGACGGTCATCTGACCCTGCCAGAAGACGCCGATCTCGGCCGTGTCGGTGCCCTGCACGCGCGCGAGCTCGGGTGCGACGCCTTCGGGCAGCAGGCGTACGACCTCGCTCCCCGCATACGCGGCCTCGATGAGCTCGCGTGCATCCGGCACCGCGTTCACGTAACACGTCGCGAGCAGTCCGCGGCGCATGGGCAGGAGGTGGGGGACGAAGGTGATCGTGTGACCGAGCGCCTGCTCGATCTCCGGCGCGTGGCGATGCCCCTCGACCGCGTACGGCGAGAAGTTCTCGAGCACGAAGCCCGCGTGCGTGAAGTCCTTGAGGCCGCGGCCGGCGCCGGTCATGCCCGTCTTCGAGTCGACGACGACCGGCGCCTCGACCTGCTCGCGCAGCGGCCAGAGCGCGAGCAGCGCCGCCGTCGCATGGCAGCCGGGGTTCGCGATCAGGCGGCCCTCCGGCGGCGCGATCTCCGGCAGCCCGTACGACCACGCGCCGGGCGCGACGCCGTACCAGCGCTCCGCGAGCGCGGCGTCCCGGAGCCGGTGCGCGCCGGAGAGGTCGATCACGACCCCGGCCGCGGGCGGCTCGAACGCCGCCGCCTCCTCGTTCGAGAGGCAGAGGAAGAGCACGTCGGCGCCGCTCGCCGCCGCCTCGGCGTTCGGGACGAAGGCGGGCAGCGCGCCGTCGAGGCGCGGGTCGAGCGCGGCCGCCGGCTTCCCGGCCTGGGAGTCGGAGCCGAGCGCCGTCACCTCGATCGAGGGATGCCCGAGCAGCCGGTCCAGCGTCTCCTGGCCCGTGTACCCGGCCGTTCCCAGGATTGACGCCGTCGCCATTTGCGTATTATGCACGATAATGGCATCTATGCAAAGGCTCGTCCTCGAGGACGGGATGGTCTTTCCGGGGGTCGGCGTCGGCGCCGGCGGCGTCGCGGCGGGCGAGGCCTGCTTCACGACCTCGATGACGGGCTACGAGGAAGCGGTCACCGACCCGAGCTACGTCGCCCAGGTGCTCTGCTTCGCGTACCCGCTGATCGGCACCTACGGCGTCGACGACACGCGGATGGAGTCGGCCCGCGTGCAGTGCGAAGGCGTCGTCATGCGCGACGTCCGGCCGGAGTTCGCCGGGTGGCTGCGCGGGCAGGGCGTCGTCGCGCTTGCGGGCGTCGACACGCGCACGCTCGTGCGGCGGATCCGCGACGAGGGCGTCGTTCGCTGCGCGCTCGGCGACGCCTCGGTGGAGGAGCTGCATGCACGCGCGCTCGCCGAGCCGCCGATCGACGGCCGCCCGCTCGACCGCAAGGTCGGCGCGCAGGAGCCGTTCGGCGTCGGCGTCGGGCCGCGCGTTACCGTCGTCGACCTCGGCTCGAAGCGCTCGATCCCGCGGCGGCTCGCCGACGCCGGGCTCGAGGCGTATGTCGTCCCGGGCGACTGGAACGCCGACGCGATCCTCGAGACGAAGCCGAGGGCGGTGCTGATCGCGAACGGGCCGGGCGACCCGGCCGTGCTCACCGATCAGGTCGAGACGATCAAGAAGCTGCTCGGCGCGGTGCCGCTCTTCGGCGTCTGCCTCGGCCACCAGCTGCTCGGGCTCGCGCTCGGCCACGAGACGTTCAAGCTCCACTTCGGCCACCGCGGCGCGAACCATCCGGTGCAGGACGTGAAGACGAAGCGCGTGCTCGTGACGGTGCAGAACCACGGCTACGCCGTGATCGCCGACGGCGACGTCTCGCACGTGTCGCTGAACGACGGCACGTGCGAAGGGCTCCGCGGCGACGGCTTCGAGAGCGTGCAGTTCCATCCCGAGGCGGCGCCGGGCCCGCTCGACGCGCTTCCCTTCTTCGAGAGACTGGCAACGGTGTGCCGAAGCGCGCCGACCTTCGCTCGATCCTGATCCTCGGCTCCGGCCCGATTCGCATCGGGCAGGCGTGCGAGTTCGACTACTCCGGCGCGCAGGCGTGCCGGGTGCTGCGCCGCGAGGGCTACCGCGTCGTGCTCGTCAACTCGAATCCGGCGACGATCATGACCGAACCCGAGTGGGCCGACGCGACCTACCTCGAGCCGCTCGACGCCGAGACGGTCGCCGAGGTGATCGCGCGCGAGAAGCCCGACGCGATCCTGCCGACGCTCGGCGGGCAGACCGCGCTGAACCTCGCGGTCGAGCTGGCGCCGCTCGGCGTCGAGCTGATCGGCGCCGACCTCGACGCGATCAACCGCGCCGAGGATCGCGAGCTCTTCCGCTCGACCGTGCACGCGGCCGGCATCCCGACGCCGCGGAGCATCGTCGCGCACTCGCCCGACGTCGAGTTTCCGCTGCCGGCGATCGTCCGGCCGGCGTTCACGCTCGGCGGCACCGGCGGCGGGATCGCGTTCACCGAGGACGAGCTCGGCCGCGCGATCGCGCACGGGCTCGAGATGAGCCCGGTGCGGCAGGTGCTGGTCGAGGAGTACCTGGCCGGCTGGCAGGAGCACGAGCTCGAGGTGATGTGCGACGCGCGCGGCAACGCCGTCGTCGTCTGCTCGATCGAGAACCTCGACCCGATGGGAATCCACACCGGCGACTCGTGGACGATCGCGCCGCAGCAGACGCTGCCCGACGGGATGTACCAGCAGCTGCGCGAGGCGGCGTTCGCGACCGCGCGCGCCGTCGGCGTCGCGACGGGCGGCGCCAACGTGCAGTTTGCGGTCTCGCCGGACGGCGCCGAGTACCGCGTGATCGAGATGAACCCGCGCGTCTCGCGCTCGTCTGCGCTCGCCTCGAAGGCGACGGGCTTCCCGATCGCGAAGCTTGCGGCGCTGCTCGCGGTCGGCTTCACGCTCGACGAGCTGCCGAACGACATCACGCAGAAGACGACGGCCGCGTTCGAGCCTGCGCTCGACTACGTCGCCGTGAAGGCGCCGCGCTTCGACTTCGAGAAGTTCCCGCTCGCCGTGCCGCGGCTCGGCGCCGAGATGCGCGCGGTCGGCGAGGCGCTCGGTCTCGGCCGAACATTCGCCGAGGCGTTCGTGAAGGCGATGGTGGGACGCGAGGCGCCGCCGGTCGTCGCGCCCGCCGACGACGGCGAGCTGCTCGCCCGTGCCGCCGAGCCGGTGCCCGAGCGCTGGGACCTGCTGCTCGAGTGCGCGCGGCGGGGACTCGAGCGGCCCGGCATCCACCCGTATTTCGCCGCGCGCCTCGGCGAGGTCGCCGAGCTCCAACGTGTTAACGTGCTAACACGCGAAAGGGGGAGACCGACGCGGCTGGCCGTCGACTCCTGCGCCGGCGAGTTCGAAGCGCGGACGCCGTACTACTACGTCACGCACGAGGGCGACGACGAGGGGCCCGAGCCGTCGGGCAAGGCGGTGATCGTGATCGGCGCCGGCCCGAACCGGATCGGCCAGGCGATCGAGTTCGACTACTGCTGCGTCCACGCGACCCGGGCGCTGCACAAGCTCGGCTACGAGGCGGTGCTCGTCAACTCGAACCCCGAGACCGTCTCGACCGATTACGACACGAGCGACCGGCTCTACCTCGAGCCCCTCGTCGAGTCGAGCGTGCTCGACGTCTGCGCGCTCGAGCAGCCGGTCGGCGTCGCCGTCTCGTTCGGCGGGCAGACGCCGCTCCGTCTCGCGCCCGCGATCGCCGCCGCCGGTCATCCGCTGCTCGGCGATCCGCTCGAGGCGATCGACGTCGCCGAGCATCGCGGCCGCTTCGCGCGGCTCGCCGGCGATCTCTCGCCGGAGTGGGGCGAGGCCGAGGGCGCGGACGAGGCCCGCGAGATCGCCGAGCGGATCGGCTATCCGGTGCTCGTCCGGCCGCACTACGTGCTCAGCGGGCGGGGCATGCACGTCGCGCACGAGGCGGACGACCTGAGGGTGGAGGGGCCGTGTCTCGTCGACCGTTATCTCGAGGGTGCGCTCGAGCTCGACGTCGACGCGCTGTGCGACGGCGACGGCGCCTGGGTGGCGGCGATCCTCGAGCACGTCGAGCCGACGGGCGTCCACTCCGGCGATTCAGCGTGTGTGCTTCCCGGGCCGTCCGTGTCGGAGGCGATCGAGCAGGAGGTCCGCGAGATCGCGTCGCGCATCGCCGGTGGGCTCGGCGCGCGCGGCCTGATCAACCTCCAGCTCGCTGTTCAGCACAACAGGCTGTGGGTGCTCGAGGCGAATCCACGCGCGTCGCGGACGGTGCCGTTCGTCGCGAAGGCGACGAACGTGCCGCTCGTCGAGCACTCGGTGCGGCTGCTGCTCGGCGAGAAGCTCGCCGCGCTCGGCCTGCCGGAGCGCGCACGTCCCACGCGCGCTTGGGCGAAGGAGGCGGTGTTTCCGGCCGAGCGGTTTCCCGGCGCCGCGTCCCGTGGACCCGAGATGCGGTCCACGGGAGAGGTGATGGCGGGCGGCGACTCCGCGCGCGGGGCCTACCGCCGCGCGCTTCGAGCCGCCGGCCGCTCACGCCGCGGCGGGAAGATCGGCCCGCCCTTGCAGGCTGCGTAGGCGGTCCAGCTCGCGCTCGAGCTCGGAGACGTCCGTCCCACGCAGCATGAGCAGGTCGCGTACGAGCAGGAGCTCCTTCAGCTTTTGCTCGAGCATGCTCATGCCGCGATCTCCAGGGCGAGCTCGCCGTCGAACGCCGCTTCCTCTGCGGGCGGCCGCGACTGGATCAGCGACGCGGCAAGCGCGGCCGCGAACACGAGCAGCGCCGCGAGCACGTAGAAGGCGATCTGGAAGCCGTGCGTCAGCGCTCCCGCGCTGAGAACGCCGACTCCGGGATGCACGTCGACGTAGCGGGCGGTGAAGGTGGTGGCGATCGTCGTCGCCGCCGCGACTCCGATTGCGCCGCCGACCTGCTGACTCGTCGTGAAGAGGCCTGACGCGATGCCCGCGTCAGACTGGCCGACGCCGGTGAGGCCCCCGATCACCATCGGCACGAACGAGAGCGCGAGACCGATGCCCGCGACGAGCATTGCCGGGAAGAGATCCCAGAAGTAATGGCCGTGAACGGGCAGCCGCGTGTAGTAGAAGACGCCCATCGCGGCCATCGTCAGCCCGACCGGGAGCACCGGGCGGATGCCGACGCGCGTGACAAGGGCCTGCGCGACGTTCGACACGACGATCACCGAGAGCGTGAACGTGAGGTAGGCAGCCCCGGCCTGGATCGGCGAGTAGTGCAGAACCTCCTGCATGTAGAGCGTCAACAGGAAGAACTGCGAGAAGAGCGCCGCTGCGACGAGCAGCTGGGCGACGTTCGCCACCGCGAGCGTGCGCAGCCGGAAGAGCCGCATCGGCAGGAGCGGTGCGGGCGAGCGCAGCTCGAACGCCACGAACGCCACGAGCAGCGCAGCGGAGGCCGCGAGCAGCCCGATCGTCGAGGCGCTTCCCCAGCCGTGCTGGGAAGCACGCGTCATCGCGTAGACGAGGAGCATCAGCCCGCTCGTGATCGTCGCCGCGCCGCGGGCGTCGAGGTGCCGGTGGTCGATGTCCGCCCTGGTCGCGCGCAGGAGCACCGGCGAGAGCGCGAAGAGCGCCGCGCCGACCGGCAGGTTGACGTAGAAGATCCACGGCCAGCCGAACGACGCCGTCAGCACGCCGCCGAGCAGGACGCCTGCCGCGGCGCCGCTACCCGAGGCGGCGCCCCAGATGCCGAGCGCGATGTTGCGCTCGCGGCCCTCGCGGAACGTCGTCATCAGGATCGAGAGCGCGGCCGGCGAGAGGAGCGCTGCGCCGAGACCCTGCACCGCGCGCGAGGCGATCAGCGAGCCGGACGACCAGGCGATGCCGTCGACGGCCGAGCTCAGGGTGAAGAGGACGAGGCCGGCCATGAAGAGCCGGCGCCGGCCGAAGAGGTCGGAGAGGCGCCCGCCGAGCAGGAGCGCGCCGCCGAAGAGGATCGCGTAGGCGGTGACCACCCACTGGAGGCTCTCCTGCGTGAAGTGGAGGTCGGTCTTGATCGACGGAAGCGCGACGTTCACGATCGCGACGTCGAGGACGACCATGAACTGGGCCGCCACGACCAGGGCCAGGGTGATCCACTTGCGGTCGCCTGCGCCGGCCGTTTCTGAAGGAGTTACAATGGTTTCTGCAGTCATTAGATGCCCTCCCAAATCGTTGAACGGCACAACGATATCAGAAACATACGGTGGAACGTGCTACATTTTCGTGACATGAACCCGACGACCACCGAAACCCAGGAACAGAGCCATATTCAGGGCCCGACGTGCCTGCCGCTCGAGCTGCGCTCATGCCCGGTGCTCGTGCTCGGGCGCCTCGGCTACTCGCTGAAGCGCCGGGCGATCGAGGAGCTCGAGGCGGCCGGGTCGAGCCTCTACGACTTCTCGGTGATGGCGGTGCTCGCCGAGGGCGCCTGCGGGGGGCAGAGCTCGATCGCCGACGTGCTCCAGCTCGACCGCAGCCAGCTCGTCGGCCTGCTCGACGGCCTCGAGGAGCGCGGCCTCGTCGAGCGCCGCCGCGACCCGAGCGACCGCCGCCGCCACACCGTCACGCTCACGGCGGCGGGCGCACGCGAGCTCGAGCGCGTGCGGACGCTCGTGGAGCGGATCCAGGAGGAATTCCTCGCCCCGCTCGACAAGGCGAGCCGCGAGCAGCTCTTCGAGCTGCTTTCGCGGCTGGCGCGCTATCACGATGCGCGCTTTGCGCCGGCCGAAGACGCCGCTGCCTGATGGAGCGGCCGGTCCTCGACGCGATCGACGCCGCCGCCGCGAACGGCGAGCAGGCCGCGGTTGCGACCGTCGTCAGCACGTTCGGCTCGGCACCGCGCCAGCCCGGCGCGAAGTACGTCGTCACCGAGGGCGGCCGCTACGTCGGCTCCGTCTCCGGCGGCTGCGTCGAGTCCGACGTCGCCGAGCGCGCGAAGCAGGTCTTCGCCGGCGGGCCGGCCAACCTGATCCACTACGGCGTCTCCGACGACGACGCCTTCGAGGTCGGCCTCTCGTGCGGCGGCAAGATCGACGTCTGGCTCGAGCGCGCCGAGCCGGAGCTCTGGCGCGAGGTGCGCTCCGTGCTCGACGCCGACGAGTACGCGATGCTCTACACGAACGTCGAGACGGGCGAGAAGCGGCTCGAGCGCGGCGTCCTCGAGCAGACGGGGCTCCGCGACGACGGCGTGTTCGCCGAGGTCGTCGAGGGCCCGCTGCGCGTGCTGATCTTCGGTGCGCCCGAGGCTGCCGAGCACCTCTGCGCGTATGGCCGGCAACTCGGCTGGCGGACGACGGTCGTGGACGCGCGCGCTGCGCTCGTGACGCCGGAGCGACTGCCGAGCGCCGACGAGATCGTCAGGGCGTGGCCCGACGAGGTCCTCGACCGGATCGACGAGCGCACCGCCGTCGTCACGCTCTCGCACGAGGAACGGCTCGACGTGCCCGCCGTCGCCGCCGCGCTCCAGCGCGGCGCGCGCTACATCGGCGCCGTCGGCGCGAAGCGCACCGCCGAGCGCCGTCGCGCGAACCTGCTCGAACAGGGTTTCTCCGATGCGGAGATCGACCGCATCCACGGCCCCGCCGGCCTCGACCTCGGCGGCCGCTCGCCCGCGCAGGTCGCGCTCGCGATCGCGGCCGAGATCGTCGCCGAGACCTCCGGCGGCGTGAAGAAAGCTACGAGGGTCGCGTCCCCAGCTTGAGCGTCACCGTGTGCTGCTTGCCGCCGCGCACGTAGGTGACGGTGAGGGACTGGCCGGGCTTGGCGCTGTCGATCACGCTCGAGAGGTCCTCCGGGTTCTCGATCGGCGTCGAGTCGAGCTTGACGATCACGTCGCCGGCCTTCAGGTGGGCCTTGCTGGCGGGTGTGTTCGGCAGCACCTGCGCGACGCCCGCTCCCTGGGCGGAGACCGGCGACTCGACCCTGATCCCGAGGTAGGCGTGAGCGACGGTCTTGCCGGCGACGATCTGCGGCACGACCGAACTGACCGTGTTCGACGGGATCGCGAAGCCGACGCCTTCGCTGCCGCCCGAGTCGGTCTGGATCTGCGCGTTGACGCCGATCACCTCGCCGCTCGAGTCGATCAGCGGACCGCCTGAGTTGCCGTGGTTGATCGGCGCGTCGGTCTGGATCGAGTCGGGGATCGTGTAGCCGTTCGGCGCGTCCATCGTGCGGTGGAGCGCGCTGACGATGCCGTTCGTCACCGTCTCCGGCAGCCCGAACGGGCTGCCGATCGCGATCACCGCGTCACCGACCTGGACGTTCGACGAGTCGCCGAGCGTCAGCGGATGGATGAGCGAAGACGGCGCGTCGACGTGGACGACGGCGAGGTCGGTCGAGCTGTCGGAGCCGACGAGCTTGCCCTTGAATGACCGACCGTTCCAGAACTGCACCTGGATCGACGTCTCGCCGGAGATCACGTGCTGGTTCGTGACGATGTCGCCCTTCGTGTCGTACACGAATCCCGAGCCCTCGGCCTGCGTGCTGCCGCCGAACTGGCCGAAGCCGCTGCCGCTGCTCGACGTCGTCACCGTGATGTCGACGACGCCGCGGTAGGTGCGCTGGTAGAGCGCGTTCACCGACAGGCCGCCTGAAGACGGGGCGGATTGCGGCGAGCCGGCGCCGGTGGTGACGACCGTGGTCGTCGAGGCCGGGCCGATCGCCGCGTAGAGGCCTGCGCCCGCGCCCACCCCGGCCGCGCCGATCGCAAAGGCGCCGGCGGCCGTGAGGACTGCGCGAGAGGTCACGACTCCATAGTGCCCGCACCCGTGAGGGCCGGGCTGAGGATCTTCCCGTCCCGCATCTGCAGGCGCCTCGGGGCGCGCGCCGCGAGGCCGGTGTCGTGGGTGGCCACGATCACCGTCGCGCCGCGCTGGGCCGCGAGGTTCTCCAGCAAGTCGATCACGTCGGCGCCGGTCGTCGTGTCGAGGTTCCCCGTCGGCTCGTCCGCGAGGATCACGCGCGGCTCGGTCGTGAGCGCGCGTGCGATCGCGACGCGCTGCTGCTCGCCGCCCGAGAGGTGCGAGGGCAGGTGCGACGAGCGGTCGCCGAGCCCGACCTCGATCAGCAGCGCCATCGCGCGCTTGTTCAGCTCCACTCCCTTGACGCCGGTCGGCGCGAGCTTGACCTCGACGTTCTGGACCGCCGTCAGCGTCGGGATCAGGTTGAACTGCTGGAAGACGAAGCCGAAGGCGTTGAGGCGCAGCGACGCGAGATCGTTGTCGCGCAGCGACGCGAGGTCGCGTCCCTCGAACGAGACGGCGCCTTCGCTCGGGCGGTCGAGGGCGCCGAGCAACTGGAGGAGCGTCGTCTTGCCGGAGCCGCTCGGGCCCTCGAGCGCGACGAACTCGCCCTGGTCGATCGCGATGCTGACGCTGTCGACCGCACGGATGATCGCCGGCCCCTTCACGAACCACTTCGACACGTTGTTGAGCTCGTAGATCACCGGCGCCTCACTCGACGGTCCTCAGCGCGTCGGCCGGCCGCAGCCGCGCCGCGCGGAGCGCGCCGGCGGCGCCGGCGAGCAGGCCGCCCGCGAGCGCGAGGCCGAAGCCGATCAGCAGGATGCTGATCGCGATCGGCGCCGTCAGCTTCACGTGATCGGTCACGGCGTGCGCCGCCAGCGCGCCCAGTCCGAAGGCGCTGTCGGCCGCGCTGCTCGGGACCGAGGTCGCGTTGAGCGTCGGGGCGAACGCGCCGATCGCCGCGGTCACGGCGATGCCGAGCGCGACGCCGAGGATGCCGCCGAGGATCCCCTGCGCGAAGGACTCGCCGACGACCTGGCGCACGACCTGGCGCTGCGTCCAGCCGAGCGCCTTCAGCGTGCCGAGCTCGCGAACGCGCTTGCCGACCGAGGTCAGCGTCAGCAGCGCCGCGATCAGGAACGCGACGAAGGCGGCGAGCGCCTCGAGGGCGACGCCGAGGCGGTGCGAGAGATTCGACGCGGAGACGAGCGAGCCGGTGATCTGGCCGGCGACCTGGCTTGCGCTCGCGACCTGCGCGTTCGGGAACCTCGCCTCGATCGCCTTCTGCACCGTGCCGACGTCGCCCGAGCTGTCGGTGCGCACGAGGACGACGTTCGCGAGGCTCTTCTGGCTCGCCAGCGACTGGAGCTTGTCGAGCGGGATGTAGACGTCGGCCGCCTGGCCGCCGAGCGGCGGCTTCACGATCCCGACGACCGAGAAGCTCGTCCCGTTGATCGGGAGCTTCGCGCCGACCTTGATCGCGTTCTGGCTCGCGTAGCCGTCGGCGACGAGTGCGTCGTCGCCTTCCTTCAGGAAGGTGCCGCTCGAGAGGAGCGACGGGGTGACGAGGCCGATCTCCGGCTGCGACGGGTCGACGCCGGCGATCGAGTAGGTGTTGCTCTTGATGTTCGTCTGCGGCGGGTTGAGGACCTGCTGCACGATCTGAGTCGGCGTCACGATCGTCTTCGCGAAGTTGCGGACCTGCGGCGGGAGACACTTCGCGAGGGCCGGGTTGGTGAGGATGCCGGCGCGGACGCCGCCGCCTCCGAGCCGGCTGCCGCCGCCACCGCCGGTGGTGCCGGTGCCCGCGCCGGGCGCGCTGCCGCCGCTCGCCTGGAAGGCCTGCTGGAGGCAGGTGCGGATCTTCGCCTGCTCGGCAGCGCTGAACTGGAAGCGCACGCGTCCCGTCACGTTCAGCTTCTGGCCGCCGGTCTTCAGCTTGGCGACGATCTTCGGCACGGTGCCCGACTGGTGCACGGCCGAGAGGACGAGCCCGGTCGACACCGCCGAGACGCCGAAGATCGTCTTGATCTGCGACGCCTGGCTCTGCGGGAACGTGAGCTGCGTGCCGGGGAGCAGGAAGGTGTGGTCGAACTTCTGGCCCGGCTTGCCGAGCCTCGCGAGATCGGTGAGGACGGACGAGTTCGCCTGGATCACCTGGCCGGTGCCGCCGCCCCCGCCGCCGCCGAAGCCGCCGGTGGTCGTCGACGGCTGGAGGGTCACGGTGAGGTCGGTGCCGATCGAGGAGAGCGGGTTCAGCGCCTGCTTCTGCGCGCGGTCGAGCCCGCGCGAGAGCGAAGAGATCACGATCACGAGCGCGACTCCGATCGCGAGCCCGAGCAGGGTGAGGATCGTCCGGCTCTTCCGCCGGAGGAGCTCGCTGCGGATGTACGAGAGGTAGAACACCGCCGAGGCGAAGGAAATCACGGACTCCTTAGAGCTGTATTAAGAGCGATGGCGCGTGGCGTTCAGCGCCGCCGATCGTTCAGACGGCCCTCCGTCTGGTCGCTGCTCGTGATCCGCTCGCTCCTGGTCGCGAACGGCCTGATCCTGCTCGCCGTCGGCGCGCTCTACATCCGCTTCGGCTCGAGAGTCGGCGGGCTGATCGCGGGCTGCGTCCTGATCGGCGTGGCGGCGCTGCTCTTCGCCTGCGTGCCGCTCACCGATCCGTACCGGCGGCGGCGGCGCTAGCCGGTCGTCGTCGGCGTCGTGGTCGTCGTGCCGCCGCCCAGCACGCTGCGGCACGCGGCCATCGCCTGCTGCGTCTTCGTCGACGACTGACTGCCGCCGACCGTCTGGACGCCGTGCTTCTTCAGGCAGGCCTGGAACTTCGAGAACGCGCCGGGGTTCGCGCCGCCCGCGCCGGGGGCGCCGCCGCCGAAGCCGCCGCCGAAGCTACCCGCGGGGAGCAGGCTGCGGCACGCAGCGAGCGCGGACTGGTACGAAGGCGAGGAGCGGTCGAAGCCGCCGGTGCTCGTGACGCCGTGCTTCGTCAGGCAGGCCTGGAACTTCTGGAAGGCGGGGTTGTTCGCGAAGCCGCCGGAGCCGCCGAAGCCGCCCGTCGGCCGCAGGCTCGCGCAGGCCTGGATCGCCTTCTGCTCTGCCGCGGTGGGAGCAGGCCGTGCACCGGTCGGCCCCCTGGCGCCGGTGGCACCCGTGCCGCCGCGGAAGCCGCCGCCGAAGCCGCCGCGGAAGCCGGCGGCGCCGGTGACGCCGTGCTGGGCGAGGCAGGCCTGGTAGGCGGCGAAGCCGTTCGTGCTCGTCCCGGTCGTCGTCGTTGCCGCCGTCGAGGTCGTCGGCGGGGCGGCGGTGCCGCCCGACCCGGACCCGCAGCCCGTGACGACGAGCGCGCAGAGCCCGCCGATGACGGCGAGCGCGGCCGCCGATCCGGCGCGCGTGAGGGTCCGACGAGATCTCATCGCCAACACGGTGCCGGAGAACCGCCTGCTCCTGCCTGAACGGGAGCTAAGACTTGTGCGGGAGCGACGATCAGCCACCGGTGCCTCCGAACCTCCCGGCGGCCGAGCTCACGCCGGGAGCGGTCGCCGAGACGGAGGTGGCCGTGACGTCGCCGTTCTTCGCGGTCGAGCCCTCGACGACGACGGTGTCCCCGGGCCGGAGCGCGGTCGAGGTCGCGCCGGCGTCGCGCGTGATCGTCGTCGACGACCCGAGCGTCACCTTCACGAGCGAGCCCGTCGAGGTGAGGACGTAGAGCGTCGAGCCGTCGACGACCGAGAGCGTTCCCGTCGCCGCCGCCGTGCTGCCGCCGAATCCCGCCCCGCCGAAGCCGCCGAACGGCGTCGTCGTCGTGGCGGTCGTGCTCGTGCCGGTCCCGGTCGCGGCCGCCCGGAAGCGGCTCGCGAGCGCCGAGGCCGCGCCGCCGCTCGAGCCCCCGTGGTGCTTCTCGACGTACGCCCCGCCCCAGAAGCCGGCGGCGACGAGGAGGACGGCGGTCAGCAACGCCGCCGGGACGGCGAAACGGATGCCGTGCGCCGGGCCGCGCACCGGCCAGAGGTCGTCCTCTTCGCTCGGCGCCGGCTCGCCCGGCGGAAGCTCGCGGGTGACGTCGTCGCTCATCACTCGTACCTGAGTGCGTCGATCGGGCGAAGCGATGCGGCGCGGTTGGCGGGGTAGAGACCGAAGAAGACGCCGACGGCGATGGCGATCCCGAAGGCGAGCGGGATCGAGTAGCCGGCGATCACCGGCGTCACGCCCTCGATCTTGAAGTGGGTGCCGATGATGCCGACGAGGACGCCGGCGCCGCCGCCGATCAGCGACAGCAGGATCGCCTCGAGGAGAAACTCGATCAGGATCGCCGATTTCGGCGCGCCGACGGCTTTCAGGATCCCGATCTCACGCGTGCGCTCGGTCACGGTCACGAGCATGATGTTCATCACGCCGATCCCGCCGACGAGCAGCGAGATCGCGGCGACGGCGCCGAGCAGCGTTGTGAACGTGCTCGAGGTGGACTGCGCCGTCGAGATCAACGTCCCCTGGTTGATGACCGAGAACGGGAGGTCGGCGACGGTCGTGTCGTTTTCGGTGGCGAGGATCGTCTCGACCTCGGCCGCGGCGTTGTTGAGGTCCTTCGTCGACTTGGCCTGGACGAGAAGCTGGCTGAACGAGGACGACTCCCCGGTGAGCTCGTCCTGCACCGCCGTGTAGGGGGCGATCACGACGCTGTCCTGGTTCGTCGTCCCCGACGTTCCCTTCTCGGCGAGCACGCCGACGATCTCGAAGCTCGCGGAGCCGAGCCGGATCGTCTGCCCGAGCGGATTCTCGCCGGACGTGAACAGGTTGCTCAGCACGGTCTGCCCGACGAGGGCGACGCGGTTGCGGTTGGCGATGTCGGCGCTCGTGATCGGGCTGCCGGCGGCGATGGTGTATCCCTCGGCGGTGAGGTAGGCCGGCGTCGTCCCGACCACCGAGGTCGAGTAGCTCGCGGCGCCGTAGGTGGCGGTCACGGTGGTGGAGACGACGGGCGAGACCGAGACGACGTCGGGGGCCTGGCTCGGATCCTCGATCGCCTGCACCGACGCGAGCGTGAGCGACGCGGCCTGCGACTGCGTCCCGGTCGTCGCCGGCCCGCCGCCGAACCGGCCGCGGCTGAGGACGGTGATCGTGTTCGTGCCGAGCGCCTTGATCCGGTTCTGGACCGCCTGGGAGGAGCCCGTCCCGACTGCGAGCAGGATGATCACCGCCGAGACGCCGATCAGCACGCCGAGCACCGTCAGCGCCGACCGGAGCTTGTTCCCCGTCGCGCCCCGCCAGGCGAGTCCGAGCATGTCGAGCACGGTCATGACGCCGCCCCCGTCGCCGTGCGGAGGGCCTGCTCGAGCTTGGGCGGCGGCGCCTCGACCGGGACGCGGCGCGCGTCGTCGATGATCAACCCGTCGCGCACTCGCACGGTCCGCTTCGCGAACGCGGCGATGTCCTCCTCGTGCGTGATCAAGACGATCGTGCGCCCGTCGGCGTTCAGGCGGCTGAACATGCTCATGACCTCGCTGCTCGTCGCGGTGTCGAGGTTGCCGGTCGGCTCGTCGGCGAGGACGAGGGCGGGGTTCATCACGATTGCTCGGGCGAGCGCGACTCGCTGCTGCTCTCCGCCGGAGAGCTCGCTCGGGAAGTGCGCACTGCGGCCGGCGAGACCGACCGTCTCGAGAGCCGACGACGCTCGTTCGCGGCGCTCCCTCGCCCTGACGCCGGCGAACAGGAGCGGCAGCTCGACGTTCGCGAGTGCGCTACGGCGCGGGACCAGGTTGAACGACTGGAAGACGAAGCCGATCTTGCGGTTGCGAATGCGGGAGAGGTCGGATTCGTCGAGCGTGCGCACGTCGATCCCGTCGAGGAAGAAATGCCCCCGCGTCGGCACGTCGAGACAGCCGACGATGTTCATCAGCGTCGACTTGCCCGAGCCCGACGCGCCCATGATCGCGACGAAGTCTCCGCGCTCGATCGTCAGCGACACGCCGCGCAGCGCGTTCACTTCGACCTCGCCGAGCGTGTAGGTCTTCACGATCCGGCGCAGGAGGATGACCGGGTGGTCCCGTCGGTCCGAGACCGCCTGCACGGCTAGCCGCCTCCGCGGCCGCCGAAGCCGCCGCCGGCGAAGCCGCCGCCGCCGGTTCCGGCGAAGCCCCCGAACCCGCTGGAGGTGGTGGCGGTGCTCGAGGCAGCCGTGATCGACACGGTCGGCAGGACGACGACGTCGCCTGCTGCGACGCCGCTCACGATCTCGGTCGAGGAGCTGCCGACGAGGCCGGTGACGACGCGGGTCACGGTCGTCTTGCCGTTCTGGAGCAGGCTGACCGTCGAAACCGTGCCGGTCGTCGTGATCGCCGAGCTCGGAAGCTCGAGCACGTGCGCCCGCGTCTGGGTGACGACGCTCACGTTGGCGGTCATCCCGTCCTTGACGTCAGCCGGAGGATTGACCAGCGTGATCGTGGCGTCGTAGGTGACGACGTTGCTCACGACCGTCGAGGTGCTCGAGATCGCGGTCACCTTGCCCGCGACCTCGACGTTCGTCAGGGCCGGGAACGTGACCGTCGCCGGCTGGCCGACCGCGAGCTTCGTCGCGTCCGCCTCCGGGAAGCCGGTGACGACCTCGAGCTTGTCGAGCGTCTCGATCGTGATGAACGACGACGAGCTCGACGACGAGTTCGAGCTCGCCGACGAAGCGCCGAGGCCCGAGGAGGAGGACGAGCTGCTGGAAGCGCTCGCGCCGCGGCTGACCGACGATCCCGTCCCGCTGATCGTGTCGCCGACCGAGTCGTTCACGGCCGTCACCGTTCCCGCGACGGGCGCGGTCAGAGTCGTCTGTGCGAGCGCCTGCTTGTCGGTGGTGACCGTTGCCTCGTCCTGGACGATCGCGGCCTGGTCCTGCGCCAGCGTCGTCGCGGAAGGCGTCGCGCTCGCGGCGATCGTCGACTTCGTCTGCGCGAGGCTCGACTCCGCGGTCTGCACGGTCGCCCGCTGGGCCGTGACGGCCTGCTTGTCCGTGCTGATCGTCGCGGCATCGTCGACGCACGAGCTTGCGGAGGTCTTCACGACCTCGCCGATGCCGACGCTCTTTCCGGAGCTGTTCGTCGCGACGAGCCGGAAGAGATAGGCGGTGTCCGGCTTCAACCCGCCGATCGCGGCCGAGACCTGCGCTGCGGCGGTGCCGGAACCGGCGCTCACGGTCGCGGTCTTCTTGCCGTAGGCCGTCGTCGTCCCGTACTCGAAGCGGTAGGTCGTGGCGCTGCCGTTGGGATCGACGGTGCCGTTGAGCGTCGCCGTCTTCGTGAGCACGTTCGACGCCGAGCTCGTCACGACGGCGGGCTTCGCGGCGGTCGACGTCTGGAAGCTCGTCTCAGCTCCGTCGACGGTGCCCTGGGCGTTCGTCGCGGTCAGCCGGAACCAGTAGGTGGCGCCCGCCTTCAGCCCGCTCAGGTTCTCGGTCACCGAGACGTCGGCGGAGCCGGAGCCGGCGCTCAGCGAGGCCGTCTGCGACGCGAGCGACGACGCGGACGTTCCGTACTGGAACACGTAGGTCGTCTCGGCTCCCGACGGGTCGACCGTGCCGGTCACCGTCGCCGTCGTCGAGCCGACGGTCGTTGCCGAACCGGTGACGGCGGACGGCACGCTCGGACCGGAAGACGTCGCGGCGCTCGAGCCCGTCGTCGTGCCCGGGGTCGCATCGGCGCTCTTGCGGCTCGAGGTGGACGAGCCGAGTCCGGACGACGAGCTCGTCGAGCCGCTGTTCGTCGACGACGCACTCGAGCTCGTGCTCGAGCTCGACGCGCCGGACGAGGACGAGGCGGCGGAAGTTCCGGACGACGTCGAGCCTGCGGGCGGGCACCCGAGCGCGCGGTCCGAGGAGAGCTGCTTCTGCGCGGTCGCCACCGCCGTCTGGTCGCTCACGAGCTGCTCCTTCGCGCTCGACACCTGCGACTCTGCCTGCTGGAGGGTCGCCGCGTTCGACTGCTTCTGCGACTCGGTCAGGCCCGCCTTCGCCGTTGCGAGCGTGCTCTGTGCCTGCGCGAGGTTGGCTTCCGCCACCTGGAGGTTCGACTGCGCCGCCGACGGATCGAGCTTCGCCAGCACCTGCCCGGCTTTCACGTGCTCCCCGACCTTGGCGTTCACCGCAGTGAGCGTCCCGCTCGTGCCGAAGTTCGCGGCGGCGGAGGTGGCGACGCTCACGTTGCCGGAGGCGCTCACGCTTGCCTGGACGGTGCCGGTCGTCACGGTCGCCGTCCGCTGCGAGCCGCCCGTCCCGGACGAGCTATTGAGGAACCCGTAGACCGCGTTCAGTCCGAAGAGGATCGCCAGGGCGGCTGCGAGTCCGAGCAGGGCGTACATCAGGCCCCGGCGGCGGGAAAGGCCACGGATGCCGCCGGCGGCAAGGGTTCCGGCGCCGTTCACCCTCCGTGCGAGCGCGGCTCTCAGGCGGTCGGGGTCCACGGAGGGGCGCCTCGTCAGGGACACGATTACACACAATCACCCGGCGCTAAGAGCCAGGTAAGAAGTTCGATCAACCGGGCGTTGAGCCGTTTCTCGCGGCGACGCGCAGCCGGATCAGCGTGCCGCCGCCGGGCGCCGCCTCGGCCGTCACCGTGCCGCCGTGCGCCTCGGCCACCTGCCGCACGATCGCGAGCCCGAGCCCCGAGCCCGGCATGCCGCGGGCAGAGGTGGCGCGATAGAAGCGCTCGAAGACGTGGGGGAGGTCGCTGTCTGCGATCCCCGGACCGTGGTCGCGCACGGTCAGCTCGCCGTCTGCGAGCTCGACGTCGACCTCGGCGCCGGCCGGGCTCCACTTGGCCGCGTTGTCGAGCACGTTCCCGATCGCGCGCTCGAGGCTCGAAGGCACGCCGACGACCATCGTCGGGTCGAGCTTCGCGACGATCGGCACGGTCGGATGGTTGCGCGTCGTGCGCCGGATCGCCTCCTGCGCGACGAGGTCGAGCCGCACCTCCTCGTGCGCCGGCTCCTGCTGCTCGCCGCGCGCGAGCTCGGTGAGCTCGCCGATCAGCAGCGTCAGCTCGCCGGTCTGCTCGATCACGTCGCGGAGGAGCTGCTCGCGATCGTCGGGGCTGAGCTCCTCGCCGCGTGTGGCGAGGAGCTCGATGTTCGTGCGCAGGCTCGTGAGCGGCGTGCGCAGCTCGTGCGATGCGTCCTGGACGAGCCGGCGCTGCTGCCGTGCGGCCTCGTCGAGCGACTCGAGCATGCCGTTGAACGTCACCGCGAGCCGCGAGAGCTCGTCGCTGCCCTCGACGTCGATCCGCTGCGTGAGGTCGCGCGTCGCACGCACGCGCTCGGCCGTCTCGGAGAGTTCGCGCACGGGACGCAGGGCGGCGCGGGCGACGAGGAAGCCGGCGAGCGATGCGATGGCGATCCCGCCAACCGCGACGACGATCAGCCAGAGCCTGATCCTGGCGAGCTCGCTGTCGACGCTCGAGAGAGATGCGACGACTTCGACAGAGTACGGTTGCACCCGGGTGACGAGGATGCGCACGTGCTCACGGTTGTACGTCGAGTCGAAGAAGAAGCTGTTGCGTGTGCCCGTTGCGACTTGCTGCGCCTGGGTCACGTCGGGTAGGAGCGGCGCCACGCCGCCGTTGAAGCCGCCGACGACAGGCCGGTAGGTCGCTCCGTTCGAGTCGACGAGCTGGAACGGGTTCGAAAACGGCGGCAGGTGGAGGCGAAGTACGTACGCCTTCGACCCGATCGGCGTCGCCAGCTCGAGTGGCTCCTGTGAGATCTGCGTCACCTGCGCCCGCAGGCTGCTGTCGACGCCGCCGTAGAGCTGGTTGCGCACGATGAAGAACACCGTCAGCGAGGCGAGGACGACGGCCGCCGCCACCGCGGCGGCGGCGACGAGCACCAGGCGGACGCGCAGGCTCATTTGTCCCGGAGGGCGTAGCCGACGCCGCGCACCGTGTGGATCAGGCGCGGCTTGCCGCCGGCTTCGGTCTTCTTGCGGAGATAGCTGATGTACACGTCGAGCGAGTTCGAGCCGTAGCCGAAGTCGTAGCCCCAGACGCGGTCGAAGATCACCGAGCGCGTCAGCACCTGGCGCGGGTTGCGTAGGAAGAGCTCGAGCAGAGCGAACTCGGTGCGCGTCAGCGTCAGCTGCTCGTCGCCGCGGCGCACCTCGCGCGTGCCGGTGTCGAGCTCGATGTCGGCGAAGGAGAGCTTGGTCGCAGTGTCGTCCGGGCCGAGACGCCGCATGAGCGCGCGCACGCGCGCGACGAGCTCCTCGAGCGCGAACGGCTTCACGAGGTAGTCGTCGGCGCCGGCCTCGAGCCCCTCGACGCGGTCGGCGATCTGGTCGCGCGCGGTAAGCATGAGGATCGGCAGCTCGCTGCCGTCCGCGCGGAGGCGCCGCGTCAGCTCGAGCCCGTCGAGGCGCGGCATCAGCACGTCGACCACGAGCAGGTCGGTCGCGTTCGGGTTCGTGCGGATCTTGAAGAGCGCCTCTTCGCCGTCGGCCGCGAGCTCGACGTCGTAGCCCTGGAGGGCCAGGGCGCGCCGAAGCGAGTCGCGAACGGCCTGGTCGTCGTCGACGACGAGGATTGCCATGTCTCTCAGTGTGGCCATTCCCGGTGCCGAGGGAAAGTCCGCCGCCTGCCCCTGGGGGCTAGTGCGCGGTGGCTCCCGGGACCGCCGCCCACGCGGCACCGTGCGGGACGGCAGGCCCCGGCAGCCACCGCGGCGGATCTGAAGTGAGCGGGCGGGCCCGAAGGCCCGCCCGCCGGCGGGTGAGGAGAGAGCGCGCCGCCCAATATGAGGGGCGGCGCGTTGGACGCGAATCGCCGTCGTTCCGAGGAGGGGGGTAGATCCGCGTCACTTGAGGCAGATCCTCTGCCCCGATCCTTAGAGCGGGGTTAGACGCCCGTAAGAACTTGCTGAAGCCCTCTAAGCGGCCGCAGCTTCCGCAGAGAGCCGGCGGGCGACGGCGGCGGCGCACTGCCGCCCCTCGCGGATCGCCCAGACGACGAGCGACTGGCCGCGGCGCGCGTCGCCGGCGGCGAAGACGCCGTCCACCGAGGTGGCGTAGTTCACGGTCCGCGCGTTGCCGCGCTCGTCGCGCTCGACGCCGAGCGCCTCGAGCAGCGCCGGCTCCGGGCCGAGGAAGCCCATCGCGAGCAGGACGAGGTCGGCCGGCCGCGTCTCCTCCGTCCCCGGGACGAGCTCGAACGGCGGCCTGCCGGAGTTCTGCGCCCAGCGGATCTGCTCGACCTTGCCGTTGCCGAGGAACTCCGTCGTCGAGATCGCGAAGTCGCGCTCGCCGCCCTCCTTCAGCGCGTACGGGACGCGGAGCTTCATCGGCCAGAGCGGCCACGGCGTGATCTCGTCGGGACGGTGGACGGGCGGCTCGCCGACGAGCTCGACCTGCGTCACCGACTTCGGACTCTCGCGGTGCGCGTTCGCGACGCAGTCGGCGCCGGTGTCGCCGCCGCCGATCACGATCACGTGCTTGCCGGCCGCCGAGATCACGTTCTCCGGCGCCGGCGCGCCCGCGACGAAGCGGTTGCGCTGGTAGAGGTAGTCCATCGCGAAGTGGACGCCGTCGAGGTCGCGGCCGGCGACCGGCAGGTCGCGCGGCACGCGGGCGCCGGTCGCGATCACGACCGCGTCGTAGCGCGAGCGGAGTTCCTCCGCCGTCACGTCGACGCCGACGTCGACGCCGTAGCGGAACTCGACGCCCTCGGCCTCGAGCTGATGGAGCCGCCGCTCGACGACCGTCTTCTCGATCTTGAAGTCGGGGACGCCGAAGCGCACGAGCCCGCCGCCCGCCTCGTCGCGCTCGAACACGGTCACCGAATGTCCTGCGCGCGCGAGCTGCTGCGCGCACGCCATCCCCGCGGGCCCCGAGCCGATCACGGCGATCGTCCGACCCGTCTTCTGCGCGGCGGGCTTCGGCTGCACCCAGCCTTCGCCCCAGGCGCGGTTCACGATCGCGAGCTCGATCTGCTTGATCGTCACCGCCTCGCCCTCGCGGATCTCGAGCACGCACGCCGCTTCGCACGGCGCGGGGCAGAGCCGGCCGGTGAAGTCGGGGAAGTTGTTCGTGCGATGGAGCTGATCGATCGCGTCGCGCCACTTGTCGCGGTAGACGAGGTCGTTCCAGTCCGGGATCAGGTTGTTCACCGGGCAGCCGCTGTGGCAGAACGGCACGCCGCACTCCATGCAGCGCGCGCCCTGCTTCGCGAGCTCCGCTTCGGGGAGCGTCTGCATGAACTCGCGGTAGTCGTGCACGCGCTCTGCGGGCGCGCGCTCGGGCGCGTCCTCGCGGTCGATCTTCAGGAAGCCGCCGAGCTGGCCCATCAGGCGGCCGCCGGCGCTTCCGTCTCGGTGATCACGAACCCTTCGCCGCCGCTCGACACCGGGTGGTCGTCGCCGTAGCGCACCTCGCCCGCCGCGAGCTCGGCGAGCGCGCGCTTGTAGTCGTGCGGCATGACCTTCACGAACTTCGGCAGCGCTTCGTCCCAGTTCTCGAGCAGGCGCGCCGCGACGGGGGAGCCGGTGCGATCGGCATGCTCGCCGATCAGCGCGTGCAGGATCTCGACGTCCTCGTCCTCGAGCGGGTCGAAGCCGACGAGCTCCATGTTGCAGCGGCGCTCGAAGTGACCGTCGTCGTCGAGCACGTACGCGACGCCGCCGCTCATGCCGGCGGCGAAGTTGCGGCCGGTGCGGCCGAGGACGACGACGCGGCCGCCGGTCATGTACTCGCAGCCGTGGTCGCCGACGCCCTCGACGACGGCGTTCGCGCCGGAGTTGCGCACCGCGAAGCGCTCGCCCGCGAGCCCGCGGAAGAACGCCCGCCCCGCCGTCGCTCCGTACAGGACGGTGTTCCCGACGATGACGTTCTCCTCGGCGGCGTACGTCGCGCCCTCGGGCGGGCGCACCGCGATCGTGCCGCCCGAGAGGCCCTTGCCCGTGTAGTCGTTGGCGTCGCCGAAGAGCGTCAGCTCGACGCCCGGCGCGAGCCACGCGCCGAACGACTGCCCCGCCGAGCCGCGCAGCGTGAAGCGGACCGATCCCTCCGGCAGGCCCGCGGGCCCGTGCTCGCGCGTCAACGCGCTCGAGAAGAGCCCGCCGACCGTCCGGTTGACGTTGCGAACCTGGAACTCACCCTCCGTCAGCCCCAGCAGCTCGTAGTCGAGCGCGCCGGGGAGCGGCGAGTCCGGGCCGTGCATTCGACGGAGCGGCGTCCCCTCCGGCACGTCGAGCCGGTGGAGCAGATGCGAGAGGTCGACGCCGCGCGCCTTCCAGTGGTCGACCGCCTCGCCCGCGGAGAGGAGCTCGACGCGGCCGACGAGATCCTCGAAGCGGCGCACGCCGAGGCGCGCCATGATCTGCCGCGCCTCCTCGGCGACGAAGAAGAAGAAGTTGACGACGTGCTCCGGCGTGCCGGCGAAGCGCTCGCGCAGCACCGGATCCTGCGTGGCGATGCCGACGGGGCACGTGTTCAGGTGGCAGGCGCGCATCATCACGCAGCCGGCTGCGATCAACGGCGCGGTCGAGAAGCCCATCTCGTCGGCGCCGAGCAGCGCCGCGATGACGACGTCGCGGCCAGTCTTCAGCTGGCCGTCGGTCTGCACCCAGATCCGCGAACGCAGGTCGTTCAAGACGAGCGTCTGCTGCGTCTCGGCGAGGCCGATCTCCCACGGGATCCCCGCGCACTGGATCGACGAGAGCGGCGACGCACCCGTGCCGCCGTCGTGGCCCGAGATGAGGACGTGGTCGGCGTTCGCCTTCGCGACGCCGGCGGCGACCGTGCCGACGCCGATCTCGGCGACGAGCTTCACCGACACCTGCGCGTCCGGGTTCGCGCAGCGCAGGTCGTAGATCAGCTGCTTGAGATCCTCGATCGAGTAGATGTCGTGATGCGGCGGCGGCGAGATCAGGCCGACGCCCGGCGTCGTGAAGCGGATCTTCGCGATGTAAGAGTCGACCTTGTGGCCGGGCAGCTGGCCGCCCTCGCCGGGCTTCGCGCCCTGCGCCATCTTGATCTGGAGCTGATCGGCGTTGACGAGGTAGTGGATGTTCACGCCGAAGCGCCCGGACGCGACCTGCTTGATCGCGGAACGGCGCGAGTCGCCGTTCGGGTCGCGGACGTAGCGCACCGGATCCTCGCCGCCCTCGCCGGTGTTCGACTTGCCGCCGATGCGGTTCATCGCGATCGCGAGCGTCTCGTGCGCCTCGCGCCCGAGCGAGCCGAGCGACATCGCCCCCGTGGAGAAGCGCCTGACGATCTCGACGGCGGGTTCCACCTCCTCGATCGGGATGCCGCCGCCCTCGGGGTAGTCGAAGTCGAGCAGCCCGCGCAGCGTCGCCTTGCGCGCCGCGTCCTCGTTCACCGTGCGCGCGTACTCCTCGTAGGTCGAGTGGCCGCCGTGGCGCACGGCGTGCTGGAGGAGCGCGATCGTCTCCGGGTTCCACTGATGGTGCTCGCCGTCGACGCGCCAGGCGTAGACGCCGCCGAGCGGGAGCATTCCGGCGTCGCCGGGGTACGCGCGCGCGTGCCGGTCGAGCGCCTCGCGTGCGAGCACGTCGAGACCGATGCCTGCGATCCGCGACGGCGTGCCGGTGAAGTGGCGGTCGACGAGCTCCGGCGAGAGACCGACCGCCTCGAAGATCTGCGCGCCGCAGTACGACGGGATCGTCGAGATGCCCATCTTCGAGATCGTCTTCAGGAGCGCCTTCGCGATTCCCTTGATCGCGCGCGTCTGCGCCTCGTCCTTCGTCAGCTCGAGCACGCCGTCGTCGACGAGCCGGTCGAGCGACTCGAGCATCACGTACGGGTTGACGGCGGCGGCGCCGTAGCCGATCAGCGTCGCGAAGTGGTGGACCTCGCGCGGCTCGCCCGACTCGACGACGAGGCCGGCCTGGAGGCGCGTCCCCTCGCGCACGAGATGGTGGTGCACGCTCGAGACCGCGAGCAGCGCCGGGATCGGCGCGTCACCGGCGGAGACGCGGCGGTCGGAGAGGATGAGGATGTTGACGCCGACGCGCAGCACGCGGTCGGCCTCGGCGCAGATCCGCTCGAGCGCGCGCTCGAGTCCCGCCGGCCCCTCGGCGACCGGCCACGTGATGTCGATCGTGTGCGCCTTGAAGATCGACGAGTCGACCTGGCGCAGGCTCTCGAGCTCGGCGTTGCGCAGGATCGGCTGGCCGATCACGAGCTGGTGCGCGTGCTCGGGCGTCTCGTCGAGCAGGTTGTGCTCCGAGCCGACGCTCGTCGCCACGCTCATCACGATCGACTCGCGCGTCGAGTCGATCGGCGGGTTCGTCACCTGCGCGAAGAGCTGCTTGAAGTAGCTGTAGAGGAGCGGCTTCTGGTCGGAGAGCACCGCGAGCGCGAGGTCGTTGCCCATCGAGCCGATCGCCTCTTCCGCGTTGCGTGCGAGCGGCGCGAGGATCACCTTCAGGTCTTCCTGCGTCCAGCCGAACGCGAGCTGCCGGCTGCGCAGCGGCTCGCCGCGCGGTACGCGCGGTGCGCGCTGCGGCAGATCGGAGAGCTGCACGTTGCCGAGCTCGAACCACGCCTTGTACGGCTTGCGCGTCGCGATCTCCGCCTTCAGCTCCTCGTCGGGGACAATGCGATGTTTCGCGAGGTCGACGAGGAAGATCTTCCCCGGCTGGAGTCGTCCCTTGCGCAGGACGTTCTCGGGCGGGATGTCGAGCACGCCGGCTTCGGAGGCGAGCACGACCCAGCCGTCCTTCGTCTCGAGCCACCGGCCGGGGCGAAGACCGTTGCGGTCCAGCGTCGCGCCGATCACGCGGCCGTCGCAGAACGCGATCGCCGCGGGCCCGTCCCACGGCTCCATCAGGCAACCGTGGAAGTCGTAGAAGCCGCGCAAGTCGTCCGATACGTCGTCGCGGCCGGCGTATGCCTCGGGGACCATCATCATCAGCGCGTGCGGGACCGAGCGGCCGGCGAGCGTCAGCAGCTCGAGCACGTTGTCGAAGTTCGCGGAGTCGCTGCCGCCCTCGCGCACGACGGGCAGCACCTTCGCGAGATCGTCGCCGAACAGATCCGACGCGAGCTGCGACTCGCGGGCGCTCATCCAGTTGACGTTGCCGCGCAGCGTGTTGATCTCGCCGTTGTGCGCGATCATCCGGTAGGGGTGCGCGAGCTCCCAGCTCGGGAACGTGTTCGTCGAGAAGCGCGAGTGGACGAGCGCGAGCGCGGTCTCCATCCGCTCGTCGCGCAGGTCGGGGTAGGCGCCGAGGAGCTGCGGCGCCATCAGCATCCCCTTGTAGACGATCGTGCGCGAGCTGAAGCTCGGGAAGACGAGGTCGGCGCCGGCGGCGAGCTCGGCGATCCGGCGGATCACGTAGAGCTTGCGCTCGAACGCCTCGCCGGAGAGCCCCGGCCCGGCCGCGACGATGCAGTGCCTGACGACGGGTGCGACCGCGGCGGCCGCGCTGCCGACGCCGGCGAGGTCGAGCGGGACGTCCCGCCAGCAGACGACGCGCTGCCCCTCCGCCTCGACGGTCGCGGCGACGAGCGCCTCCAGCTCGGCGCGCCGCGCGTCGTCGCGCGGCAGGAAGCAGACGGCGACGCCGTACCGGCCGGCCGGCGGCAGCTCGGCCTCGACGACGCCGCGGAAGAACGCGTCCGGGAGCTGGATCAGGATGCCGGCGCCGTCGCCGGTCTTCGGGTCGGCGCCGGTCGCGCCGCGGTGCTCGAGGTTCTCGAGCGCCCGGATCGCCCGGACGACCGTCTCGTGGGACGGAACGCCGTCGAGCTTCGCGACCGCGCCGATCCCGCAGGCGCCGTGACCTGCGGCCGGGTCGTAGAGGCCTTGCTTCCTGGGAATGGGGGACGGCGTGGCGCCTTGCGTCACGTGGAACCTTTCGCTCGAAAGGCCCCGCCGATGAATCTGGAGCTAGTCGGCGGGGCGGGGGACGGAATGCCGACTAGCGCGCAGGCTTCTTCGCCGCGACGGTCGCGATGGCGTTCGAGACGGCGATCGTCGCGGCGGGCATTGCCTCCAGAGGATAGAAACAGCACCCGCAAACCGCAAGGCTGCTGGTACTGTTCGCTTCAGAATTTGAAGTATTGACGCCGCGGTTCTATGGTTTCCGCATCCCGAAGGAGGAGACGAATGGCTCTTTCAATTGGCTCCGATGCGCCTGATTTCCAGGCCGAGACGAGCGAAGGCCCGATCAGCTTCCACGACTGGGCAGGCGATTCGTGGGTCGTGCTCTTTTCCCATCCCAAGGATTTCACCCCCGTCTGCACGACCGAGCTCGGCTACATGGCGAAGGTCAAGCCCGAGTTCGACAAGCGCGGCGTCAAGATCATCGGTCTCTCGGTCGACCCGGTCGGCAAGCACACCGACTGGGCGAAGGACATCGAGGAGACGCAGGGGACGGCGCCCAACTACCCGATCATCGGCGACTCCGACTTCAAGGTCTCGAAGCTCTACGGGATGCTGCCGGCAGAGGTCTCCGGCGACCCGGCCGACCGAACGCCGGCCGACAACCAGACCGTTCGGAACGTCTTCGTGATCGGCCCCGACAAGAAGGTGAAGCTGATCCTCGTCTACCCGATGAGCACCGGCCGGAACTTCGACGAGGTGCTGCGCGTGATCGACTCGCTCCAGCTGACGGCGAAGCACAAGGTGGCGACGCCGGTCAACTGGAAGCAGGGCGAGGACGTGATCATCACCTCTGCCGTCTCGAACGAGGAGGCCGAGGTCTCGTTCCCGGGTTACAAGACGATCAAGCCCTACCTGCGGACGACGAAGCAGCCTGCGTAGCCGACGACCGGAGGCCGCCGATCGGCCGGGTATCGGAGTAAGGTGGGTCCAGTGTCCGAAAGGAGCATGCGTGAAGTCCACGACGGCACCACGTGTGCCGTCGCCGCATGCGCCGAGCTGATCGGGACGAAGTGGACGTCGCTCCTCGTCCACGACCTCTCCGAAGGGCCGCGGCGCTTCACCGAGCTCGAGCACGCCTGCCCGGGAATCAGCCCGCGGACGCTCTCCGAGCGCCTCCACATGCTCGAGGTCGCCGGGATCGTCGTCCGCTCGAGCTACCCCGAGTCGCCGCCGCGGGTCGAATACGCGCTGACGGCCAAGGGCACCGCTCTCCTGCCGATCATCGAGGAGATGCGCACCTTCGGCCACGACTGGCTGATCGCCGACCACGACCACGACCACGTGGAGCGGCGACCGCGGGTCGGCACCCGCGCCTAGAGAAGTGAGAAGCGCCCCCTTGCGGGGGCGCTTCCTGGGAGGGTGCCGCCGCAGGGGCAGCGGTGTCCTTTGGCGGCGGGGTGCCGGCTTAGGGGCCGGAGACTGCCGCGACCGTGAGAGTCGAGCTGTAGCTGCCGCTGTAGCTGTTGCCCGGGATCGCGACGTTGATCGTGGGAGTGATGGTGAACCTGCCCATGCCGGTGTTGGCGGCCGAGTTGAAGATCTTGACCGCCGCCGGGGCGGTGGTGCCCGCGGGGACCGTGACCGGGTAGGTGATCGAGTTGGTCGCGTTGGTGCAGGTGCCGCCCGAGTTGCAGCTCATCGCGACCGAGGCGACCGAGGAGGCGCTGGTGGAGAGGGTGTGGCCGGCGCCGTCGTTGAACGTGGTGGAGGTGAGGGTGAGGTTCCAGCCGGCGCCGCTGCCGCGGGCGTCGACGACGGTCAGGGGGAGGGTGTAGCCGACAGTCTGGTCAGTGCCGTCGAGCGTGTCCGAGAGGGTTGCCGTCGAGCCGTTCGCGAGCGAGAGCGAGCCTGCTCCGGTGACGGTCGCCGTCGCCGTGATCGTGCCTGCGACCGCTGCCGAGACGAGGATGAGAGCCGCAGCTCCGATCCCGACGAGAGTGATGATCCGCTGCCTGAACATTTGGTCTCCTTGAAGTCCGCTGCCGATGAACTTGACGGTTGGAGCTTGCGGGCGCCCGGTAGGGGCCGAGGGGCAGCGTCGGTATGCAGAAGGCAGGAGGGATTTCTCAACCCGATCTCATACCGGGCGGTCGCGCCGGCCCTTTATTTGACAGGGCAAATGGCCTTGGGCACACTGATCCGGCAATGACGGCCACGGCGACCAGCATGTTTTCGACCCCGGCGACGGGGATCGTCGTCGTGACCATCACGATTCTCCCCCTCTAGGGGGAGATTTCGCTCACGCGGCCGCAGAGAGCCGCAGACACCGACCTCACCGCAGGAGAGGTGCATCTTCACGACCGCAAGGAGCGAAATGAAAGCGACCGGGAATTGAGCAGCAGAGCCTGGACAGTGGCGTGTCTCGCAGGCGACGGCGTCGGCCCCGAGCTGATGGCCGAGGCCTCGCGCGTCCTCGCCGAGGTCGCGCGGCTGCATGCCCTCCACATCGAGGACGTCCACCTGCCCTTCGGAGGCGAGGCGCTCACCCGCTACGGCCATCCCCTGCCGCTTTCGACGCGCGACGCCTACCGAAAGGCCGACGCCGTCTTCGTCTCCTCGCCCGGCGACCCCGCTTTCGACGGCGTCAAGGCCGATCTCGACCTCGCCTGGCGCGTCTCCCGGGTCCACAACCCGGTCCGCGGCGACCTCGTCGTCGTCGAGCCGGTCGGCTTCGGCGCCGACGAGCTCGCGATCGCGCGCGCCTTCCAGCTCGCTGCGGCGCGCCGCGCCCGGCTCACCTCCGTGGGCTCGACACCCGAGTGGACCGAGCTCGTCGCCGCCGAGGCGGACGGCTGGGACGGGCTCGAGGTCGAGCACCTGACCCTCGGCGGCGTGCTCACGCGCTTCCGCGACCATCCGGGGACGGTCGACCTGATCGTCGCCCCCGGTCATCTCGCCGGCGCGATCGTCGACGCGGCCGCCCACCTCGCCGGGAGCCTCCACACCGTTGCGAGCGCCTGGCTCTCGCAGACCGGCCCCGGCCTCTTCGCCGCACAGCCCTGCGACGACGACGAGGTTGCCGGCTTCGGCGTCGCCGACGCCACCGGCACGCTCCTCGCCGCTTCGCTGCTCCTCGGCGAGGGCCTCGGCCAGCGCAGCGCCGCGCGCACGCTCGAACGCGCCGTCCGCGCCGCCGACGACGTCCGGCCGGAAGTTACAACCACCCGGGAATTCGCCGATGACGTGATCGAGCAGCTGCCGGCTGCCCGCACCGACACCGAACACTTCCAGGAGGTCCGATGACCCGCATGCTCGGCTCCGACGCCGTCCTCCGGAGCCTCGAGGCCGAGGGCGTCGAGGTGATGTTCGGCATCCCGGGCGGCGCGATCCTCCCGACCTACGACGCGATCGCGCGCGGCACGACCGTGCGCCACGTCCTCGCGCGTCACGAGCAGGGCGCGGGCCACATGGCCGAGGGCTTCGCGCGCGCCTCCGGCAAGGTCGGCGTCGCGATGGCGACGTCGGGCCCCGGCGCGACGAACCTCGTCACCCCGATCGCCGACGCGTGGATGGACTCGACGCCGCTCGTCGCGATCACCGGCCAGGTCAAGTCTTCCCTGATCGGCACCGACGCGTTCCAGGAGACGGACGCGACCGGCATCACGATGCCGATCGTCAAGCACTCCTGGCTCGTGCAGGACGTGCGCGAGCTGCCGCAGGTGATGAAGAACGCCTTCCACGTCGCGCGCACGGGCCGTCCCGGCCCGGTGCTCGTCGACATCGCGAAGGACGTGCAGGAGGCCGAGGTCGACTTCGTCTATCCCGACGAGGCGGATCTCCCCGGCTGGAAGCCGCCGACGAAGGTGCACGAGCGCCAGATCCGCGAGGCGGCGAAGGCGATCGCGGAATCGCGGCAGCCGATCGTCTACGCGGGCGGCGGCGTGCTCAACGCCGACGCGTCGCCGGAGCTGCTCGCGCTCGTCGAGGCCGGCGGCCTGCCCGCGGTCGTGACGCTGATGGGGAAGGGCTGCCTGCCCGACTCGCACCCGTTGAACTACGGCGCGCCCGGGATGCACGGCTCGAAGTACGCGAACTGGGCGCTCAACAAGTGCGACCTGATCATCGCCGTCGGTGTGCGCTTCGACGACCGCGTCACCGGCAAGGTCTCCGCGTTCGCGCCGGGCGCGAAGGTGATCCACTTCGACATCGACGCGGCCGAGGTCGGGAAGATCCGCGAGGCGGAGATCCCCGTCGTCGGCCCGCTGAAGCTCGCGCTCGGCTCGCTCACCCGCGAGCTGCGCGCCCTCGAGCAGCGCGAGCGCACGGCGTGGCACGCGCAGCTCCAGGAGTGGAAGCAGCTCTACCCGTACAAGTACCGCAAGGCCGAGGGCGTGCTGAAGCCGCAGACGGTCGTCGAGTGCCTCCGCGACCTCGCCGGCGAGCGCACCGAGGACGTCGTCTGGACGACCGGCGTCGGCCAGCACCAGATGTGGGCGATGCAGTACCTCGTCTGTGACAAGCCGCGTACGTTCATCACCTCCGGCGGGCTCGGGACGATGGGCTACGGCCTGCCGGCCGCCGTCGGCGCGAAGGCGGCACGGCCCGACGCGACCGTCGTCTGCATCGACGGCGACGGCTGCTTCCAGATGACGTGCCAGGAGCTCGCGACCTCGGCGCTCGAAGGGCTGCCGATCGTCGTCGTTGTCGTCAACAACGGCTGGCTCGGGATGGTGCGCCAGTGGCAGGAGCTCTTCTACGCGGAGCGGTTCGCGCAGACGCACCTGACGAAGCAGGTGCCCGACTACGCACAGCTCGCCGACGCGCTCGGCTGCGCCGGCTTCATGGTCGACAACGAGGACGACCTCGAGTCGACTCTGCGCCAGGCGCTCGACTGCGGCCGCACCGCGGTCGTCGACGCGCGCGTCGACCCTGACGAGAACTGCTACCCGATGGTGCCCGCGGGCGCCGCGTCCGTCGACGTCATCGAGCTGCCCGACGAGGACTTCGAGCACGAACGGATCACAGGCTGATGTCGCACCACACGGTGAGCGTGGAGGTCGAAGACAAGCCGGGCGCGCTCGCCCGCGTCTCGCAGATGTTCGCGCGGCGCGGGTACAACATCGTGAGCCTCGCCGTCGGCCCGACCGAGCGGCGCGGCGTCTCGCGCCTCACGATGCGCGTCGACTGCGCCGAGCACTCGTTCGAGCAGATCGAGAAGCAGATGCACAAGCTCGTGAACGTCCTCCGCGTCACCGAGCTGCCGCCGGAGGAATCCGTCGAGCGCGAGCTCGCGCTGATCACTGTCAACGCGCCGCCCGACAAGCGCGCGGAGCTGATCCAGCTCGGCGAGGTCTTCGGGGCCCGCGTCGCCGACATCGGCCGCGACGCACTCACGTTCGAGATCGTCGGCAGGCCGGAGGAGCTCGACGCGTTCGAGGAGCTCGTCCGCCCGCACGGCGTGCGCGAGCTCGCGCGCACCGGGCGCATCGGTCTGCGCCGCCCGGGACCGAGTCAAGCGCGGCGGCGGGCCGCCGCCATCTCCTGAAAGGAACGCGAATGCTCGAAGTGATCAAGAACGGCGACGTCGCTCTGCTCAACGGCAAGGTCGCGGTGCTCGGCTACGGGAGCCAGGGCCACGCGCACGCGCTCAACCTCGCCGACTCCGGCGTCGACGTGATGGTCGGGCTGCGCAAGGGCTCGAAGTCGTGGGCCGAGGCCGAGGAGGCGGGGCTCAAGGTCGGCACCGTCGCCGAGGCGGTCAAGGACGCGCAGGTCGTCGCGTTCCTCATCCCCGACGGCCCGCAGGCGCAGGTGTACAAGAAGGAGGTTGCGCCGAATCTCGCGCCCGGCGCCGCGCTCCTGTTCGCGCACGGCTTCTCCGTCCACTTCGGCCGCATCAAGCTGCCCGCCGGCCACGACGTGATCATGGTCGCGCCGAAGGGGCCGGGGCACATCCTCCGCCGCATGTTCGAGGACGGTCACGGCATCCCGTCGCTCGTCGCCGTCGCGCAGGATGCGAGCGGCAACGCGCGCGAGCTCGCGCTCGCGTGGGCGGCCGGAATCGGCTCTGCGCGCGTCGGGATCATCGAGACGACGTTCAAGGACGAGACCGAGACCGATCTCTTCGGCGAGCAGGCCGTGCTCTGCGGCGGGCTGACGCAGTTGATCCAGGACGGCTTCGAGACGCTCGTCGAGGCCGGCTACGCGCCGGAGCTCGCGTACTACGAGTGCGTGCACGAGGTGAAGCTGATCGTCGACCTGATCTTCGAGGGCGGCATCGAGCGCATGCACTACTCGATCTCCGACACCGCCGAGTACGGCTCGATCGCCGTCGGCCCGCGCGTGATCGACAAGCAGGTGAAGAAGAACATGCGCAAGGTCCTGAAGGCGATCCAGGACGGCTCGTTCGCGAAGGAATGGATCGCGGAGATGGACAGGGGTGCGCCGGCGCTCGAGAAGGCGCGCGCGAAGCTCGCGAAGACGGAGATCGAGCAGGTCGGGCAGCGGCTGCGGGCGCTGGGGCGGCGCGAGGTGCTGGCGTAGCGTCATGGCTTCCGTCGACGTTCCTGTCGCACTGCTCGGGTACGGCACCGTCGGCGCGTCGGTCAACCGGCTGCTGACCGACCAGGTTGACGACATCGAGCGCGCGACCGGCCACCGGCTCCGCGTCGTGAAGGCGCTCGTGCGCGACCTCGGCAAGGAGCGCAGGTGGCCCGCGCCGGACGGCGTGCTCACGACGAGCATCGACGAGGTCGTCGGCGATCCGTCGATCGCGGTCGTCGCCGAGGTGATGGGCGGCGTCGAGCCGACCGGCGGCTACGTGCTCGAGTGCCTGCGCCGGGGCAAGCACGTCGTCACCGCGAACAAGCAGCTCGTTGCCCGGCGCGGGGCGGAGCTCTTCCAGGCCGCGTCGGACGCGGGCGTGCAGCTTCGCTTCGAGGCGAGCGTGTGCGCCGCGATCCCGGTGATCAAGGTGCTGCGCGAGTCGCTCGTCGTCACGAACGTGCACCGCGTGCTCGGGATCGTCAACGGCACGACCAACTACATGCTCACCGAGATGGAGAGCGGCAAGACCTACGACGAAGCCCTCAGCGACGCGCAGGAGAAGGGCTACGCCGAGGCCGACCCGACCGACGACGTCTCCGGCGCCGACGCGGCCGCGAAGATGGCGATCCTCGCGACGGTCGCGTTCAACTCGCGCTACGAGCTCGCCGACGTCGACGTCGTCGGCATCGACAAGATCGATCCGCTCACGATCGCCGCTGCGCGCGAGCTCGAGATGGTGATCCGCCTGATCGGCGCGGCGCGCCTCGTCGACGGCAAGGTCGACGTTCGCGTCGGGCCCGCGCTCGTCGACCGGCACCATCCCCTCGCGGCCGTCGAGGGCGCGTTCAACGCGGTGATGCTCCAGGGCGACGCGATTCGCGAGATCACGCTCGAGGGTCCCGGCGCCGGCGGCATCGAGACGGCGTCGGCGGTGATCGCCGACATGGTCAGCGTGATCGGGACGATGGACACGGGTTTTCTCCAGAACGACGCCGCGTGGCGCAGCCTGCCGCGGCTCACGCCGGGCGAGCACCGCTCGCCGTACTACTTCAACCTGAAGGTCGACGACCGCCCCGGCGTGCTCGCGCGCGTCGCGGAGGCGCTCGCCGAGCGCGACGTCTCGATCGCGCGCCTGCTCCAGCATCCGAACGGCGAGGGCGCGGCGCTGCACGTCGTCACGCACGAGGCGCGCGAGGGCTCGCTCAAGGAGGCGCTCGCGGCGATCACGGCGTTCGCCGAGGTGCGGAAGGCGCCCGTTGCGTTCCCAGTCGTGTCGGAGCGCGGCGTCGCGGAGCTCGGATGGGCGTGATCGCCCGCTACCGCGACCGGCTCCCCGTCGGTCCGAAGACGCCCGAGCTGTCGTTGGGAGAGGGTTCGACGCCGCTGATCCGCTCGACGCGTGTCGGCGACGCGCTCGGCGTGGAGCTCTGGTTCAAGTTCGAGGGCATGAACCCGACCGGCTCGTTCAAGGACCGCGGGATGGCGGTCGCCGTCGCGAAGGCGGTGGAGGACGGCGCGACCGGCATCGTGTGCGCGTCGACCGGCAACACGGCGGCTTCTGCTTCGGCGTACGCCGCGCACGCGGGCCTGACCGCGGTCGTGTTGTGTCCCGCCGGCGGCGTTGCCGCGGCGAAGGTCGCGCAGTCGCGCGCGGTCGGGGCGCGGTTCCTCGAGGTGCGCGGCTCGTTCGACGACGCGCTTCGTTCGTGCCAGGAGCTCGCGGGCCGCGGCGACTTCGCGCTCGTGAACTCGGTGAATCCGTTTCGAATCGAGGGCCAGAAGACGGCGGCGTTCGAGATCGACGAGGAGCTCGGCCGCGCGCCCGACGTGCTCGCTCTCCCCTACGGCGGCGGCGGAAACACGACGGCCTACGCGAAGGGCTTCGCCGAGGACGGCGTCCGGCCGCGCATGGTTTGCGCACAGGCCGCGAAGCGGGCGACGACGCTCGCGTCTGCGATCCGCATCGTCGAGCCCGCGCACGCGCAGGAGGTGGGCGCGCTCGTCGGCGAGGGCACCGCCGAGGTGGTCACGGTCTCCGACGAGGACATCACCCGAATGTGGCTCGAGGTCGCGGGCGAGGGGCTCTTCTGCGAGCCGGCGTCGGCGGCGGGGCTCGCGGCGCTGGCGCAGGTCGACCTGGTGCCCGGCACCACGGTTGTTTGCGTGCTCACCGGTCACGGCCTCAAGGACACGGCCGCGGTCGACGTCCTCACGGCGGCTGCCACCATCGTCGATCCCACCGTCGAGGCGATCTTGGCGGAGGTGAGCAGGTGATTTCCGTCAGTCTGTGGAAAGTTCGTCACACTCTTGTTACAGCGGCTGCCGCTGGACATGTCTCCGCTGGGCAGGTCCGGCCGTGATCGTGCGCGCGCCCGCGTCGACGGCCAACCTCGGCCCCGGGTTCGACTGCGCCGCCGCGGCGCTCGACCTCTGGAACGAGCTCGAGGTCTCGGAAGGTCAGCACGAGGTCGTCCTCCACGGCGAAGGCGTGGAGGAGCTGCCGCTGGACGAGAACCACCTCACGTTGCGCGCGTTCTCGCTCTTCGCGGACCCCGAGCGCTATCGCTTTCGCTTCGACAATCACATCCCGCTCGAGCGCGGGCTCGGCTCGTCGGCGGCGGCGATCGCCGCCGGACTCGTCGCCGGTGCCGCCGTCTCCGGCCGCGACGTCGGAAGCGACGAGCTGCTCGAGCTCGGACTGCCGCTCGAGGGCCACGCCGACAACCTCACCGCAGCGCTGCGCGGCGGCGTCTGCCTGATCTGGCGAAACGGCGCCGGCCCGCACACGGCGCGCATCGCCGCCGACCTGCCGCTCACGCCGATCGTCGTCGTCCCGTCGTCGCGCGTGAACACGCTCGCGTCGCGCGGACGCCTTCCCAGGGAGCTCCCGTACGGCGACGCCGTCGCCGCATCCGCGCAGGCCGCGCTGCTCGGCGCCGCAGCGGCGAGCGGGGACGCGAAGCTCCTCGCCGCCGCCTTCCACGATCTCCTGCACGAGCCCTACCGCGCCGCCGACGCACCGCTGCTCCCGGAGCTGCGCGCATATCCGATCGAGGGCCAGCTCGGCGTTACCCTGTCCGGCTCCGGCCCGTCCGTCGTCGTCTGGGCCGAGAAGAGCCGCGCCGCGGTCGTCGCGCTCGCGCTCGAAGGCCGCTACCACGACACCACCGTCCTGCCTCTACGCATCGCGAACCGGGGAGCAACCGCCGAATGAGTGTCTACAGCCAACCGTCCAATCCCGCCAAGCGCCGCAGCGCGGCCCTGACCGACGGCGTCGACCGCGCACCCGCGCGCGCGATGCTGAAGGCGGTCGGCTTCACCGACGAGGATCTCGCGAAGCCGCTCATCGGCGTCGGGCTCACGTGGATCGAGTCGATGCCGTGCAACCTGAACCAGCGCTTCCTCGCGAACGCGGTGAAGACGGGCATCCGCGCCATGGGCGGCACGCCGATCGAGTTCAACACGATCTCGGTCAGCGACGGCGTCTCGATGGGGACGACCGGCATGCGCGCCTCGCTCGTCAGCCGCGAGGTGATCGCGGACTCGATCGAGCTCGTCGCCGAGGGCCACCTGCTCGACGGGCTGATCCTCCTCGTCGGCTGCGACAAGACGATTCCCGGCGCGGTGATGGCGCTCGCGCGCACCGACATCCCCGGTCTCGTCTTCTACAACGGCTCGATCGACGCGGGCTGGTACGACGGCCACCCGGTCACGATCCAGGACGTCTTCGAGGCGGTCGGCGCGCACGCTGCGGGAACCATGACCGACGAGCAGGTGCACGAGCTCGAGGGGTGCGCGTGCCCCGGCGCCGGCGCGTGCGGCGGCCAGTTCACCGCGAACACGATGGCGCTCGCGATCGACTTTCTCGGCATGTCGCCGCGCGGTCTCTCGGGGGTTCCGGCGCGTCACCCCGACAAGGAGCAGGCGGCGTGGGAGGCGGGCAAGCTCGTGATGAAGGTCGTCAACGAGGACATCCGCCCGAGCAAGATCCTCACGCGCGACGCCTTCGAGAACGCGATCGCCTCCGTCGCGGGAACGGGCGGCTCGACGAACGGCGTGCTCCACCTCCTCGCGATCGCGCGCGAGGCCGGCGTCGAGCTCCAGCTCGAGGACTTCGACTCGATCTCGTCGCGCACGCCGATCGTCGCCGATCTGAAGCCGGCCGGCCGCTACGTCGCGACCGACCTCTACAACGCAGGCGGCGTCGGCCTCGTCGCGCGCGAGCTCGTCGGCGCCGGCGTCGTGCACGAGGGCGCGCGCGGCGTCGACGGCATGACGATCGGCGACGTGGTGGGAATCACGAACGAGCGGATGAGCCAGGACGTCGTCGTCTCGTACAAGACGCCGCTGAAGCCGACCGGAGGGCTCGCGATCCTGCGCGGTTCGCTCGCGCCCGACGGCTGCGTGATCAAGCTCGCGGGCCACGAGCGCACGCACTTCAAGGGCACCGCGCGCGTCTTCGACTCCGAGGAGGAGTGCTTCGCCGCCGTCAAGGCGAGCGAGATCAAGGCGGGAGACGTCGTCGTCATCCGCTACGAAGGCCCCGCCGGCGGACCCGGCATGCGCGAGATGCTGCACGTCACCGCGGCGCTCGTCGGCGAGGGGCTCGGCGACGAGATCGCGCTCATCACGGACGGCCGCTTCTCGGGAGCGACGCACGGCCTGATGGTCGGCCACATTGCGCCGGAAGCTGCGCGCGGCGGGCCGATCGCAGTCGTGCGCGACGGCGACACGATCGAGATCGACGTCGACAAGCGCCGCCTCGACCTCGTGGTGTCGGACACCGAGCTGGCCGAGCGCCTCGGCGCGTGGACGGCGCCGGCTCCGCGCTACACGAAGGGCGTCTTCGCGAAGTACGCGGCTCAGGTGGGGTCGGCGTCGGAAGGAGCGCCCACGTGGTGAGGCGCGCCCAGCAGTCGCCGGATGTTGCGCGTCGCCTGCCGGATGCGCTCCTCGTTCTCGACGAGCGCGAAGCGCACGTGCCCGTCGCCGCCATCGCCGAAGCCCACACCCGGCGAAACGGCGACGTCGGCCTCGCGCGCGAGCTTGAGCGCGAACTCGAGCGAGCCGAGGTGCGCGTGCTCCTCGGGGATCGGCGCCCAGACGAACATCGTCCCGCGCGGCGGCTCGACGTCCCAGCCCGCGCGCGCGAGGCCGCCGATCAGTGCGTCGCGGCGGCCGAGGTAGATCTCGTTCACCTCGATCGGGTAGTCGGGCGCTTCGCGCAGCGCGACGATCGCCGCGATCTGGATCGGCTGGAAGGTGCCGTAGTCGAGGTAGCTCTTCAGCTTCGCGAGCGCGGCGACGACGTCGGGTCGTCCGAGGCAGAAGCCCATCCGCCAGCCGGCCATCGAGAAGGACTTCGTCATCGAGTAGAGCTCGACCGCGCAGTCGAGCGCGCCCTCGGCTGCGAGGATCGAAGGCGGCTCGTGCCCGTCGAAGGCGATGTCGGCGTAGGCGAAGTCGTGGATCAGGATGAACTCGCGCTCGCGCGCGAGGTCGACGAGCCGCTGCATGATCTCGGGCGTCGCGCACTGCGTCGTCGGGTTGTGCGGGAACGAGACGATCACCGCGCGCGGCGAGGGCTCGGCGGCGTGCACGGCGGCCTCGATCGCGCCGAGCATCTCGTCGCCCTCGATCAGCGCGTGGATGACGGTCGCGCCCGCGAGGCGCGGCGCGACGAGGTGGATCGGGTACGCGGGGCTCGGCACGACGACCGTGTCGCCCGGACCTGCGAGCACCCAGAGCAGGTGCGCGAGTCCCTCCTTCGCGCCGATCGTGCTGACCGCGTGGATCTCGGGATCGAGCTCGACGCCGAAGTGCGAGGCATAGCGTTCGCAGATCGCCGCGCGCAGGTTGGGCAGGCCGCGGCTCGCGGAGTAGCGGTGGTTCACCGGGCGCAGCGCGGCCTCGGCCAGCTTCTCGACGGCGACGTCCGGCGAGGGGATGTCGGGGTTGCCGAAGCCCAGGTCGATCACGTCGCGCCCCTGGCGGCGCAGCTCGCGCTTGAGCTGGTCGACCGTCGCGAACACGTACGGGGGGAGATCGTGAATTCGCCGGAATTCCATCGCTCGAAGCATAGGTGCGCCGGTGTCGGTTGATCTCCTCCGTTGCCGGAAGTGCGGGCACGAGTACCCGGCGACGGCGACCGGGATCTGCTCGGCCTGCTTCGGTCCGCTCGAGCCGGTCTACGACTGGGACGAGCTCGCGCGCACCGTTTCGCGCGAGTCGATCGAGGCCGGCCCGCGCTCGCTCTGGCGCTACGCGCAGCTGCTCCCCGCCGATCCGCCGGCGGACGCGGCGAGCGGCCCCGGCTTCACGCCGCTCGTGCCCGCGCCGCGGTTCGCGGCGGCGGTCGGCGTCGGCGAGGTCTACCTCAAGCTCGACCTCTCGAATCCGACGCACTCGTTCAAGGACCGCGTCGTCGCGGTTGCGACGGCGAAGGCGCTCGAGTTCGGATTCGACACGCTCTCGGCGACCTCGACCGGCAACCTCGCGAACGCGGTCGGCGCGCGCGCGGCGGCGAGCGGGCTGCGCGCGATCATCTTCTGCCCCGCGGGCCTCGAGCTCGAGAAGCTGCGCGCGACGACCGTCTACGGCGCGACGATCTTCGGCGTCCGCGGCAGCTACGACGACTGCTCGCGCCTCGTCAGCGAGCTCGCCGGCGAGGTCGAGTGGGGGATCGTCAACGTCAACCTCCGCTCGTACTACTCGGAGGGGTCGAAGACGCTCGCGTTCGAGATCGTGGAACAGCTCGGCTGGGAGACGCCGGACGCAGTCGTGATCCCGGTCGGCTCCGGCTCGATGTACACGAAGGTCTGGAAGGGCTTCCAGCAGTTCGAGCAGCTCGGGCTCGTCGACGGGGCGCTGCCGCGCCTCTTCGGCGGCCAGGCCGAGGGCTGCTCGCCGGTCGCGGCGGCGTTCGCCGAGGACCGGCGCGTGACGCCGGTGCGGCCGCACACGGTCGCCTCCTCGATCGCGATCGGCAACCCGGCCGACGGCGACCTCACGGTCGAGGTCGCGCACGCGTCGGGCGGCGGCGTCTACGCGGTGCCCGAGGACGAGATCGGCCAGAGCATCTCGCTGCTCGCCGAGACGGCGGGCATCTTCGGCGAGGGCGCCACCGGCGTCGCCGTCGGCGCGCTGCGCGCGGCCGTCGAGCGCGGCGAGCTGGGCGAGCGCGACCGCGTCGTCCTCCTCGTCACCGGCACGGGCCTGAAGACACCGCAGCTCGCCGAGGCGAGCGGCGCGATCGTCGAGATCGAGCCCGACGTCGACGCGCTGCTCGCCGAGCTCGGGGTGACGGCATGAACGAGCTGGCGGCGTTCCGCGCGCAGATCGCCGAGGCCGATCGTGCGCTGCTCGCCGCGATCAACAAGCGGATCGAGCTCGTGCGGGCGCTGCACGAGTACAAGCAGGCCGAGGGCATCCCGATTCGCGACGAGGGCCGCGAGGAGCAGCTCGTCGTCGAGCTCCAGTGCGCGAACAAGGGGCCGCTCTCCCCGGCGGGCGTCGCTCAGCTCTTCCGCTTCGTGCTCGACCTGACGCGCAGGGAGATCCACGGTGCCTAGGCGCTGCCTGTCGGCGCCGTCGTCGGGACGTGCGGTCCATCCGCGCGTCCGTCTGCGCCGGGAACCTCGAGCGTGCGAGGGTGATCCGCGTGCCTAAGTTCGTCTGCCTGCCCGGCGACGGGATCGGCCCCGCCGTGATGGCGGAGGCCGTCCGCGTCCTCATGGCGATGCGGTTCGACTTCGGCGAGTACATCTTCGGCGGCGTCGCGCTCAACCAGGAGAACAAGCCGCTGCCGGTGGACACGCTCAACGCGTGCCGCGGCGCCGAGGTCGTGCTCGTCGGCGCCGTCGGCGGGCCGGAATGGGCCGACCGGCGACCGGGGCCCGAGCAGGGGCTGATCCGGCTGCGCAAGGAGCTCGACGTCTACGCGAACCTGCGGCCGGCGGTCGGCAACGGCGTCGATCTGCTGATCGTGCGCGAGCTCGTCGGCGGTCTCTACTACGGCGGCAGTGGCGTGCTCGAGGACGGCCGCGTCTTCGACACGTGCGTCTACACGCCCGCCGAGGTGCAGCGCGTCGCACAGCGCGCGTTCGAGATCGCGCGTTCGCGGCGCGGCAGGCTGATGTCGGTCGACAAGTCGAACGTGCTCGAGACCTCCCGCATGTGGCGCGCGGTCGTCACGAGCATGGCGCCGGAGTATCCCGACGTCGAGCTGACGCACGGCCTCGTCGACTCGGTCGCGATGCAGCTCGTGATGAACCCGCAGCAGTTCGACGTGCTCGTGATGGACAACATGATGGGCGACATCCTCTCCGACGTCGCCGCGGGCGTGACCGGCGGGCTGGGGCTCGCACCGTCCGCGTCGCTCGGCGACTCCGGGCCGGGGATCTTCGAGCCGGTGCACGGCTCGGCGCCCGACATCGCCGGCACGGGCAAGGCGAACCCGACCGGGATGCTGCGCTCGCTCGCGATGGCCCTCGAGTACGGAATCGGGGAGCTTGCGCTCGCGCGGTCGCTCGAGGCGGCGATCGACGTCGCGCTCGAGCGCTCGCCGACGCCCGACATCGGCGGCGAGGCGACGACGCGCGAGTTCGGCGACACGGTGCTCGCCAACCTGGAGGTTCCCGTCTCGTGAGTTCGGTCGGGTATCCGGGGCCGGCGGGCTCGCACTCGGCGGCTGCGTCGCTGCTGCTCGCGCCCGACTCGACGCAGGAGCCGCTCGCGAGCTTCATCGCCGTCGTCGAGGCGGCGGTCGCGTCGGACGTCTCGCTCGGCGTGCTGCCGATCGAGAACTCGCTGCACGGGCCGGTCGCCGAGACGCACGACCTCCTCTACGAGGCGCCGCTCTCGATCGTCAGCGAGGTGACGCTCCCGATCGTGCACTGCCTCGTTGCGAAGGCGCCGATCCAGCCGAGCGAGGTGACGACGCTCCGCTCGAACTCGGTCGCGTTCGACCAGTGCCGCGAGTTCGTGCACGCGAGCGGCGCGCGCTGCTTCCCGTCGGCGACGACGGCCGACGCCGCACGCGAGGTCGCGGAGTCCGACGACCCCGGCGAGGCGGCAATCGCAAGCGCGGAGGCGGCGGCGCGGTTCGGGCTGCACGTGATCTCGCCCGACATCGGCGACCACGCCGCGTTCACGCGCTTCGTCGGCATCGCGCCGTACACGCTCGTCGGCCGCGCGCCGCGCTGGCGGACGGCGCTCTCCTTCGTCACCGACCACCAGCCGGGCTCGCTCTACCACGCGCTCGGCCCGTTCCACCGGCACGGCCTGAACCTCGTGCAGCTCGTCTCGCGGCCGATCCCGCAGTCGACGTTCCGCTACCGCTTCGACATGGTGCTCGACGGCCATCCGCAGGATCCGGAGCTGCGGCAGGCGCTCGAGGAGATGCGCGAGTGGACGCGCGAGGTGCGGATCTTCGGGAGCTACGCCGCGACGGGGGACCACTGATGGCCGGGCGCACCTTGTTCGACAGGATTTGGGACGCTCACGTCGTCGACCAGCGACACGGCGGGCCGGCGCTGATCTACATCGACCTGCACCTCGTGCACGAGGTGACCTCGCCGCAGGCGTTCGAGGGCCTGCGCCGCGAGGGGCGCAGGGTGCGGCGGCCGGATCTGACCGTCGCGACGATGGACCACAACGTCCCGACCGAGCCGGGGCCGATCCGCGATCCGCTCGCAAAGGCGCAGCTCGACGCGCTCGCGCGCAACTGCGACGAGTTCGGCGTGCCGCTCTACGCGACCGGCAGCGGGCGCGAGGGCGTCGTGCACGTGATCGGGCCGGAGCTCGGCCTGTCGCAGCCCGGGATGACGATCGTCTGCGGCGACTCGCACACCTCGACGCACGGCGCGATGGGCGCGCTCGCGTTCGGGATCGGGACGAGCGAGGTCGAGCACGTGCTCGCGACGCAGTGCCTCGTGCAGGCGAAGCCGAAGACGATGAAGATCGAGTTCGTCGGCGAGCTGCCGTTCGGCGTCACCGCCAAGGACATGGTCCTCGGCGCGATCGGGAAGATCGGCGTCGCGGGCGGCGTCGGCCACGTCGTCGAGTACGCGGGCCCGGCGATCGAGGCGCTCTCCATGGAAGGCCGGATGACGATCTGCAACATGACGATCGAGGCGGGCGCGCGGGCGGGGATGGTCGCGCCCGACGAGACGACGTTCGCCTATCTGCGCGGACGCGAGTTCGCGCCGGCGGAGATTCCGGCCGCGTGGCGCGAGCTGCGCAGCGATCCCGACGCCGAGTTCGACCGTGTCGTCACGATCGACGTCGGCGAGCTCGTCCCGCAGGTGACGTGGGGGACGAATCCGGGGATGGTCGCGCCGGTCGACGGCGTCGTCCCCGCGCCGGCGACGCCGGAGGACGAGCGCGCGCTCGAGTACATGGCGCTGACGCCGGGCACGCCGATCACGGAGATCGCGATCGACCGCGTCTTCATCGGCTCGTGCACGAACGCGCGGATCGAGGATCTGCGCGCGGCGGCGGCGGTCGTGAACGGCCACAAGGTCGCGCCGAACGTGCGCGCGATGGTCGTGCCGGGGTCGGCGGGCGTGAAGCGCCAGGCCGAGGCGGAAGGACTCGACGAGGTGTTCACCGGTGCGGGATTCGAGTGGCGGCTCGCGGGCTGCTCGATGTGCCTCGGGATGAACCCGGACATCCTCGAGCCGGGCGAGCGCTGCGCCTCGACCTCGAACCGCAACTTCGAGGGGCGGCAGGGCGCCGGCGGCCGCACGCATCTCGTCTCGCCCACGATGGCGGCGGCGGCCGCGATCGCCGGACACTTCACCGACGTGCGCGAGCTCGCGTGAAGCCGCTCACGAGCGTCACCGGCCGCGTCGCCGTGCTCGACCGCGCCGACGTCGACACCGACCAGATCATCCCGAAGCAGTTCCTGAAGCGGATCGAGCGCTCGGGCTACGGCGAGTTCCTCTTCTTCGACTGGATGAAGGATCCGGGCTTCGAACTCCACAACCCGGAGTACGAGGGCGCGCAGATCCTCATCGCCGGGCGCAACTTCGGGTGCGGCTCGTCGCGCGAGCATGCGGCGTGGGCGCTCGAGGACTACGGCTTCCGCGTCATCCTCGCGCCGAGCTATTCCGACATCTTCCGCACGAACGCGGTGAAGACGGGCCTCGCGCCGATCGAGCTCGACGAGGCGACGCTCGGCGAGCTGAAGTCGGCGGTGACGGCCCTGAACGAGCTGACCGTCGACCTGGAGGCGCTCGAGATCCGCCATCCGGTGGGCTTGACGGTGTCGTTCGAGCTCGACCCCTACGCGCGCGACACGCTCCTGCACGGCCTCGACGACATCGCGCGCACGCTCGCGCGTGAGGAGAGGATCGCGGCGTTCGAAGCCGGCCGCTTGCTCAGCGGCGTTTGAGCTCGCGGCGACGGGCGCCCAGCGTCCGCAGCTTCTCCTCGAGCTCCTGCGCGAACTCGGCGAGCCGCTGCTGCCGCCCGCGCACGAGCTCGAGCTGACGCTCGACGAGCGGGATCGCCGACTCGACGATCCGCAGCCGTTCGGCGTCGGTCGGATTGCTCTCCCAGCCCTTGCGAAGCGCGGCGCGCGCCTCCTCGGTCTCCGCCAGTGCGAGCAGCTCGTCGAGCGAGAGGCCGAGCAGGTCGCGCAGCCGGATCAGCTCGCGCAGGCGCGACACGTCGGCCTCGCCGTAGAGCCGGTGCGAGCCCTTCTCGCGGGCCGATCCACCGAGCAGGCCGACCTCCTCGTAGTAGCGGATCGTGCGCGTCGTGATGCCGAGCTCGTCGGCGACCTCGCCGATCCGGTACGTGCGATCCGCGACGGGCGCGCTCATGCGGCCTCGCTCGCGGCCACCTCGACGGGAACCTCCACATGGTGGTACTTGCCGCCGCGCAGGAGCGACGCGACCGCGGCGACGGAACACGCGGCGATCGCGAAGGCAAACGCGTAGACGAGCGCGGTGTGGAACGGCGCGGAGATGAGGTGCGGGAAGAACGCGCGCCCGGTCAACGCCTGCGACTGCCCGGCGGGCAACGAGTGCAGCACGTGCGGGCCGAGCAGCGTCGACATCGGGTTGTAGCCGAGGAACGACGCGAACAGCGTGGCGACGGGCGGCAGGTGAGACACGCGCGCCGCGTCGGCGGCCGGCACCCCGTGCGCGACGAGCCCGGATTGCAGCGTGTGCGGCAGGCCGGAGGCGAGGCCGACGATCATCAGCGTGAAGAAGACGCCGATCGAGAGCACGCTCGCCGAGCTCATGAACGTCGCGAGCATCCCCGCGCCCGCGCCGCGCCGGCTCGGCGGCAGCGAGTTCATCACGCCGGCGGCGTTCGGCGACGCGAACAGCCCCATCCCGGCGCCGTTCAGGAACAGGATCAGCGCGAACCAGACGTAGGAGAAGTTCACCGGCAGCGCGATCAGGAGAGCGAAGCTCGCGACCGCGACGACCATGCCGCCGGTCGCGAACGGGCGCGCGCCGAAGTGGTCCGACAGCCAGCCGGACGCGGGCCCGGCGACGAGCAGCCCGGCGATCAGCGGCAGCATGTAGATGCCGGCCCAGAGCGGCGTCCGCGAGAACGCGTAGCCGTGCTCGGGCAGCCAGATTCCCTGGAGCCAGATGATCAGGATGAACTGGAGGCCGCCGCGGGCCATCGCCGCGAGCAGCGCGGCGATGTTCCCGGCCGCGAAGGCGCGGATGCGGAAGAGATCGAGGTGGAACATCGGCTCCTCGACGCGCAGCTCGACCGCGCAGAACGCGCCGAGCAGCGCGAGGCCGGCGGCGAGCGAGGCGAGCACGAACGGGTTCGTCCAGCCCATCGTGTGGTCGCCGTAGGGCTGGATCGAGTACGTGATCCCGACCATCAGCAGGACGAGGCCGACGGCGAACGTGCCGTTGCCCCACCAGTCGATCTTCGCCGCGCGCCGCGTGCCGAGCTCGCGCAGCGAGTGGTACGACCAGATCGTCGCGATCACGCCGACCGGCACCGAAACGACGAACACGAGCCGCCATTCGAGCGGCGCGAGGACGCCGCCGACGACGAGGCCGATGAACGAGCCGGCGACGGCCGCGACCGAGTTGACGCCGAGCGCGAGCCCGCGCTGGTGCGTCGGGAACGCGTCGGTGAGGATCGCGCTCGAGTTGGCGAAGAGGAGCGCGCCGCCGACGCCCTGCCCGACGCGCATCAGGATCAGCCAGAGCGCGCCGGCGCTCCCGTGCATCCACGTGATCGAGAGCAGCACCGAGAACACGGTGAAGACGGCGAAGCCGAGGTTGAACATCCGCACGCGGCCGTAGATGTCGCCGAGTCGGCCGAGGCTGACGAGCAGCACCGCCATCACGACGAGGAAGCCGAGGATCAGCCAGAGGAGGTAGCTCGTGTTGCCGGGGGCGAGCGGGTTGATCCTGATGCCGCGGAAGATGTCCGGCAGCGCGATCAGCAGGATCGACATGTTGATCGTCGCCATCAGCATGCCGAGGGTCGTGTTCGAGAGAGCGACCCACTTGTAGTCCAGCCTCTTCAGCTTCACCCGCACCCCGCCTCGGCCCTCCTCTCGAAAGTTAACGTTCACGTAAACTAGCAGCTCGGGCCGGTCGGACTAGTCAGACGTCCACTAATGAAGAGTCAACTCAACAATCTTGCGACTGCAAGGAACGAGGCGTACCGTGGACGACGAAAGCGACAGAGAGTCGAAATGGAGGGCAATATGGCGAGTAGGTTGAAGATCAAGGTGAACGGTCTCGTTCATAACGTGACCGCGAGCCTTGATACGCCTCTCCTTTACGTTCTGCACAACGAGTTGCATTTGCACGGGCCGCGGTTTGGTTGTGGTCTGGCGCAGTGTGGTGCGTGCTCGGTGCTTTTGAACGGGAAGGAGATCCGGAGCTGTGTGACCCCGGTCGCGGCGGTTTCGGGTGGGTCGATCACGACGCTCGAGGGCCTGCCGGCTCTGTGGGCTTCTGAGCGTGGCACGACGGGTGCGACGCCGGTGCTGCATCCGATTCAGCAGGCGTGGATCGACGTGCAGGTGCCGCATTGTGGGTATTGCCAGAACGGGATGATGATTCAGGCTGCCGATCTGCTTTCGTCGACGAAGAATCCGACGGAGGACCAGATCCGGACGGCGATGAACGGGCATCTGTGCCGCTGTGGCACGTATCCGCGCATCCTGACGGCGATTCAGCAGGCTGCCGCTGCGATGGCGAAGGGAGGCAGCTAGCCATG